>Ga0315281_10001510_pt1 | contig 34447 bp, 34 predicted proteins | sample YL17G07_0_MG_FD_204540 | JGI IMG/M metagenome (GOLD analysis project Ga0315281, IMG submission 204540) | Sediment microbial communities from Yellowstone Lake, YNP, Wyoming, USA - YL17G07_0 | ecosystem: Environmental > Aquatic > Freshwater > Lake > Sediment | place: USA: Wyoming | collected...
CTACTTTCGATTTTTCAATAAGCCACACTGGGTCAAAGCTTTCCGGATACTCCTGCGCTCATCGCTTGATATTGGGGGGAGAAAAGGGCGGGCTGCCGCACATTTGATTTCACCCATCATGACCAAAGCATCCTTGATACGGGTATGCCAATTCAACCGTGGGTGTGAATAAATTGCTTTCGTCAAAGGATACATGCGATCATTGATTCTCATTGCCTCCTTGAGGTTGCCCTTCCTGACGGCATCATAAAGCCGAACAATCAATTCAGGGGCCAAGCATGCATAGCCCACCAGGGTTCCATCAGAGCCAATGGAAAAATAACTCAGGAGCTGGATATCGTTGGCATTAAGGAAAGATATCTCCGGGCGAACTGCTTTGAGGGTGCGATACTCCTCCTCATAACGGCGGGGGTCATTGGAAGCATTCTTTATCGCAACGAAGTTTTTGATCTTCGAAAGTTTAATTAATGTTTCGCAATCATAGTTGCAATTGGTCCAGTAGGCGTATTGAAAGATGACAAAAGGGGTATCCACGGCTTGATCGATGTCGGAGAAGTATTTGAAGACCACTTCGGGGTACTGCGTCGCTCCCCACGAAAAACTGAAAGGCGGCATGATTAAAATGGCATCTGCGCCTTCTTTTCTGGCATCCTGGGCGCACTCGATGACCTTCTGTGTCGATTCTCCATAGGCTCCAGCGATCACCGGAACCCTGCCGTTCACCTCTTCACAAACAATTCTTAAAACCCTCTTTCTCTCTTCACGACTCAGAAGCGTGACCTCGCTCGCATGGGCATTGCAAACGATCCCTGTGACGCCTCTAACCCCCACCACTCTTCTTATGTGGCGACGAAACCCTTGCTCATCGATGGAGTAGTCCGGGTTCAAAGGAAGGATAATGGCGGGGATGACACCTTTCAATTCCAATCGTTTTCTCATTTCATGGCCTCCAGTAGGAATTTCTAAAAAAGCTCGTAAATTTCTCTGGTGAAATTGCGAAGGTAGGGTCGAATTTTATGGGTCCAATCTGTTTCTAATGCATCCCGATAAGCAGGGCTTTTTTGAACCTCGGCACTCTCATGTTCATAAAAGGCAATATATTTCTGTCCCTCTCCGGTATTCTTTCCCCTCTTCGCCCATAGAACACCGGGAACTTTGAGTAACCGCGGGATATGTTCTTCGTTGTACCAGCGGTTAAACTCCTCTTCCATCTCCGGCAGCACGTCGGTGCGCACGATTAAAAGGATATGTTTTTCTGAACTCATTCATGCCTCCCCGTCCCCATTCGGACGATTGGTTAACCTTTAAACCCGTAGTCTTTCCAACGAGCCCTCACTTTCGTTAATAACTCTTCCGGGGGCTCACTCGAAGGTGGAAAACTCGCCCCCTCCCTCTCGTACTTTTCCAGCGGTTTGGTCGCATCCATTCTAAGCCAGGATGACCAACCTCTTCGAGAAGGAACCTGGGAGACATCCAGTTTAAAAGACGTTCCATTCTTGATGATCTCGATGTCCCGATCTGCTTGAACGCGTGTAGCGATGGCCCATTCAACCTGAAAGGCATCCCAGGGATCAATATCTTCATCCACAACAACGCAGTGTTTGCAGATGAGTCCGGGGCAACCCAGGACATGGTCCATCACATCTTTGACGTGGCCCGGGTACTGTTTCTGTATGGAGACAACCGTGTGGAGTCCGCGGCTGGCATAAGTAACGCAGACGTCCTTCACTCCCCGAACTCCCGAACGAAGAAGGTGATTGTAGAGCAATATGGTCCTTGTATAAAGCATGACCAGGGCACTTTCATTAGGAGGCTTCCCCTCGTAAGTCCCTTGAAAAATGGGGTTTTTTCGGTGGGTCACCTTTTTTACCTGAATGTAATTGATGTGGCTACACACCTCACCCATGTAGCCCGGTGTTTCACCAAAGGGCCCTTCTTGAGGATGATAGTCATCGACGGGGATCTCTCCTTCCAAGATGATTTCTGCGCAGGCTGGAACAACCAGGTCTGAGGTTTCAGCCTTGACCACTTCGATAGGGGATCCTCTCAAACCCCCTGCAATATCGTATTCATCTACACCCTCGGGGATCTTGGTTACTGCCACCAGACTGAGATAAGGATTGACTCCTATCGCTATGGCAACGGGCATCGGCTTCTTGAGTCTCTTCCACTTTTCAAGATTTTTTCCAAGATGCTGGCCGGGGTTAACAAGATGGATCCCGAGTCGATCTTTCGTCAGGATTTGATTTCGGTACATACCGGAGTTTATCCAATTTGTTTCCGGATCTTTTGAAATCACCAGGTGGAATGTACCAAGGTATAGCCCTCCGTCCAGTACATGCCAACGTGGAACCGGAAAGGGATCTTCATACAGGTTGATCTCCTCCAAAGTTATTTCCTTGCACGGACCTGTTTTCAGCAGGATGGGTTTAATTGGATTTTTAAATACTTCCTGCCATTTGGCATAAATCTCTTTGAATATCGGTTGAACGCCAAGGGCCAAACCGTAAAGTTTACTTTTACCGAGGACACCTACGACCAGAGGGGTTTGATGGCTCCCGACATGATTGAATTGCAATGTGGGCCCTCCTCGGTCGAAATTCTCCCTACAGATGGCTCCCACTTCCCATTCGGGATCCACCTTTGTCTCAATTCGATGGAGTTCTCCCTGGGAATCAAGGAACTTCAAAAACTCTCTTAGATCGTAGAATGACATCTTGGTTTATCCCTCATCGATTGCCACTTTCTTCCTGAATTTTCCAAGAAGCGGAAGGATGAGCAAAATGACGGCTGTTCCGAAGAGGATCAATGATATGGGCCGAATCAAGAAGATCATGAAGCTACCCCTCGAAATCATCAGGGATTGGCGTAAGGCATTTTCCAACATCGGTCCCAACACCATTGCGAGAATCAGGGGGGCCCCTTCATAATCAAACTTCTTCATCAGGTAGCCCAGAATTCCACAGCCAACCATAATGATGATCTCTGCAACGCTGTTGTTAAGGCTGTAGACTCCAATAAGCGAGAAAAGGAGAATGAAAGGAAAGAGAATCGGATAGGGGATCTTTAAAAATTGAACCCATATTCCGATGAGAGGAAGGTTAAGGACGAGAAGCATCACATTTCCTACATACATACTGGCTATGACTCCCCAGAAGAGGTCAGGATGGTTCTTGATCAGAAGAGGACCAGGTTGCAATCCATAAATCATCAAGGCACCCAGTAGGACGGCTGTCGCTACATTGGAGGGAAGTCCCAATGTGAGCAGAGGAATAAATGCTCCTGTTGAACCTGCATTATTGGCACTTTCAGGACCTGCCACGCCTTCAATCACTCCCGTCCCAAACTTTTCAGGATGCTTTGAGAGCCTTTTCTCTAAAGCATAGGAAGTAAAGGAGGCGACCACCGCGCCTCCTCCCGGAAGGATTCCCAAGAAAAAGCCAACGATCGTCCCCCGAATGATAGCCCACTTGCTGTCCATCCAATCCTTCAATGTAGGGAGCAGTCCCTTGACACGCGTTTGGAAAACCTCCCTCTTTACCCCTTCTTCAATCTGGAGAAGAACTTCGGAGACCCCAAACAGACCCATGGTCACTGGAACCAATCCAATGCCATCGTAAAGAATCAACTGATTAAATGTGAAACGATACGTACCAGAAATAACGTCTGTCCCAATGAATCCTAAGATCAAACCGAAGCAGGCCATCATCAAACCCTTGATCATGGAACCCTTTGTCAAGAAGGTTAAGATGGTGAGTCCCAGAATCATTAAAGAGAAATATTCTGGCGGACCAAATTTGATGGCCAGCTTTGCCAGAGGTGGAGACAAAAAGACAAGAATGAAGACTCCAAACGTCCCCGCAATGAAAGAACCAAAAGCAGAAATCCCAAGAGCTGGTCCCGCCCTGCCCTGCCGCGCCATCTGATAACCATCCAAACAGGTCACCACTGAGGCAGTCTCTCCGGGAATATTAACAAGGATAGAGGTAGTGGATCCTCCGTACATCGAACCATAATAAATCCCGGCCAACATAATCGTGGCTGAGACGGGGTTCATATGAAATGTACCTGGGAGCAGGAGGGCAATGGCTGCAGGTGCCCCCAGGCCAGGCAGAACTCCTACCATCGTTCCAACCAAGCACCCTATGAAGCAATAAAAAAGGTTGCCGGGTTGTAAAACGACTTGAAAACCAAGAATGACACTATTTAGTATTTCCATATAATCTAAAATCCAAAAATCCCCTTTGGCAATTGGACTTCCAGCCAGAGTTGAAAAACAGCATAGCATCCGATGGAGGAGAAGAGACTGATAAGGACAACAAGGACAATCCTCTGGCTCCCAATCGCTAATAATAAGAAACCCATCAGCAGAAAGGTCATGAGAATAAAACCTAAACTCTCAAGCAGGAGTCCATAAACGATAAGTGACGCCAAGATGAGGAGGACTCTTCCTGTCCCGCCTTTGGCCCAAAGGGTCTTGGTCCCTTCTTCCCCTTTCAAAGAAGATTGGACAAAAAGGATGAGGGAAAGCAAAAACATCAGCACCCCGACCAAGAGGGGTAGAAATCCTGCTCCCGGGTTCGCAACACTTCCGAAGGAAAGTTTAAAAGATAGGAAGACCGTCATGGCAGAAACGATCATCCAGAAAAAGGAACTTCGTAGATCTAACCGTCTCATTTTTGGATCATCTGGGCACTCTGGGCAATATCTGTAAGCCTTTTATATTCCTCCTTCACAAAATGGTCAAACTCTTTAACATTCATATATGTGGCAGTAAACCCCACCTTTTCGAGTTGTGAAACAACCTCCGGGCTAGGAGCGGCTTTTTGATAAGCTCCGGAAAGTTTCTCTAAAATAGGTGCAGGGAGACCAGCGGGTGCGAAGACGCCTCCCCATGAGAATATATAACCTGTCTTTGTAAAACCTTTCTCCGCCATGGTGGGCAGATTCGGGAATTGAGGGACTCGTTTGGATGTCGTCATGGCCAGCCCCTTCATCGTACCTCCTTTCATGTGCTCAGCCACGGCAACTAAGCCCAGGAAAGCTGCATCCACATGACCACCCATTACTCCAACCACTCCCGGTGCATCTCCTTGAAAAGGAATATGATTTATTTCGACTTTTGCCTCTCTCTTAAATATCTCCAGGGCGAAATGGTGAACACTATTCATCCCTGGAGTTCCCATGGTTAAGCGGTTAGGATTTTTCTTTGCAAAGTCGATCAACTCTTCAATCGTATTCAATTTAGAATCCCCTTTCACAACGATTACCAACGGCATGCTATAAAGACCAACAATAGGTGTGAATTCAGTGATCTTAAAAGGGTTGTTGGGATTGATGACCGTCTGGATGACTGTGGTGATGGTGGAATTGAAAAGAGTATAGCCATCAGGTTTTGACTTCGCTGCGAAATCGGCCGCAACAGCAGATCCTCCTCCCGGTTTATTGTTCACAATCATGGGCTGTTCTAAGTATTTGTTTACCTGATTAGCAACAATTCTCGCAGCCGTATCCGTAGCTCCCCCAGCGGCATAACCCACATAAAGGGTAATAGGTTTTGTCGGATAATCTAAACCCCAAGCCACGCCTATTCCCATGCTTAAGAAGAGAATCATTAAAATTGAAATTGTTCCTTTCATTCCTCGCATCTCCTTTCCTTTTAAAATTGTTTTAATAAACAGCACCGTAAAGGGCCTTCCCCCTTTCAATGGATGAATGGATCAATCTTTTGACTAAAACCTTTATCACCTGCTCTCTGTATTCGGCCGTGGAACGGACATCTGTGATCGGCTGAGCTTCTTGACTCGCCTTCTTTCCTACCTCTTCGATCACCGCGTCGGTAACTTTTTCCCCTCTGATTAGCTCCTCTGCCTTTCTTGTTCTAAATACCTTATCCGCTACAGCACCGAGAACGATTCGAATATCCTCACACTTGCTATCCCTCATTACTATTCTTACGGCACAGCTGACTTTTGCCAAATCTGCGGAGGACCTTTTAAATTTTTTAAATGCTGCGCCAAAGGGTTCTTCCTGTCGAGGTACGATGATTTCTGTGAGGATCTCGCGATCTAATACATTTTTTCCAGGTCCCACCACAAACTTTTCGATCGGAACCGTTCTTTCCCCTTTTGGCCCTATCAGTTTCAGCATGGCATCCAAGGCCATTAAAGGAACAACCATATCCGATGAAGGCGAACTTCTACAAATATTCCCTCCTACTGTCGCCATATTTCTGATCTGAGGCGTACCAAACCATTCTGCGGCATCATAGAGGGACGTGTATTCCTTTTTAATAAACTCAGACTCCCTGATCGCAGTGATGGTGGTGAGGGCCCCAATTTCTAATTCCTTATTTTGCCTGAGGTAATCCAGCTCTTTAATGTTTTTTATGTTGAGAACAAATTCCGGGTTGACCTGCCTCACCTTCATCTGATTTAAAAGGTCAGTACCTCCTGCCAAGATCATAATCTTACTTCCTAATTCTCCAAATATCGAGACGGCCTCATTCATATAGGAGGGATCAAAATAGCCGAATTCTTTTAATGTCCTGGTCCTCTCTTTTGGAAACTTCATTTTTCCCCTTGCCTCTCGCCTTTTAAGGCTTCAAGAACTTTTTCAGCAGTCATCGGTGTGCGTCTTACTCTCACTCCAGTGGCGTTGCGGATGGCATTTGCGATGGATGCTACAATGCCGAGGCCAGCCAATTCCCCTGCACCCCTTGCCCCATAGGGCCCCCCCACATCAAGAGGGCGTTCAAAGACCTCTTCGATGATCACATTTTCTATCGGAGGCACATCGAGTGCCCGAGGAACTTTATAATCCGTCAAACTGGCATGTTCGTAAACTGAATTTTTCTCATCGTATTTGAATTCTTCCCATAAAGCCATCCCCAAGGTCATGGCTACCGCACCAATGTACTGTCCTCTTACAATGGTCGGATTGATCATCCGACCAGGGCAATTTCCCGTCACAATTCTCAGCGGCTTGACCTCCCCGGTTTCCATATCGACTTCCACTTCACTTGCCGCAATCACAGGATTTCTTGTCTTCTTTCCCGGGGCAACCAAAGGCCACATGGTTCCTTTAATAAGCAGCCAATCCCTTGGATCGCCCCCGACGGTGCACTTCACTGTCGATGTGAGTAGCTCTTTTAGAAAAATAGCCCGCCTCTCTTCTCCTTTCACATAAGCTTTTTTCTCTCTCACATCGATCTGTTCGGGCTCTACCTCTAGTAAAGGGGCTGCTATTTGACGAATCCTGTTTTTAGCCTGCTCAATGGCCACCAATATTAAGTGTCCAGCTGTCGTCATGCTGCGACTCCCTCTCGCTCCAATCATGTCGAAATGCCCGATGATCGTATCTCCGGTAGCAATCGTCACATCCTCAATGGGTATTCCCAAGGCTTCTGCAGCGATTTGCCGGAGCGTGGTATTGCTGCCAGTTCCCAAATCCGTATGGCCTGACAGAATATGGACCGAACCATCATTGTTTATAATCACTGTCTCGTTAATGAAACCGCCGGTGCAAAACCCTCCCCAGCCCTGAGAGGCCGCAATACCCAAACCCCTGCTTTTAGGTCCTTCAACAGCCAATGGATGCTGATAGCCTTTGAATCTTTCCCAGTCGATCTTCTCTGCCACCTCCCTCAATATCTGTTGGGCAGGATAGGCGTCGAGTTCGGCCCTGGGATAAATGGGATTTTTGTGGGGTTTTAAAGGCATCAGGGTATCGGTTTCAGGCAAATTTATTAACCTGAATTCGACAGGATCCATGTTCAATCTTTCTGCCGCTTGATCAATCACATTTTCCATAGCGAAGGTGAGAGTGGGCAGGGCGACACCGCGGCAGGGTTGGCTGGTAATATGATTGGTGTGCACATCCCATCCCTCAAAGCGTGCATTTTGATACTTGTAGGCAAGAGCGGGAGATTCTTCACCAAACCGTCCACAGCCACCGATAATATTTCCATAGCCTCCCAGATTAAAAAAACCCTTGAGGTAGATAGCGGTGATCGTTCCATCCTTTTTGACACCAAGTTTTACTCGAATCTTTGCCCCGGCGCGGCCGGCATGACACAATTCCTCTTCTCTCGTCAGAACAATCTTCGTTGACTTTCCACCTGCCTTTTTCGATAGCAATGCTGCGATCGGTTGGTAACGCTCTATATATTTAGACCCAAACCCTCCTCCAATGGCACCATAAATAACCCTTACTTTGCCTTCAGGCATGCCCAGGGCATAGGCAATGCTCATCCGTGCTTCGTAGGGAGACTGTGTGGCAGTCCAAAGAGTGAGTTCGTCCCCTCTCCACCTGGCTATGCAGATGTGAGTCTCAATCGGTGAATGGATCTGAGGTTTCACCTCCACCTTATCCTCGACCACCACATCCGCTTCCTTGAAACCTTCTTCGATATCTCCCCATTCCATGATAACGGGTTCGTTCAGACCCTTTTCTACTATCATACCGAACTGGGGGCCGTAAACATTTCCCCCAGGGTATAATTGAGGTGCTTCTGGTTTTGTCGCTTCCTCAGGATCAAAAACAGCAGGTAAGACCTCATACTCCACTTCGAATAGGTCCAGGGCCTCTTCTGCAATCGCCCTTGTCCGGGCGGCTACGGCCGCCACTTCATCTCCTACAAATCGGACATGATCTTCCAGGATGTAACAAGCTCGCTGGTCCCGGCGCGGCAATTTCCGAGGGGGAACATCTTTGTGGGTTAATACCGCCTCAACACCGCTCAATTTCTCAACCTTGCTGGTATCGATATGTTTAATACGAGCATGCGGAAAGGGACTCCTGAGTATCTTTCCATAAAGCTCCGCAGACCTATCTCCTACATATCGAAATCGGCCTGTCACCTTATCGAATAGTTCTCTCGGGGGAATGGACTTCCCAATAAATCGGAATTCCTCTTTACTCATGGACTGTGCCTTTCATCTCCTCAGCAGCGGCTAAGATTGATTCGACGATCTGCATATATCCGGTACACCGGCAGATTACACCGTTGATGGCTTCCCTGATTTCATCCTCGTTAGGAGTGGGATTTTTTTCTAAAAAAGCCTTCGCTGTCAGAATCATTGCAGGGGTGCAAAAACCGCATTGAACCCCATAATGTTCCACAAAGGCTTTCTGGAGGGGATGCAGTTCTTCTTTCGCCGCATCCCCTATTCCCTCTATCGTTAAAATTTCTTTACCTTCGCACTCGATCGCAAGGGTCAAACAGGATAAGATCGGCTTCCCGTTAATCAGAACGGTACACGCACCGCACTCTCCAGCCTCGCAGCCGATCTTCGTCCCTGTCAATCCCAGTCTTTCCCGAAGCACATCCCCCAACAATTCATTTGGAAGAACTTCAATGTCTCGATTTTGGCCATTGACCGCCATTCGAATCATCTTTCGCGTTGTTGCTTCCAGCATCATTGCCTCTCCTTAGAAATTTTAAGAAAATTTTAAATCTATCTCATTAACAATGACTGGGGTATTGTTGTCTAAGATTCTTTATAGGCTTGCCCGGGAACAAACCTTCCGATACCAGGATAACCTTTGATTTCCCCATTTTCAAATACGACCTGACCACGGACGATGGTATGGGTGGGTACGCCTTTAACTTTTACGTTATCAAAGGCAGTCCAGCCCGATTTCGAAAATGATTTTTCAGATGAAAGGACCCTTTCCTGATCCAAATCCACGATAGTAAAATCCGCATCACCTCCTACCTGAATCGTTCCCTTCTTCGGATAAATTCCAAATATTTTCGCTGGGTTCTCTGAGGTCAGTTCGACCAATTTTTCTAAGGAAAGAGCGCCTTTATTCACTTCGTTCAACATCAAGGGTAAAAACTCTTGAATCCCAATGACTCCAAGAGGTGCTGAAAAATTGTCCTTCCATCCCAATTCTATTTCTTTCCTCGTATGAGGGGCATGCTCTAAAACAAGAACATCTGAAAGTCCCGAATGGATGGATGCCCAGGCCCTTTCTGGATTTTTGGCAAATAGATAGCTTTGGGGGCCAATTCGGTTTGCCATCTCCTTAGAAATGAGAAAGGAACATGCCTCCAGCTCCGCGTAAACTTTTTGTCCCCTCTTTTTTGCAAAATCAATCAGGTCATAAGCCTCCTCTGGCATGACTCCGACATGAAGCACATAAAGCCTCACTCCTGAGATTTTGGCAAGATATAATGAGCTCGCCAAACCGGAGACCATCCCATGACCATACATATAACCTTTTTCATAAGCATCGATGTAGGCATAGATATCGATCTTCCCTTTGTTGATATAGTCCCTGAAGACCAATCTTTTCGTCCAATCGGAATCATCGTGGTGGACTGAACAAACGAGTCCTGTTTTGGCTGTCTCCTCATAAATTTCGTAGAGCAGCCCATGATCCGTCACCGCTAATGAAGTGATATAAGGATAAACTTCTTTGACATGACGCGTATTAAATACCTTGATCCCGATGGCTCCGGCTTCAGCGATTTTTGAGATTTCTTCAGGGATGAGGCCTCCCCCATATAAACCAAAATCGACCAAGCTCTTTTTTTCTACCAGGTCTTTTTTTGAGAGAAATGTCTTCAAGGTAGTTGGAGCGGGTTCATTATTCGTCTGATCGATAATGAAGGTAATCCCTCCTGCGGCAGCACATCTTGTTCCGGACTCAAAATCTTCCTTCTGAGTTACCCCAGGCTCACGAAAATGGCAATGGGTGTGCCATATTCCCGGAAGGATATACTTCCCTTGGGCATCAATCATTTGTTTCGACTCAACGTTTTGTTCCCCAGAGAGAAGAGCCATCACCTTTTCGTCTTTAACAAGGATATTCCCCTTATATCTGCCTTGGGAATTTACTAATGTTCCATTTTCTATGAAAAGATCTGCTTTCATCACCATCGGTGCCTTCTTGCTTTAGTTATGAACCTATCTCCCCTAAATAATTCATTACAGACTGGATAACGGCTTGGCTGCTTGTCACAATTGGAATGGAGAGTTTTTTCTTGAGAAGCGGAAGAGATTCGTAAGCCCTCCAATTTGTGCAGGATAAAAAATAGGCTTCCACAAGAGTGGAAAAATCTCTCTTCTGATGAACGAAATGGCAAATCTCATCTGGGGTCACTTTTCCAACATCCACATTGTGGATAAGCCCCATTCCTCGAACAAAAGGAACTTTGAAATTCGCTTCTTCCAAGCTGATCCGAATATCTTTGCTCACCTCGTTAATATAAGGTGTAAAGACCCCGATCTTTTTAGCGCCCATTCTTCTCAACTCATCGATGACCGAAGAGAGGACGGTTACACACTTCACCTTGGCCTTCTTTTCAATTTTCGATCCTATCTCTTGATCATGTTCCAATCCTCCCAGGGCTCCACCCGAGGTGCATCCGAAAACAATCACTTCGGGATCAAGCGATTTCAACATTTTTATCGCTTGAGGAAGGCCCTCGGAGATCATCTTTTTTTCGTTCTTCCGTGTCACCACCTCCATATACATCCGGGCTGTGTGAACGGTCGTTTCTGCTCCAAAGGAGCGATAAAAATCGACTTCAAGGGTCGTATTGGAAGAGGGAATAATTAAACCAATCCTTTTTCTCTTTGAAGGGGACATAGCTCAATGATGACCTACAATCCAAGATAGCTGCTCACAATTACAGGATTTTCAAGGAGTTCTTTTGCATTGCCGCTCAAAGTCACGTGTCCTGATTCAATGACATAACCATAATAGGCCATCGAAAAAGCGGTCTCTACATCCTGCTCTACAATTAAAATATCCATCTTGTTCCTTTCATGGATTTCGTTTATTTTCTTCACCAAAAGTTCTACCAGGAGGGGAGCCAAACCAAGAGAGAGCTCATCAATCAGCAATAGCTTAGGGTCGGACATCAACCCTCTTCCAATCGAACACATCTGTTGTTGCCCTCCACTCATTGTCCCTGCGAGCTGTTGTCGCTTTTCCCTTAGTTCAGGAAATATTTCATAGACCTTTTCCATTTGGATGAGGACCACTTTCCGATCTGTGATCTTATAGGCTCCCAGAAGTAAATTTTCCTGAACGGTCATCCCACTAAAGAGCTTGTATCCTTCCGGAATAAGACTAATACCCTGCCGAACGATCTCTGAATATCTTAAGTGGGTGATGTCCGTCCCATTAAATCGAATATTCCCTTGGGAGGGTTTCAATAATCCCGCTATTGTCTTGAGCAGAGTAGATTTACCTCCCCCATTCGACCCGACCAGAGCAACACATTTCCCTTCCGGGACATCAAGGTCAATGGCCCACAGGATGTTGATTTTACCGTATCCAGCATAAAGACCACGAATTTCAAGAGTCATAGCTTCTTAGCCTCTCCTTGGTCCTTCCGTCGAAGGGTGTATTTTTCACCCAAATAAGCTTTGATGACCTGCTCATCTCTCACAATAGTTTCGGGTGTCCCAATGGCCATTAACAAACCTTGGTGGAGGACGACGACCCTTTGAGAAATGCTCATGACCGCCTTCATCACATGCTCAACGACCAGTAGGGTAATACCCATCTTGTTTATTTTGGTGATCAATTCTAATGCATCATCGATTTCTTTAGGATTGAGTCCGGCCATTCCCTCATCCAACAAGAGCAAATCCGGATCAGTGGCCATCGCCTTTGCAATCTCCAGCCGCTTCACGTCTGCGATGGTTAGGTTTTCGACCATTTCATTCTTTTTCTCCTGCATATGGCAAAGTTCCAAGACCTCATCGGCTTTTTCCCACGCCGCTTTCATCTTCCGACCTTTCCCATCTCGGCCGAAAAGAACTCCTGCAACAACATTTTCGCGGACACTCATCCCAACAAAAGGTTGAACCACCTGATACGTCCTGGCGATCCCAAGTCGATTGATGGTATAGGGCTTCAATCCTAAGATTTCATGGCCTTTAAATCGAATACTCCCCTGGTCCGCCGCATAATTTCCCGTGATGACATTGATCAGCGTTGTCTTCCCAGATCCGTTCGGTCCGATGAGGCCGATGATTTCCCCTTTTTCTATATCAAAGCTTAAATCTTTATTGGCGCCTAATCCTCCGAAATACTTACTGACATTTTTAATACTGAGCAATACCTCCATTTTATCCCCATCCTATCGAAATCATAATTTCCCTTTTCGCACATTTTCCAGGAGTGCCTCAAGACTGAACTTTTGCCGGTAAAACCACAAGAATCCTTTGGGCATAAAAATCACCACTAAGACAATGATCGCGCCCAAAACCCCAAGGTGAATAAAAAGGAATTGGCTCCACACGGTCTCGGATAAGAGTTCAATGAAAGACGCTCCGAGGAGAGGACCGACGATCGTTCCAGCTCCCCCAAGAAGAATCATGATGATAAATCGGACCGAAATACCGATGTCGAAAACGCTGGGAGGGTCAATATAACCATACCAATATGCAAAAATTCCTCCCGCAAGTCCTGTAAAAAAGGCGCTGATAGCCCAAGCCAATACTTTATAATGAAGCGTATTGATGCCGATCGACTTCGCCCCATCCTCATTAGACATAATGGCCCGCAGCGCATAACCAATCCGATTTTTGGAAATCCAGAAGGCGGCAATGGTTACAAGAATCATTGCAGAAAACATCAAAAAATAGAAAAAGAGATAGGAAGTGTTCACTTCGAGAGGAACCAAGGGAAGGTTCAGTCCCATCCCTCCTCGTGTAATCTTAACATTGGTGGCGATCTGTTTGATGGCTTCGCTAATCCCCATCGTTGCAATAGCAAAATAATGTCCCTTCAATTTCAAAACCGGATGACCAACGACGAAGGCGAAAACAAAACAGGCCGATGCCCCAAGAACAAGAGCAATAAAAAAGGGAAAACCCAAGCTGAGCATTGCGATTCCTGTAAAATAGGCCCCTATCCCGAAAAAAACGACGTTTCCGAATGGGACAAGGCCGCTGAACCCCATCAGAATGTTTGTTGCCTGGGCAAGGGTCCCATACATAAAAATTCCAGTGAAAAGTCTAATCCAATAATTGGAAGCCAGGAATGGGAAAAGGATCAAAACCAAAATCAGGATTCCGAAGAGGAGAATGTTTTTCCGTCTTTCTATCATACATTGCCACCTATTTTAGAAATTTCTTCCCAAAAAGACCTTGTGGCCTGAAAACGAGCAAAAGGACCAAGATAATAAATCCGATGGCCTGCTGATATCCCGGGCCCACATAAACGGACGCTACAGATTCAATGATACCCAGCAGAATGCCCCCAGCTATGGCACCATAGATGCTCCCCAGACCTCCCATTACGACGATGACAAAGGCCCAGGAAAGGTAGGGGGTAGAAAGAAATGGGGAAAAACTGTAGATGAGCGAAACGAGGGAACCCGCAATTCCAGCAAGCGCTGCTCCAAGGGCAAAGGTGATGTTATAAATTCGGTCAAGCTCTATTCCCACAATCTGAGCTCCAACTGTATTAAAAGTAATGGCTCGAATCGCCATGCCAGCCCGCGACCTGTAGAGGAAGATCGAAAGGAGCCCGGCTGAAAGGAGGGCTACCCCAAAGACGGCAATCCGAATATAGGGAATGCTCACCCCTGCAAGGTGAAGAGATAATCCAGAATAAGTGGTGGTGACTGACCGCCAATCTCCGGACCAAATTCCCACCATTAAGTTTTCGAACACACGGGCCAAACCAAAGGTCAGAATCAAGGATAGAAAAACTCCAAAACCAGACTGTTGGGTATACCCCACGACATAATTAAGCAAGAATTTTTGAACTAAATACCCAACCAAGAAGAGAATGGTCGCTGAGATAGGAATCGTAAGGAAAGGATCGATATGGAAAAGAGTAAATAGCCAGAAGGTGATGTAAGCCCCCAGCATGATGAAGATTCCATGGGATAGATTAATAATATTGGAGACACCCCAGACCAGAGAGAATCCCACCGCAACACATCCGTACAAACCACCGATCAAAATACCATTAATGAGCACTTGCAGGATGAGCATGTATCCCGGCTCCCAACTAGTTGTCGACAAGACAGCCGTAAGAAGAAAAAGCCACCAAGTGGAGTGCAGGCCAGCCCACCTGGGCTGGCCTGCTAAGCCCTATCTCTTCTCCCAAGGAACAGCAGGGTAAAGAAACTTTGCTGTCGCAGCCTTTTCAGGGGCAACGATTTCAGCCTGTCCTTTTTGAATCTGAAGGACTCCCGTTCTCCCCCAAATGTTTCGGCCGGCTTCGTCGTACTTGATGCCGCCAACAATTGTATCTGCCAATTCAATTTTTTGCATGGCTTCGCGAATCTTTTCCTGATTTAAGCTTCCTGCAATACCCAAGGCCGTTTCAAGTAACCGTCCTGCCGCCGTTCCATAGGCATTTAAATAGACCGGCTCCCGCCCATATTTCCGTTTGAACATCTCATTATATTGCTCTATCGTAAAAGCCGAATCTTTATATTTCATCCTCGGGTGCCAATAGGCCACTCCCATCGTGTAATCAGCATCTTTCCCCAGGGATTTGGTGAAATCAGGCAATTGAGGTCCTACAGAAAATGCCAATGCCTTAGGAGTAAAGCGTTGATCTTTCAATTGTCTCGTGATCAGTACTGAATGTTCAAAATATCCTGTTTCAAATAAAAGATCAGGGTTTTTCGTTTTGATGAGGCTCAAGAGGGATGAGAGATCGCTAGTCTCTTCGGGAAACTGCTCATTCATCACCACATTCATTCCCCCTTGTTTCGCATATTCATTCAACCCTTTTGCGCACATTAAGGGATAGGGACTGTTCGATGCAATAATGGCGATCGAGTTTGGTTTTGGGGTCTGACCTCTAACGAGATCGACCATCGGGATCATATCCCGGCTAGCTATCGGCAATACGGAATAGATGTACTTGTAGCCCCTGTTGTATAATTCATCGGAATCGTTGAGAGGGAGAATAACCACATAGCGATGGCGCTCTGCGATCGTTGTGGAAGCCATTGCAATGCCGCTTCCGTAAGGACCCAAGATGATATCGACTTTGTCCTGGGTAATCAGTTTCTCAAATAGTCTGGCTGAGGTTTGGGGATTGCTTTCATCATCATAATAGATCATTTTGACCTTGTACTTTTTATCTCCGACTGTAATCCCACCTCTGTTATTGACCCACTCCGCCCAAAAATCATATCCTTCTTGAAGGCCATGGCCCTCACGAGTCAGTTTACCTGACAGGGATAAAGAAGCACCTATTTTCACCTCATTCTCTGCAGCAAAACCAATGGTGATAAACTGGATCAAAAAAACCATTCCTACCAGTAAAGCAATTCCTAAAAGCCTCCTCTTTCTAACCGTTAACTTTTCCATCCTTTTCCTCCTTTCTCTAAAAAATTTATTTTAAAACAATAAAACGTCATTTATTCTGTCAAGCACAAAAACCATAACCATTGCACTCAGATTGTACTTGCTGGATCGTCCTTCTGGTTGTTGCTTCTATCATTATTGCCTCTCCTAAGCAACTCTTTTATGAATACCTTAAATCTTTTACATGCCAGACTACTTAGATTTCCTTATATTATGATTTCATCATAAAAAAGTACTCTCATTCCTCATGTCCTATTAAGAGCAGATATCGAAACCATTCTCTTCAAATACAAAAGAAGAGGTTATCCAACGTTTAAAATTTCTATTATCTCCTCGCTGGAAACGATCCAAGCGTAAGACTTTTCTGCCATGGTAAGGACAGCCTGAGTCAGGGTTTGACTATCGGTAGCTATACAATCCTTCACGAGGAATACATAATAATCCAGTTGAAAAGCATGTTTGGCAGTACCATCAACACATTGATCAGAGTTAACTCCAGTTACTATTATCGTATTAATACCTCGTGCTCTTAATACCGTATCAAGGTCTGTATTTATAAAGGCTGAGTATCGGTGTTTTTCAACTACCCAATCTGTTTCATGTGGCTCAAACCCATGGTAAAATTCACATCCCCAAGTCCCCTTGCGAACATTTTTAGAATTCAGTTTGTCAACCCAAGCTGGAGAATCAGTCCAGGCAGAATGAACCATCCTCATAAATATGATGCGTATTCCGACAGAGCGGCAGATTTCTAAAAGCCTTGAAAGATTAGGTATCATTTCTTGAATTAGGGTCACGTCCCGCCCCATTTTGGCCATGTTGCCCTCAAGGGAACAGAAGTCATTTTGCATATCTATAACTAGCAGGGCACATCGGAATTTATCTTTGATTCGCTCCAGAGACATCCTTTCCCCTCCAATAAGACCGGCATAAAACTAATTCTGAATTCACTTCCGAATAATCAGAGCATCCCCAAAAGTAAAAGCCTAATCATAGTCTGCAAAACCCTAAATTTTCTCACAATGGGGTTTTTCTGTTAAAAGTATCTGGCCTTTAAACAGATTTTACCTCTTAAGTCATCCACCCGCTGGGCAACGATCAAATTAATGAGTGATTGTTGCTACTACGTTAAATCGATATGTAGGAAATTATAAAATTGCCAATCTTTTCAAGTTAATCAGGCCCATTTTTCGGCTCACTTTAAAGGAACCCCTAAGGTCTTGAAAAATATGGGCTTCGTTCCTACCCTAACGAAGTAGTATTATGCGTTTTGCTACAGATTATATTCACTTTCTTAATGACCCAACATATTTTTTTGAAAGATTCCCAATCCTGATCCATTTTTCAAAGGAGGGGAAAGAGGTTGAAACTCGCTAGCAGTTCTAATTATGCGATTGACTGCGATCAATATAGCCATGGGGTAATTGAACTGTTGGGTCACTCTGTGATTATTAACGGCAATCTCCTGCATGCATTCTTATCGGGCATCAAAAATCTACATAAACTTCGTAGTTGGTAACAATGTGATCTTTTAAGAAGGACAAAGGCTTTTTCAGCCAGTTTGTCTGGAAAGCCTCTTTGAAATCCTGTAGTTGTTGTACGGAAATGTTTTCTTGAAAATAGACGGCCAAATATTTTTGAGCGGTATCTCCAAGGTTGACCGCCAACCATATGTTCATCATGCCTGGAACCTTTGAGAGAGCAGGAATATGCTCTTTGGTGAACCAGTCGTTAAACTCCTGTTCATGCTCACGAGCAACGTCGAATTCAACCCTTCTAATGATATTCCCTTTTTTAAGATTCAGTGGAAGGCGACTCGGAACGACCACTTTGTAGTTTCTTCCATCAAAGTTTTTAAGAAAAGGCCGTACCTCTTTGGCCCACTTTGTTGAACTTGTCTCTCCATAGAGGTCAGATTTTTGTACATCTAAATTCTCATGGACATATAAAAAACAATACTTCTGTCCATTTTCATCCAAGATTTTACCTTTAAAGGTGGCGATGACACCGGGAACTTTTCTCAAAAGAGGCTCATGTTCTTCGTTGTACCAACGATTGACATTCTCTTCATTTTCAGGATCTATTTCTAGCCTTACAATTCTAATGGTATCGCCATACTCTACTTCAGTCCGTTTCATTTTCGCCTTGTTTTCTATATATTGTCCCAATTAAAAAAGACAAATTATAATTCTTAGTCCCATACTGCGACGGCTTCGATCTCTATCAAATAGTCCGGGTGCATCAACTCTTTTACGCCAATACTTGTAATGCAAGGAGATTTACCCGTTTTAGAATGTTTCTTAAAGAATGCCCACCGTGCTGGTAATGCTTTCTCACAGAACTGTTTCCGATCGGTAAAGTAAAAGGTCAGGTGGATTATATCGTCCCATGTTCCACCTGCACGTTCTACAGTCAGCTTTATCAGCTCAAGGGCTTGCGTTGTCTGAAGTCCTATATCTCCTTTGCCTACAACCCCTTTACCGCTAATTGCTGGGAACCCAGACATTCTAAGAACCTTTCCTCCTTCTGTCACAATGGCGTGAGTTAGCTGCTTTCCTCCAAATCCATAATCGGGAAGAATCTCAAGTAGTGTTGCATCATACATTGCCTTTACCTCAGGTAAGTGTACATCCGTCCGTTTCATCTTCCCTCTCCTTTCTTACAGAATATCTATTTAATCCTCTCGCTAATTTCTTAAGTATAGCAAGTAATTGAAATCATAATAAATTTTTGACTAAGATAACTATTCACATTATTATCCTTAAACTTCAGGGATCGACCCTGAAAATCAATCTGTGCATTTCTGGCGCACCCTCTCAAGGGACGAATAGATCATTCTTTTAGCTAAAACTTCGATCATCTGTTTTCTGTATTCAGCTGTTGAGCGGACATCTGTTATAGGCTGAGCTTCTTGACTCGCCCTCTTCCCTGCCTCATCGATCACCGCTTCAGTAACCTTTTCTCCTCTCATAACTTCTTCCGCAGCTTTTGCTCTAAATACCTTATCCGCTACTGCACCAAGAACAATTCGTATGTCCTCACATTGGCTATCTCTCATCACTATTCTAACAGTACAGCTAACCTTTGCTAAATCTGCAGAGGACCTTTTCAATTTTTTAAATGCCGTGCCAAAGGGTTCTTCCTGTTGAGGGACGATGATTTCTGTGAGGATTTCGCGATCCAATACATTTTCTCCGGACCCAGTCACAAACTCTTCGATTGGAATTGTTCTCTCCCCTTTTGGCCCAACGAGCCTAAGCATGGCATCTAATGCCATTAAAGGAACAACCATATCCGATGAAGGCGAACTTCTACAAATATTCCCTCCTACTGTCGCCATATTTCTGATCTGAGGCGTACCAAAGCACTCTGCTGCATCGTAGAGACACAGGTATTCCTTTCTTATAAGATTGGACTCCCTGATCGCGGTGATGGTGGTAAGGGCCCCCATTTCTAATCCCTTATGCTGCCTGATGTATTCCAGCTCCCTCATATTTTTTATGTTGAGAACAAATTCTGGGATGACCTGCCTCACCTTCATCTGATTTAAAAGGTCAGTACCTCCTGCTAAAATCATAACCCTACTGCCTAATTCTCCAATGATTGAGATGGTCTCATCCATCTTAGAGGGGTCAAAATAGCCGAATTCTTTTAATGCCCTTGTCATCTCTTTTGGGAACTTCATTTCTTTCCGTCCCTCCTGCGATTTATGGCTTCTAAAACGTTCTCGGCTGTCATTGGACTTTGCCTCACCCTCACCCCTGTGGCATTGTAAATGGCATTGGCGACTGAGGCCACAACGCCTATTGAAGCTATCTCGCCAATACCTCTTGCGCCGTATGGACCACCTACGTCCAATGGACGTTCCACAACTTCCTCTACAATAACGTTTTCAATAGGAGGAACATCCATTGCCCGGGGAACCTTATAATCTGCGAGGCTGGCATGTTCGTAAACTGAATTCTTCTCATCGTATTTGAATTCCTCCCATAACGCCATTCCTAAAGTCATTGCTGCTCCACCATTGTATTGCCCTCTCACAATAGTCGGATTGATCATCCGACCAGGGCAGTTTCCCGTCACAACTTTTAAAGGCCTGACCTCACCAGTTTCCATATCCACCTCGACCTCAGTCGCCAAAGCAATAGGATTTCTCGTTTTCTTTCCTGGTGAAACCATAGGCCACATGGTCCCCTTCATCAATATCCAATCTCTCGGATCTCCACCCACCGTACACTTCACCGTTGATGTTAGAAAGTTTGCCAAGGGAATGGCACGTTCTTCTTCCTCTTTCACATAAGCCCTTTTTCCCCTTACCTCTATCTCATTAGGCTTTGCTTTTAAAATAGGGGCTGCTATTTTCCGAATCTTCCTCTTCACCTCCTCAATGGCAACCAAGATAAAGTGCCCCGTAGTCGTTAAACTACGACTTCCCTTTGCCCCTGTCAGATCCAAATGGCCAATGATTGTATCTCCCGTGGCCATTATCACATCCTCAAGGGATATTCCTAATGCTTCTGCAGCAATCTGGCGAAGCGTTGTATTGCTGCCCGTTCCTAAATCACTATGCCCAGATAAAATTTGCACCGAACCGTCATTGTTCAGGATCACCGTCACGTTGATAAGGCCACCGAGGCAAAAACCACCCCAACCTTGCGATGCAGCAATACCAATTCCTCTTCTTTTAGGTCCTTCAGTAGCTACATGTTGTCTATGCCCCTGGTAGCTTTCCCAGCCTATTCTCTCTGCTGTCTCCTTCAGGATCTGCTTAGCCGGGTAAGCATCAAGTCTACCTCTTGGATAGATAGGGTTTTTGTGGGGTTTTAAAGGCATCATGTCATTGCTTTGAGGTAGATTCCTCAACCTAAATTCAAACGGATCCATGTCCAATTCTTCTGCGACCTGGTCAATCACCTGCTCTACAGCGAACGTAAGGGTAGGTAAAGCTACTCCGCGACAAGGCTGACTGGTAAAATGATTGGTGTGTACATCCCATCCTTCAAACCGGGCGTTCGGGTACTTGTATGCGAGGGCAGGAGATTCCTCACTAAAACGACCGCAACCACCAATCAGATTGCCGTATCCTCCGAGATTGAAGTAAGCTATAAGATAAATGGCTGTAATTGAACCGTTCTTCTTGGCACCTATCTTTACACGAATCTTGGCCCCAGCCCGACTGGCGTGGCAAAGTTCTTCTTCCCTTGTCAGTACAATCTTCGTTGACTTTCCGCCTGCCTTCTTCGAAAGCAATGCCGCGATCGGTTGGTATCTCTCTATATATTTCGACCCAAATCCTCCGCCAATGGCCCCATAAATTACCCTAACCTTACCTTCAGGCATCCCTAAAGCATGGGCTATGCTGAGTCGAACTTCATAGGCAGACTGTGTTGGAGTCCAAAGAGTGAGTTCATCTCCCTTCCAGCTAGCAATGCAGATGTGAGGCTCAATCGGTGAGTGGATCTGTGGCTTCACCTCCACCTTATCATCAATTACCACATCTGCTTCTTTAAAACCTTCTTCAATGTCTCCCCATTCCATTACAACGGGTTCGTTTAGCCCCTCTTCGACCATCGTACCGAACTGAGGACCGTAAACGTTCCCTCCTGGATAGAGCTGGGGAGCATCTGGTCTCGCCGCTTCTTCAGGGTCAAAAACCGAAGGTAAAATCTCATATTCAACTTCGAAGAGATCCAATGCCTCTTCTGCAATCGCTCTTGTCCTAGCTGCAACTGCTGCTACTTCATCTCCCACAAAGCGGACATGATCCTCAAGAATGTAACAGCCTCTCTGATCACGCCTTGGTAATTTCCGAGGTGGAACGTCTTTTTGGGTTAATACAGCTTCGACGCCTTTTAATTTCTCAACTCTGCTTGTATTGATGTGCTTGATTCGGGCATGAGGATGGGGACTTCTAAGGATTTTCCCGTAAAGCTCAGCATGCATGTCGCCTACATACTGAAACTTCCCCGTCACTTTTTCATACAGTTCCTTAGGCGGGATGGACTTTCCTATATACTGAAATTTCTTTTTACTCATTGGCCCCCCTCATCTCTTCGGCCGCAGCCTGAATGGATTCAACAATCTGCATATACCCCGTACATCGACAGATCACACCATTAATGGCCTCCCTGATCTCCTCTTCCTTAGGGTTCGGATTTTTATCCAAAAACGCTTTCGCAGTTAGAATCATCGCAGGAGTGCAGAAACCGCATTGCACCCCATAATGTTTTACAAAGGCTTTCTGGACGGGGTGTAGTTCTCCTTTAGCCGCATCCCCTATTCCCTCTATCGTTAAAATTTCTTTACCCTCGCACTCAACCGCAAGGGTCAAACAGGATAAGGTCGGTTTCCCGTTAATCAGGACGGTACACGCACCGCATTCTCCAGCCTCGCAACCAATCTTCGTTCCCGTCAATCCCAGTCTTTCCCGAAGCACATCTACCAACAACTCATTTGGCCGAACTTCTATCTCGCGATCTTGACCGTTGATCCTCATGTAAATCATCCTTCTGGTTGTAGCTTCCACTATAAAAGTCCTCCACCCGCACTTTTTATGAATATCTTAGAACTTTTAAGATTTCTATTATCTCCTTGCTCGAAACGACCCAAGCGTAAGACTTCTCCGCCATTCTCAGTACGGCCTGAGTCAGGTCCTCACAGTCAGTAGCTATACAATCCTTTACGAGCAGCACGTAGTAATCCAACTGAAAGGCGTGTTTGGCGGTGGCATCCACACATTGATCAGAGTTAACTCCGGTCACTATTACTGTATCAATACCTCTGGCTCTCAACACCGTGTCAAGATCTGTGTTGACGAAGGCGGAATATCGGTGCTTTTCAACGACCCAATCTGCTTCACCTGGTCCGAACCCCGGACAAAATTCACATCCCCAAGTCCCTTTGCGAACATTTTTTGACTTTAATTTATCAACCCAAGCGGGAGAATCGGTCCAGACAGAATGTATCATCCTGGTAAAGATGATGGATATCCCCGCAGATCGGCAAACTTCCAAGAGCCTGGAAAGATAAGGGATCATCTCTTGAATGAGGGTGATATCCCTGCCTATTTTGGCCATATTGCCCTCAGGGGAACAGAAGTCATTTTGCATATCTATAACAAGGAGTGCACACCGGGATTTATCTTTGATTCTTGCCAGAGGCATTATTCATCCTCCCCAACCAAACGAATCGTCAAAGCTAACTCTCATTTTTTGCGCCCCTTACTCCTTATGTCAATTTGGCAAACATATCCCTCCTGCCAACCATAGCCATCACAGATTTAATGATACCGGCAAGCCCCATAGGTAGCACAGTAAGTATCAGCACGAAAACCACACCATAGAATAACGTTGTATAGATCCTAAACATATACATAAATTCTGGAAGCATTGCTACTATAGTAGCTCCTAATAATGAGCCCCAAATAGTCCCTCTACCACCAATGCAGAGTGCTATAAAAAACATAATCATAGTTGTGATACTGAAATAGGTTGGAACAATAAACCGTTCATGGTGAGCGAGAAGGCCTCCCGCAATGGAAGCAAATGCAGCACCTAACACGTAAATTTGAACTAGATACTTCGTGGTATCTATCCCCATGGCTGCAGCCGCCGTCTCATTTGCACTAATCGCCTTCAGAGCACGGCCAATTCGCCCTCTGGTGATATTTAATGCCGCGATAAGCATGATCAGGGCTATAGTCCACACCACACAGTAATAGCCTATTTCGCTATTTACAACCAATCCACCAATGGATAAGTTAGGGACAGCCATTCCATTCCATGCCCCCGTCCACTCAAAAGCCCCAGCTGCATAGTAAATGACAAGTCCGAACACCATTGTAGCTATTATAAAGAAATACCCTTTCAGACGGAATAGAATTTTGGCCATTAGGTAAGCGACTATACAGGTCAAAATAATACCAACTGCCAAGGCTGCTATTGGAGGAAATCCCATTTGTACAACCAGAATTGCCGAGGTATAAGCCCCAATGGCATAAAGCCCCTGATGTCCAAAGTTTACTTGACCGCAATATCCATACATTAGGTCTAACCCGATCAAGTTCATCAAGAGGAATCCTATCGCTATTAAAACAGTAATCCAATATGTGCCAGAAAAAATAATCCCTAACCCCACAAGTAGAATAATGAGAAACAAAATCAAACGATATTCTTTCCAGTTCATCCTTGTTTCCCTCCCAAAAGTCCTTGAGGTCTGAAAGTAAGTACGATGAGTAAAACTACGAAAACGACGATCTCTTTGAATGCGGCAAAAAACCCAGCTCCAACGGCTAAGAGCATACCAATAAGCATACCCCCCGCAAGTCCACCAAGGATATTTCCCATACCCCCGATAGCAATGCTACAAAAAACCATGCCTACGATCATTAAGCCAGATTCGTATACAAAGGGGTATAGCGGAGCTATTATTATTCCCCCGACAGCACCTATCATTGCAGCAAGAACCCATGCCAATGCATCCATCTTACTGGCATTAATTCCTACTATGCCCGCAATATCCCTCTTTTCGGCAACACTTCTCAGTGCTTTTCCCCAGATGGTCCGAGAAAAGAAGAGATAAATAGAAGCAGTTAGAATCATTGTTAGTCCAATTACCCAAAGACTCTGGGTTGAAATTTTAGCGCCAAAAAAATCAATTGGTTCCGAACCTGTGAATGGAAGAGAGACAATTGGGTCTATGCCCCAAATTACCAGTACCGCGCCTTGCAAGATAAACTGAATCCCACAAGTTATAAGGACTTGATTCATATGTGGTAGATTTCTGGCCGGATAAAAGACTGCCATCTGAATAATTATGCCAATGGCGGCTGCTAATAGAATAACAAGTAAAGCAACAACAATTAGAGGCAGATGAAAGGCTTTTATCATATAGAATGTCGCGAAAGCAGCAATTGTTGCAAACTCTGCCTGGGAAAAGTTCGGCAATGCCGCCACGTTATAAATTATATTGAACCCTATAGCTACAAGAGCAAATAAACTACCTTGAGATAACCCTGTCAAAATAACCTGTAACCATAAAGAACTCTCTGACATTTTCACTACTCCCATTAAATATCAAACTGACTTCTACTTAGCCCCTCGGGATCTGGAATCCCTCGGGGCCAAGTAGCCTTTGTTCCCGATTCTTGGGAACTTTTCCCTTATACCTGTGGCGTAATGCAGCGATTACTTCGGCAAGACGAATTTTCCCCCCTCAGTCGTTACCACACCAATCCATGTAGCAGGATCGGAACCAAGGTGATCAGTAGGACTCATTTGGAGATAGCCACTGGTCGTTAAGATTTTTTTTGTCTCCAACCATCCTTTAATTTTTGCCTTATCCTTCCCCGCTTCTTTAAACGCTCGAGCAATAATATCCACAAACTCATAGCCCTGAGCACCCATCTCCACATTTTCGAGACTGCCGACTTTTGCCTTCCACTCTTTAAATATCTTTAAATTATAGTCCTTGACCGGACCATCAGGCATGGCTTCAACAAGAATTGGTACGCCACCCTTCCTCTGCGGTATCAGTAAGTAACCCGTCGGTAAATCTTGGACGGCTCTTGCAAATCCAAGATTAGTGTCAGCATGGTTTGATGAAACCTTTCCATTAAAGCCCAGTTTGTATGCTGTCCTTGCCGCCATAATAGTAGCTGTGCCGGCGGTGCAAGTAGCGATAACATCCGGCTTTAGTGCCATGAGTTTGCTGATCTGGGGCGTTATATCTGTATCCCCTGGCATAAACTTTTCAATTCCTAATTCTTTCATATCCGTATATTTGGCCAATGCTATTCTCATCCCTTTTAGCCACGCCTCACCAAAGGCATCCTGTATCTGTATAAAAGCAAGGGTCTTATATCCTTTTCTATGGAGGTAATCTACCAAACCTCTGCCAACAAAGTGGCCATCCGTCCCCATGGAAAACATCCACGGTTCTTTCACCGCATCGACAACATAAGTTCCATATTTCAAAGTTGGTGTTTTATACTCAAGTGCCACCGGAACAATAACGGCTATTCCAGGAGAAAAATTACCACTTATCATAACATCGACTTTGTCTCTTTCTACTAGCTTGCGAGCCATCCTTAAGCACACCTCTGGCTTGGATTCCCCATCGTAGATGATAGTTTCCAGTGGGTGACCATTGATCCCTCCTTCTCTATTTATGACTTCCGTTGCTAACCGCGACCCAGCATCCTGAGGGATGCCCACTATACCCATAAATCCTGTGGAATTATTAACTATGCCAATTTTGTATGGCTCCTTTGCTTCTGATTTAACACAGATCATTAGTGTTGAACTAATCATGAAAATAGACAGTACTACTAATCCAAAATATTTTTTCTTCATTTCTTCCTCTCCTTTCCTTTATTTTACGACCTCCTCCATGAACTTTTCCGCTATACAATAAATTCACCTCCTTTCTTTTGTTTTGGGAAGTTTTGACTACATACCTTCATTTCGTAGCTAGATAATGCTGTTTCACCTCGTTGTTTTCCAGGAGTTCTGCCCCCCTTCCTTCTAATACAAATCGGCCATTCTCCATGACGTAAGCTCTAACCGCCATCTTCAGGCTCGTCTCCATATCCTGCTCAACAAGTAGTATTGTTAACCCTTCCTCACGGAGACGTCCAAAGGCACCAAGCACTGTGCTTTTCATTATGGGGCTCAAACCCAGAGAGGGCTCATCGGCCATCAATAATTTGGGCTCTGACATTAAAGCTCTACCTATCGCTAGCATTTGCTGCTCTCCGCCGCTTAGCGTCCCTGCGTATTGCTTACGCTTTCCCCTTAACACAGGAAATAGATCATAAACTCTCTCCATATCCTCGGCTATGGTTCTCGAAGCCTTCTTCTCACTACCCCATGGGTAGTAGCGGAGGTATGCTCCTATCTCTAAATTCTCTAATACAGTCAACGTCCCAAATAACTGTCTCCCTTCTGGCACGAGTGTTATGCCTATCTTGGTCATTTGAGGAGCAGTAACATGAGTAACGTCCTGACCGTTAAAATTGATAGTTCCTTTTCTGGGTTGAATTATATGTGCGATAGTGTTGAGTAAAGTTGACTTCCCAGCTCCATTAGCGCCAATGACGGAAACTAGTTCGCGCTCTTCCACATGGATGCTAACAGCATCAAGTGTCTTCAAAGATCCATAGCAGACATCTAGATTTTCGACCTTAAGCATCACGATCCCCCTAAATATGCTTCGATTACTCTCTTATCAGACTGAATCTCTTTTGGGTTTCCCTCAGCAATTTTTTGACCCCAATCTATCACCATAATCTCCTCAGAGATGTTCATCACCATGCGGATGTTATGCTCCACCCACAGGATCGTCACTCCCATGGCTTGAATTTGCTTTAGTAACTGAGATAGATTCTCCTGTTCAGTATCGTTCAAGCCGGCTGCGGGCTCATCCAAAATAAGTAGTTCTGGCTCTGTGGCCAAAGCTCTAGCAATTTCTAAGATTCTTCGCTCACCAAAAGGAATAGTCTCAGCGAGAAAAAATGCTCTGTTGGCTAGTCCGAAAAAATCCAGCCAATGCATAGCATCCCGCTGAATAGTAGACTCTTCCACCCTAGTCTTCTGCAGAGGCAGCGCAACATCAAAAATTCCTGCCTTTGTCTTTGGATGTCGACCTACCATCACATTCTCGAGAACTGTCATATTGGGAAACAAATGTGGAATTTGGAATGTTCGTGCAATACCCTCCCTGGTGATTTGGTGCGGTTTTAATCTTGTTATTATTTTATCCTTAAACTTTATTTCTCCTGCGGTACAAGAATAGATGCCAGTGATAACATTAAAAAGCGTGGTTTTACCGGCCCCATTAGGCCCAATAATGGCTTTTAGTTGACCTCGACGGACATATGAAGTTAGATCTTTGAGGGCAAATAAACCACCAAAGGCCTTAGTCACATTATTAATCTCCAGCAAGATTTGTTCCATTTATATCTATTAACCTCTTTAATGAATTTTTCCACAGCAAGTAGTGGTCTTAATCGTAATACATCAGATGGATTCAAATCTTAATGTCACCCCCTCCTCCTCTCCCGAGCAAATACTGTATTATACTTTTAAAATTATGAACTTTCTTCATATTAGGTCTTCTTGTAAGTACCACGCTTAATTAATTTCTCAGTACTTTTACGTTGGATGGGGGCAATGTCATTCCAGCTTTCAGCCGGTTTTTCACTAAACGAATCTGGTGGCCAAAATTGCTCATCATATATTTGCCTATACGCTTCAGATCTTATCTGACCGATATGATTCCATAGAAGAGTCGTTTCACGATAATACCTCAATTCTTCAATATTGATTGTCGCACCGCAAACCCCCTCACCTGGGTACTGACATTGAGACAAAAGATTCCCCTTATAATCTACGATTTGAGATAAACCAGGAGAAAAATATTCAGGTAGGTGAGGCCAATCAATAGCACCCCGATCTGGCGCCACTATGTAAACTATGTTTTCAATTGCACGTACACGATTAATAATCGTCCACCAATCGGTCGGGGAAGAAGCATAAGGCTCAATCCATGCATTGGGTTGTATGAGTATTTCAGCCCCATTTACCGCCAATGCTCGGGTCACTTCAGGAAACATACGGTCATAGCAGGTGAAAATTCCTAACCTTCCTATTTCTGTTTCAACAACCGGGAACAAACTCTTTAAATCCCACCCATATTTTTCTTTATACTTCGACATCATGTCGTGCGGACTCATCGAGTATTCAACAATATTTGTCATTGTATTCATCTTATGGTATTTCAAAATCACTTTTCCCTCCGGACTAATAATGAAACCCGTATTAAAGAACCTGTCCGGCCATTCAGGGTCTTTCTCTTGAGCAGCTGCGGCGAAATATATTCCATATTTCTTACACTCTTTCCCTAAGTACTCCGTCTCTTCTCCGGGAATAGTTATCGCTAATTTAAGATAATCTTCGCGAGTATAACCGAATGCTGATCCAGACCCCGAAAACAGAAACTCAGGAGCAGCCACTAATTTACACGGAATTTGCATGTCCCAGTACCTCATGGCAAAACCGATTAAATCGCTCAATCTATCAAGAATTACCTTATTGTCACTACGTTTCTTAAATACTTTCTGTTTCGGTTGAATCGCCACAGTTGAATAAAGAGGTATTTTCACTTAAATTTCCTCCTTTCAGAAAGGTAATTTTAATCTAATTCTTAAACAGCCATAAGATAACTCCTTCACTCCATCTGTATTCGATCTCAGGCTTCGCGTCACGGGAGATCATTTCCTCTTCGCCCTGCATCAAATGGCTGCCTCCGCTTCGTTCAAAGCGCGTTGTCTGGAAACCTGCTCTTTGACCCCAGCCGCAAGATCATACTTGAGCTGAAAGCCCAAATCTTCGCAAATACGGCTATTATCGATTCTGTCAATATAGTAAATAGGTTTCCCGTGATAGCGGGCCTTTGCTTCGGGAATGTTCTTTTCGACTTCATCCATGAGTTCTTTCATCGAAGCCTTGAATCCGCCGATGTAATAGATGGAATGAGGCAGCCGATCGCCTTTGTATTGACAGCACCTGACAAATGCCTCTGCGCAGTCGTCCACAAAACATAAATTTGTGGTTTCATCCGGACCAACAGGGATATCGACGATCTGCCCCATCAAAGGCAATTGAACGATATCCGTCAGCCAGCTGTTGATTCCACTTGTTCTCAGGGGGCCGTAGAGAGTTGAAGCCCTGAGGCAGACGACATCCATGTCCCAACGGGCATTGTAAAGTTTGGTCATAAATTCTCCATAGTTCTTACAGGCTCCGTAAACGGTGACAGGATCATTGACTGCGTCTTCATTTTGAGGAATGCCTCCCGCTCTTTTCTTATCGCCATAAACAGCGAGGGAACTGGCCCAGACGATTCGTCTGATCCCCATGATTCTGGCGGCTTCGAATACGCTAAGAGTTCCAATGATGTTGACTTTCGTCGCTGAATAGGGCACTCTTTCACTCTCAGCCTCCAGTTCAGAAGAAGCGTCGATAATCTTTTCGACTTTGTACGTCGTGATCCATTCGAAGATCTGATCGATATTCGTCTTGTCCCCTTGAACTACTTTTACTTTCTCGGCAACTTCACCAAGACGAAAAAGCGTAGGTTGACGTCCAACAACGACTATATCTTCTTTCTGTTCGATCAAAGATTTCACGATCCTTGATCCTATAAATCCCATCCCTCCAATCACCAGAATCGACATAAGATCTCCCTTTTCACACTGTTTGATTCGCCCCGTTAGAAGATCACCACGGATTATCACTCATAGATCGGAGTGCCTTCTCGGTTGGCTTTTTCCAAAAATGTTTTTGTAAGCTGGGTCGTAATGAGGCCAGGGGTTCCGCTTCCGATCTTCCTTCCATCGACCCAAACGATGGGCAACACCTCAACACGCGTAGCGGTGCAGAAACATTCATCACTCGTATATAAGTCATGCAGGGTTAAAGGTTCTTCCACTGTTTCCAACCCCATTTCTTTAGCAATCTGCAGGACGACCCGTCTCGTGACACCATCCAAGATCCCAAACCAAAGCGGCGGAGTCATGACCCGTGAGCACTTAACAATAAACAAGTTGTCGCCAGTCAGCTCGCAGACGAAGCCTTGTTCGTTTAAAAAGATGGCATCTTGAACGCCGACGGCATTGGCCTGTAATTTGGCGAGAATGTTATTCAAATAATTGGTCGACTTTACCCGTGGGCTGAGCACATCCGGGCCATTCCGCCGAAACGCAGTGGTGATGACCTTTATTCCTTTTTGGCTTAAAGACGCTCCACCTGTGTCTTCGGGATGGCGGATCTCGGCATCCACGATGATGACCACCGTGGCCTTTTTGCAACTTCTGGGATCAAGACCCAGTGCCCCTTTTCCCCGGCTCGCCACTGGTCGAATGTAAGCATCTCTCAAGTTATTCCGTCTGACTGTCTCGATGATTGCATTTTTCATCTCGCTGCGGCTGAGTGGTAATTCCAGTTGGATGGATTGTGCGGATTCGTAGAAGCGATCGACATGTTCATCAAGAGCAAAGACTCGTCCGTTGTATGCCTTAATCCCCTCAAAGACTCCATCCCCATAAAGAAATCCGTGGTCAAATACAGATATTTTAGCTTCTTCCTCACTCACGAAACTTCCATTGACATATACGATCATACAAAATCCCTCCTTCGATAGAATAAAATTTCTTCTTACAGAAAAACGATTAGTACTTTATTTCTTTGAAACGCCCTCGGATGATCTCTCCAAGAAAATCCAGAATCGCTACATCAATTTTTGCGGGGATGGCATCAAGAAAGGGTCGAGGAACTTTTGCAGGCCCATCCAGTCCGCCGGCATCAATGCATTCCCGGATGATCCTCAGTTCCTCTTCTTCTGTATGAAGTGCCTCTGACTTCCCTGTGATGGCAGCCAGACACGCTTCGATTCCATAAGCGCCCCAATTCGAAACGGTGGCGACCACAGCTACATCCACAAGGGTGCTGTCCGCAATGCCACAATTGGTGGGACACTTACAATGGTCACCATAAGGAACCACCTCCCTGACCGTATCGTAGATGTTCCCCATCCCGATCTCATTGCCCCCGTCTCCAATGCCGATGGTCAGGATCCCCTGCTTCCGGCACTCCTCAAAAAGCCTGCCGATTCTCGCTTCATAAGGGGCCATGTCCACACCATTCCATGCGTGATAGACTCCATTTTTGCTGACCCCTCTTCTCTCAATCGCTACAATCGCTTTCGGTTTAAAATCTTTGATTAATTGTTTTGATTTCTTCTCCGCTTCCCCTTCTTCTGTGGGAAAGTCAATCACGGAACTTAAAGGCAAGTCAATTTCGGGTAAGGCTTTCACCGGGACAATCGCACACTCCCCGCCATTTACCGTCTTGGAGACCATATCAACAAGTACCTTATCTGTCACAAAAATCGTTTTGGCGCCGAGTGCGATCCGAAGGGCCCGCGCCAGGGCAGCTCCACCCACCGGGCCATCGTTCTCACCCATGCCCAGATGTTGGAAAGGATAAATAATCATACCTGTCGCAATAAACATGATGTCATTGGGTTTAACTGCTTCGGCTAATTTTTTGGCTGCCAAAAGACACAAAGGAGACTGATGTAAAGTACGAGCAGCTTCGTACAGTTTACCAATCACCCCTCTCCCCGCGATATCAAGGGTTAATAACCGATCGATCGTTTCACCAATGATGTCCAAGAAATCTTCTCCCATTCTTTCTCCTCTCCATCCTCATTTACCCCGTTAGAAATAATGGACCGCTGCTCCCTCCGGGCCAGAGGCCCTCTGGGCCGGCGGCTGCAGTGGTGTTAAATGTTAGAATAATTCTGGCGGGGTTTAATGCCCCGATGGAATTTCTAACCGGGTTTGCGAATTGGCGGTGGCGGCCAGGGAGCATCGTGTTCGGGATCGGTGACGACATCGACCACCGCAGCCACATCTGCTTCAAGGGCTTTTTTCAGCGCCTTGGGAAGTTCTTCAGGACGCTCCACACGAATTCCAAAACATCCCATATCCTGGGCAATCTTCGCAAAGTCAGTTTCCCGAAACTGATACATATCTTCCCTGCTACCGGAATCGTCACCATAGGCTCGATTAACTCCTCGCATGCACTGTCTAAAACAGCTATTATTATTGACGATGGTGACGGTCTTTATATTTCGGCGACTCGCGGTCTCCAGTTCAACCAAATGGTACCAAAACCCTCCATCCCCTGTAAAACAGATCACCGGTCTTTTAGGATCACCACATTTTGCTCCCAAAGAAGCAGGGAATGCCCAACCCAAGGAGCCCGCTGACCGAATAGACAATTGATCGGGATGGGTGAGATAGACCATGGTTCCTGCCCAAACGCTTGCGAAGCCAGTATCTGAAACGAGAATGGCATTTGACGGGAGAAAGTCCGTAATTTCTTTACACAGTCTTTCGGGAAGGATGGGGATGGCATTTGAATCGCGGAATGGCTTTATCTCCTCTCGCCATTTCTGAACACATTGTTGGGCCCTTTGAGCCCATTTGTTTTTGTTAAACCTCCGGTCCATGCTTTCAATCAGCCTGCGAACCGCCACTTTGGCATCGGCCATCAATCCCACTCTGTTGGGATAGTTTCTCCCGAGTTCTAAAGGATCGATGTCAATCTGAATCACGGTAGTACCCGGTTTTGGAACAGTCCAGGCATTCGTAACTTGGTCTCCCGTATGGCTTCCGATAAATATCACAAGGTCCGCCTCTGAAACGACTTGATTTGCGCACCACCGAGAGTAGGAACCCACAACACCCAGACTGAGGGGGTGCGTTTCTACAATTGTCCCTTTTCCATTGAGCGAGGTCGCAACAGGAATGGAAAGCATCTCAGCTAATTTTACAATTTCTGGACCGCCGTACGAGGCCATTGCCCCACCCCCTGCCACGATCACTGGTCGCTCAGCATCTTCAATCACCCGTACGGCCTCACGCACAGACGCCATGTCAGGCTCCGGTCGAATGGATGGATAGTGAGTAAAAACATCTTCAACCATAACTTCCAGATCTGCCTCAGCCAAAGCGGTGACCTCCCCTTCGGCCCCTATCACATCCAGATGGACCGGTCCGGGGGCTCCTGAGGTTGCCTCACGGAAGGCCTGCCGGAGAAGATAAGGAAGTTGTTCTATGGTCTCGACGATGACATTATACTTTGTCACGGGTCCGAACATGGAATAGTGATCAATTTCCTGGTAGGCATTTCGATGTTGCGCCATAGCGGGTTTGCGCCCTGTCAGTGCAATGACCGGTGAAAGGCCGAGGTATGGATCCTGAAGTCCTGAGGCCAAATTAGCTCCCCCCACCGATTGCGACATGCATATCCCCGGACGATGACTGGCTCTTGCATATCCATCTGCCATATAAGCCGCTGCCTTTTCTGAGTGTGTCAAAACACGGTTTATTCCCAAAATTTCCATTTCGACAAGACCCCGTCTCAAAATAGCCTCGACAAAAAAGACATGACTGACTCCGTACCCCTTAAAAGTTTCTGCAATATACCTGGCTCCAGACATTCTCATAATCTTTCGACTACCTCCCTTTCTATTCTCCCACCCATTTCCAATGAAATCTTAAGTCCCGTTTCCTT
>Ga0315281_10001511_pt1 | contig 34438 bp, 34 predicted proteins | sample YL17G07_0_MG_FD_204540 | JGI IMG/M metagenome (GOLD analysis project Ga0315281, IMG submission 204540) | Sediment microbial communities from Yellowstone Lake, YNP, Wyoming, USA - YL17G07_0 | ecosystem: Environmental > Aquatic > Freshwater > Lake > Sediment | place: USA: Wyoming | collected...
TCTCGTCATGTCCCGGCTCCCTTCATGTCCATAATCTTTTAGTCATTGTCGCGGTCCAAGCGCTTAGAGATCAACGGCACGAACCTGACCCCGATCAACTTATCTCTTCGAAATGATGCCTTCTTTCTTTGAACCAGGATGAGTTCCTGGGAGTTGACCCCCACAGGGATGATCATCCTGCCCGATACGGCCAGCTGGGCCTCCAGCGCGGCGGGCACGATGCCCGGAGCGGCCGTGACCATGATGGCATCGAAGGGCCCAGACTCGGGCCAACCCTGGGACCCGTCCCCCACCCTATACCGGATGTTCGCGTAGCCAAGTTCCTCGAGCCTGGCCCTCGCCCCGAGGGACAGCCATTCGACCAGTTCCACCGTCCAGACCTCCTCCGCCAGCTCCGCGAGGACAGCCGTTTGATAGCCGGACCCCGTTCCCACCTCGAGGACCTTTTCTCCGCCCGCGAGATCCAGGGTCTCCGTCATATAGGCAACGATATAAGGCTGTGAGATGGTCTGTCCCTGACCGATGGGCAGGGGCTCGTCGGCATACGCATAAGGCTTCATCTCGTCCGGAACGAAGGCGTGGCGGGGAACCTTCCTCATTGCCCCGAGGACGCGGGGGTCCCTGATGCCGCGTCCCTCGATCTGGGAGGCGACCATTCTCTCCCGGAGGCCCTCGTAATCTTCGGACATGCCGTCAATAAGCGCGGGCGAAGTGGGCGATGGTCTGGGCCGGCCCGCCGCAGCAGACGCAGCCTCCGTCGACGGGCTTGCCGTCGTCCTCAAAAGGGATGACGCGGATCGTGGCCATCGTTTCGTTCTTGATCCGTTCTTCGCAGGCCTCGCTTCCGCACCACGGGGCCCGGACGAATCCGCGCTTGTTTTCCAGGACGTCCTTGAATTGTTCGAAAGTCCGGACATCGCGGATGTTCTCGTCAAGGAATCTTTTCGCCCCGTCGAAGAGGCAGGCCTGGATCTCCTCGAGCAGGGCGGGGACCCGGGCGGGCAGGTCGGAAAGGGCCGCGATCTCCTTTGTTTTGAGGTCGCGGCGGACGAGCACGGCCTGGCCCGCCTTGACGTCGCGGGGGCCGATTTCGACCCGCAGCGGGACGCCCCGCATCTCGTGTTCCGCGAACTTCCAGCCGGGGGTATATTCTTCGCGGGCGTCGACCTCAACCCTGAGGCCGGCCTTTCTGAGCGTTTCGGCGGCGGCCTGGGCCACTGGAAGGACGGTCTCCCTCCAGTTCCCGACCGAGATGGGGACGATGACGACCTGCGTCGGCGCCACGTGGGGCGGGAACCGCAGGCCTGAATCATCGCCGTGGGCCATGATCACAGCCCCGATGAGACGCGTCGTCATGCCCCAGGAAGTCTGCCAAACGTACTGGAGGTTCTGGGCCCTGTCCTCGAAACGGATATTGAACGCTTTGGAAAAATGCTGCCCCAGGTTGTGGGAAGTGCCCATCTGGAGGGCCTTGCCGTCCGACATCATCGCCTCGACCGCGTAGGTCATTTGGGCGCCGGCGAACTTTTCGCGCAGCGTCTTCCGCCCTGCCAGAACCGGGATGGCCAGTTCCGTCTCGACGAATTCCTTGTACATGTCCAGGATCTTGAGGGTCTCCTCATGGGCCTCTTCCGCCGTTTCATGACAGGTGTGGCCCTCCTGCCAGAGGAATTCCGTCGTCCTCAGGAACAATCGGGTCACTTTTTCCCAGCGGACAATATTGGCCCACTGGTTGATGAGGATCGGCAGGTCCCGCCAGGACTTGATCCACTTGGAGTACATGGGGCCGATGATGGCCTCGGAGGTCGGCCTGACAGCCAGACGCTCCTCGAGCTCCTCCTTTCCGCCGACCGTGACCCATGCGACCTCCGGCGAGAATCCCTTGACGTGCTCGGCTTCCTTCTGCAGGTAGCTCTCTGGAATGAAGAGCGGGAAATAGGCGTTGACGTGTCCCGAGTCCTTGATCCGGCGGTCCAAGAGCCGCTGGATGTTCTCCCAGACAGCGTAGCCATACGGCCGAATGACCATCATGCCCTTCATCGGGGCGTAGTCGGCCAGCTCGGCCTTGATGATGAGCTCGACATACCACTTCGAGAAATCTTCGCTTTTGGGCGTGATTCTTTTGACCTGTCGTTCGTTGTCGCTCACTTTATCTTCTTTGCCTCCAAGACTTTGCTCATTCTATCCGCCAAAGGAGGAATTGTCAAGAAACGGACGAGGTGATGGAAAAATCCCCCTCGATTTCATCCTTAGGGGTGATTGACCATTCCGGAGGGGTGTGGCATTTTTATCCCTCATAAAGGAAAAGGAAATAACCATGTTGAGGAAGGGATGCCCCCCGGCGACGACCAGAAGCCGTCCGGAAGATGAACGCGGCTTCAAGCTGGCCCTGCCCATGACGGTCCAGGGCCGCGATCCGTCCGGCCGCGACTTTGAAGAGGAGACGGTGTTGGACTACATGAGCCACTCCCAGGCTTCCTTCGTCCTGAAGAACGCGGTGATCCTGGAATCGCAGCTCAGGCTGATCATCGGCCTGCCGCCGAAGCTCTCCGAGGACCGGGACCTCAAACTCATCATCCGGGGCAGGGTCGCTTTCCTCGAGCGCCGCCGTGAGGGCGATGCCTCCCAGAGGGTCTCCCTGGCGCTGGAGTCGAGGTACGTCATCAAGCCGGAAGCTCAGACGGGGACGTCCTCCGGGAATGGCCGTTCAAGGAGTTAGCCCTTATCGATGATATCCCGCATGAAAAATTCACCCAGGGAATCATCCCGGATAGCGATTGCAGACCGCGGAACGGCTTGAGATAATGGGCAGGAACATGAATATGAACATCGAATCCGTCCAGAGCGCGTCCAGGACCGGGAAAAGGGAGCGGGCCTTCGAGCTCTCTCTCCCGGCCAGAGTGACCGGCCTGGATGCGGTGGGCAGAAAATTCGAAGAACGCACCGAGATCTGCTCCATCAGCGCCCAGGAGGCCTCTTTCCGGCTCCAAGCCAGGCTGCTCATCGGCTCCAGGGTTTTGCTGAACTTGGATGTCCCGAGGACCATCATCCTGGAAAAGCCCCTCCGCCTTATGCTGTCGGGCACGGTCGTTTTCGTCAAGTCCGAAGACAGCCGGGGCAGGAAGCAGTACCTCGCAGCCCGGCTGGACCGGGGCTACAAGCTCCAGTCGAATTCTTAGGCCTTTCTTTCATCCCCTTCCCTTTCTTCTCTAACTTGATCGTCGCAAGGTCGTCGTGGCGAGCTCATGATTCCCAGCGTATCTTCACAAGCTGGTCGTTGCAAGCTCGTCGTCGCAAGCTTCAGCTTGCGTCTTTTTAGATGCCCGGAGGAGGTCATTGGAGGGCGGAACGGGCATGCGTCCTCGACCTAAAATCCCTTCTCAGACGAAAAGAAATGCTGACCTCCTCCCATATGGCCTTGACATCCCCCGGGCGAATAACATAGAATTTTTATAAGTGGCGACATTGAATAAAGGGGTTACGAAGAGCATGGAAAAAAAGAAAACCCAGCCGCCGGAGGCAAAGAAGACCAGCATCCTGATTTTTTGCCCCTCCGACATCATCCTCTCCGGGATCTTGAAGGCCCTGGAATCCGACTCCGGCTTGGAGATCATGAACATTGAAAAGAACACGATCGACAATTTCATGGAGTCGATCAAGAAGCTTAAGCCGGAGGTCATCCTCTTCGCCAACATGGAGCCTCTTCCCAACATGAGGGAGATCTGCAAGGCCGTCAAGGAGATCTCCAAGGTCCAGACAAAAACGCAGCTCCTGCTCATGGGCAATATCCCCGCCCATGAAGAGATCGTCAACCTGATCAATTCAGGGGCCCGCGGGTATTTCGACCTCAACGACCCCTCCAACCAGCTGACGGAGGCCGTCCGCGCCGTCCACAAAGGGGAAATCTGGCTGCCGCGCGACAAGATGTCGAGCATCATGGACCGGATCATCTCCGTCGTGGGACGCGACCTCAAGGAAAAGACCCTTGACCAGCTCACACCGACGGAGTTCCAGGTCCTCAGGCTGATCGGCCAGGGCAAGAGCAACGACGAGGTCGCGGGGCTCATGTTCATCAGCAAGAACACCGTCCGTTCCCATATCAAGAGCATCTATGCCAAACTCGACACGCACAGCCGGCTCCAGTTGGCGCTCTACGCCATCAACTCGGCCCTGTTTTAGAAGAGGAAGACATGAAAAAGACACCGACGAAGAATAAGCCCGCCGCTCGAAAGTCCGCCAGAAAGGTCCCTTCGGCCGTCGAGATCAACCGCCGAAGGGAATGGCGATTGGACCTGCCCCTGACCGCCGAGATCGAAGGCAAGCTCCCCCAAGGGAAGAAGTTCCGGGAGGCAACAAAGCTCGAGAACATCTCCTCGGGAGGCGCCTATTTCTGCATGGACTCCGGGGTGGTGGTCGGCGCCAAGCTGAATCTGATCATCGAACTCCCCCGAAAGCTCACCGAAGGCAAGAAGATGAGGATGCGGCTGGGGGGGATTACCGTCCGGCTGGAGAAGCCCGATAAGAAGACCAAGAAGCAGGGCGTAGCCGTCCGCTTCAGCAGGGACTTCATGGTCATTCCCGAAAAAAAGAAGAAATGAACCGTGCTCCTCATCGCGCTCACGGGTGGGATTGCCTGTGGCAAGTCCGTCATCAGCTGTCTGCTGCTCGAGAAGGGCTGTTATGTCCATGTCGCGGACACGGCGGCTCGCGAGCTGATGTCTCCCGGCACTGACGTCTGGCGGACCGTCGCCGACCACTTCGGCCCCGGGGTCCTCAGGGAGGATGGGACCGTCGATCGGGCCACGCTGGGCGCCATCATCTTTTCCGATGACAAAGAACGGGCTTTCCTCAACGGTCTCGTCCATCCCCGGATTTTCGAGAGGATCAGGGAGACTGTCGTCCGATTGGAAAAGGAGGGCCGGTACACGATCTTCGTCTCTGAGGCCGCCCTGGTCTTCGAGTCAGGGTTCGCCGGGTTCTACGACAAGATCGTCGTCGCCCACTGCGGCAGGGATATCCAGCTCCGGAGGCTGATGGAGCGGGACGGGATCGGCCGCGGAGAAGCCCTTAATAAGGTCCGCTCCCAACTTGGCCAGGAAGAAAAGCTTAAGCACGCCGACTACACGATAGACACTTCGGGCACGCTGGCCGAAACCATCGAACAGACCGAGAGGGTCTACGCCCAGCTCGTCCAGGACAGCGATCTCAAAAGGAAGTCGCCGTCGCCGGCCCGCCGCCCCGGGACACCCGTCCGCACGGACGGATCAATGGACTAACCCGTTCTCATCCATTTTGTGTGGGCTGGATTAATGGCTTGAACGGGACAGGCTGAGCGGACCTTTTATCGGGATTTCAGGGCGGCGGCGAACAACGGGATCATGATCTCGTGATGGCCGATGAAATAGAACCCCTTCCCCTTTTTGCCTAAGGGCCTTCGGACGACGTTCTGGTCGGGCCTGTAATGGTAATTGAAGTCGAAGACCGCCGTCGAAAAGTCATCGAGCTTTACGCCCTTGTTCCGGGCAACGGACACGGCCTTGAGGAAGACCTCGGGGAGGATGACGGCGGAACCGACGTTGATGAATATCCCTCCCCCACCCAGTCTCTCGACGAGGGAGCAAAAGCGGCCGAAATCCCTGAGCGCGGTCGCTCCCAGGGCCTCGCCGTCGGCGTCGGGGTGGAAGTGGATCGTGTCCGTGCCGATGGCGACATGGACGGTCACCGGGACGCCGAGTTTATGGGCGTTGGCCAGCAGACTGTATCTTCGATAAGGGAACTTCGATCCGGCCATCATCCGTCCCACGGCTTCTCCGAGTCCCAAACCGTCGCGCGCGCCCTCCCGGATGGCGCCGTTAAGGAACTCGCCCGTCTCCCTGGCCATGCCGAAACGCCCGTTTCGGATCTGCGCGCCAACCTCTTCGGATGTCGCGCCGCAGAACGCGACCTCGAAATCATGGATGATACCGGCCCCATTGAGCGAGAGGGCGGTCAGCCACCCCTCTTCCATCAGGTCGATGAGGATGGGCGCAAGCCCAACCTTGATGACGTGCGCGCCGCAGGCGTAGTGGATGGCTTTTCCCTTCGACCTGGCCTTTCTTACGAGACCCAGAAACTCGCGGAAATCGCCGGCCGCAAGGAATCCTGGGAACGAATCGACAAGGTTTCGGACCGACGCCGACGGCCCGAGGGGCCGGGCGAACTTCCGGACCGACACAAGGCTCGACCTGGAGCGCAGGGAATACAATTTGAGCTGAGGAGGACCTGGACGCAGGTTCCGACCGGAACGGCCTCGGCTTTTCGTCATCCGGAGATCTTGGCTTTTGAGAGAAGGTTTTTCAATTCCTGGCCGGGGCGGAACTTGATCCGCTTGCCCTTCTCGATCTTGATCTGCTTCTGCCGGCGGATGTCCCTTCCAAAGCCCGTCTTCTTGGCGACGACGCGAAAACTGCCGAAGCCGCGGATCTCCACTTTCTCGTTTCGGGCAAGCGCCGTTTTCAGGGAATCCAGGATGGACTCGACGATCAATAATGATTTAGCCCTGTTAAATTCGGACTTCTTTTCGATCGCGAGGGCGATATCATTCTTGATCATCGATGTCTCCTAGAACGCCGCACGAATAGATAATCATTAGATGATTGATGCTCAAATGTCAAGAAAATTATAACTTATTGACTTGACTGCGATTACTTCCTATAATGAAGTCACCGTGCGCAAGATAATCCGGGCCCTTTTTCTCCTCGTCCTCGTTCCCTCTTTTTGCGGCGCCTCCATCCTCCGGATCACCGTCAGTGCGCCCATCCACCCCATCACATCCGAATACATCGTCCGGACCATCCGGAGCGCGGAGGCGACGAACGCACGCCTGATCATTATGGCCATCAACACGCCGGGAGGACTGGATACGTCCATGCGGGAGATCATCGAAGCGATCGTCAACTCCAAGGTCCCGGTGGCGGCCTACGTCAGCCCCAGCGGCGGCCGGTCGGCCTCGGCCGGATTCTTCATCGGCATCGCCTGCGACATCTACGCCATGGCGCCGGGGACCAACACGGGAGCGGCCCACCCGGTCGGCATTTCCATCACCGGGCAGTCCATGGACAAGACCAACGAGGAGAAGGTCACAAACGACGCCGCTTCCTACATCAAGACCCTGGCCGAGAAAAGGGGCCGGAACGTTCAGATGGCCGAGGACGCCGTCCGCAAGAGCTTGTCCTACACCGAGCAGGAGGCCTTGAAAGGCGGATTGATCGACCTCGTCGCGAAGAGCGACAAGGACATCATCGACTTCCTCGACGGCCGGAGCCTCAAGCGCTTCAGCGGGGACGTCGTGACCCTCTTCCTCAAAGGCGAGGAGGTGATCGACCGGCCCATGACCTTCCGGCAAAGCTTCCTCCTGACCATCTCCAACCCCAACCTCGCATACATCCTGCTCATGATCGGCCTTCTCGGCCTTTACTTCGAATTCGCCCACCCGGGCGCCATCCTGCCGGGTGTCGTGGGGGGAATCTCTCTGCTCCTGGCCGTCTTCGCGTTCCAGATCCTGCCCATCAACTATGTGGGCCTCCTCCTCATCGTCCTGGCCGTGGCCCTCTTCATCCTCGAGGTCAAGGTCCACAGCTATGGGTTGCTCTCCCTGGGAGGCGTCATTTCCATGGTCATAGGTTCCATGATGCTCATCGATTCTCCGGTTCCCGAGTTGAGGCCGAGCTTGAGGGTCATCATCCCCGTGGCCGTCGGGATCTCGCTCGTCTGCATCTTCCTGGTGACCCTGGTCGTCAGGGCCCATGCCCGCCGAGCCGTCACGGGCCGGGAGGGAATGATCGGGGAGGTCGGAACGGCGCGGACCGATCTCTCGCCCTCGGGCAAGGTCTTCGTCCACGGTGAACTCTGGGAAGCCGAATCCGACCAACCCGTCCGCATGGGCGAAAGGGTGATTGTCGTCGAAGTCGAAAAAAGTCTTAAAATCAAGGTCAATAAGGAGGGAACATGACAAACCCATCTATGCCGATCTTCATCATCGTGGGGATCGTCGTCATTTACATCCTGAACTCCATCAAGATCCTGAGGGAGTACGAGCGCGGGGTCATTTTCCGGCTCGGCCGAGTCCTGCCCCAGCCCAAAGGGCCCGGTATCATCCTGGTCTTTTCCCCGATCGACCGCATCGTGAAAATCAGCCTGCGGCTCATCACGATGGACGTCCCGCCCCAGGACGTCATCACCAAAGACAACGTCACGGTGAAGGTCAACGCCGTCCTTTACTTCAGGGTCATAGACCCGCTCAAGTGCGTGATCGATGTCCAAGATTACCTCTACGCCACCTCCCAGCTCGCCCAGACAACGCTGCGGAGCGTCCTCGGCCAGGTCCCGCTCGACGACCTCCTTTCGGAGCGTGACAAGCTGAACGCGCGCCTCCAGGAAATTATCGAGCAGCACACCGATCCCTGGGGCATCAAGGTCCAGCTCGTGGAGATGAAACAGGTGGACCTGCCGGAGAACATGATCCGGGCCATCGCCAAGCAGGCCGAGGCCGAACGGGAACGGCGGGCCAAGGTCATTCACGCCGATGGTGAATTCCAAGCTGCCGGCAAGCTCACCCAGGCCGCCGACATCATTTCCCAGAATCCTCAAGCCCTCCAGCTCAGGTTCCTAGGGACGCTGACGGAGATCGCCGCCGAGAAAAACTCCACGATCATTTTCCCGCTGCCGCTCGAGCTCCTCAAGGCCTTCACGTACAACAAGCCCCAAGAGAACAAATAGCTCATGAAGAACAAGGAATTCAGGGAGATCCAGGTCTCAAGCTCGGCGCTCGTCTTCATCTTTCTCGCCATCCTCGTCCTCGGACTGTTCATCTTCCTGCTCGGCGTTTCTGTCGGGAAGAAGCAGGCCCAGATGGCCGGTCCGACGACGCTTCTCGCCCAGAGGACGACCGAGACCGTGACCCAGCAGCCGCCCGTGGTTCAAACCACGGTGCCGCCCGAAACCCAGATCCAAAACAAGGAAGAGGAGCCGCCCGCGTCCAACCCGCAGGTCCAGGAAGAGAAGAAAAAGGTCGTGCCTCCAGCCGAAACGAAGACGGCCCGGACCGAGACGAAGGCGGCCGCGAAAACAGGCCTTTATTACATCCAGGTCGCGGCCTTCCTAGAAAAATCCCAGGCGATGACGATGGCGGCGAAATTCAAGAAGCAGGGATATTCCGTCCTCGTCCTCGATCCTCTGCCGACGGACAAAAAAATTGTCTACCGGGTGAGGCTGGGAGGCTATTCCACCAGGGAGATGGCGTCGCAGGACCTGACCAAACTGAATTCCGCGTCCAGGAAAAAAACGGGATATTACGTCACAAAAGACTAGGCCTGTTCCCGGGAACCTGCCGTTTTTTGGCGGGTGTCGTTGAATTTTCCTCCAGGGATAGGATTGGGCCTGCGATGTCCGGAGACGAACATGTCGAGAAAAATACCAGGGTTGCTTCTCGCTCTGCTGAGCGGGGCCCTTACGGCCCTGGCCTTCCCCAAGTTCAACCTTTCCTTCCTGGCCTGGATCTCGCTCGTCCCGCTGTTCACCATCCTCTCCCGGTGCCGGCCTAAGCAGGCGTTCTGGAACGGTTTGGCCGCTGGAGTCGCGTTCTACGGAGTCCTGCTCTATTGGATCCCTGATGTTCCCGCCCATTATGGGGATCTGCCGATGTGGTTGAGCGTCATCATCTATCTCATCCTCATCCTCTTTCTGGCAGGGTATTGGGCGCTCTTCGGCCTGTCGTTCGCGGCAGTCCGGCAGGCTTTTCCGGCAGCGGCCTACCTCCTCGCTCCTTTCCTTTGGGTTTCCTTCGAATACGCGATGACCTACGTCCTGACCGGCTTTCCCTGGGGGGTCCTCGGATACAGCCAGTCCGGGGACATCCCTTTTCTCCAACTCGCCTCCCTGACGGGCGTCACCGGCCTTTCCTTCGTCCTCGTCTTTCTCCAGAGCGCGTTCGTGCTGGCCATGAAGCTCCGGAAGAGGACCCCGTTCGTCGTGGCCGTGGTCCTGCTCGCGATCGTCCACTCGGCCGGCTGGATGAGCCTGGGAAAGATCGTCCCATCGAAAGACTCTTTCACGGCCTCCGTCATCCAGGGCAACGTCTCCTCCGACATCACCTGGGACATGATCTCCGGCGAAGAGATCACGAAGATCTTCAAGGACCATTTGGATCTCACCCGGCAGGCTTATGACAGCGGGGCGCGGCTGATCATCTGGCCGGAGTTCACGGTCCCCTTATGCTTCAGCTGCCCCGAAGGCATCTATCAGCTCTACAAAGGCGAGCTCTCCAGGTTCGTCCGGGAAAACCCGTGCACCCTCCTCCTCGGGACCAACGAGATGTCCGGCCCCCCGGGAAGCCACGTCTATTACAATACGGCCCTGTGCCTCCACCCGGACCTCTCCATGACCCAATACGCCAAGATGCACCTCGTCCCTTTCGGCGAATACACCCCCTACAAAAAGATCTTCTTCTTCATCGAGAAAGTGACCCACGCCATCGGAGACATCGAGCCGGGAAGGAAATACGTCCTCCACGAACATGCCGGCCTCAAGTTCGGCTCCCCCATCTGCTACGAGGTCATCTTTCCCGACCTCGTCCGGCGGTTCGCGAAAAAAGGGGCTGATTTCCTCGTCACCATCACCAACGACGGCTGGTACGGAAGGACGTCCGCGCCCCGCCAGCACTTCGCCATGGCGATCTTCCGGGCCGTCGAGAACAGGCGGTTCCTACTTCGCGCCGCGACCACCGGCGTCAGCGGTATCATCGACCCTTACGGCCGGGTCCTGGCCGAGTCCAGACTTATGACCCGGACATACCTGACAGAGAGGATCACTCCCTCCCGGAAGATGACGTTCTACACGGAGCATGGCGACGTCCTCGCCTGGGTCAGCTTGACTTTGAGCATCATCTTCTTTATTATGAGTATCTTCAAGCAGACGCGAGAGAGAGAACACCATGGCCGCAAACGAACGATCACCTGATCTGAGGTCGGCTGTCGACGCCGCCTTCATCAAATTCGAGGAACTCCGAGGTTTTCTTTGACCTCGATCGTAAAAAAACCGAACTCGATTCCCTGAACGGCCGGCTCTCCGACCCCGAGACTTGGAAGGACCAGAAGGCGTTCCAATCCCTTCAACAGAACAAGAAGAGGCTTGAGCGCGACCTCCAGTTCTTCGATAAGATCAATACGCAGAGGGAAGAGATCGAGGTTTTTCTGGAACTCTCCAAGGAGGGAGAGAACGTCGATGCTGACATCGCCAAGGCCCTGAACGTTTTTGAGAAGGAGCTGTCCGAAGCCGAGCTCCGGACCCTCTTTTTCGATGCGGACGACCCCCGCAACGCCATCCTGACCATCCATCCCGGGGCCGGCGGGACCGAGTCTCAAGATTGGGCCCAGATCCTGTTCCGGATGTACCTGCGCTACGCCGAGCGGAAAGGCTTCAAAGCCGAGGTCCTCGATTCGATGCCTGGTGAGGAAGCGGGTTTGAAGAGCGCCACGATCCGGGTCGAAGGGGAGTTCGCCTTCGGCAACCTGAGCCAGGAGACGGGCGTCCACCGGCTGGTCCGCATCTCCCCGTTCGATGCCAACAAAAGGCGCCACACCTCCTTCGCAGCCGTTTTCGCCTATCCCGAAGTGGGCGATACGGTCGAGCTCGACATCAACCCCGAAGACCTCAGGATCGATACTTACCGCTCCTCCGGAAAAGGCGGCCAGCACGTCAACACAACCGACTCCGCCGTCCGGATCACCCACAACCCGACGGGGATCGTCGTCCAGTGCCAGAACGAACGGTCCCAGCACAAGAACAAGGCGATGTGCATGAAAGTCCTGACCTCCCGCCTTTACGAACTCGAGAAGAAAAAAAAGAGGGAGAAGCTCGAGAAGCTGGAGGACCTCAAGTCCGAAATCGCCTGGGGCAACCAGATCCGGTCCTACGTCCTCCAACCCTACCGCCTCATTAAGGACACGAGGACCAAGCTGGAGATCGGGGACGTGGACCGGGTGCTTGACGGCGACCTCGACGAGTTCATCAAGGCGGCGCTCGCCCTCCGGAAGAAGACCGCCCAGGGTTAGCACCGCCGGTCCGGGACAGCCCTTGAATGTCTCGGTCGAAAATTGGTATATTCGTTCCCGTAAGAAAAACACCTGGAGGATGCCCTCATGGCCAAGAAGCAAACGAACGGTGAAAACAAGGAATACCTGCCGGCCCTGGAATTCTCGTCTTTGGTCTTTCCGTTCTATACCCAGGCGCTCATCAAGCTCGGCCTGATCGAAGACCCCGTTTCGGGGCAGGTATCCGGAAACCCGGAACTGGCCAAGAGACTGATCGACCTCATCGACCTTCTCAAGGACCGGACCAAGGGCAACCTGGAGCCCGATGAAGAGAAATTCCTCGAGGCCTGCCTTTCCCAACTCAAGATGGGCTACCTCAAACAGACCAACGTCGTGAAAACGTGAACCCATGAAGGTCTTTAATGGGTTCGAAGAGGTGCCCCCCTTCCCCCGGGGGGCCGTCGTCGCCGTGGGCAATTTCGACGGGATTCACCTCGGCCACCGGAAGATCCTCGAGCGCGTCCTGGAGTTGGCCGCAAAGAAAGGACTTTTCGCCCTGGTCCTGACGTTCTTTCCCCATCCGGCGCGGTCGTTGAACAAGCGGGACGTCCCCCTCATCCAGACCCTCGGCCAACGCCTGGAGGGTCTCCGGGGGACCGGTGTCAAAGGGGTCGTCGTGGTCCCCCTCGGCCGCGGAGTCCGGCGTCTTTCGGGCCGCGCCTTCGCCGGGCGCGTGCTCAAGGGCGCCCTCCACGCCGAGGAAGTCGTGGTGGGCGAGAATTTCCGCTTCGGCAAGGACCGACGGTACGGCGTTGCCGAGCTCATCCGGCTGGGCCGAGAGCTCGGCTTCGGCGTCCACGGGGTGCCTCCCGTTGAAAAGGCCGGCGAGATCGTCAGCTCCAGCTTGATCCGGCATGAACTCGCCAAAGGGAACGTCGAAAAGGCCACCGAGCTCCTCGGAAGGCCTTACGAGATCGAAGGTTGCGTCGTCAAGGGCGAGTCTCGCGGCCGTGTCCTGGGCTTCGCGACGGCCAATATCCATACAGCCAACGAGATCCTTCCCCGAGGGATATTCGTAACGCTGGCCGTCACGGCCTCGAAGTCCCTCCCTTCCGTGACCAACGTGGGCGTCGGCCCGACCTTCGGCGGCCGTCGTCTCGGGGTCGAGGCCCACGTCCTCAACCACAAGAGAAACCTTTACGGCCGGACCGTCAAGCTCCGGTTCCTGAAGAAGCTCCGGAACGAAAGGAGATTTGGGACCTCCGAAGCCCTGGTCGACCAGATCGCCCGCGATGTCGCCGAAGCCCGGCTCTATTTTCATTAAGCGGCTCTCATCGGGGCGATTTCTTGACATTTTCGGGCAAATATAGGATGTTCATGGGGAAAATAGGGAGTCGGACATGGAAAAGAAGATCAAAGCGAGAATCATGGACGCCGGCAAGATCCGGAGGTGTCTCTACAGAATGGCCACCGAGATCATCGAGCGCAACCGCAACCTGAAGAACCTGGTCATCGTCGGCATCCGGACCCGCGGCATATACGTCGGCAAGAGGATCGCCCGGATCATCAAGGAAATGGAGGGTGTCGAGGCGCCGGTCGGCGTTCTGGACATCACCGTCTACCGGGATGACATCTCGCCCATGGAGATGGGCCGCATGGTCAAGAAGACGAAGATCGATTTCTCTCCGGCCAAGAAGGACGTTTTGCTCGTCGACGACGTTCTCTTTACGGGCCGGACCATCCGGGCCGCCATGGAGGGCCTCTTCAAGATGGGACGACCGCAGACCGTCCAGCTCCTCATCCTCATCGATCGCGGCCACCGGGAACTCCCCATCCGCGCGGACTACGTCGGCAAGGTCCTGCCCACGTCGAGACGCGAGATCGTCCAGGTCCATCTCAAGGAAGTGGACGACGCGGACGAGGTCCTGATCACGGAGCCCGTGAAGCTCAGCAAGTGAGGAGCCCGGCGTGGATCTGCTGATCAGGAATGGCAGGGTCGTCGACCCCGCGTCCGGGACGGACGGCGAGCTGGACGTCCTGATCGTCGACGGCATAATCGCCGACGTCCGGGCCGGGATCAGGGCCGAGGCCGCCCAGACGATCGACGCCTCCGGGCTCGTCGTGGCCCCCGGTTTCATCGACATGCACGTTCACCTTCGGGAGCCCGGCTTCGAAGAGAAGGAGACCATCCGGACCGGCTCGCGGGCGGCGGCCCGGGGCGGCTTCACAACCGTCTGCTGCATGCCCAATACCAATCCCGTCAACGACAGCCTCTCCGTCCTGGAGTCCATCAGGGCAGAGGCCCGGAAGAGCGCTGTGGTCAACGTCATGCCGATCGCGGCCGTCACCCGTGGGCTCAAAGGCGCCGAGTTGACCGATATGGCCGCCCTGGTCCGGGCCGGGGCCGTCGCTTTTTCCGATGACGGCCGGCCCGTCGGAGATGCCCTCATTATGCGCCGCGCCCTCGAAACCTCCCGTTCCCTGGGCACTCTCGTCATCGATCACTGCGAGGACAAGGGCCTGAGCGCGGACGGGACCATGCACGAAGGCCGTTATTCCCGGCTTTGCGGGCTCAAGGGGATCCCGGCCGCGGCCGAGGAAATCATGGTCGTCCGCGATATCCGTTTGGCCGGAATGACCGGCGCCCGCGTCCACATCGCCCATCTCAGCGTCAAGGGCGCCGTCCGGGCGGTCGAGGAAGCCAAGAAGCGGGGCGTCCAGGTCACGGCTGAAGCCACCCCCCACCACCTTCTCCTGACCGACGCCCTGCTCGAGAGGCAAGACACCAACTTCAAGATGAACCCTCCCCTGCGGTCAGCGGAAGACGTCGAAGCCCTCGTCGAGGCCGTGAAGAACGGCGTCATCGACGCGGTCGCCACGGACCACGCGCCCCACACGGTCCGGGACAAGGAAGCGGCCTTCGCCAAGGCCCCCTTCGGCGTCATCGGGCTGGAAACCGCCGTTCCCCTCCTCCTTGACAGGTTCGTCCTTGGGAATATCATCTCCCTGCGGAGGTTCATCGAGCTCCTGTCGACGAACCCCGCCCGGCTTCTCGGCCTGACGAACAAGGGGAAGCTCGCCGTCGGGGCCGATGCCGACCTCACCCTCCTTGACCTCGGCGCGGAAGCAGTCGTCGACAGGGACAAATTCGAATCCAAGAGCCGGAACAGCCCTTTTCACGGTTGGAAGCTCAAGGGAGCGGCCGTGATGACCGTCGTCGGTGGAAAGGTTGTCTTTCCTTTCCCGTCCGAGACCGGGGCGACCGGTTGATCGGACGCTTGCGGGATGCCCATGAAGCTCGAAGACCTGGAAAAGAAGATCGGCCATGTGTTCAAGGACAAGACGCTCCTGGAAAAGGCCCTGACCCATAGCTCCTACGCATACGAGACACAGGCGGATAAAGACAACGAACTCCTGGAGTTCCTCGGCGACTCCGTCGTCGGTCTGGCCGCCGCGGACTTCTTCTATTCCGCTTACCCGGACCTGACGGAGGGCGAGCTGTCCAAGTTTAAGTCCACCGCTACATCCACCCTCTCCCTCTCCGAACTCGCCCGAAAGCTCAAGCTGGACAAGGCCATCCTTCTGGGAAGGGGCGAAGAGAAGAGCGGCGGGCGGAAGAAAAAGACGATCCTGGCCGACGTCTTCGAGGCGGTTGTCGGGGCCGTCTACATCGATGGCGGGTTCGAAACGGCCAAAGCTTTCCTATCCCGGCTCCTCTCATCCTCCTTCAAACCCATCCGCCGGGAGTTTTTCATCAACAACTATAAGTCGGCCCTGCAGGAGATGTTCCAGAAGTCTGATCTGCTCTCTCCGACCTATGAGACCCTCACCGAAAAGGGACCCGCCCACCAGAAGACATTCGTCGTCGAGGTGCGCCTCGGAGACAGGTCCCTGGCCAAGGCCAAAGGCCGCTCCAAGAAGATCGCCGAGCAGCAAGCGGCCCAGAAAGCGCTCAAGAGTATCCTCGGCCGTAAGATGAAAGTTCTGACCCCCGAAACGTTCATCGTCGAGAAGAAGCCATGACCCTTTGCGCCAAATGCAAGACCCGAGTCGCCAAGCGCCCCTGTCCCGCCCTGGGGAGCTCTCTCTGCAACCTGTGCTGCGGCTTGCTCAGGGAAAAAGAACTCCATTGTCCGGCCGCCTGTCCCTTCCTCGGTCGCCATAAGTCCTACCAGGAAAAAAAGATCCTGGAAAAGGAGGACGAAATTCTCAGAGATGAAAGACTAGCCTGGTTGGTCTTCCAGCTGGAAGCCCCCTTCCGGGTCTTCGCGGAACGCTCCCCTTCCCTGACGGACAAAGACGTCATTCTGGCGCTGGAGTATGCCAGGGACAAGGTCAAAAAAGGGACGAGCCTGATCATTCTGCCGGGAGAGAGCCTCAAGCCCAGGAACGCTCTGGGCGAGGCCGTCTATCAGGCCTCCGAGAATACGCGCTGGGAGGCCCCCGTCATCCTGGCCTCCGGCATCGAGACCTACAAGAAAGACGAAAAGCTCCGTTGCCTGGACCGGGTCATCCGCACCGTCAAATATCTCGCCCAAGACAACCCGGGCGGGAGGGCCTACCTCACAAACCTCGCCGAACGCTTCGCCCGGATCAAGAGTTCATCTTCGGTTCGGTAATTTCGGGACGAATACCGATGACTCCCTTGAAAAGGGAGAGAACCGCCCATTTAAGGTCTATTTGCTCATCAGGACTTCGATGACGCGGAGCGAGGGGACGTTGGCGCAGACGATCTTGATGACGGCCGCGATGGGGACGGCCAACACCATGCCGGGAATGCCCCACAGCCAGCCCCAGGCGATGAGGGAAAAAATGACGACGAGCGGGCTCAACCCGAGTCCCTTCCCCATGAACCGCGGCTCGAGGACGTTGCCGACGACGTTGTCGAGGACGACGACGATGGCCAGGATCCAGAGGCACCTCCAGACGCTTCCATACTGGATGAAGGCGATCACGATGGGGACGGCCGTGGCGATCGTCGAACCGACGTTGGGGATATAGTTCAGCAGGAAGGCCAGAAACCCGAAGACGATGGCGAAATCGACGCCGAAGAGCGCCAGGACGATGCCCACGATGAGGCCGTTAATGGCGCAGAAAACGGTTTTAATGGCCAGATACTTCTGGATCTGCCGGTCGATCTTCTCCACAACTTCGTTGATTCTCCCGGCCTGATGGGGGGTGAACGACCGCTCGACCTTCCCCCGGAGCCTTCCCCGCCCGGACAGGATGAAGATCAGGAAGATAAGGACGAGAAAGAGATTGGACAGGAAGCCAAAGAACGGGCCGAGGGCCGACATGGTAATGGAGGCGATCTTCCCGACGTTGATGTTGCCGAGGAGGTTCGCGACGTTCCACTTGGCGCCGAGAAAGTGAGAAGCCTCGAGCTGCTTGATCAGGGACTGGAACTGCTCGGTGTAGCCCGGCAGCTCGGCGGCGAAGGCTTTGCCGCTTGAATAGAACACGGCGCCGAGGAGGTACATAAGCGAGAACGTCACCAGGACGATGACGATGAGGGCCACGGGCCTCGGGACCTTCCGGCGCGTCAGAAATTCCAGGGCGGGCCCGATGATGTAGGAGATGAAGAGGGCCAGGAAAAAGGGAAAGAGGACGGGCCTGGCCAGCTTCAATATGACGCCGGTCAGGAAGAGGACCACGAAAGCGGCCGAGAACTTCAGGAACCTGTTGTCATCCATGTCCCTAATATTTATCACATTCCCGGGAAAAAACACAACGGCGCCATGATCCATCACCCCTCGAAACAGCCCTGGAATCCCGGAACCGCGCCGTCCTTCGTTTCAAGGTCAGCAACACCGGCAACGGTTCTTGGGTCTCCCCCCCTCAGGAACGCCCTTTCAGCGACTCGACCAGGGACTGTAGATACCGGTCTCCGATCTTCCCGGCCCCGTCCGAGAGCCGGTTCACCCCACATAAAAACCTTCCGGCGACTCCGATATACAGGTTCTGGCCGTATTTGTTCCGGACGTGATGGCCGAGAGGGATGTCCTCGGCGGGCTGCCGGTCCTTGGCATAGAAGTCCAGGAGCTGCTTCAGCAAGGCGGCAGGGTCCCGGCCTTTATCAGCCTCGATGAAGAAGCACTCGAACTCGTTCCCGTCAAGCTTGTAGGAGGCCATGTAACCGTTACGAAGGAACTCGAATCCCATGACGTTGCGCAGGATGTATTTTTCGCTGTTGGCGATGATTCCGTCCCTGGGAAAAACGGACAGCAGAGGAGGAAGCGCCCCCTTCTCCCCCGCCTTCCCGGCAACCTTTCGCGCGAACGCGTCCAGGACGGCAGGCGTTCCCTCGCCGCCGTCGAAGCTCATAATCTTGACGTAGTCCTTCCCAATAATGAAGTTCAGGACCTCGCCTTCGACATATCCCAAGGTTCCGACATCCACGACCTTGTTCTCCGGGAACCGCTCGGCGCTGAAAATCCCGAAGGCGTTGGTCCCGTTTCCCATGTCGTAGATCTCGAGGGTCACAGACGCCCCGGTCCCGGCCTTCTGGAACTGGGCCATGACGAGCTCCTTGAAGTCGTAGCCGATGTAGCTCTCGGCCGCCCCGTCGATGTACTCGTAGAGGTCTTCCGGGAAGAAGCTCTGCGGCTTCTCGGAGAGCTTCCAGCCTTCGATCTCGGGAACGAGGCCGAGGAGCGCGGGGCTCCCGGTCTTCTGGGACGTCCCCGTCCAGACGGCGCCCAGGATGAGGGCCAGGCCGGCAAGTCCAAGGGCGATCCGGGTATGCTTTTGTCCTCGGGTCTTCATGTCATGCCTCCAACGTTCGCTTCCGGACTCCACTATAGCCGCGGCATCGATTGTTTTCAAGAGCGGCCGCACGTCCCGTTTTATTGACAGGTTTTTCAAATAAGTCCATCATGAATCGATGGACAAAGCAAGAGTCGTGATCGTCAGGTCACGGGCGGTTACGGCGTCTTCGGGGGAGGTCGACGCCGCCGGGATCCGGAGGATGTTCGAGCGCGGGGTCCGTCTCCTGACCGGGGAAAACGACCCTTATGAGGCTCTGCGGCGGTTCTTCCGGTTCGAGGACAGGGTCGGGATCAAGATCAACACCATCGGTGGAAAGAACATCAGCACCCGCCCGGATGTTTCCCTCCCGCTCGCCTTATGGCTCGGGGAAAAGAACGTCCGGCCTGGGAACGTCATCATCTGGGACCGGACAAACCGCGAACTCCGCGACGCGGGTTACAGGCTTTCCGAGGACAAGAGCGGCCCGAGGATCTTCGGGACAGACACCGACGGGGCCGGCTACGGCGGCGATCTCGTTGTCCGGGGGAACGTGGGCAGTCTGTTCTCAACGATCCAGGAGGACTTCGTGACGGCCTCCATCAGCCTGGCCATCCTGAAGGACCACGGGCTGGCGGGCGTGACGGCCGGGATGAAGAACTATTTCGGCGCCGTCCACAACCCGAACAAGTACCATGACAGCCGCTGCGACCCCTATATCGCCGAGGTCTTCGATACGCCATCCGTCAAGGGCAAACATCGGCTCTCCATCCTGGACTGCCTGACCGTCCAGTGCCACAAGGGCCCCTCGTTTCACCCGCAATGGGCGGAAAAGTACGGGGCTCTGGTCCTCGGCGCCGATCCCGTGGCCACCGACGCCGTCGGCTGGCGGATCATCGAAGAGATCCGGGCGAGGAAAGGGCTTCCCTCGCTTGCCGAAGAGCAGCGGGAGCCGCTCTACCTGGCGACCGCGGAACACATGGGACTCGGAACGGCCGACCCGGGAAGGATCGAGGTCATCGAAGAGAACGTTTGAAATGAAGAGGCGCCAATTCCTCGGAAGCTCCGTTGGGACCGGTCTTGTCCTGGGTGCGGGACTGCCCTCTCTCTGCTCCAGCCTGGCCGCGTTCGGGGAGAAGGCCAACCTCTCTAGAGTGGAGGCCCGCTACTACAAGAAACACCCCGACCGGGAGACGGAGTGCCTCCTCTGCCAACGCCGATGCAGGCTCAGCGACAAGGAGCGGGGTTACTGCGGGGTCCGGGAGAACCAGGGAGGAACATACTACACCCTGGTCTACGGGAAGGCCTGCAGCCTGAACGCCGATCCCGTGGAGAAGAAACCCTTCTTTCATTTCCTGCCGGGCACGAACGCCCTGTCCCTGGCGACGGCCGGCTGCAACGTGAACTGCAAGTTCTGCCAGAACTGGCAGATCTCCCAGGTCAGGCCCGAACAAGTCGAGCCCTTCGACCTGCCGCCGGCCTCGGTCGCGGAGCTGGCCGAAAAGTACCGTTGTCCGTCCGTCGCCTATACATACACGGAGCCCGTCGTCTTCTTCGAATATATGTATGACTCGGCCAAAGAGGCTCGGAAAAAGGGCCTCCGCAACCTCGTCGTAACCGGCGGACATGTGGAACCCGAACCGCTCAGGGACCTCATAAAGGTCGTGGACGGCATCAAGATCGACCTCAAGGCGTTCTCGAAGTCTTTCTACACAGAATACGTCCGGGGAGATCTCGACACGGTCCTCGAAGCTATTCGAACCGTCGCCAAAAGCAAGGCGTGGCTCGAGGTCGTCTACCTCGTCATCCCGACCCTTAACGACAGCTCGGAGGAGATCCGGGACATGAGCCGGTGGCTGCGGGCGGAGGCCGGGCCGGACGTGCCCCTCCATTTCTCCCGCTTCCAGCCCATGTACCTTCTTAAGAACCTCCCGCCGACCCCGGTTTCTACGCTGGAGAAGGCGCGCGAGACCGCCCTCGGGGAGGGCCTGCGCTTCGTCTACATAGGCAACGTCCCGGGCCACGACGCGGAGAGCACCTTCTGCCCGAACTGCCGCAAGGTCATCGTCCGGAGGACGGGCTACGAGGTCCGGGCCAATGAGATCAAGGATGGGAAATGCGGTTTCTGCGGCGTCCCCATTCCCGGGATCTGGGCCTGATGGCCAACGTCCCCGCGATTCTCCTGGGCTTCCTGGCCACATCATTCCAGATCTTCCTCTTGAGGGAGTTCTCGGTTCATTTCTTTGGGAATGAGCTGACCTTCGGCTTCGTCCTGGCCTCCTGGCTCCTGTGGGCCGGGCTGGGCAGCTTCATCGCCCCGCGCTTCAAGCCTTCCGCAAAAGCATTGGACCGGCTCTATTACGCCGTCATCCTGCTCTTCCCGATAAGCCTTGTGCTCCTGCGCTTCTCGCGGTTCGCCCTGGGGGTCCAGCCGGCAGAGCTGACGGGAATGGGGCCGGCGCTTCTTTTCTCCCTGGGGATATGCCTTCTCTCCAGCCTTCCTCTGGGAGGGCTTTTCGTCTTCAACGCCGCAGCGGCCGGCGGGGACGTTTCGCGCGTCTATCTTTTCGAGTCCCTGGGAGCAGCGCTCGCCGGTCTCGTCGTCGCCTTGGGTGTGGTCCCGTTCGTTTCCAATTGGGAAGGCGCCGCGCTCATCGCCGCGGCCGGGGCCGCCGCCGTCTTCCTCACGTTCGGACGGAGAAAGCAGCCCGCCTGGTTTCTGGCCGTCCTGGCAGGGTTGGCTGTGTTCGCCTTCTTCGATCTTCCCTCCCAGAAAGCCTGGTGGAAGCCATTCGATCTCATCCGGAGTCGGGACACTCCCTACGGGAAGCTACAGTTAATCCGGACGGGAGACCAGATCTCTCTTTACTCGAGCGGTCTCCCCGTATTTTCATGCCCGGACCCGGCCGCGTCCGAAGGGGCCATCCATTTCGCAATGCTTCAGAACCCGGGCGCGAAGAACGTCCTCCTCATCGGCGGGGGCGCGGGCGGCGGCCTTGGCGAGGTCCTCAAGTATGAAAGGGCCGAAGTGGACTACGTCGAGCTCGATCCGGGAATCATCCGTTTGGCGGAGGACGCCCTGCCTGAGAAGGAAAGGAAGGACCTCGGGGACAAACGGGTCCATGTCTTTTTCGATGACGGCCGGGCGTTCCTTTTAAAAAGCCGAAAGGCCTACGACGCCGTCATCCTCAACCTGCCCGAGCCGGCGACCGCCCAGGTCAACAGGTTCTACACCCTGGAGTTCTTCGAGCTGGCGAAATCCAAGCTCTCTCGGGGCGGAGTCTTTTCCTTCATCGTCCCCTCCTCCGAAAATTACATCGGTCCCGATCTGAGGGAGTTCCTGGCCTCCCTGTACGGGACACTGCGGACCGTTTTCCCGGAGGTCGGCATTGTCCCCGGAGACTCTAACGTCTTCCTGGCCTCGACCGCCGGCCTCACTCTCGATCCCAAGGCGCTCGATGATCGGATCACGAAACTGGGCCTCAGACTGACCTCGATCAACGCGGTCCTCCTGTCATCCAGGTTGAATCCTCTCCGGACAGGGAATCTCCTGAAAAGGATCGAGGAGCGTCGTGCCCGCATCAACAGGGACTTGGTCCCGGTGAGTTATTACTTCCATTCCGTCCTCTGGAGCAGCCAGTTCAAGGGGCTCGAAGCGACACTCCTTCGGACGTTCGCCCAGCTGCCGGCCCATTGGCTGCTGGACGCGCCTCTCCTTGCTTATGTCATCCTCCTGTTGTGCCTGGCGCTTCGCCGGAAACGGACGGCCGGAACCTTCCTGGTCCCGCTGGGAACCATGGGTTTCACGACCATCGTCGTCGAGCTGGTCGTGGTCATCGCCTTCCAGTCCCTTTACGGATACGTCTATGGCAAGATCGCACTCCTCCTCGCGGCCTTCATGGCCGGCCTGGCCCTCGGATCGTGGTTCGGCAGGAAAAGACGGGCCGCCGGGCAGGCCGACCTTCTCATGGCCCAGGGCGGATTTCTCCTGCTCATCGCCCTCCTCCGGGGAGTTCTTGGAAGGAGGCCGCCGGAGGCCCTGCTGTTCCTCTTCCTCCTTGCCCTCGGGAGTCTCGGCGGCCGGCTGTTCGTCGTTTCCAACAGGCTCCTCCTGAAGGAAAACATGAACCTCGGCCTGGGCTATGGAGTGGACCTCCTGGGATCGTTCCTGGGGGCCCTGGCGGCCTCGGCGATCATCATCCCCCTCGCGGGAATCCTGCCTCTCCTCGACGGCCTCCTCCTGATGAATTCCTTCGGCCTCCTTTTCGTCATCATTTCATGGAAAAGACCCGCGAGTCCCGCTTGATCCGGAATGCCCCGACATGCAACTTTGTCGGAGCTCGCGGAATTCTATATAATATTGCTGAAGGTATGAACGTTGAGAAACGGATTCTTGCCCGAAGAGGGAGAGCGTGGGCTTTTACGTAAGAAGCGGGCGGCGATCCTTGCCGTCTCGCTGATCCTCCACGCGTTCCTGGTCTACGGGCTCTACCACGCCCGCCTGACGGTGAAGGTCTTTCCCGTCCGGTCGGCCGTCCGGGACGTCCTTCTTGCTCCCCCGGTCAAGCTGACCTTCCCTGAACGCATTGAAAAATACATCCAGAACTCCCCTTCTTCAGGCGAACCTTTCAGTTTTGGGTCCGATCGGGATCGTCCGGGCCGGGCGAAAAAAAGGGACCAGCCCGAGGGAGACGCCGCAAACCGCCCCGAACCCGGTCCAGGGTCCGGCCTCGCGCCGGAGAACCTCATGAAGAACAAGTCGGGCGCACCTCCGTCCTCAGGGCCCTCCCTCAGCGGCGAATTAGCCCTGGGTTTAAGGTACAAGGAAGAAGAGGACGGAAAGCTCAGGATCAACCTCTCGGCCATTCCGGACCACGTCGTGGAGGCCCCGCTCGGTTTCGAGAATGGAAAGGAAGGCCGCCGTTCCTTCCTGAGATACGTCCGGCCCCACCTCTTTGGGACAGGCGCCGGAACCGGAGGCGGCACGTCGGGCGGCGCGGGGACGGGAAGCGGAGGCCAGCGGGCCAGCGCGACGTTCCAATCCCCCGGTTACGACATCTCTCCCTGGGCCCAAAAAGTGATCGACCTCGTCCAATTCAACTGGAAGATCCCGGACGTCCGGAACATCCTGGAGAAGAGCGAGGTTTGCATCTCCGTGACCATCGAGAAGAACGGGACTTTTTCCGCATTCGATATCGCCGGCGGCGTGAACCTGGAGGTCTTCAACGCGGCCGCCGCCAACGCCCTGAGATTAAGCTCCCCTCTTCCCCCGCTTCCCGAAGATTTCCCCGCCTCCAATCTCAACGCCCTCTTCGTATTCACCTATCATGATTAAAAGAGCATACGCGGCCGGGCTCGTCCTCCTCGTTCTCGCCGTGGACCTTTCCGCCGATTGGAAGCAGGACGTCCTTGGTTATTTGAGCCCGCGGAGGGACTATCCGGCCGCCCGGGCCTACCTCCGGGAGAACTACGCCAGGATCGACCCCTTGGACAAGTCGAACGCCTTGGGACTTATCGCTTATCTGGCCCGCATGACCGGCGACAGCCGGGACGAACAGGACCGGATCGTCGAGTATTTCGAGATCTATGGGGACACGGACCCCGCCTTCGACCTTCCGGACGAGCTTCTCAGACGCGATTTCGTGACGTTTTGGGCACGGTGGAAGTCCGCCTATCCTCTTGTCACGGGCCTCGTCTTCCTCGAACGGGCCGGCGAAAGCGACCCGTCCCCCCCGGCGAGGCTGGAGGTTGGGCTCGATCTCCTCAACGGCGCCTATTACAAGGTTTCCGTTTCGGACCGCGTCCTCGAGGGCGGCCTTTGGCAGCAGGGGTTCCACATCCTGAAGCTCCCGTTCTCAGCGGACTACGATAAGCCGGGAAGCCTGGAGTTCGACCTGGACCTCAAGACTGGCGGGATGGTCGTCAGGAAGCGTATCACGGTCGAGATCTACGTCCGCGCCGCGGGACCGACCACTTCCCTGCCCCCGATCCAGACGGCCGTCCCGGCCCGGCTCCCTCCCCCCAGGCTCGTCGAGGGCGAGGTCTCGCTCTATATCGGCGAAAAGCTGATCCTCAAGAGCAAGAAGCTCCCGTCCAAGACCGCCCCTATAAAGTTCAAGATCCCGGGGCCCTCAGCCTTCGGGACGAAGCCCTATCTTGCGCCCAAGAAGAATGATCCCATGTTGAACACGGTCTCGATCGTCGATGCCCTCGCCCTGGCCTACCAGACCGTGAAGGACCTCATCAAGAAAAAGAAGGCGGGAGCGGCTTCCCCCCCGGTCTACCAGAAGACCCAGCAGCTCGCCTTCTCTTTCACCCGGGAGGGCCCGGACAACGGAGAAGTCGTGTATAGGTGCTCCGTGTCCATGAAACCCGCCGCCGCAACTGTCTTGCGAGATTAGCCTCTCCCTCCCAGCCCACCCAAAACGTAAGAGAACCTCATTTCTTTTCGTGTGGTTTAAAGCAATGGCGCAGGGGCGATGCCCGGAGGAGGTCGTTGGAGGGCGGAGCGGGCACGGGTCCTCGACCGGAGGGAGAGGAGAGCGGAGCCCGGAGCCGAAGCGGCCTGACTCGCCGGGACAGGCCGCGGCCGACGGAGGGTGCGCCCCGAGCCTAGAATTCCTTCCCACGCGAAAGGAAATGCAGACTCGACAAATTATCCTTTTGACATTTCCACAGCTTTTGTTATATCTTAGGCATCAGATACCCGATGATTCATGGGAATAAGGAATCGATGCTTCGGCTCCTGAAAGAGGGAGGTTTAATATGTCCGACAAGGGGATAGAAAGACGTTTATGCCGGCGTTTCAAGATCCCCGGTGCGACCATCTCCTATACGAGGCAGAAGCTCTTTTTCTCCCCCAAAGGCTTCGACGAAGAGTTCTGCCCCGTCCTGGACATCAGCCGGGGGGGCGTCCGTTTCCTGACCCAAAAAACCCTGAAGTTCAAAGCGACGGTCGTCCTCCATATCTCGATCCCCGGCGAGCGCATCCCCCTAAACCTCAAGGGTCATATCCGCTGGTCCTCGTTCAATCCCGGTAAGAGCTATAAATACCAGACCGGCGTCCAGTTCAACGCCTACGGGGAAAAGAAGGACCAGAACTATCCCGGCTCGCTGGTGAAGATCATCGCCCTCGAGCAGAAGTTCATTGAGCCCGGCGAGGTCGACGCCCCCGGGAACAAGAGCGAGTTCAGTATCTAGCGAGCATTCCCCGGCTTCGCCGTCCTGTCCCCTTCGACAACCACCTGGGAGTAGTCCGCGACCTGGAGGAGAAGCTTCCGGATGGCCTGCAGCAGCCCCAGGCGGTTCTGCCGCACCTTCTTATCCTCGGCCATGACCAGGACCTTGTCGAAGAAAATGTTGAGCAGGGGCTGGACCTTGAAGATGATGCTCTGGGCGCGGGCGAAGTCCCCCTTCTCGATCATCGGATTGACGTTTTCGCTGATGATGGTGAACGTCGAGTGGAGGTCCCGCTCCTCCTTCTCGAGGAAGAGCTCCGAATTGACCTTGCAGGCCGGCGCGTCCTTGAGGATGTTGTTGATCCGCTTGGCCATGAGGATGAACGGCTCGAAATTGGAGCTCGTGCCGAGCGCGGCCAGCGCTTTCACCCGAAGATAAGCGTCGTAAATGTCCTCCATCCCCGGTCCGAGGGCGGCGTTGATGTGGTCATAGCGGAACCCCTGCCTCTCGAAGATGAAGCGCAGACGGCCCGCGAAAAAGTCCAGGCAGGTGGTTTTAACCTCTTGCGCCGGCTTAGACAATCTGTCCCCGTAGATGGAAAGGACCTTGTCGATGAGGCGGGGAAACGAAAAGCTGAGCTTCTTATTGAGGATGATCTTTGCGACGCCCTGGGCATTGCGGCGCAGCCCGAAGGGATCGCTCGATCCGGAGGCCTGGACGCCGACCCCGACGACACCCACGATGGAGTCGATTTTGTCGGCCAGCGAGACCAGGGCCCCGGTCAGGGATGACGGCGGGTCGTCCTCGAGGCCCGCGGGCTGATAATGCTCATAAATGGCCTGGTAGACGGCCGCCGGATAACCCTCGGCCTTGGCATACAGCCCTCCCATTTTTCCCTGGAGGGACGGGAACTCCTTGACCATTTCGGTCAGGAGGTCGGCCTTGCACAGGCCAGCCGCCTCGACAGCCTCTTTCTTGATCTTGGCGGCTTCGGTCCTTTCGCTGAGGTAGCCGGCGATCTTCTTCAGCCTCTGTGCCTTGTCGTCGTATGTCCCCAGCTTCTCCTGGAAGACGACGTTCTTCAGGCCGGCGGCCCTATCCGCCAGGGGTTTCTTGACGTCCTGCTGCCAGAAGAAGCGGGCGTCCTCGAGCCTCGCCTTGAGGACCCGCTCGTTGCCTTTGCGGATCAGGGACTTGGAGTCCTTGAAGGCGTCGGCCACGCCCAGAAAATAGGGTAGCTGTTTCTTGTCCTTGACGACGGAGAAAAGCTTCTGGCCCTCCCGCATGGCCGTGGCCAGGACCTCGATGGGCAGGGTCAGATATTTTTCGGGAAAGGCGCCGAGGATGACGCATGGATATTCGACGTTGTAGCTGAGCCTCTCGAGGAGATCGTCGTCCGGGTAAATCCGGGCCTTGAGGGAGACGAGCCTTTCCTCGATCTGGCCAAGGATCATCTTCCGCCGCTCGCCGGAGTCCACGATTACCTTGGCCTTTTTCAACTGATCACAGTAGTCCTGGAAGCTCTTGATCTTGAGCGGCTGAGGGCTGTAGATGGGATGTCCGGACGTCATGTCGTTGGAGTCCAGTCCGTCCAGACTGAAGGGCAGGACCTTCCCGTCGCAGAGGCAGAGGATGTTCTTGATGGGCCTCGAGAACTTGAAGGGACCCTCCCTCCAGCGCATCGTCTTGGGAAAGGAGATCGAGGCGATGATGGCGGGGACGATGGCCGCGAGGACCTCCTGGGTCGGCTTCCCCTTGCTGACCTTCCGCGTCCCCATATATTCGCCCCTGGGGGTTTGGATGATCTCGAGCGATTCGACCGGGACTCCCTGGGCCTTGGCGAATCCTCTGGCGGCGGGAGAAAAGGTCCCGTCCGGCAGGACGCCCACCGATTTGGGCGGTCCGGTGACGACGTTCGCACTGTCGTCCTGCCCGGCGGCCGTATCCGCATGAACGATCAGCCGGCGGCAGGTGCCGAGGGTCTCGAACGCCTGGACAGCGATACCGGCGCTCTTGAACTCAGCCCGGAACTTCTCGTCCAGCTGCTCCAGCGCGGTCTTGACGTGGGTGGCCGGCAGTTCTTCTGTCAGGATCTCTAATAGGAATTCCATCAGGAGCCCCTCCCCGAAGCCGTGAATCTTTGGGCGATCTCGTTGACCTGGGCCCTGATCCGGGCGATCATCTTCACCCTCTCGGTGACACTGATGGCCCCCCGGGCGTCGAGCAGGTTGAAAAAGTGGGAGCACTTGAGGCACATATCGTAAGCCGGAAGGAGCAGACCCTTCCCGATGAGCGAGACCGCTTCCTTCTCGCAGGCCTGGAAGAACGTGCGGAGCATCGCGGTGTCAGCCGCGTTGAAGTTGTACTCGGAGAACTCCTTTTCTTCGGTGAGGCGCAGGTCGCGATAGGTCACGTCCTTCGACCAGTCGAGGTCGTAGATGTCGTCCTTCTGCTCGAGGAACATCTCCAGCCTCTCCAGACCGTAGGTGATCTCGGCAGGGACCGGCGAGAGCTCGATGCCGCCGGCCTGCTGAAAGTAGGTGAATTGGGAGATCTCCATCCCGTCAAGCATGACCTGCCAGCCGACGCCCCAGGCGCCGATCGTCGGCGACTCCCAGTCATCCTCGTCGAAGCGCAGGTCGTGGTCCTGGAGGACAATCCCGAGCGAGGAGAGGCTTTGGACGTAGATGTGCTGGATGTCCCCCGGGGCGGGTTTCATGATGACCTGGTACTGGAAGTGCTTCTGGACGCGGTGAGGGTTCTCCCCGTAGCGACCGTCCGTGGGCCGGCGGGCCGGCTGAACGTAAGCGGTCTTCCAGGGTTTCCTTCCAAGAACACGGAAGAAAGTGTCCGGGGTCATGGTCCCGGCGCCCACCTCCAGGTCATAGGTCGGGGCCAGGTAGCACCCCTGGCCCGCCCAGTAAGCATGCAGCTTCAGGATGAGGTCTTGGAGGGCCATTTATTTCTTTTCCCATTTCAAGACGGGATTGCGGGCGGCCGCCGTCTCGTCCAGGCGCCGGACGTAGGTGTCATGCGGGGCCGCGTGGAGCGTTTCCGGGTCTTCCTTGGCCTCCCTGGCGATTGCCTTCATGGCGTCGATAAAAAGGTCCAGGTCGCGCTTGCTCTCCGTTTCGGTGGGCTCGATCATGAGCGCGCCGTGGACGATGAGCGGGAAGGACATGGTCGGCGGGTGCAGACCATAGTCGATCAGCCTCTTGGCGATATCGAGGTTGGAGACCCCGAACTCCTTCTGAAACTTGTCCGAAAAGACGCATTCATGGAGCGTCGGGACCGCGTATTTCAGGTGGAACTCGCCTTCCAGGCTTTTGCGGATGTAGTTGGCGTTGAGGACCGCCGTCTCGGCGATCTCCCGGACGCCCTCGGACCCTAGGTTCAGGATGTAGGCCAGGGCCCTGATGATGACCAGAAAGTTTCCGTAAAAGCTCCGAACGCGTCCGATCGTCTTCGGCCTGCCGGAGTCGAGGACAAGCTTCCCGTCCTTCTCCCCGATCACAGGGACCGGGAGGTAGGGCACGAGGGCCTTCTTCACGCCGACCGGGCCGGAACCGGGGCCTCCCCCGCCGTGCGGGGTCGAGAACGTCTTGTGGAGGTTGAGGTGGAGGACATCGACCCCCATGTCGCCCGGCCGGACGATCCCGGTCAGGGCGTTCATATTGGCCCCGTCCATGTAGAGGAACCCTCCCTTGGAATGGACGATGTCGGCGATCCGGCAGATGCCGGATTCGAAGACGCCCAGGGTATTGGGATTGGTGACCATCAAGGCGGCCACGTCTTCGTTCATGACCGCGGTTAGTCCCTCAAGGTCGATTGTGCCGTTCGCGTTCGACTTGATCTCCTTGACCGTGTAGCCGCAGGTGTGGGCGCTCGATGGATTCGTTCCGTGGGCCGAATCCGGGATGAGGACGTATTTCCGGGGGTTCCCCTTGTCCTCATGGGCGGCCCGGATGAGCATCATGCCCGTGAGCTCGCCATGGGCCCCGGCGGCGGGCTGAAGGGTGAAGGCGTCCATGCCGGCGATCTCGCTGAGGAGATCCTCGGTCTGCTTGAGAACGCGGAGGCTGCCCTGGACGACATCCTGGGGAGCGTTGGGGTGGGCGCCCGAGAAGGCCGGCAGAGAGGCTATCTTCTCATTGACCTTGGGGTTGTATTTCATGGTGCAGGAGCCCAACGGATAGAGCCCCTGGTCAACGCAATAGTTCGTCTGTGAAAGGCGTGTGAAGTGGCGGGTGACCTCGGCCTCGGAGAGCTCGGGGAACCCATCGATCTCCTTCCGAACGGGCAGGCCGCCGAGGAGGTTCTTTTTCTCGGGGACGTCCAGCTCGGGCATCCGGACGGCCCTTTTCCCTGGAGAACTGAGCTCGAAGGCCAGGGGTTCGCGCATCTTGCGGATCATCGGAGCACCTCCTGCAGGGACCTGGCTAGTCTATCGATATCTTCCTTTACGTGCTTGTCGGTGACGCAGACCAGGCCGCAGTTCGCGAGTTCCGGGAAGCTCACCCCGAGCCCAAGCCCGGCCAGGATGCCCACGTCCTTGAGCGCCTTTTCCACAGAAGCCCAGGGCTTCGGGAGCTCGATGACGAATTCGTTGAAGTGCGGACCAGCAAACTTCCTCCGGACGCCGGGGACTTTGGTCAGCGCGTCCAGGGCGTAGCCCGCTTTCTGGACGTTCTGCCAGGCCATTTCCCTGAGCCCGTCCTTGCCCAGGCTTTCCAGGAAGACCGTCGCCCTGAGGGCGCAGAGGGCTTGGTTGGTGCAGATGTTGGAAGTGGCCTTCTCCCGGCGGATATGCTGCTCCCGGGTAGCCAGGGTCAGGACGAAGCCGCGGTTCCCGTCGACGTCGGTCGTCTGGCCGGCGATTCTGCCCGGAAGCTGGCGGACGAAGTCCTTCATGCAGGCCATGAACCCGAGATAGGGACCTCCGAAGCTCAGGGGAATGCCGAAGGACTGGGCCTCCCCGGTGACGATGTCCGCACCCAGCTTTCCGGGGGCCTCGAGAATGCCGAGCGACAAGGCCTCGGCCACGACGACGGCCAGCAGGGCCTGACGGCCGTGGGCCAGGTCCGCAACGGCACTGACGTCCTCGCAGACGCCGAAGTAATTGGGCGACTGGAGGATGACCGCGCCGGTCTCAGCGTCGAGCATCCGGGCGAGGGCGTCCTTGTCCAGCCCTCCCTTACCGTCATAGGGGACCTCTTCCATCCGGACCCCGAGGTTCCTGATGTAGGTCCGGATGACGCTTCGGTATTCCGGGTGGAGGGTCCGCGCGACCAGGACCTTGGGCTTTTTCTTCAAGCGCTGGGCCATCAGGACGGCCTCGGCCGCTCCGGTCGCGCCTTCGTAGAGGGACGCGTTGGCGATGTCCATCCCCGTGAGCTGGCAGATGAGCGTCTGGAACTCGAAGATGGTTTGGAGGGTCCCCTGGCTCACCTCGGGCTGGTACGGCGTATAGGGAGTGACAAACTCCCCCCTGGAGCTCAGGTAGTCCACGACCGACGGGATGAAGTGGTCGTAGGCCCCGCCCCCAAGGAAGGAGAGGTAATTCGAATAGGTGTTCATCCCGCCGAGCCCGGCGAAATGCCGGACGAGCGCCGGCTCCGGTTCCGGCCCGGGAAGGTCGAGCGCCCTCTTGAGCCGCACCTCTTCCGGGATGCAGCCGAAAAGCTCATCGATTGAAGAGACGCCGATCGCGGCCAGCATCTCTTTACGGTCCTTGTCGCTCAAAGAAACATAGCTCATTGAAAAACCCCTATGACAGGAGGGCGGCGGAGGCTCAGGCCTCGAGACCCTCCAGGTATTTCTCGTAATCGGAAACGGTCATCAGGGCATCGACCGCAGCCTTGTCCTTGATCCTCAGCCGGACGATCCAGCCCTTGCCGTGCGGGTCCTTGTTGACGAGGTCGGCGGTCTTGTTGAGCTCCTCGTTGACGGCGATAACCTCTCCCGCTACCGGGGAGTAGACGTCGGAAACGGACTTGACGGACTCGATGACGCCGACGGCCTGGTGAACCTCCAGCACCTTCCCGACCTCGGGAAGCTCCACATAGATGATGTCGCCAAGCTGCTTCTGGGCGAAATCCGTGACGCCGACAACGGCCTCATCGCCTTCGACCTTGATCCACTCGTGTTCCTTCGTGTAACGAAAATCGTTCGGATACATCCAAGCCTCCTGTTGATCTTGTTCTTATATCGCGAATATCCCGCGATCTCTCGCAGGCCCGTTCGGGCTAATTCTTTTCCCTTTTGTAGAACGGCGTCGGGATGACCTTCGCCCTGGCCTTCTTGTCCCGGATGCCGATCTCGATCTCCGTTCCCAAGGCCGTCGCGCCGATCGGGAGATAAGCCAGGCCGATGGATTTCTTCAGGAACGGGGCGAAAGTCCCCGAGCACACGTCCGAGACTTTCCGGCCTTCGACGAAGACAGGGTAATGCGGACGCGGAATCCCCTTGTCCATGAGCTCAAATCCGGCGATCTTTCTGGTCAAACCTTCCGCGAGCTGCCTCTCGAGGACGGTCTTGCCCAGAAAACCGCCCTTTTGGAACTTGCAGATCCACTTCAGGTCCGCCTCGAGGACGGTCGTCTTATCGCTGATATCGTTACCGTAGAGCATGAGCTTGGACTCGAGCCGGAGAGTGTCCCGTGCGCCCAGTCCGATGGGCAGGACGTCATGGGGACTCCCCGCTTCCAGGATGGCCTCCCAGATGACCCCGGGGTTCGGGGCGAGGGTGTAGATCTCGAAGCCGTCCTCGCCCGTGTATCCCGTGCGGGAGACGAGCGTATCGATGCCGGCGACCTTGCCGAAGGCGAAGTGGAAGGACTTCATACCCGCGAGGTCCAGCTCCGTAAGCGGCTGGAGGACGGCCAGGGCCTGCGGCCCCTGCAGGGCGAGTTGCGAATACGCGTCGCTCTGGTTCTCCGTCTCCACGGCGAAGCCCTTCTTATGATCAACGATCCAGGCGTAATCCTTGTCGACGTTGGACGCGTTGACGACCAGAAAGTACTTCTCGGGGCCCATGCAGTAAACGAGCATGTCGTCCACGAAGGTCCCCTCCGGAGTCGTCAGGGCCGTGTACTGGACCTGTCCCGGCGCAAGCCGGGCCGCGTCGTTGGGGGTCAGGTGCTGGACGAAGGCCAGAGCGTCCTGGCCCTGAATCATGATCTCGCCCATGTGGCTGACATCGAAGAGCCCGGCCCGGGTGCGGACCGCGATATGCTCGTCGATGACGCCCTTGTATTCGACGGGCATCTCCCAGCCGAAGAACTCAATGATCTTGGCCCCGGAATTTTTATGGAATTCATATAAACGGGTCCTTTTCATGATGCCTTCCTTTCTTGATGAATGAACTTATTAATTAGCATAATAGCGCCGATGAATCAAGTCGGAGACTCATGCCCGCTCGACCCTTCGAGGGCTTTCTCCGGGAGCTGCCCCTGCGTCCTTCTCGGCGATCCCTAAAGTTTGAATATTATTCCATAGGAGCATATCCCCTACCTGTTCCCCCGAACCGGATAGGGCGGGCGTTGGGGCTTTTGCGGGGGGTTCTTTTCGAGCTCTTGGAGGACGATGCGGATCGCCCTCTCGAGCTGGGGGTCGCGGCCCGCGATGACGTCGGCGGGCGTCTGTTCGACCTCGACGTCGGGCGGAACGCCTTCGTTCTCGACGACCCAGCCGTCCTCGGTCCAGATGGCCAGGTTGGGCGCCGTCACATAGCCGCCGTCCATGAGGACCGGGAAGCCGAGCGTCCCGACGAGGCCGCCCCAGGTCCTCTTCCCGACCAGCGTTCCCAGCTTGAATTTTCGGAACATCCATGGCAGAAGGTCGCCGCCCGAACCGGCCGTTTCGTCGATGAGCATGACCTTCGGCCCCTGGATCGAGGCCCCGGGCGTCTTCAGGTTCGCGCCGTAGCGCATGTTCCAGTAGGAGATCACGGGCCGGCGCAGGATGTCGATGTAGTAATCCGCGATGAGGCCGCCGCCGTTGAACCGTTCGTCGACAATGATGGCGTCCTTGTCGGCCTGAGGGAAAAAGTAGCGCTTGAAGTAATTGTGTCCGGGCTCGGCCGTATTCGGCACGTAGACGTAGGCCACGCGCCCGTTCGTCGCCTCGTGGACCTTCCGTATATTCCCTTCCACCCAGTCCCGGTTCCTCAGGGAATATTCGTCCGGGATGGGGACGACCCGGACCGTTCGCGAGCCCGTACTGTCCGGGTTGGGACCGACCGTGATCTCGACGATCTTTCCGGCGGTGTTCTCGAACCGGGCGTAAAGATCGAGCGGCGGCCGAAGGTCTTTACCGTCCACGGCCAACAAGTATTCGCCGGCCTTAACGTTAGAGCTTGTTTCAAAGTTACGTGATGGCGTTTGACATGGACGAAAAAAAAGGGCTACAACCCTCCATGATGTCAACCACAACACTAGGAGGAGTAGC
>Ga0315281_10001512_pt1 | contig 34437 bp, 35 predicted proteins | sample YL17G07_0_MG_FD_204540 | JGI IMG/M metagenome (GOLD analysis project Ga0315281, IMG submission 204540) | Sediment microbial communities from Yellowstone Lake, YNP, Wyoming, USA - YL17G07_0 | ecosystem: Environmental > Aquatic > Freshwater > Lake > Sediment | place: USA: Wyoming | collected...
CTCAACCGCGAAGAGTGCATCCATTGCGGCGTATGCGATCTCGTCTGCCCCGACTACTGCCTGACCTGGGGCGATGGCGCGGAGGGCAGCAAGTTCGAGCGCGAACTGATGGGCGTCGACTACCGCTACTGCAAGGGCTGCCAGCGCTGCGTGGAGTCCTGCCCGACCGGCGCCTTGGCGACAGCGAAGGAAATGCCGGGGCTCGCCGACCGGCTGCGTGTGCCTCTTTTCCCCGAGCTCATCGGATGAGGTTCAGTTTATGACGACCCGGATTCAGGAAGCCCCCGCCAGCGCGGTGGAAACCCGCCTCTTGGGCTGCGTGCGGCAGAAGCTCGAATTCCGCAGCGGCAACGAGGCCGCGGCGCTCGCGGCGCGCGACATCGGTTTCCACGTGATGGGTTATTTTCCGATCACGCCGTCGACCGAGGTCGCCGAGAACCTTTCGAAGATGCGGGCCGATGGCCAGCACGAGATCGTGATGATCGCGGGCGATGGCGAGCACGGTGCCGCCGGCATCTGCTACGGCGCTGCGCTCGGCGGAGGCCGCGTGCTCAATGCGACGAGTTCGCAGGGCCTGCTCTATGCGCTCGAGCAGCTCCCGGTTCAGGCAGGCACCCGCGTGCCGATGGTGCTCAACATCGCGGCGCGCGCAATCTCCGGACCGCTCGACATTCGCGGCGACCACTCGGACATCTACTACGCGCTCAATACCGGCTGGATCATGCTCTGCGCGCGCGACCCGCAGGCGGTGTACGACCTGAATTTTGCCGCCGTGAAGATCGGCGAGCATCGCGACGTGCGATTGCCGGTGCTCGTGGCGTACGACGGCTTCATCACCAGCCACCAGAAGCGGCGCATCCAGGTATTCGACGACCCGGAGGCGATCCGCAGCTTCCTCGGCAAGCGGCCGGATTTTCCCTCGCCGCTCGACACCGAGCATCCTGCGACCTTCGGCCCCTACATGAACGACCCGGACCTCATCAATAACAAGGTCCAGCTCTCGCAGGCGATGGAGGCCGCGCGGCGGGTGATCCCCGAGGTGCTCGCCGAACTGGAAAAAATGACCGGCCGGGTCTACCCCGTGCTCGATGGTTACCGCATGGATGACGCCGACGCTGCCGTGGTGCTGCTCAACTCTGCCGCCGAGACAGCCAAGGAGACCGCCGACGGATTGCGTGACAAAGGCGCAAAGGTCGGCGTGCTCTCACCCAACGTGTTGCGGCCGTTTCCCGCCGAGGAATTCCGCCAGGCGCTCAGGCGGGTGAAAATAGCGACCATCGGCGATCGCGCCGATTCATACGGCGCGGGCGGCGGCAACCTTTCGCTCGAGGTGCGCGCCGCGATCCAGATCGACCCGCAGAACCACACCAGAGTTGTATCGCGCGTCTACGGCCTGGGCGGAAAGGATTTCTACGCGGTCGATGCCGAGCAGTTCTTCGGACAGGCGCTGGAGGCGGCGGCGACCGGGCGTGTCGCCGAGCCCTTCGCCTACCACGGCGCCAACCCGGGCAGGCCCGACACCAGGCCGCCGAAAGGCCTGCCGCCGATCCGCGCCGAGGAGGTGCGGGGCATGGCGCACGTGCAACGCGACGAGGCGACAGGCAGGTTGAAAGTCGAGCTCGAACCGCTATGGAAGATGACCGAGGTGCCCAATCGCATCGGGCCGGGACACGGCGCCTGCCCCGGCTGCGGCGCATTCCCGACGCTGCACCAGATCTACAATGTGCTGGAGGGCGACGTCGTCGTGTTGTTCCAGACCGGTTGCGCCATGGTCGTGACGACCGGCTACCCGTCGACGGCGCACCGCATCAACTACATCCACAACCTGTTCCAGAACGGCGCGGCGACGCTCTCGGGGCTGGTCGAGATGTACCACGAGCGCGTCCGGCGCGGGGAGTTGCCTGCCTCCAAGGACATTACGTTCGTGATGATCTCCGGTGACGGCGGCATGGACATCGGCATGGGCCCGGCGATCGGCGCGGCGAACCGCAACCACCGCATGATGATCTTGGAGTACGACAACCAAGGCTACATGAACACCGGCGCGCAGCTCTCCTACTCGACGCCGTTCGGCCACCGCACCTCGACGAGCGAAGTCGGGGCGAGCCTGCCGGGCAAGCGCTACCACCACAAGGACACGGCCCAGATTTTCGCTGCGTGCCATCTGCCTTACGTGTTCACGGCGAGCGAGGGCTTTCCCGAGGATCTGATGCGCAAGGTCGCGAAAGCCCAGTATTACGCCAAGAACGAGGGGCTCGTGTATGGCAAGATCCTGTCCTACTGTCCGCTCAACTGGCGCACGGCGGACGACGCCGCGCAGCCGGTGCTGCAGGCAGCCATCGACAGTTGCTTCTTCCCGCTCTACGAGATCGAGCACGGCCACACGGCGCTCACCTACGACCCGGACGCGACCGGCCGCCGCCATCCGGTGACGGACTGGCTCAAGCTCATGGGCAAGACCCGCCACCTCCTCAATCCGGCGAACGCCGGGATCGTCCAGGGCATCCAGGCCGAGGCCGACCGCCGCTGGGCGCGGATCAAGGCCATGCACGAACATCCACTGCTTTAGGTCGACTGACATGCCCCGAATACTCGAGACGCGCCAGCTCACCCCGGTCACCAAGCTCTTTCGCGTCGACGCGCCGCTGATCGCGGCCGCGGCGCGGCCCGGCCAGTTCGTGATGCTCCGCGTTCGCGAGGGCGGCGAGCGCATTCCGATCACCATCGCCGACTACGACCGCGAGGCGGGCGCGATCACGATCGTGGTGCAGGAGGTCGGCGCGACCACCAAGCGCGTGTGCGCGCTGGAGGCGGGCGACGAGATCCTCGACGTGGCCGGCCCCCTGGGCGGGCACATCGACATCGCGCCGGGTGGGCACGTCTGCGGCGTAGGCGGCGGTTTTGGCTCGGCCGCGCTGCTCTGCCTGATGCGCGAATTCACCGCCCGCGGGGACAAGACGACGGCCATTCTCGGGGCGCGCAGCAAGGACCTGCTCATCCTGGCCGACGAGTTGCGGTCCGTGTGCACCAATGTCGAGATTTGTACCGACGACGGTTCGGCCGGATTCAAGGGGTTCGTCACGCAGCGTCTGGCACAGCTCATTGACGGGGAAGGCCCCGGCCGCCCGGACAGCGTGGTTGCGATCGGGCCGATGGCGATGATGCGCGCCGTCGCGGAAACAACGCGCGGCCCCAAGGTGAAGACCCTGGTTTCGATGGATCCGCTGATGGTTGATGGAACAGGCATGTGCGGCGGCTGCCGCGTCAATGTCGGAGGCAAGGCACAGTTCGCGTGCGTCGACGGCCCTTGCTTCGACGCCCACGAGGTGGACTTCGATGTGGCGATGCGCCGGAACAAGGCGTACGTGAAAGAGGAAAAGCTGGCCCTCGACCGGCTCACCTGCATGGAGCAGAGGGAGGCCCGCTAATGCCGGTCAAACGCGCAGAAAAGACCCCGATGCCGGTGCGCGACGCGCAGCTGCGGGCCCGCGACTTTCGGGAGGTCAACGAAGGCTACACGGCGTCTCACGCCAGGTTCGAGGCGGAGCGCTGCCTGCGCTGCCAAGATCCGGTCTGCGTTGACGGCTGTCCGGTGAGCGTTCCGATCCCCGAGTTCATCCACGCCGTGGCGACCGGCGACATGGCCGGCGCCGCGCAGATCCTGCGCTCGGCCAACCCGCTGCCGGCAATCTGCGGCCGCGTCTGCCCGCAGGAGTCACAGTGCGAGGCCGACTGCAGCATGTCGACGCGTTTCAACCCCGTGGGGATCGGGTATCTCGAGCGCTACGTTGCCGACTGGGAGCGCTCGCAGCCGCCCAGCGTCGAGGCGAAAATCACGCGCAAGGAGAAAGTCGCCGTCATCGGGGCCGGCCCCTCGGGGCTGGTCTGCGCGGGCGAGCTCGCCCGGCTCGGCTACCCGGTGACCATCTACGAAGCGCTGCACGCGCCGGGTGGGGTGCTGCGCTATGGCATTCCCGAATTCCGGCTGCCGAAAGCGATCCTCGACTGGGAAATCGGCCTGCTCAAGGCGATGGGTATCGAGATCATCTGCAACGTCATCATCGGCAAGACGCTCACGCTCGATGAGCTCTTTGGCCGCATGGGCTACGCTGCCGTATTCATCGGCACCGGCGCGGGGCTGCCGCAGTTTCTGGGCATTCCGGGAGAGAACCTGAACGGCGTGATGTCCGCCAATGAATTCCTCACGCGCATCAACCTGATGCGCGGTTCCGAGTTCCCCGAAGCCGACACGCCGGTGCGCGTCGGCAAACGCGTGGCGGTGATCGGCGCGGGCAACACGGCCATGGACGCCGCGCGCACCTCGCTGCGCATGGGGGCCGAAGAGGCGATGATCGTCTACCGGCGCAGCGACAAGGAAATGGGTGCGCGCATGGAGGAGTACCACCACGCCGTCGAAGAGGGCGTGAAGTTCCACTGGCTCACCAATCCGCTCGAGGTTGTGGACGACGGCACGGGCTGGGTGAGCTGCCTGAAGTGCCAGAAGATGAAACTGGGCGAACCGGATGCATCCGGCCGCGCACGGCCGATCCCCATCGAAGGCAGCGAGTTCGTAATCCCGGTGGAAAACGTGGTCCTGGCGATCGGCACCACGCCGAATCCGCTGCTGACCCGCACCACTCAGGGCCTCGTCACGAACAAGAAGGGCTGCCTCGTGGCAGACCCGCAGACCGGGCTGACGTCGAAGTCGCTCGTGTTTGCCGGTGGCGACGCCGTCACGGGCGCGGCGACCGTGATCCTTGCGGCAGGCGCGGGCAAACGCGCCGCGCAAGCCATCAACGAGGCGCTCAACTCACCCGGCGCACGGTAAAGACGAGGCGGTGCGCGATAGTGCGCCAGGTCAAAGAAGCACCGGCGGGGCCGGGCTGGTTCAGCCGGCGGGCTGCTCCAGTTCCGCCTGCTTGTCCAGCCACTCGCCCTCGAGTTCGCCGAGTTCCTTACCGACGTACGCCTGATCGCGCAGCACGTCCTCCAGGGCTTTCTTCGACGCATCGAGGTAGATCGCCGGGTCTGCGAGGCGTGCTTCCATGTCCGCCTTTTTCACGTTCAGAAGGGCGATCATCTCTTCCAGTCGCGTGATGCGTGCCGCGAGGTTTTTCCTGTCGTTGGCGTGCTTGGCGATGGCCTTCGGCACTTGTGGCACCTGCGGCACGTCGGGCTTTTCGCGCTTGCTCTTCAGCAGCCAGTCGCGGTAATCGTCCAGATCGCCGTCGAAAGGCTGCAGGCTGCCGTCGGCGACAATGAGGAACTGGTCGGTGGTCGCGCGCAGCAAGTGCCGGTCGTGCGATACCAGCACCAGCGTGCCCTCGAACTGCGCCAGCGCTACGGTGAGCGCTTCGCGCGTCTCGAGATCGAGGTGGTTGGTGGGCTCATCCAGCAGCAGCAGGTTGGGGCGCTGCCAGACAATCAGCGCCAAGGCGAGCCGTGCTTTCTCGCCGCCCGAGAAATGCGCGATCGAGCCAGTCGCCATTTCGCCGGGGAAATTGAAACCGCCGAGGAAATTGCGCAGGTCCTGCTCGCGCGTGTTCGGGGCGGAGCGCAGCAGGTGCCACAGCGGCGACTGGTCGTCGCGCAGCATCTCGATCTGGTGCTGGGCGAAATAGCCGATGACCAGCCCCTTGTTGAACAGGGCGGTGCCCTGCAGAGGCTTGAGTTCCCCGGCAATGGTTTTGATGAGCGTGGATTTGCCCGCGCCGTTGATGCCGAGCAGGCCGTAGCGCTGCTCGGACTGGAGGGAGAAGTTGATGTTGCGGAGGACGATTTTCTCCCCGTAGCCTGCGTCGGCATCCTCCAGCACCAGCAACGGGTTCGGTGCCCGCAGCGGCTCGCGAAATTCGAAGGAGAACGGGGCGGTGGCGTGCAGCGGCGCCAGATCCTCCATCTTGGCGAGCATTTTCATGCGGCTCTGCGCCTGCCGCGCCTTGGTGGCCTGGGCCTTGAAGCGGTCGATGAACGATTGCAGGTGGGCGCGTTCCCGCTCCTGCTTGACTCGCTGGCCAGCGGCCAGAATGACCGACTGTGCGCGCTGCACCTCGAAATCCGAGTAGTTGCCGGCGTAGCGCTTCAACTTCTTCTGGTCGATATGAAGGATGACGTTCACCACGCCGTCGAGGAAATCGCGGTCGTGCGATACGACCAGCAGCGTTCCCGCGTAGCGCTTGAGCCAGTCCTCCACCCACAGGATGGCGTCCAGGTCCAGGTGGTTGGTGGGCTCGTCCAGCAGCAGCAGGTCGGAGGGGCACATCAGCGCCTGCGCGAGGTTGAGGCGCATGCGCCAGCCGCCGGAGAAACTCGCAACCGGCGTCTCCAACTCTTCGTGCTTGAATCCCAGGCCGACCAGCAACTGCTCCGCGCGCGAGCGAACGGTATAGGCGTCGGCATCCCCGAGCGCCGCGTACAACTCGCCGATCAGGTTTCCGTTGTTTTCTTTTTCCGCTTGGAGAAGTCTTTTCTCAAGAGCCCTTAAATTGGTGTCTCCATCGATCGCGTATTCGACGGCGGGCCGGTCCAGGGCGGGCGTTTCCTGCGCCACGTGCGCCACGCGCCATTGCGGCGGAAACTCCGCGTCGCCCTTGTCGGTGTGCAACTCGCCGCGCAGCACCGCGAACAGGCTCGATTTGCCCGAACCGTTGGCGCCGATGAGCCCGATCCGGTCCCCCGGATTGAGCACCGCGTCGGCGCCTTCGAGCAGGACTTTGGTGCCTCGAATGAGGCTGATATTGGAGAAGCGGATCATGGGCCGAATGAAAAGGCCCGCGATTCTACCGGAGCAGGCGGGTCAGCGCGGGGGAAAATCCCTGAATCGACAATCTGGATCGCGGCGGATCTGCTCCGGCAGCGCCACTTCCCATTGCAGGTAGTCCTGCATCGCCGCCTCGATCTGCGCCTTGTGGTCGTAGGGTTTGTAATACACGTCCTCCGGCGGCTCGAGCATGCGTGTCTCGCCCTGCTCCAGCGGCAGGCCGGCCGCGCGCCAGGCCGCAGTGCCGCCTTCCAGCGCTTGTACGTCGCGCCCGAGCAGCGCCGCAAGATCCACGGCGGCATACCGCGCGAGCACGCCGTCGGGCGAAGTACAGACGAGGGTGTGCGAGCCGAATGCCTGAACGTGATTCGCGAGCCGGGAGCGGATGGCGAAGGACGCGCCCGGAAGATGCCCGTCGCGGTACTGGAGGCTGGTGCCGAAGTCGAGTACGAGGGTGTCGTTTGGATTCAGATCCTGCACAGAAATCAATGGGCAGTAGGGCGTGATATCTGGAAATGCCGATGCAAGAGAATCGAAAACAACATCCTTCACGACAAAAACCTCCGCCCAGCCCATCTGCAGGAGCCAGGATGCGGTCATCGTCGCGCGTACGCCATGGTCGTCGACAAGCGCGATGCGCGCACCATGCACCGCGCAATAGGTGTCGGTCGCCTGCACCAGCTGGCCGCCGGGCGCGGATATCGAGCCGGGCAGGTGGCCCGCCGCGTATTCCTCTGGCGAGCGAACGTCGAAAATGTAGAGGGTTCGGCCGGATTCTCTTTTCATTTTCTCGAGTTCATTTCCTGACAAGAAACGAATCGAAAACCGCGTGGCCACCTTGGCCGCCGCAGCCTTCGCTTGCTCGAGGGCGTCATCCACGGGCGCTTGCGCGACGCGCGCTTGCCCGCGTTCCAGTTCCAGTCCGGCGAGGTGCCAGCCCATGGTGCCGTTCTTCAACGCCACCACCTTGTTCGGGATGCCGGCGTTGATCAGCGATTGCGCGCCGATGATCGAGCGCGTGCGCCCGGCGCAGTTCACCACCACCAGCGTCTCCGGCCGCGGCGCGGCCTGCTGGGCGCGGTAGACGAGCTCGGCGCCGGGACAGTCGAGCGCGCCCGGGATGTTCATTACCCGGTATTCGTTCATGGGGCGCGCATCGAGGATCACGAGATCTTCGCGCGCGTCCAGCTTCGCCCTGAGTTCGGCCGCCGCGATGCGCGGTGTGCCGTCGTGGTGCTCGACATGCTCGCCGAACGCCTTCGAGGGCACGTGCACGCCCGAGTACAGCTCGTAGCCGGCCGCTTTCCAGCCGGCATTGCCGCCGGCGAGCACGTCGATGTTGCGGTAACCCAGGCGGCGCAGCAGGCGGGCGGCGCGCTGCGCCAGGCGCTCGTCATCGTCGACGAGCACGACGCGCGTGCCGAGGCGCGGAACCAGGCGGCCAACGCGCAGTTCGAGCCGCGACAGCGGCGCCGAGGTGGCGAGAAACAGGTGGCCGCGCGCATGCACGCCTTCCTCGCGCACGTCGAGGATCGCGAGTTCCGCGGCCTGGTCGATGGCGGCGCCGATCATTGCTCTCAACTCGCGCGGCGGGATGCGGGGACTGTGGATCTCGGGCTTGGCCATGAAGCGCGCAAGCTTGCCGCCCGCGCTGGAGGGAAAGGTGATCCGCTCGGGCAGGTCCTCGAGCGTCTTGCCGTAGAGGTGCAGGTGGAGCGACTCGCTCTGGCCCGTCACCTCGATCGTGTGGAAATCATCGGGCAGCATGGCGCAGGCGTTGCCGCGCTGGATCGTCAGTTCCTGGGTGCGGCGCAACCTGCCTTCACCCGGTGTCTCGCCCTGATCGATGCGCTCGTAGAACACGTTGTGCTCGTCGCCGTAGACCCCGGCGATCGAGGCCCAGGTGGTGTGGTTGTGCGGCGGTTGCGCCTTGCCAGGTACACCCGCCGAGCCGTAGAGCGCGAAGCGGCCGTCGGCGTCCTCGGCGAGGTGGTAGATCGTGCCGACGCGGCCGGGGATGTTGGCGAAATGTTCGGGCGGAAACAGTTCGGCGCGGCTGGCGAGCGCGATCAGTTCGGCCTTGATTTTCTCCAGCGACGCCCGGGTAGCGCCCTCGCCGGCTTCAATCGCCCGCACCCGCCCGATCAGCTTGCCTACGGCCTGGGCGCGAAGTTCGGCAATCGCCATCGCTAGAACTCGATCTTGTCGCGAATCGCGTCGATTCCCGCCCGGGCGCAACTGTCGTCGGCATCGCCCCCCGGCGCTCCGGAAACGCCGATGGCACCGAGGATGGCGCCCTGCGCTTCGATCAGCAGCCCGCCGCCGAGCAGAACCGCGTGCGGCAGATTCCGGATGCCGCTCTGCGGCTGGCCGGGCTGGCTCATGTGCGCGAGCTCTGTGGTGGGGGTACGGAAACTCGCCGCGGTCCATGCTTTGCCGGATGCCGTACGGGGAGTGTGCGCGCCCGCGTAGCGGTCCCGCAGCATCACCTGCGTGACGCCGGCCCGGTCCACGACCGCGACGGCAACCTGCCAGCCCGAGTCGCGGCATTTCTTCAGCGCCGCCTGCGCCGCGGCAAGCGCTGTTTCGGGCGCGAGCAGCCGGACGGTATACGTAGCGTCCTGAGCGCGCGCGGGCAGGGCAAGCGCGAGCAAAGCGGCGATGATGAGCGGTCTCATGGTGGTCTCCTTTACGCCGCCACTATAATCGTTCCATGCTCGTGCGACCTGCTGCGCTGCAAGACCTGTCCGCGATCCAATCCATCTACGCCTACCACGTGCTGCACGGGTTGGCCTCCTTCGAGGAGGAGGCGCCTCCTCTGGAGGAAATGCGCCGCCGCTTCGACGATGTCATCGGCCGCGGCTTGCCCTACCTGGTGGCCGAGGACAAGGGCGAGATCCTGGGCTATGGCTACTGCACGCTCTACCGGACCCGGTCGGCGTACCGTTTCGCGCTGGAGGACTCGATTTACGTGAAGCTCGGCATGCACGGCAAGGGGATCGGCAAGGCCGTGCTCCGTGAGTTGATCGTGCGCTGCGAAGCCCTGAACTATCGGCAGATCATCGCCGTGATCGGCGACAGCGCGAACGCGGCATCCATCGCAGTGCACGCGAGCTTGGGGTTCGTGCGCGCGGGAAACCTGCGCTCGACCGGCTACAAGTTCGGCCGCTGGGTGGATTCGGTGCTGATGCAGCGGCCCCTCGGGACGGGAGACGGCTCGAAGCCCTAGCCGCCGACGGTGAGGACGACTTTTCCCTTCACCTTGCGCGCCGCCATCAGCTTGAGCGCGTCGGCGGCCTGCGCCAGGGGAAAGGTCTGCGACACGTGGGGTTTGAGCTTGCCTTCGCGGAACCATTTGCCCAGCTGGCCGATGCTCTCGGCGAACTGTTTCGGTTCGCGCCGCGCGAAATCGCCCCAGAATACGCCCACGATGGAGCAGCCCTTGAGCAGCGTCAGGTTGAGCGGAATTTTCGGGATTTCGCCGGCGGCGAAGCCCACCACCAGCAGCCGCCCGCGCCAGGCCGTGGAGCGCAGGGCCGGTTCCGTATAGGGGCCGCCGACGGCGTCATAAACCACGTCGGCGCCTTTCGCGCCGGTGAGTTCCTTGATTTTCTCGCGCATGTCTTCGGTGGCGTAGTTGATGCAGGCGTCCGCGCCGTGGCGCTTGCAGACCTCCAGTTTGTCCGCGCTCGAAGCGCAGGCGATGACGCGCGCGCCCATCGCCTTGCCGATTTCGATCGCCGCCAGCCCGACGCCGCCGGCCGCGCCCAGCACCAGCAGCGTTTCGCCCGCCTTGAGCGCGCCGCGGTCGCGCAGCGCGTGGTCCGAGGTGCCGTAGGTGAGCAGGAACGCCGCCGCGCTGTTGAAATCCATGCCCTCGGGAATGGGCACCAGGCGCGCGGCCTCGACTTTCACTTCCTCCGCGAACGCGCCGTAGGTGGTGAACGCGATCACCCGGTCGCCCTGCTTGTAACCCCTGACCCCTTCGCCGACCTCTTTCACCACGCCCGCCAACTCGCTACCGGGGGTGAAGGGCAGCGGCGGCTTGAACTGGTACTTGTTCTGGATGATCAGCACGTCCGGGAAGTTGAGGCTCGCGGCCTTGACGCTGACCACGACTTCGCCGGCGCCCGCCGTGGGCGAGGGCAGTTCCTCGACCACCAGCGATTCCGGGGGGCCGAACTGCTTGCAAAGGACAGCTTTCATCGGGTTACCATGATCAATTTCGGGAAGCGGGATTATGACCGAACCGGTGCTGCACCATTATTCCTTTTCGCCTTTCGCGGAGAAGATCCGCGCCATGCTCGGCTTCAAGGGACTGGCATGGAAGTCGGTGCAGATCCCGCCCGTCATGCCCAAGCCCGATGTGATCGCGCTCACGGGAGGCTACCGCAAGACCCCGATCCTGCAGCTGGGCGCGGACATCTACTGCGACACGGCGCTCATTGCCCGGGTGCTCGAGCGCATCGCGCCGTCGCCATCGCTGTTTCCGAAGGGCGAAACGCTGGCGGTCCAAGCCGTTGCGCATTTTACCGACAGCGCGCTGTTCGGCATGGCGATACCGATCGGCTTCCAGCCGGGCGCCGGCATGTCGAAGCTTTTTTTCGCCGAGGCGACGCCCGAATATCTCGCGAATTTCGGCAAGGACCGCGCGGCGATGCGCCAGGGCGGCACCATCCGGCGCGGGCCGATGCACGAGTGCAAGGCCAATCTGCAGGGAATGCTGGGGAAAATAGAGGCGCAGCTGACGGGGCCGTATCTGTTCGGCGGCGAGGTCTGCGCCGCCGATTTTTCTCTCTACAACGCGCTCTGGGCGATCTGGAAGCCGGCCGACCTGCGCCCAATGCTCGCTCCTTTTCCGAAGACAAAGAATCTCATCGAAGGTATCGCTGCCATGGGCCACGGCAAGCCCAGCGAAATCGCCAGCAGCGAGGCGATCCAGATCGCGAAATCGTCAACGCCTGAGAGCGTGAAGGGCGCCGTCGCGTTCGAGACCGGCGGCATTGCGCTGGGCGAGCAGGCGCAGGCGATGCCGGTCGACAGCGGTCTGGATCCCGTGACAGGCGAACTGGTGAATGCCTCCACGGATGAAATCGTGATCCGCCGCACCGATCCGCGCGCAGGCACGGTGCATGTGCATTTCCCGCGCTTCGGTTTTCAACTGACCAAAGCGGCTTAGGCGCCACCCATACGTGCCTACGATAGCCACGGATGAGAACAATTGGGGTCAGAGACAATTTCACTGTCGGAGCAATTCGCGATCGTGCAAGAAAATCATACGGAATATCTGAACACCTGCGGCCTTAGTTCAGCAGAGAGTTGAAGCCCCGGCCGGGGTGCGAACGCTGGTCGCAGCGGCGAGCTTTCCTCGGTTGATGCCCATAGCCGACTTGCCCGGCTCTAACCAAGTAGGTTAAACTCCGCACCTTGGAAAAGCGGAAACCCCATTACCCGCTAGTGACCATAAAGGCCCTGGCGCGCGAGCGTCGGGTCAGAGTGACCAAGACAGCGGTCGAAGGCGGTGCGGCGATGGGATTCAGCGCGCTGGAAATGGTAGACGTGATCGCAATGCTCGCGGGCAGGCATCTGTACAAGAGCATGACCACGCACGCGGATCACAGGGTGTGGCACGACGTGTATCACGTCGATACGGCGAAGGGGGTCGTTTACCTGAAGCTGACGGTCATCGAGGACTTGCTGATAGTCTCGTTTAAGGAGAAAGGCCAATGAAGTGCCCGACTTGCGGAACCGGAAATCTCGTCGCCGCGACGCGCAACATGCCGTACACCTACAAGGGTGAGAAGACGGTGATCAAGGCCGTCCGGGGCGAGTACTGCGCCAATCCAAAATGCGGTGAAGTGGTTATGGACATGGGCGAATCGACGAGGACGTCGAGGGGAATGCTCGCGTTCAATAAGAAAGTGAATGCCACGCTGACACCCATTGCCCTGATCGCCCGGGTTCGCAAGCAACTGGACCTGACGCAACAGCGGGCGGCGAAGATCTTCGGCGGTGGCGCGAACGCGTTTAGCCGCTACGAGAGTGGAAAGACCAAGCCGCCTGTGGCATTGGTAAAGTTGTTTCACGTATTGCACCGGCATCCGGATTTGTACGGTGAACTCGTGGACATTGCGGATTCAGTGAGGGCGGGTACCGTCGCAGCGACGAGGCGTAAGCGGCCAACATCTGCCAGAACAGCGCGCGCGTAACGTGCATAGCCGGCCTGCTCAGGCGCGGTCCAGTGATACGAGGTATCTGAACACCTTCCGCGATGCCGGTGAAACCTAGCGGCTGGCGGTCTATACGAATAGATGTATACTGCAGCAATGAAGCCGTTGCGCTTCGTCGGCGGCGCGAAACGGGATCTGTCGGCGTTTCCCGAGGCGGCCAGGGTGCGGGCCGGGCATGAGCTGTTCATGCTCCAGGTCGGGCGCGAACCGGACGACTGGAAACCGATGGCGCCGGTGGGCGCCGGGGCGTGCGAGATTCGGGTGCGCGATGCTGCCGGACAGTACCGGGTGATCTATGTCGCGACGTTTCGCAACGCAGTCTATGTACTGCACGCGTTCCAGAAGAAGTCGGAGAAGACAGCCGGAGCGGACATGGAACTCGCCCGCCGGCGGTATCGTGAAGCCAGGGCATTTGATTCCGGGAGGTAGAGCATGGCAAAGCGCATGAGCAAATCCAGCGGCAACGTCTTTCTTGATCTGGGCTTTCCGGCGCACGAGGCCTCGGTGATGCTGCTGCGCGCCCAGCTTGCCGAGGCGCTGCGCGCCTGGATGGAGCGCGAGGAGCTGACACAGGCGCAGGCGGCCAAGCGCCTGGGCATCGCTCAGCCCCGTGTGTCGGATATCGTCCGGGGCAAGGTGGAACTCATGTCCCTCGACTACCTCGTGGGCCTGTGCACCAAGGGGAAACTGGATGTGGGCTTGCGCTTGGCGGCGTAGTTGAATTGAAGGAATAGGCCGATCTAGCTCCAGCGAGCGGCGAGGCCGCCGTCGATGGAGAGGATGCAGCCGGTGGTGTAAGCGGAGCGCTCGGAGGCGAGAAACGCGACCGCCGAAGCGATCTCCTCCGCGGTGGCCGGACGGCCGAAGGACATGTCCTTGAACAACTCCTGGTAGCGGTTGGCATCGCCGAGTTTCGCCTGCGCCATCTGCTTGTGCAGGCTGACCAGCCGGTCCGTGGCGACCGGGCCCGGATTGATGCCAAGCACGCGGATGCCGTCGGCATGCGACACGCCGCCGAGCGTGCGCGTGAAAGCCATGAGTCCCGCGTTGGCGGTGCTGCCCGCGATGTAGGCCGGATTGAGCCGCTCGCCGGCATTGCCGAGGATGTTCACGATCACGCCTTGCCCCTTCTTCTTCATCGTGGCGTACACGGCGCGGGTCAGGTTGATGTAGCCGAATACCTTCAGGTCCCAGGCGCGGCGCCAGGTGTCTTCGTCCACGCGCTGCAGGTCGCCGCCCGGGATTGCGCCCGCGTTGTTCACCAGGATATCCAGGTCGCCGGCCCAGGCGGCGAGTTCTTCTGCTGCACCGCGCTGCGACAGGTCCACTGCCTTGGCAGCGGGACCGGGTGTGATACCGCGCGAGGTGCCGAGCACCGTGCATCCCTCGGCCGCCAGCATTTCAACGCAAGCGCGGCCGATTCCTTTCGAGGCGCCGGTGACGAGGACGCGTTTGCCTTTAAGATTGAGTTCCATCGTTTGCTAGTCTATCAATATGCCCGTGCTCACAACGGATGACGGAGTAAAACTCCACTACGAAGAAGCCGGCAGCGGCACGCCGATCGTGTTCGTGCACGAGTACGCCGGCGACTGGCGCAGCTGGGAGCCGCAGATGCGCTATTTCAGCCGCAGCCACCGGTGCATCACGTACAGCGCGCGCGGTTACCTTCCGTCGGACGTCCCGGAAAGTGTCGAGAGCTATTCGCAGGAGCACTGGCGCGAGGACGTGCGCGCCGTGGTCGACGGCCTGAAGCTCGACCGCCCGCACGTGGTGGGGCTCTCGATGGGGGCGTTTGCGACGCTGCACTTCGGCATGAAGTATTGCGCCAAGGGCGGGCCGCTGAAGGCGCGCTCGCTCACCCTCGCGGGTGTCGGTTCGGGCGCGCATCCGGCAACGTACAAGGCTTTCCAGGAGAGCGCGAGTGCCAATGCGGAGGACATCCGCAAGCATGGCATGGGCCATTTCGCCGGCACCTACGGGCACGGTGCGGCGCGCATCCAGTTCCAGAAGAAGGATCCGCGCGGCTTCGCGGAATACAACCGGCAGCTGGCCGAGCACTCGGCGGCGGGCTCGGCCAACACCATGGCGGGATACCAGGGCCGCAGGCCCAGCCTCTACGACCTGACGGAGGAGATTTCACGCATCGACGTGCCCGTGCTCGTGATGGCGGGCGATGAAGACGAGCCCTGCATCGAGGCCTCCATTCTGCTCAAGCGTGCGATCCCCAGGGCGGGGCTCGCGCTGCTCGCCAAGTCGGGGCACGGCATCAACGTCGAGGAGCCCGCTCTGTTCAACCAGTTGCTGGATGATTTCCTGCACCGGGCCGAGGCCGGCAGCTGGGGCGAGCGCGATCCGCGCGCCGCGCCGCCGTCGATCTGGGGTCCCCATGGAAAGCCCTGAGCCATGAAAACAAATCTGAAAGTTCAATCTATTTCCGTGCGCGCGGTCGCCGTGCCGATGCGCCGCCCGCTCAAGACCAGCACTGGTGCGGTAAGCGTGGCGCCGCTGCTGCTGGTGGACCTGAAGACGAATGGCGCGATCGTGGGCCGTTCGTATCTGTTCGCGATTTCCAAGTCTCATTTGAAACCCCTCGCGGCGGTGCTCGAGGCGATGGCGGAGATGATCGCGGGCGATGCGCTCGCGCCGTTCGAGATCGAGAAGAAGCTGCGCGCGCGCCACACGTTGCTTGGCGTGCATAACATCGTGCTGTTCGCGATGTCGGCAATCGACATGTGCGCGTGGGACGCACTCGGGCAGGCGCTGGGGCAGCCGGTGGTGCAGCTGCTGGGCGGTTCGCCGCGGCCGGTCCTGGCGTACAACTCTACTGGTTTGGGAATTCAAAGAACGAAAGATTTAATAGAAGAATCGGAACAATTGGTCGCGGAGGGATTTTCGGCGGTGAAGCTCCGGCTCGGCAGGCCGGCGGCGGCCGCGGACATCGAAGCCCTGCGCGCGGTGAAAAAGGCGATCGGACCGGAGGTGACGCTGATGGTGGACTTCAACCAGGCGCTGACGGTCGCCGAGGCGATCCGGCGCGGCCGCATGATCGACGAAGAGGGTGGTGTGCTGTGGATGGAAGAGCCGATCCGTGCCGACGATTTCGCCGGGTGCGCGAAGGTGGCGCGCGAGGTGGTGACGCCGATCCAGATCGGCGAGAACTTCATGGGGCCGGAGCAGATGGCGCAGGCGATCGCCGCCGGCAGTTGCGATTTCGTGATGCCGGATGCGCAGCGCATCGGCGGCGTCACCGGCTGGCTGCGCGCGGCGGCGCTGGCGCAGGGTGCGGGGCTGGAGATGTCGAGCCACCTGTTCCCGGAGGCGAGTTGCCAGCTGCTCGCTGTGACGCCGACCTGCCACTGGCTCGAGTACGTGGACTGGGCCGATCCGGTGCTGGAGGAACCGATGCAGATCAGAAATGGGCACGTGACCGGGTCGGCACGCCCGGGGTTGGGAATGAGATGGAACGAGAAGGCCGTGAAGAAATTCTCGGTATGAGTTTTTTCGACCGTCATTTCGCGCACTGGCCCCCTGGCGTGCCGAAATCGCTTCCGGTGCCGCGTACCAGCATTTACTACAACCTCGAAGTGAGCGCGCGCCGCTACCCGGATAAGCCCGCGGTCATCTACTACGGCAGCGCGCTTTCCTACGCCGCGCTCGAGCGCGAAGTCGCGGCCCTCGCCGGCTTCCTGCAGCAGCGCTGCAATGTGAAGCGCGGCGACCGCGTCCTGCTCTACGCCCAGAACAGCCCGCAATTCATCATCGGTTACTACGCGATCCTGCGCGCCGATGCGGTGGTGGTGCCGGTCAATCCGATGAACAAGAGCGAGGAGCTCGCGCACTACATCGGGGATTCCGACGCGCGCGTGGCGATCGCGGCCCAGGAGCTCTACCGCGAGATCCAACCGCACCTGGGCAAGGGATTGGCGCATTGCGTGCTGGCGGCCTACTCGGACTACCTGCGCGATGATACGGATCTCAAGATTCCTGACTTCGTGCGCGCGCCACGATTCGATCCGGGACATCCCGGGATCGTGCTTTGGAAGGATTGCATTGCTGCGGGCATCGTTCCTCGCGAACCGGAGGCGGGTCCCGACGATCTGGCGGTGCTGCCGTACACCTCGGGCACGACCGGGCATCCCAAGGGCTGCATGCTGACGCATTCGAACCTGCTCGCGACCAGCACCGGCGGCTGCGCCTGGTCGCAGACTTCCAGCGAGGCGGTGGTGCTGGGCGTGCTGCCGATGTTCCATCTCACCGGCATGCAGGCGAACATGAACATTCCCATCCAGCTCGGCGGCACCAGCGTGCTGATGACGCGCTGGGACCGCGATACGGCGGCCGCGATGATCCAGCGCCACAAGGTCACCAGCGTGACCGGGATCACCACCATGATCGTGGACTTCCTCGCCAATCCGGATCTCGGCAGCTACGACCTCGCGTCCATCGTGCGCATCGGCGGCGGCGGCGCGGCCATGCCCGAGGCCCTGGCCTCGAGACTCGAGCAAACGCTCGGGCTTGCGTTCATCGAGGGCTATGGCCTGACGGAGACTTCAGCGCCGTCGCACTCCAATCCGGTCCACCGGCCCAAGCGCCAGTGCGCCGGCATTCCATTTTTCGACACCGACTCGCGCGTCATCGATCCCGCCAGCTTCGAGGAGCTCGGGCCGAACGAGGTGGGCGAAATCATCACCCGTGGCCCGCAGGTGTTCCGCGGCTACTGGAAGCAGGAGAAGGCGACCGCCGAGGCTTTCCTCGAGCATGACGGCAAGGACTTCTTTCGCACCGGCGACCTCGGCTACTACGACGAGGAAGGCTATTTCTTCATCACCGATCGCCTCAAGCGCATGATCAACTGCTCCGGGTTCAAGGTCTGGCCGGCCGAAGTCGAGGCCATGCTCTACGCCCACCCGGACATCCAGGAAGCCTGCGTGATCGCGGCAAAAGACCCGCACCGCGGCGAAACGGTGAAGGCGCTGGTGGTGCTCAAGCCCGGGGCGCGCGGCAAGACCGGACCCGATGCCATCATGGCCTGGGCGCGCGAGAAAATGGCCGCCTTCAAGGCGCCTCGCATCGTGGAGTTCGTCGAGTCGCTGCCCAAGACGGCGACCGGAAAAATTTTCTGGAGAAAACTCCAGGAAGAGGAGAACAAGAGGACTGCAGCATGAAAATTCCGTTTTTTGTCTTGATTTTGTTCGTCGCGTTTCCCGTTCAAGCCCAAATGCAGATCGAAAAACCCTGGGCGCGTGCCACCGCGCCCGGCGCCAGGGTCGCGGGCGGCTACATGATCATTCGCAATCCCGGCGCCGGCGCCGACCGGCTGCTGTCCGCTTCTTCGCCGGCCTCAGCAAAGATCGAAATGCACGTGCACATCAACGACAACGGCGTGATGAAGATGCGCGAGGTGTCCGGTTACGATGTGCCGGCAAAAGGGACGTTCGAGCTCAAGCCCGGCGGCGCGCACCTGATGTTCATGGAGATCAAGCGGCCGTTCAAGGACGGCGAAAAGGTGCCGGTGAAGCTGAGGTTCGAAAAGGCGGGCGAAGTGAGCGCCGAGTTCCACGTCGGCCGGCTGGGGGAGTCAGCGGCTCCCGCCGGTCACCAGAAGCACTAGGACTACTCGATCTTCATCCCGGTCGCCTGGACGAGCTTCGTCCAGCGATCGAATTCCCGCGCCAGCATCGCATCCACTTCCTCGGGTTTTCCCGCGGGCAGCGGTTCGCCGCCGATTTTCTCGATGCGCGAGATCACCTCCGGGTCCGCCAGCGCCTTCGCGAACTCCGCATTCAGCCGAGCTACCACTGCCTTGGGCGTTGCCGCCGGGACGAGATAGGCGTACCAGGAGATGACTTGCGACTCGGCATGGCCGGCTTCGGCCATGGTCGGTACATCGGGAAACATGCGGCTGCGCGCGGGCGAAGCAACCGCAAGCGCGCGAAGTTTGCCGCCACGGATATGAGGCGCGGCGACGCCGAAGGGCATGAAGGAGAACTGCACCTGGCCGGAGAGAATGTCGGGAATCGCCGGCGGAAAACCCTTATAGCCGATGCTGACCAGCTCGAGCCCCGCGTTGCGCTTGAACAGCTCGGCGCTCATCGTTTGCGAGGCGCCGGCCCCGCCATTGATGTAGTTGATATTTCCCGGCCTCGCTTTTGCGTAATCGACGAACTCGCGCAGCGTCTTCGGCGGCAATTCGGGGTGGATCACCACCACGTTGGCAACATGCCCCATCACCGCGACTCCGGAAAAATCCCTTAGCGGATGCCAGGGCGTCTTCATGAGAGCGGGAGTGGTCACGTGCGACAGCGTCGCGAGTACCAGCGTGTGGCCGTCGGCTTCCGATCTGGCCACCGCCTCGGTGCCGAGGCTGGCGTTAGCGCCCGGCCGTGCTTCGACCAGCACCGGCTGTCCGAGGCCGGCGGCGAGCTTCTCGTTCAGCGTGCGCGCCATCAGGTCGACGATGCCGCCCGCGGGGAACGGCACGATGATGCGCAGGGGTTTGGAGGGAAATGTTTGCGCAATCGAATTCGTTGCGTGCAACAGGACAGCCAGAATGAAAAGCAATCGTTTCATGCTAGTCATCCCCTCTCAATTTCGGGTCGGCCATGATTGCGGCGCGCATGCGGCGCATGCCGCCCAGCCAGCGGTCGCGGTCGGTGGTTTTCCGGCGCTCGTACTCGGCGACCTCCGGATGCGGGAGGATGAGGAAACGCTCCGATTCGATCGCTTCCATGACGCGCGAGGCGACGTCGTCGGCGCTCACAGAGCCCGCCGAGAGGAATGATTTGCGGTCGCCCGAGGGCCCCAGCAGCATCGGCGTGCGCACGCCCTGCGGGCACAGGCAGGAGACGCGGATACCGCGTTCGGCGTAATTCACCGACAGCCACTCGGCGAACGCGACTGCCGCGTGTTTCGAGACGGTATAGGTGACCGAGTCCACCTGCATCAGCAAGCCCGCGGCCGAGGCAGTGGCGACGATATAGCCGCCGCCCTGTTTGAGCATCACCGGGACCACCGCACGCGCGGCGAGCACGTGCGCCATGAAGTTGACGTCCATCGTCCGGCGCCATTCCTTGAGCGAGGCCTCCAGCCCATGCCGGCCGATGATGCCGGCGTTGGAGCAGAAGATGTCCACCGCGCCGTATTTCTCCAGCGCGGCGACCACCAGCGCGTTGATGTCACCCTCCTGCCCGACGTCGCAGCGCATGCCCATGCCGCCGACGCTCGCGGCGACCGCCTTGGCGTCGTTCTCGTTCAGGTCTGCGCAGACCACGCCGCGCGCACCCTCTTTGGCGAAGCGCAGGGCGAGCGCCTTGCCGATGCCGCTGGCGGCCCCCGTGACGACGACCACCTTGTCTTTTATTTTCATGCGACGATTGTTCCATACAATCCCGGGCTATGGCTGAACTCGTCTATGGCTGAACTCGTTCTCGTGCGGCACGGGCAGGCGTCCTTCGGGGCGAAGGACTACGACAAGCTCTCGGAACTCGGCTGGCGACAGTCGCGCTGGCTGGGGGAATACTTCGCGGAGCGGGGCGCCGCGTTCGACCTTGTGATGCGCGGCTCGCTGCGGCGGCACGCCGAGACTCTCGTGGGAATCGGGGAGGGTATGGGTAAACCGCTCGAAGGCGGCGAGGATGCCCGGTTGAACGAATACGACAGCCATTCGCTGCTCAGCGCGCACCTGAAAGGCAGCTCCCTGCCGCCGGGCGGCGACCGGCGCGAGCATTTTCGCATCCTGCGCGAGGCGATGTATGCCTGGACCGACGGTACCCTGGCGGGTGCGCCGCATCAGCCGTTCGCCGAGTTTCGCGCCCGCGTGCTCGCCGCATTGAGCGCAATGCGCTCGGGGGCGGCGAAGCGCGTGCTGGTGGTCAGCTCCGGCGGCCCGATCTCCACCATCCTCGCCGAGGTGCTCGGCATGCCGCTGCGTGGCGTGGTGGACCTCAACCTGCAGACGCGCAATACCGGAATCAGCGAATTGCAGGCGAGCGCGAGCAGGATTCATTGCGTCAGTTTCAACAACGTGCCGCACCTCGACCGCCCCGACCGTGCGGGCGCGTTGACTTATTCCTGAGATGTTGGAAATTTTCCCGACCCCTGGCAGGCCCTCAGGGTGTAGATTGACCAGCTACCGGAGGAGGAACGAATGGGCACCATGATCAGTTACAACCGGCCGGACGGCCGGAGCGTTGCCGGCTATCTCGCCGAGCCCGCCAAAGACGCGGCCGCGCCCGGCTTGGTGGTGATCCAGGAGTGGTGGGGCCTCAACGACCAGATCAAGGGCGTCGCGGACAAGGTGGCGGCGGCCGGATACCGGGCATTGGTGCCGGACCTCTATCGCGGCAAGGTCGCGCTTGCGGCCAACGAAGCCGAGCATCTGATGACCAGCCTGAACTTCGGCGATGCCGCCGGGCAGGACGTGCGCGGCGCGGTCCGGCATCTCAAGGCCTCCGGCAGCGCGAAGGTCGGCGTGACCGGTTTTTGCATGGGCGGGGCGCTCACGCTCCTTTCTGCGGTGAACGTTCCCGAGGCGGACGCCGGTGTCGTCTGGTACGGCTATCCGCCGCTCGAGTATGTCGATGCGTCCAAGATCAAGGCGCCGCTGCTGGCCCACTGGGCCACGGAGGATGTGCCCTTTCCGATCGCCAAAGTCGACGAGCTGGAGCAAAAGCTGCGCGACGCCAAGGTGAGTTTCGAGTTCCATCGCTACCACGCGAAGCACGCCTTCGCCAACGAGACGGCGGACTCGAAGAACCTGCCGATCATCAAGTACGATCCCGCGGCGGCCGAACTCGCCTGGCGCCGGACGATGGACTTCCTCGCCAAACACCTCAAATGATTGCTGCCTAGGGTTTTTCGCCGCCTCGCCGGCAGCGGTGGTCTTTTCAAGAAGACGAAAGAAGAATTCGCCCCAAGTACCACGCCGCGCCGGCGACGAATGCCGAGCAGGGGATGGTAAGTATCCACGCCCAGAGCAGATTGCCGGCGACGCCCCAGCGTACCGCGGATACGTTCTGCGCCGAGCCGACACCCACGATCGCGCCGGTGATGGTGTGCGTGGTGGAGACCGGAATACCGAGGCCGGTCGCGGTGAACAGCGCAATCGAGCCCGACAGTTCGGCGCAGAAGCCGCCCACGGGCCGGATCTTGGTGATGCGCTGGCCCATGGTTTTCACGATGCGCCAGCCTCCGAACATCGTCCCCGCCGCAATCGTCACGTAACAGGCGATCACGACCCACGCCGGAACCGGGTCGTTGGCGCCGGTATAACCCGTTGCGATCAGCAGCATCCAGATGATGCCGATCGTTTTCTGCGCGTCGTTGCCGCCGTGCCCGAGGCTGTAGAGCGAGGACGAAAACAACTGCATGCGGCGGAACAAGCGGTCGACGCGGCTCGGAGTGGAGCGCACGAAGATCCAGGAGATCGCGAGCAGAAGGAGCGAGCCGAGCAGAAAGCCGATCAGCGGCGAGATGAAGATGAAGGCGACCACTTTCAGGATCCCGGCCGGGATCAGGGCCCAGGTGCCGGCCTTGGCCACGCTCGCGCCGATGATGCCGCCGATCAGTGCATGGGAGGAGGACGACGGAATGCCGTAGTACCAGGTGATGATGTTCCAGGAGATGGCGCCGGCCAGCGCGCCGAACACGACGTAGTGGTCGATGATCCCCTGGTCGACGATGCCCTTGCCGACCGTGGTCGCCACATTCAGGTGGAACACGAACAGCGCGACGAAGTTGAAGAACGCGGCCATCGCCACCGCCTGGTGGGGTTTGAGCACGCCGGTGGACACTACCGTGGCGATCGAGTTGGCGGCGTCGTGGAAGCCGTTCATGAAGTCGAACGCGAGCGCAACCAGTACCAGCGTGACGACGATCCAGAGACTGACCTGGGAGACTTCCACTCAGGCTCCAGTCATGTGCTAGGAGTTCTCCAGCACGATGCCCTCGATCACGTTGGCCACGTCCTCGCAGCGGTCGGTGATCTGCTCGAGCAGTTCGTAGACGGTACGCATCTTGATGAGCTGCTTGACGTCGGCTTCGTCGCGGAAAAGCTTCGACATCGCCGAGCGCATCACGCGGTCGGCGTCGGACTCGAGCCGGTCGATCTCCTGGCAGGTCTTGAGTATCGCCTCGGCTTGCTTGACGTTCTTCAGCAGCGAAACCGCGGTGCGCACCCGTTCGCAGCACATCTGGCAGATTTCCGCGAGCTGCTTGGATTCCGGAGTGATTTTGCGGATGTCGTAGAGCACGATGGTCTCGGCGACGTCCTGCATCAGGTCGAGGATATCGTCCATCGCCGTGATCAGCTGGTGGATCTGCTCGCGGTCGAAGGGCGTGATGAATGTTTTGTGCAGCAGCGTGATGGTTTCGTGCGTGATCTTGTCCGCGGCGTGCTCGGCGGCATCGATGTACCGGGCGTGCTTCTCCACCTCGGTGAAGGTGGTGATCATCAGCGCGAGCGCGCGGCTGCCCTCGACGATGTGCTCGGCGTGGAGGTTGAAGAGCTCGAAAAAATTGCCCTCGCGGGGCATCAAGCGGCCGAACATGAGATTCTCCTTGTCTGTATTTCTTATATCACGCTGTCGCGCTGCAGCGCGGCGCGCTCGGACTCCGACAAACCCAGCCAGCCACCGTAGACTTCGGCGTTGTGCGCGCCGGAAGCGGGGCCGGAAGTGCGGGCCTCTCCCGGCGTCGCGGAGAGCCGCGGCACAACGCAGGGCACCGCAACCGAGCCGAAATCCGCGTCGCTTACCCTCGTTATTGATTCTCGGAAGCGGAAATGCTCGTCTTCTGCGATGTCGCGGTTGGAATACACCGGCGCCACCGAGACGCCGGCTTCCGAGAGCTCGCGGATCGCCTGCCGGTACGGCCGCGCGCCGATCCACTGCGCGACGACGCCATTGAGCTCGGCGGCGTGCTGCATGCGCAGCTGATTGCTCGCGAACCTCGCATCCGCGATCAGTTCGCCGCGGCCGATCAGTTTGCAGAAGCGCTCGAACACGTTCTGTGTCGCCGCGGTGAAGGTGACCCACTCGCCGTCGCCCGAGCGGAACACGCCCGCCGGGGAAACGTAGGCGTTGCCGTTGCCGACCGGTTCGTGCAGCTGGCCGAGCTGGTCGTACTCGATCGGCAGCACTTCAAGCAGACGCATCATCGCCTCGGTGCACGAAAGGTCGATCTCCTGGCCGGGCGCATCGGGATGCTTCGCGCGATGCAGCAGCGCGGCCAGCACACCGAAGGCGCCGAAGACGCCGCCGATGGGGTCGCCGATCGGGTAGCCAGGGTGCATTGGCACATCGCCGGGCGCGCGCGTGATGTAGGTCAGGCCCGCGTAGGCTTCAAACAGGCGCGCGAAGCCCGCATAGCCTCTGTAGGGGCCCGTCTGGCCGAAGCCGGTGACGCGCAGGATCACCAGCTTTGGCTGCAGTTGCCAAAGCGTGTGCTTGTCGAGGTTCCAGCGGTCGAGCGTTCCCGGGCGGTAGTTCTCCACCAGAACATCGAAGCGCGGCAGCAACCGTTTGAAGAGGGCCTGGCCTTCGGGCTTGCGCAGGTCGAGGGTGACGGCGCGCTTATTGCGGTTGACGGCCTTCCACAGCAGCGGCTTGCCGTCCTTGTGCGGCGGCAACGCGCGCAGCGGGTCGCCGCCGCCCGGGAGTTCGACTTTCAGAACATCGGCGCCGAAGTCACCGAGCAGTGCGGCGGCAAACGGTCCGGCAATCACATTGGAGATATCAAGGACTCTGAGGCCCCGAAGTGGGCCGCTTCCTTCGGTGCCTTCCAGCGGCCCGCTCATGTAAAGCCCACGCCCCGCTGTTTGAGGACGGCAATTTCCGATTCGGAAAACCCCCAATCCAATAACGCTTCCCGGCCGCCTTCCCCGCGCTCCGGGGGCGGGCGCCGCACGACAGGCGCAGTTCTCGAGAAACGCGGCGCGGGCGCCGGCTGCGCGACCTTGCCGACGGTGACGAAGCCTTTGCGCGCCACGTTGTGCGCATGGCTGCGCGCTTCGGAGAAGGTGAGAACCGGCGCGAAGCACGCGTCCGAGCCTTCGAATACCACACACCACTCGTCGCGCGTCTTGGCGCTGAATTTTTCCGAGAAAGCCTTCCTCAGGGCCGGCCAGCCCTTGCGGTCGTTCTGCGCCGGGAGCGAACCCTTGTCCAGCGCGAGCCGTTGCAGCAGATCTTCATAAAATTTCGGTTCGATGGAGCCGATCGAGACGTGCTTGCCGTCTTTCGTTTCGTAGACGTCGTACCAGGGCGCGCCGGTGTCGAGGATGTTGCTGCCGCGTTCTTCCCTCCATGACCCCGCGGCAAGCATGCCGGAGAACATGGCGCCGAGGAGCGAGGCGCCCTCGACCATCGCTGCATCGACGACCTGGCCCTTGCCCGAGGCGCGCGCCTCGACCAGCGCGCAGGCGATGCCGAAGCCGAGCAGCATGCCGCCGCCGCCGAAATCGCCGATCAGATTGAGCGGCGCCACCGGCGCCCCGCCCTTGCGGCCGAAGGCGTGCAGCACGCCGGCGAGCGCGATGTAGTTGATGTCGTGGCCGGCGCGCGCCGCCATCGGTCCGTCCTGCCCCCAACCGGTCATGCGGCCGTAGACGAGCTTCGGATTGCGCGCGAAAAGCGCCTCGGGTGCGAGGCCCAGGCGCTCCATCACGCCGGGGCGGAAGCCTTCGATGAGCGCGTCGGCGCGCGCCGCCAACTCGAGCGCTGCGGCCGCGCCATCCTTTGATTTGAGATCCAGCGTTACCGAGCGCTTGCCGCGCATCATCACATCCATCCAGCGCTCGCGCTTCAGGCCGAGGCCGGAGGATGCCGGACGGTCGACGAGGATTACGTCGGCGCCCATGTCGGCCAGCAGCATCCCGGCGAACGGCCCTGGGCCGATCGCCTCGAACTCGACAACTTTGATTCCGGAGAGAGGTCCCATTTCCGCGTTTTCCTCCTGCGGCAAGTCTACCCGACGTGCTATACAGCCCGAATCGCGCGAGCCCGGGGAGAATGCCGTGTCGGAACTTCTGAAACGTACCGATCGCCTGTGGAGCGGGGAAGCGAGCACGGCGCAGGCCGAGTTCCATCCTTTCGCGGGCCCGCGGCTGCTGGAGGAACTCGCGCCGGGCGTGGCGTTTTTCAAGGCCTTCGTCAACGTCACCGCGGTGAAGACCGCAGAGGGCCTGGTGCTCGTCGACACGGGCTCGTTCCATCCCGCCTCGCACAAGCTCAGCTTCGACGCCGTTCGCCACTGGAACGGCGGGCGCGTGCATACGGCGGTCTACACGCACGGCCATGTCGACCACGCCTACGGCCTGCCGCCGTTCCTCGCCGAAGCGCGTGTTAGAGGCTGGCAGCCGCCGCGTATCGTCGGCCACGCCAATGTCCTGCCGCGCATGCAACGCTACGTGCGCACCGCGGGCTACAACTCGATCATCAACACGCGCCAGTTCGGGGTCACGACGCGGTGGCCGGTCGAGTTTCAGGCGCCGACCGACAGCTACGAGGACGCGCTCGAGTTCTCGGTCGGCGGCGCGCGCTTCCAGCTGCACCATGCCAAGGGCGAGACCGACGATCACACCTGGGTATACCTGCCGGAGACCAAGACGCTGTGCACGGGCGACCTGTTCATCTGGGCGGCGCCCAACGCCGGCAACCCGCAGAAGGTGCAGCGCTACGCGGTGGAATGGGCGGCGGCGCTGCGCGCCATGGCGGCGCTCGGGCCCGAGCTGCTGTTGCCCGGCCACGGGTTACCCATTGCGGGCGCGGCGCGGGTACAGGCGGCGTTGCTGGATACCGCGGCCTACCTGGAGTCGCTGGTGAACCAGACGCTGGAGCGCCTTAACGCAGGCGAAACGCTCTATGAAATCCTCGACGGCGTTCGCCCGCCGCCGGCGCTCGCGGCCAAACCGTACCTGAGGCCGGTCTATGACGAGCCCGAGTTCATCGTGCGCAACCTGTGGCGTTGCTTTGGCGGCTGGCACAGCGGCGTGCCGAGCGAGCTCAAGCCGGCCCCGCGGTGCGCGCAAGGCAGGGAGCTCGCCGCGCTTGCCGGCGGCATCGAACGGCTTCTGGAGCGCAGCCGCGAACTTCTTGCTGCCGGCGACGCCCGTCTGGCAGCACATCTGGTGGACTGGGCGGCCGACGCGGAACCGGCGAGCCGCGAAGTGCATGCGGCGCGCGCCGCCGTCTACCACGCCCTGATGCAGGATGCGTCCTCGACGATGGCGCGCGGTATATACGGCGCGGCCGCCCGGGAGTCGGAGGGCAAGAGCGCGCCCGGCGGCTAGTGGATGCCGACAGCCGCTTCGATATTGCGCACCATCGCCACCAGGCGCGGGCCGATATCCTCTTCGAGCTGGCCCTTTTTCACCATGAACGCGGGCATGCCGCAGTTGAACGTCACGATCTCGCCGTCCACGTTGCGCCGCATCGGCACACCGACGGCGTGCACTTCGCGCCGCGGGTCGCCGGTCGAGACGCAGTAGCCCTTGCCGCGCACGTCCTCCAGGCTCTTGTCGATCTGCGCTCTGTGCTTGCGCAGCATCTCCGGCTCTTTCACCTTCATCTGGTTGAGTACCGCCTCGCGCTCGGGCGGCGTGCAGGCGTAGAGGAAGGCGCGGCCGATTACCGACTGGGCGATCGGCACCGAGGTGCCGATGTCGGGCAGCGTGGCGAGGTTGCCGCTGCGGCAGGCCTCCACGTAGACCATGTTCAGCCGGTCGCGGATTCCCATGTTCACCGAACCGCTGGCGTAGTCGGCGAGTTCCTTCATGAACGGGCGCGCGATCTGGCGTATGCTCATCGAGGCGAGGAGCGGGTAGCCGATCGAGAGCACGGCAGAGCCAAGCTGGTACTTGCCCAGGCGCATGTTGTGGCGCAGGTAGCCCAGTTTGGTGAGAGTGTAGGTGAGGCGCGAGACGGTCGGTTTCGGCAGCCCGGTGCGCACCGAGATTTCCTTGTTCCCGAGCATCGGCTCAAGCGGTGTGAAGCAGCGCAGCACTTCCAGGCCGCGCGCGAGTGTGGTCGCGAACTGGCGATCGCCCTCGTGCTCGTAGCTGTAGGGGCCAGGGGCCGGGGAAAGCGATGCGGTAGGCTCGGATGCGCCCATGGAGCTGCTCCTTGATTGGACCTGCAGGATGTTTCGCATTTCGATATTCCATCCGCGGCAAAGGCGTGTCAACTTAGTCATATCGAATTTCACATATCGGAATGACCATGTCCAAGTCCTTGTTTGATTTGAGCGGCAAAGTGGCCATCATCACCGGATCGACGCGCGGTATCGGCAAGTCGATGGCCGAAGAGTTGGCCCGGGCAGGCTGCAAAGTCGTCGTTTCGAGCCGCAAAGCCGGGGCCTGCGACGAGGTGCGCGCGGAGTTCGAAAAGCAGGGCTTCGAGGTGCTCGCGCAGCCGTGCAATATTTCGAGGAAAGAGGAACTCAAGGCACTGGTCGATGCCACGCTCGCCAAGTGGGGCCGCGTCGACATCGCGATCGCCAATGCGGCGGCAAACCCGTACTACGGGCCGCTCACCGAGATCCCCGATGAAGCCTTCGACAAGGTGTTCCTCAACAATGTGAAGAGCGTGCTTTGGTTCGCCGCGCTGACCCTTCCCGGAATGGCCGAGCGCGGCGGCGGCAGTTTCATCGCCGTCGGCTCCATTGGCGGCATCATCGCCAACACCGTGATCGGCGCCTACGGCATCTCCAAGGCCGCCGACCATCACCTGGTGCGCAACCTCGCCGCCGAGTGGGGGCCGAAGAACGTGCGCGTCAACGCCATCGCCCCGGGCCTGATCAAGACCGACTTCGCGAAAGCGCTCTGGGAAGACGACAAGCGCCGCACGGACCGCATCGCCGTGACGCCGCTGCGGCGCCTCGGCGCGCCGCGCGACATCGGCGGCATCGCCGTGTTCCTCGCCTCGGATGCGGCGGCGTTCATCACCGGCCAGACGATAGTTGCCGACGGGGGAGTGACGATTCTTTGAAGGCCTATCGCGTATTCGAGGGCGGGAAGTTCGGCAGCGGACGCCATTGCGAGATGCGCCGCGACGAGCTCGATGCGGGCGACGTCGTCGTGCGCGTCGCCCACGCCAGCGTCAACTACAAGGATGCGCTCACCGCGCGCGGCAAGGCGAAGATCGCGCTGAAGTTCCCGCTGGTGGCGGGGATCGATCTTTCCGGCACGGTTGAAGAATCTGCCGATGCGCGTTTCAAGCCGGGCGACGAAGTGATCGTGCACGGCTTCGGACTGGGCGCGGAGCATGACGGCGGCTATGCGGAGTTCGGGCGGTTTCCGGCGGATTGGGTGATTCCGCTGCCCAAAGGCCTGACGCTCTTCGAAGCGAGCGCGCTCGGCGTTGCCGGGCACACTGCGGCGCTGGCGATCGACCTGATGGAGTTGAACGGATTGTCGCCCGCGAAGGGCAAAGTGCTGGTCAACGGCGCCACCGGCGGGGTTGCGAGCATTGCTATCGACATTCTTTCGCGGCGCGGCTACCAGGTGGTGGCGATGAGCGGCAAGGCGGATCGGGCGGATTACCTCAAAGGCCTTGGCGCGCAGGAAATCATCGGCAGGAACGACATCAAGGATTCCGGCCGGCCCCTGGAAAACCCGCAGTGGGCCGGCGCGGTGGATTCGGTGGGCGGCGCGCAGATGTCCTGGCTCACGCGCAGCATGCAGCGCAACGGAGTGATCGCATCATTCGGCAACGCGGCAGGTACGGAATTCGCGGGCAACGTGCTGCCGTTCATTTTGCGCGGGGTGCGGCTGCTTGGCGTGAACGTGAACAATCCTCATGCGACGATGAGCCGCATCTGGGGCAGACTCGCCTCCGACCTGAAGCCGCGGCACCTCGAGCGGATCGCACGACGCATCCGTTTCGAAGAAATTGAAGCCGCGTTCGACGACCTCCTCGCCGCCCGCGCCACCGGGCGCAAGGTGGTGGACTTCTCGTTGTCCTAGTTCCCGGCACGGATGAAGTCGGCGGCGCGCTCGCCGATCATCATCGAGGGCGCGTTGGTGTTGCCGCCGATGAGGGCCGGCATGACGGAGGCATCGGCCACGCGCAGGCGCTCAAGGCCGCGCACGCGCAGCCGCGCGTCGACCACCGCGGCCTCGTCGTTGCCCATCCGGCAAGTGCCCACCGGGTGATACACGGAGTCGGCACGCTGCCGCACCAGCTTCATGAGCGCCTCGTCCGAGGCGCCTTCCTCGCCGAATACGTTGGCGCCGCGCATGGGCTCCAGTGCGGGCTGGCGCAGAATTTCGAGCGTCATCTTCACGCCGTGAAGCAGCAGGCGCGCGTCTTCGTCATGCGAGAGGAACGCGGGGTCGATGCGCGGCGGCGCGAGTGGATCGGCCGAGGTGAGGCCGACGCTGCCGCGGCTTTTCGGCCGCAGTACGCAGACGTGGCAGCTGAAACCGTAGCGCGGCGTGCGATCACGGCCATGGTCGGCCACCAGGCCAATCGTGAAATGCAGCTGCAGATCCGGGCGCTCGAGCGCCGCGCTTGAACTCAGGAATCCGCCGGCTTCGGCAATGTTCGAGGTCAGAATCCCGCGGCCGTCGCGCCGATACGGTCCGATGCCCGCGACGAGGTTCATGAGTCCGCGCGGTGTCAGGCCGAGCAGCCCCGGTGCCTTGGACGTGTAGCCGATCACGTAATCAGGGTGGTCCTGCAGGTTGCGGCCCACACCGGGCAGTTCGTGGCGCCGCGCGATGCCGTGCCGGGCCAGTTCGTCACCCGGTCCGATTCCCGACAGGAGCAGCAGTTGCGGCGAGCCGAACGCGCCGCAGGCGACGATGGTCTCGCGCCGGGCGCGCAGCGAACCTTGCGTCGTTTCCACGCCAACGCAGGCCTTGCCTTCGAGCAGCAGGCGCAGCGCATGCGCGCCGGTCATCACGGTGAGATTGGGGCGCCCGGCCGCGGGGTCGAGGTAGGCGCGCGCCGCGCTCCAGCGCCGGCCGTTCTTCTGCGTAACCTGGTACAGGCCCACGCCGGCCTGGCTTTCGCCGTTGAAGTCCATATTGCGTGCATGCCCGGCCTGCACACCGGCCTCCACAAACGCGAGCGAGGCGGGGTTCGGCGAGCGCAGCTCGGCGACGTTGAGCGGGCCCCCTGAACCGCGGAATTCATTGGCGCCGCGCTCGTTGTGCTCGCCGCGCTTGAACACCGGGAGCACATCGGCCCAGCCCCAGCCGGCGTTGCCGGCAGCCGCCCAGTCGTCGTAATCGCGCGCATGACCGCGCATGTACACCATGGCGTTTATCGCGCTCGAACCACCAAGCGCCTTGCCGCGCGGCTGGTAGCCGCGGCGCCCGCCCAGCCCTGCCTGCGGCACCGTTTCGAATGCCCAGTTGCGGATCGCGCGCGGCACCGTGACCGCGACGAGGATCGGCGTGTCGATGAGCAGCGATTGCCCGCTGCCGCCGGCCTCGACCAGGCATACGCTGGCCAATGGGTCCTCTGATAGCCGCGCCGCGAGCGCGCAGCCCGCCGAACCGCCGCCAACTACGACGTAGTCGAAATCGATCACCGGCGGTTCCCTCCATCATGCATAGCCTCATAATCGCACATGCTCCACCCCTGCCACCACGCGCTCAGCACGCCGCAGAAGCCCGCGCTGATCATGGCGCGCTCCGGCGAGCCCGCCGGCCAGGCCGCGGCTGGCGCGCAGCCCACGGCGCGTATCGGCGATGAGAGCGCCGGGCGCGACATGCTCTATTCCTCGGGCACCACCGGCAGGCCGAAAGGCGTCGAGACCGAACTGCTCGACGAGGCGATCGACGCGTCCAACACCCTCACCAACATCGCGACCAAGCTCCACGGGCTGGACGCGGACTCGGTATACCTCTCGCCGGTGCCGCTCTATCAAGCCGCGCCGCTGCGGAGGGCTGGACTACGCTCGGCGATGTCGGCCACGTGGACGACGAGGGTTACCTGTATCTGACCGACCGCAAGCACTTCATGATCGTCTCGGGCGGCGTGAACATCTATCCGCAGGAGATCGAGAACCTGCTGGTCACGCACCCGAAGGTGGCGGATGTCGCCGTCATCGGCGTGCCGAACGCGGAGTTCGGCGAAGAGGTCAAGGCGGTGGTGCAGCCCGCTGATCCGCGCGCCGCGGGCCCGGCGCTCGCTGAAGAGCTGATCGCCTACTGTCGCGCCAGCCTCTCGCACCTGAAATGCCCGCGATCGGTCGATTTCGAGGTCGAATTGCCGCGCCACCCGACCGGAAAACTCTACAAGCGGCTGCTGCGCGAGCGCTATTGGAAGGACGCGGGACGCAAGCTGTAGAATTGCGCGCTCCACCGGGGGGGGGGAATGAGCGCATCAAAGGTGCTGCGCGTTCGCGTCGAGAGCGAGCGCTGCCAGGGTCACAACCGCTGCTGTTCGCTCGCGCCCGAGTTGTTCGAGGCCGACGAACTGGGCAATGCGCTCGTCAAGGGCGATGGCACGGTGTCGCCGGCGCTCGAGGCGAAGGCGCGGCTCGCGCTCGCCAATTGTCCCGAGCACGCCATCCGGCTGTCGCAGGAATGATCGGGGGAGGGGGGCGATGAGCGCCAGAGAACCGGTGAAGGACTGGGCGGCCGATTTCGACCATCGCGACCCTGCTTGGAACGAGAACCCTTTCCCGATCTGGGACGAATTACGCGGCCGCTGCCCGGTCGCGCACTCGGAGCGTTTCCAGGACGGCGCCTATTTTCCTTCGCGCTACGCCGAGGTACGCGAGATTGCCTATGATTCGGAGCATTTCTCCTCGCGTCGCGTTATCGTCCGCGAAACCAAGACGCCGATCAGCTCGTCGCCACCGATCACCTCGGACCCGCCCGAGCACACGCCCGCGCGCAAGCTCTTGCTACCCGCGTTCGCGCCGCATGCGATCGCGCGCCTGGAGCCCCGGGCCCGCGCCCTCTGCCGCGAGCTGCTGAACGCGATCGGCGATGCCAAAACCTGCGATGCGGCGGTCGATTACGCGCAACATATCCCGGTGCGGCTGATCGCCCACATGCTTGGCGTGCCGGAGCAGGACGGCGACCTGTTCCGCCGCTGGATCCACCTGGTGCTCGAGGTCGGCATCAGTGATGAATCGGTGATCATGCCGGCGCTGCAGGAAATGGCCGCCTATTTCGGGGCGGAAATCAAGAAGCGCGGGACGCATCGCGGCGACGACCTCATCAGCTTCCTGCTCGACGCGAAAATGGAAGGCCGGCCGCTGTCGGATGCGCACTTGCAAGGTACGCTGCGCCTGTTGCTGATCGCGGGGATTGACACCACCTGGAGCGGCATCGGCGCGAGCCTCTGGCACTTGGCGACGCATCCCGAAGACCGGCGCAGACTGGTGGCGGAACCCGCGCTCATGCCCACCGCGATCGAGGAATTTCTGCGCGCCTACGCACCGGTCACGATGGCGCGCGAGGTGGTGAAGGAAACGGCCGTGGGCGGTTGCCCGTTCAAGGAAGGCGGGCAGGTGCTGCTCTCGTTCCCGGCGGCGAACCGCGATCCGGCGATGTTCGCCGATGCGGACAAAGTATTGATCGACCGCGCCGAGAACCGGCATTCCGCGTTCGGACTCGGGCGGCATCGCTGCATCGGCTCCAATCTCGCACGCCTGGAAATGACCGTTGCCATCGAGGAATGGCTCGCCCGTTTCCCGGAGTTCAGACTGGCGGACGGCGCCAAGGTGAAGTGGTCCGAAGGCACCGTACGCGGCCCGCGCCGCCTGCCCTTTACGCTCTCGTGATGGTGATACGACGCGCAAGCTCGCCTACATGGAGGCGTTCCAGCTCGGCATCCGTCGGCATCCGGGGAGTTTCAAACGCTTTCCGCCGAAGACGGTGATGGGCCTGCGGAGGGCTGATCCGAGGGTGAAATAGGGGTATTCTCGCGGTTCCGACGAAGGAGACGTGCATGGACCTGAACTACTCCCAGGACGAGTCCGCATTCCGCGACGAGGTCCGTGGCTGGCTGAAAGCGAACCTGCCGCAGGACCTGCGCGACAAGATCGCCAACTACGACGAACTCGGCCGCGAAGACCTGCTGCGCTGGCACAAAATCCTCGCCAAGAAGGGCTGGGTGGCGCCGGCCTGGCCGAAGGAATTCGGCGGTACCGACTGGAATGTGGTGCAGCGCTACATCTTCGAGGAGGAGTGCGGGTTCGCCGGCACGCCGCCGCTGATTCCGTTCGGCCTGTCGATGTGCGGGCCGGTGCTGCTGCGCTTCGGCACCCCTGAGCAGAAGAAGCGCTTCCTGCCGGACATCTACAACGGCGAGGTGTTCTGGTGCCAGGGCTATTCCGAGCCCGGCTCCGGTTCCGACCTCGCCTCGCTGAAGACAAAAGCGGAACGCAACGGCGAGCACTACATCGTCAACGGCCAGAAAACCTGGACCACGCTCGGCCACTTCGCCGACTGGATTTTCTGCCTGGTGCGCACCGACTCCAGCCTGT
>Ga0315281_10001513_pt1 | contig 34431 bp, 35 predicted proteins | sample YL17G07_0_MG_FD_204540 | JGI IMG/M metagenome (GOLD analysis project Ga0315281, IMG submission 204540) | Sediment microbial communities from Yellowstone Lake, YNP, Wyoming, USA - YL17G07_0 | ecosystem: Environmental > Aquatic > Freshwater > Lake > Sediment | place: USA: Wyoming | collected...
GGGCTCTGTCGAGACCCTCAAAATACCAGAGTTGGGTAAGGTGCCGCACCTAAGACTGATACTGTAACTGAGAGCAAGGTTTCCTATAAAAAAATACTTGACTATAACAAACCAGAACGCATAGAAAATCAAGCGATTAAAACTATACACACACTCACCCTCTGGGTGATGCGGTTTTACTAAATGACCTCAAGCTTTTCTATGTGATCTCTGCGTTCTGGCGGCCAACTGCTTTTTTAGGTTCAATAGTTCTCTGATTTCCTGCCAAGCTACATGTGAGCAGGGTGCAGAGGGGCAGAGGTTACATTGAGCATTAGTAATCCGAATTCCGCATTCCGAAATCCGAAATGGAGCCACATGGAATTAGGTTATCGCATCATCCGGCCCCAGGACGTTGGAAGCCAGCCGCTCCTGTTCGCGCAGATCTCGCTTTGGCGCACCGCTGCCTGGGATGTTGCCGAGGGCGAGCGCGCGGTAACTGAGGCTATCGGGATCGCTTCCGCGTGCACGGCCCGGGGCATCAGGACCGTCTTCCATCCCCTCGAGTATCCGCTGACCAATGCATATGCCGCGCAAACGCTCGATGTGATGAGGCGTCTCGCCGCGGCCTCGGATCTCGGCATCATCCTCCACGATGAAGGCGGTGCGGACGGGAAGGGGCTTTCGGCTGCCGAAGCAGCGGAGTTCGAGCGAAATCTTGCCGCGATAAGCAGCTTATGCCCTGTTTCGATCGAGAATGCCTTCAACTCAGGCGATATCACCCGGTTCTGGGACCGCTTCGTGGTCACGGCCCCAAAGAGCGTTTCGATCACGCTGGACATAGGCCACCTGGAGTCCGCGGACATTGATGCCATCGCTTTTGTCCGTGACCTGCCGGAGCGGCTTGCTTCGCGCGTGAACTTCGCGCACATGCATCACAAGGCCGAAGAGCGTTACGGCATCAAAGACCACTGGCCGCTCGTTGCCGACTGCAGGGAGATCGAGGCCTTGCGGGAATTGCTCAAGAGGCGGCCCGGGGTCAAAGTCGTGCTTGAACTGGATGCCGCAGAGGACGGAATGAGCCGGAGTATTGAGCTTTTAAAAACGATCTGACGAAAAAGGCACCTTTATGCCCGTAAATCGCCCTTCTCAAACCCTTTTCTGTGGTCAATTGACAGACATAAGAGCAAAATCTCATATGTCGCCATGCTGGCCTTTCTCACTAAAGTTAATGTAACCGCAGCGCCGCAGAGGGCGCAGATAAAACCTGCTAATTTTTCAGGTCTTTTCTCGGCGTCTCCGCGGTGGATTTTCTCCTTTTTACGACCTCATCAAACTTAAAAACTCTTGTTTTTATTGATTCTATTGTTTATAATACAAATTCAGGTAAAGTTTCATTACTGTATTGCCTGGCAAGGAGGTTGTATTATGCCGGTGTATGAATATGAATGCGGAAGCTGTGGGGGCCGCTTCGAGGCTGTCCGGAAGTTCAGCGATCCGGATCTCGCCGAATGCACGCTGTGCCATAGCGCTCATATCAGAAAGGTGCTCTCCGCCCCGGCGTTTGTGCTCAAGGGGAGCGGCTGGTATGTGACGGATTACCCGTCGAACGCTCGCAAAGAGGGGAGCGCTGCGGAGAAACCAAAAGAAGAGCCCAAGCCGGCAGCGGCCTGCCCCGCAGGCGCCTGTGCGTCCTGCCCGTCAAAAGGCTGAGTCTGGATGGAACCGATACACATTCACATTCCGTATCCGAAGCTGAAGGATTACCTCGAAATGCTGCGCAAGCGCCGCTATGACCTCGAGATTTATCTTTCGGCCGCGGTCCTCGACCAGATCGAGAAGCAGGACCTTGAGAAGCTGCTCGATCTCCTTGACTGGAACCCCAAGCTTACGCTCCACGCGCCGTTCATCGACTTGAATCCCGGCGCCATGGACCCCATGGTGCGGTCGGTGACGCAGGTGCGTTTCAGGCAGCTTCTGAACGTTGCGGCCATCTTGAAGCCGCGCGTTGCCGTGTTCCACGCCGCCTATGACAAGTGGCGCTACAGCGGAAGGAAGGACGTGTGGCTCGAGAACGGAATCGATACGTGGCAAAAGGTCATGGACACGGCCTCAAAGACCGGGCTGCGCATCGCCGTCGAGAATGTGTTCGATGAAGACCCGGAAGCGCTCCAAATGCTCATCGAGAAGATCGACAGCCCGGACTTCGGGTTTTGTTTCGACACCGGCCATTTTAATCTTTTCTCCACGGTCACGATGGAGCAGTGGTTCGAGTCCCTCGGACGCCGCCTGCTGGAGGTCCATTTACACGATAACGACGGGAAGGCGGACTCGCACTGGGCCCTGGGACGGGGGAACATCGATTTCGAAAAATTCTTTGGAATGATGAAAATCCATGCTTCGGCGCCGGTCTTCACCATTGAAGCACACGATAAAGATGATATGGAGACGAGCCTGGAACGCGTGAGGCATTTTATGAAGAGAGACGGATAGCCGTTGGAGAACAAAAACTATCAGCTGTTTCGGAGTTACCTTGACACTCACCGATCGTTCACATAGACTTATAAACATGCAAAAGGCCATCCTCCTGCTGTCATGCTGCTTGGTTGCCGTTTCCTGCGCTTCGCTTCCCGCAGGGATGCCGGAAACCGTGTCCGCGAAGATAGACCCCGGCATCAGCACCCAGGCAGACGCTTATTATCACTTCATGATCGGCAATCTCGCGGAAGAGGAGGGAGACGTTGACAGGGCCATGAAGGAATACGAAGAGGCGTACCGGCTGGACCCGAAGGCAGCCGAGGTCGCTCTTTCCCTGGCGTCACTCTCCATCCGCAAGGACCAGCTCGATCAGGCGGCCCGCTTTGCGCAGCAGGCGGCCGAGCTCCAGCCGGACAAACCGCAGGCGCTCATGCTCCTTGCCGGCATCTATTCGAGCAAAAAGAAATACGACGAAGCGGTGAAGGCCTATCGCGCGGTGATAGCGATCAATCCGAAGCAGGAGGACGCTTACCTGTATCTGGGTTCCCTCTACGCGGCGCTGAAGCGTTACGACGATGCGATGGCGACGTTCCATGCCCTCGAAAAGATCAATCCCGGTTCCCTGATGTCTCCCTACTACCTCGGCAGGATCTACACGGAGCGGCAGATGTACCCCGAGGCGCTGGCCGAATTTAAACGCGCGATCGCCATCCGGGACGACTTCGAACCGTTGTATGTCGGCATGGCGTTCGCCTATGAGCTGATGGACAATGTTGCCGGAGCCATCGAGGCCTATAAAAAGGTCCTCGAAATCAATCCCCTGAACCTCGAGATCCAGCAGCATCTGGCCCAGCTCTATATTCAGCAGAATTCACTTGCCGAGGCACTTGAGCAGCTGAAGCGGGTGACGGCCCACGATTCACGCAACTATGACGCTCTCACGAAGATGGGGCTCATTTATGCCGAGCAGAAAAAGTATGACGAGGCGGTGAAGGCGTTTCAGGCCGTCTCACGGGCTTTGCCGAAGGACCTGAAGATCAAGCGGTATCTTGCCTCTGCCCTGCTGGCCGCGGAACGGTACGATGAAGCGCTGGCGGAATATAAAGCCCTTCTTGCGGCGGCACCCGGTGACACTGATGCGCTTCTTCAGATCGCCTACCTCTTTGCGCAGATGGACAGGACCGCGGACGCGGTCCCGCTCCTGGAAAAAGCGCTCGCTGAACAGCCCGGGAAGCCCGAGCTGTATCTCTATTTGGCGAATGCGTATATCGATGTTGAAAAATACCAGCAGGCCGTTGATACCCTGACCCGGGGTTTTCAGATGGCGCCGGACCGGGATGACCTGCTGTTCAGTCTGGCAATTGCCTACGAAAAACAGGGCAAACGCGATGAAATGATCGCAACGCTCAAAAAGACGATCGCACTCAGGCCGGATCATGCCGATGCGCTGAATTACCTGGGCTACTCCTATGCCGAGAAGGGCGAGAACCTTGACGAGTCGATACGGCTGATCAAGCGGGCGCTCCTGCTCAAGCCCAAAAACGGTTATATTCTTGACAGCCTTGCCTGGGCCTACTATCAGAAGAATATGCTGAACGAGGCCCTTGAGTATATGAAACAGGCGATCTCGATCGTGGACGACGACCCCGTGATGCGCGAGCACTACGGAGACATCTTCCTGAAGCGTTCCCAAAAGAACCAGGCCAGACAGCAGTGGCTCAAAGCCCTGGAGTTCGACCCCTCGAACCAGAATCTCCGTAAGAAGTTTACTGCGGCAGGGTTTGGTGATCCTGATGAACTGCTCAAGGACGTGAAACCGAGGAAAAAAGGCAGGAAGTGAAGACCAGCAGACTCATCGCCCTCATCGTTATTCCGCTCCTGTTCTCATGCCTTCCCCAAAAACCGGAGATTCCCATGGACGAGGTCCCGGCTGGCCCGCTGCTTCAGGCGCTGGAACAGCGCCGGCAGTCCTTTGCCGGACTCAGGGCCATGGCAAGCGTCGCAGTGGTCAAGAGGGGCGGGAAACGGACGCTGGAGAATGTCGGCATCGTGCTGGACGGTCAGCGCAGATTCAGGATCGAGGCCTTCGGACCTCTGGGGCAGTCAGTGCTTGCGCTGGTCTGGGACGGCAGCGAAGTGCTTACGCGGCTTCCGGGCAACGACCGGGTCGTGCGGCAGGGTCCGGCAGGGCTGGAGCGTCTGCTTGGCGAAGGTCTGGAGGTCCGGGAGTTGTGCGCCATCCTCTCCGGTAATATCCCCGTGATCGTACCGCCCTCTGATGCCAGGCTTTTCTGCGGACAGGCCGGCGAGTGCATGCTTGAGCTGTCGCAGGGTGACCGTGTCCGCCGTGTCAAGGTCCTGCTTCCACCCGGACCGGGGAGTATGCCGAAGCTGGTTTCCCTGGCTTTGTATCGCTCGGGAAAACTGGTGTATCAGGCGAGGTTCGACACGACCGCGGAAATCGCGCACTATCTTTTGCCGACGACCCTGGTGATCGAGAACCCGGACAAAAAGCTGCTGTTCACGATCGTGTACAGCGATGCGGAAGTGAACATCCCGATCAATGATGAAGCGTTTTTGTTGAACGATGCGGAGACAGGGGACGGTAGGAACTAAATTCATGTCACCACGGAATACTGCCACGGATAAACACCGAGTGAAAATGAAGGACGTTATCTAAAGTTTTTATCCGTGATCATCCGTGTACATCCGTGGTGAATATTATTGGATTAAGGTTCCGGTTTATCCGGGTCAGGAAGCAGGAAGTGGAAAGCAGCGAGTTGACAGAGGACAGATGGGCATACTGAGCACAATAACACTCCGCTCCCCGGCGAAGATCAATCTTTGCCTGTCCGTGCTCGCCAGGAGGCCGGACGGCTATCACGACGTGGAAATGCTGATGCAGATGGTCGGGTTGTTCGACGAGGTGACGGTATCGCTCGGCGGGCCGGGCATCAGCGTCAAATGCGACAGCGTCGCCGTGCCGTCAGGCGAAGGAAATATTGCCTGGAAGGCGGCGGCGGAGCTGCTCAGGGTTTCCGGCTGTAAGGCCGGCCTGTCGATCGAGATCAAAAAAAACATCCCGGTTGCCGCCGGCCTCGGCGGAGGAAGCGGCAATGCCGCGGCTGTGCTCGCGGCAACGAACAAACTGCTCGGCTTGGGATTGGAACGTGACCGGCTGGCTGAAATCGGCGTTCGCATAGGCATGGACGTGCCTTTTTTCTTCTTCGGGCCTACGGCCCTGGCCCGGGGGAGGGGGGAACTGCTCACGGAACTGCCCTCCATGCCGCAATTCCGGGTTTTGCTCGTTAATCCCGGATTTGAGACCTCCACGGCCTGGGTCTATAAAAACCTAAATTTGGGGTTGACAAAAAAACTTGACTGTAATAAAATCTCAAGGCTCAATCTCCGAAATATCGGCGAGGGGCTCCATAATGATCTTGAGACCGTAACTTCGGCCGCCCACCCGGTCATAGACAGGATCAAGGCCGCGCTTCTGGCCCGGGGAGCGGTGGGCGCACTCATGAGCGGGAGCGGACCGACGGTCTTCGGCATATTCGAGACCAGATCCGCCTGCCAGGCAGCCGCAGATGGTCTTTCCCCTGAGGGATGGAAGCTGTATCCTGTGGAAACATTGACGGAATCTCCCCTTGCGGGTATCGTGAAGTAGAGCGCTCATCCCGCGCTGATATGAGTTTTGCCGATTCTGCATCTGAACGAGAGGATAGGCGCAGGCCTATCCTTTGATTTTTACCCGGAACCACGGCCTTTGATCGGGGATCGTCTAATGGTAGGACAGAGGCCTTTGAAGCCTTTTATCGGGGTTCGAATCCCTGTCCCCGAACCAGTATGCGGAAAAGAGGATTGAGGAAACAATGGTGACCCCTCGGGAAATAAAGATTTTTTCAGGCAATGCAAATCAGTCGCTGGCAAAGGAGATTTGCCAGAAGATGAATATCCCGCTCGGGAACGCGCTGGTGGGCCACTTCAGCGACGGGGAAATAAATGTCCAGATCGTGGATAACGTCCGCGGCATGGACGTCTTCATCGTACAGCCCACGGCGAGCCCGGTGAACCAGCATCTCATGGAACTGCTTATCATGATCGATGCGCTCAAACGGGCTTCGGCGACGCGCATCACGGCGGTGCTTCCGTATTACGGGTACAGCCGGCAGGACCGGAAAGTGCAGCCCCGCGTTCCCATCACGTCCAAGCTTGTGGCCGATCTGATCACGACCGCGGGCGCGAACCGGGTCCTCACGATGGATTTGCACGCGGGCCAGATCCAGGGGTTTTTCAATATTCCCGTGGACAACCTGTTTGCCGCGCCGGTGCTGCTTGAGTATCTCCGGTCGAAAAAGTTCACGGACCTGACGGTGGTGTCCCCGGACGCCGGCGGCGTGGAGCGGGCGCGGGCCTTCGCCAAGCGGCTGAATGCGGCGCTGGCCATCATCGACAAGCGGCGGGACAAGCCGAACGAGGCGCAGGTCATGCACATCATCGGCGATGTCAAGGGGCACGATTGCCTGCTCCTGGACGACATGGTGGACACCGCCGGCACGCTGACCGAAGGCGCGGCCGCGCTCAAGGCGAACGGGGCGGGAAAGATTTGCGCCGCCTGTTCACATGCGGTGCTTTCGGGCCCGGCGATCAAGCGCATTAATGAATCTTCGCTTGATGAACTGATCACGACGAATACGATCTCCCTGGACAGCAAACAGCAGGAGTGCAAGAAGTTGACGGTCCTTTCCGTTGCCCAGCTTCTGGCCGATGCGATCACCAGGATCCACGAGGAGACGTCTCTCAGCTCTCTCTTCGTGTAAAAAGAAGACAGCACAGTTTAAACCGTTTAAACTGATTAAGCCGTTTAAACGGCGTTACTTTACGGAGGAAACATGAAAAGGATAGCATTAACAGCACAAGTCAGAGATAAGGCGGGCAAAGGAGTCGCCCGGGGCCTGAGAAGGGATGCGCAGGTGCCGGCAATACTCTACAGCCACGGCAAGTCCACACCCATCGCGATGATCAATAAGGACGTCTCGAAGGTCCTCAATACCGAAGGCGGCGAGCACGCGCTCATCAACCTCACCCTTGAGGGAGGAAAAGGTGCGGGAATGAAGCTGGCCCTGATCAAGGACTACCAGGTGGACCCCATCAGCGGCAAGCTGATGCATCTCGATCTCATGGAAGTCGCCATGAACGAAAAGGTGAACCTCCAGGTGGCGGTGCACATCAGCGGAACGGCCATTGGCGTGAAAGAAGGAGGCATCTTCCAGTATGGTCAGCGCAATCTGGAGATCGAGTGTCTCCCGGCCAATATCCCGGATTTCATCGATGTCAACATCTCGCACCTCAAGGTGAACGAGTCCCTTCACGTGAGGGACATCACGGCGCCTGAAGGGGTCAAGATCCTGACCGAAGGCGATAATACGGTTGCAACGATCCAGCCGCCGATGTCCGAGGCCAAGCTTGAAGCCATGCTGACAGCCGTTCCTGCCGCCGCGACCGAGGGCGGAGAGCCTGAGCTCGTCAAGAAGCCGGGTAAAGAGGGCGAAGTTGCCGAGGCAAAGGGCAAGGAAGGAGCCAAGGAAGCCGCTCCCAAGGCAGGCGCCGCTCCGAAGGCCGCCGCTCCCAAGGCTGCTCCGAAGAAGTAATAATAACGGGCTTCGTTCTCCGGGGATTGCATGAAGATCATCGTCGGGCTCGGCAACCCGGGCAAAAAGTACGAACGCACGCGCCACAACGCAGGCTTCATGGCTGTGGACGAGCTTGCGAAAGACCTGCAGGTAGATGTTGCGCAGGATAAATACCACGCTCTGATCGCTAAAGCCCGGATTGATTCCGAGGCCGCGCTCCTGGCCAAGCCGCAGACCTATATGAATGACAGCGGCAGGGCTGTGGCGGCGATTCTCAGGGAAACCTACACCACGGTGTCCGATCTCATTGTGGTCCACGACGAGCTGGATCTTCCGCTCGGGTTCGTGCGGGTAAAGACCGGCGGCGGACACGGGGGCCACAACGGGCTTCGTTCCCTTATCGAGCAGCTGGGGTCGCCTGATTTCATGCGGGTCCGCATCGGGATCGGCAGGCCCGAGCCGGGCAGGGACCCGGCGGATTATGTGTTAAGTCCGTTCTTTGCCGTGGAAACGCAGCTTGCCGCGGAAGCCGTGGTGAAGGCCGCGGAAACGGTAAGGCTCATCATCAAGGAAGGCCCCGCAGGGGCCATGAATATCGTACACAAAAAGTAATCAGAGAAGCCCGGACCTGAAGGACCATTCCGACAGCTCCGGGTTTTTTTATCTAAAGGAGCCATTATGGGTTTTAACTGCGGCATCGTCGGCCTGCCGAACGTAGGCAAGTCCACCATCTTCAACGCGCTCACCTCCGTCGGCGCTCAGGCGTCGAATTATCCCTTTACCACCATCGATCCGAACGTGGGCGTGGTGGACATGCCGGATGAGCGCCTCGACAAGCTTGCCGAAATCTACGAGCCGAAGAAAGTGACGCCAACGAGCATGGAGTTCGTGGACATCGCGGGCCTGGTGAAGGGCGCTTCCAAGGGCGAAGGCCTGGGCAACAAGTTCCTGGCCAACATCCGTGAGGTGGATGCCATAGCCCATGTGGTACGCTGCTTCGAGGACCCGAACGTTATTCACGTTGCGAATAAGGTGGATCCCCGGGAAGACATCGAGGTGATCGAAGCGGAGCTTATGCTTGCCGATCTGGATGCCATCGAGAAGCGGTTGTACAAGGCCGAGAAGCTGACCAAGACTGGCGACAAAAAGGTCCTGGAAGAAGTGGAGTTCATGCGGCGGCTTAAGGAGATGCTCGCCAAAGGCGAACCGGTCCGCAGAGCAAGCCATTCCGACGAAGAGCTTTTGTGGCTCAAGAGTTATGCCTTGTTATCAGCAAAGCCCGTCTTGTACGTGGCGAATGTTTCCGAGGACCTGGTGGATAAACCCAACCCGCATGTGGATGCGGTGAAGAAGATAGCGACGGAAGAAGGCGCCCGGGTTGTTGTCATCTCTGGTCAGGTGGAAGGCGAGATCGCCCAGCTTCCCCTGGAAGAGCGGAAGGAGTACCTCGCCGGCATGGGGCTCAAGGAGTCGGGCTTGGACAGGATGATCCGGGCCGGCTACGAGCTCCTGGGCCTTATCACGTATCTCACGGCCGGCAAGGACGAAGTGCGCGCCTGGACTATCACCAAAGGGACGAAGGCGCCCCAGGCGGCCGGAAAAATCCACACCGACTTCGAGAAGGGTTTCATCCGCGCCGAGGTGTTCCATTACGATGATCTGATGAAGCTCGGTTCGGAGAAAGCGGTGAAAGAGGCCGGATTGCTTCGGTCAGAAGGCAAAGAGTATGTGGTCAAGGACGGGGACATCATGCTGTTCAGGTTCAACGTGTAAAGCATTCTTAAGCATTCATGAAAGCCCTTTGCCTTGATAGGCAAGCCGGTAGCTTAAGGTGTTGAAATTTACCGACCAAAATAATACAAGGGCTCCTAAAATCAACAACTTAGGAGCCCTTCACTTTGCAGAAGATATCTTCTGCAGAATCGCATTTTCAGCCCGCCAAATTTGCCAAGAAACCCAGAATGACGTACAATAATTGCATGGTCATCCTCGATTCCAATGGAAAACGTATTCAGCGGACCGTTGTATTTGACGTTGAAACAACCGGGCTGTCACCCAGGCTTGGCGACAGGATTATAGAGATCGGCGCCGTGGCTTTAGAAGGCAAAACGATTGTTGACGAATTCCACAGCCTGATCAGCGTAGACCAGCCTATCCTATCCTATCCTATCCTATCCTATCCATCCAGCCGCTCAGAGCGTCCACGGGATTACCCAACAGATGCTTTCCGTGCAGCCTCTGCCGGAAGAGGTCATGCCGGAATTCCATGCTTTCATCGAAAATAGCGCCCTGGTGGCCCATAACGCGAGCTTCGATATGAGTTTTGTGGGTAGTGAGTTTGCCAGGCTGAGGCTTGAGTTCAGGAATGTTTGCTATTGTACGCTGAAGCTTGGGCGGAACCAGTGCCCGGAGCTACCGCGACATGATCTAGAGACGCTGTACAGGCATTTCTACAAGAGACCACCGGATAGGCTGCATCGGGCACTGGATGATGCGAGGTTAGCTGCGAAGATTTGGGTGAAGTTTGTCGATCAAAAAAGAAATATTTGACTATCAGACCGACAACACTTCTTGTCTCATTTTACATTCGATCGTTTCAGGACTTAAGTCTTGTTCATGCGGCCATACAACACCGCCAAACGCCGCTTGTACGCGCCGGAAATAGGTTGTATCCTTTAATTCCTGGAAAACACCTATTTCAAGATACGGCTTCATATCGAATATTCCTTGACGGCCATCTGATAGACGAACCTTTAACTGATAGTTTTCTATTGGCTCTACTGCCTCAACACGAATCATATGCACCTCCTATTTCAGTGGCTCGATCTTATACGGTTTTTGCCCTTTAACTGCCAACTGCCAGTCGGCCATTAACTCATCTTTGTGAATTTCCATCCAGGCCTGGATAAGTTTCATCTTCACTCCGGGTAATTCACCTTCTAAAACTTCGCCATCGACAATGGCGATAACAGCGCTATGCTCCGCGTATTCAGCATGGATGTGCGGGTGATGATGTTTGTCATTATCCATGTAATACATCATGATGAGAATACCATAAAACATCGAAATTACTGGCATTGGACCAAGCCTCCTTAACGAATATTATCATAATTAGTTCTCAAAGACCACAGCATTGTGACTCCCGTTGCACAAAATTCTATTCTTGATAAAAGCATTCAATCCCTATACAATTATGACTTACGATAATTATTAGAAAATGAGGCTTTTACAATAGCCGATCCGATCATAATTTGGATTATAGCAATTTAACGGTGAGAGTAGATGATATCCAACAAAAGTGACTCAATTTTTTCTTATCCATACAATTTCCGGTTCGATAATAATTTAACACAAAGAATTATGACCGAACTCCCCCAAATAACAGGATCTGAACCTAATTCCGACCAATGGGAAATGATTCTTTCGAAAGATCAGAATACATGTGTCATCGCAGGTGCAGGTTCTGGTAAATCTACCTCGCTGATCAACCGCATAATCGTCTTGAACGTCTATCTTAAAATACCTCTTGAAGAAATTACTGTGTTTACATTTACCAGAGAATCAAGGAACGATCTTGTAAAAAATCTAATAGCGGCTTTCGACAAATATCGTAAAAAATACCCAGGAATAAAACCATTAGCAATAGACGATGCACGCAGGATAGTTAGAACGTTCCACTCAAAGCTATATGCATTCACGCTTATTTATGGATCTCGGGAAAAGCCACGACTATTTGAAGGAGAAGGCGATCGCAAAAACGAGGTAGTAGACCCCAATGAATATGACATGAATGATTTATATTTGACGAATCTTTCGCGCGAACAAAAGAATATTCTGTACGAGGCATATCATGAATCATTTAAAATGGTCGAATTTAAACGCCTGATCGTTGCGCTATTGATACGATCAACAAAAAAAATTTACCGTGGCTACGATCTTGACTACGAGGATGTTAAAAACAAGTGGGGCACGTTCGCAAAAAGAGATAGATCACTTGCATCCTTTTTGTCTAATATTTTTAATTGTGACAATAATTTAACCAAATTTCTTCCGATGCCAGAGCGAACCGATTTGGAATTTTACGCAAATGGTTTAAATAAAGAATTAGGCTGCTATGTGATTTACGCACCGGAAAATAAGTATTTAAATCACAACCTAGCACGTGATTATCATATAAACTATTGCGGAGGGACGGAGAAGAGTTATCAAGCCCGGGTGAAGGAGAACAAAGTATCCTTACTCCAAATGCATACCCGCGTCCGTGAAAGATGGTTAACGCATTACTGTTTAAAAGTACCCATCGCAATCATAGGAAGCCGGATAGAACTTTACGAATTTAATAATAACTCGAAATGGTTGAAAGGATATCGCAATAATAGTTACAGTTCTCCGCCAAAATTTAGATATGTATTGGAAGGTGAACTTCGACCCCTGTTGATTTATGAAGCCTTCTATGCTGCTGGTCAATTTATTGAAAGCATGGGTTTTGAGGTTGAGATATTAGAGGAGCAGTCTTTAGACGATTTATCAGACGACGACAAAATATTTGTTCAAGCGATGATAATATTTTGGGATTCATTAAACAAATACTTGAAAAGGGAGTCCATTACCCGGTTTCACGATTTATTTAACCAATTCTCTAAAAACGATCTTAGCTACAGAGGATATCGTGACTTTAGAAAAACAGATCTAGCTTCGATGAAGCATATTATGATAGACGAATTTCAGGACATCTCGCCAGAAATTGTAAGGTGGATACAATCAACGCTGAAAGCAGTAATATCTCTCGAAATGCCAGCCTCCTTAATGTGCGTAGGAGATGATTGGCAATCAGTCTATAGCTGGAGAGGGAGTTCACCTAAATTCTCTCTCCAGTATGAAGATTCTTTTCAATCATCAGAAATTGCAACCAAAGTCAACATGACAACTAATTATCGATGTTATCAGGATTTAATTGATACAGCAGAATCGGCCATATTAACGATTGACGAGAAAAATAGAAGCTCCAAAAAGGGAATCTCTGCGAAAAATCATTTTAAGATAAGCGATTTCCTCAGCCAGAAAAAAGATCCAGCAAAACTCTATCACGCCCTCAAAAAAACTGGTTTGATCATTCCTGACCGCAAAGAACCCGCAAGTTTTATCCAATATTTGAGGGATATTAATTCACTCATAAATAGAAATGATTTGTATGATGATTTAATGTTGAAAATGGTGGATTATAAACGCGACTCGGATGTTTCGGCCAAGGAAATAATCCAAGTATTCCATAGCCCGCAGCAAAACGATTCATGCCTCGATAGAATATTCGATAACCGCAAATCGATAGAATTGGCATTTCCTTCGGAATCGCCGAAAACTCCCGAATGGTCTGGTTATCAAAGCCTGACCATAACGAGTGAAATGGATGATGGGGTCATAAAAAGAAAAATTGATGAAATCATTGACATAGCTGACAGAATCCTATCAGATAATGACGAAAATAAACCTCTATTATTAATATTAACCCGAACGTTAAGACAGCAATATCCAATTCGAGAGCATCTCAAATCTTATCAGAAAAAACATCCATCAAGGGTTAAGATTTTAACATACCACGCTTGCAAAGGTCTCCAGGCTCCCTACACAATTCTCATTGGGGACTGTTTCTACTTTAACGAAGCCCCTTTTAAAAATATGATTTACACTTTGACTGACTTCGGTCAGAGATACGATGAAGTTCAGAAGGATGAAGCCCTGAGATTGGCTTATGTTGCCCTCACAAGAGCGGAAGAAGAAGCCTATTGGTATGTCAGACCGGTAAATGGCGGAGCCGCTGAGATAGTTTCAGCATATCAATTTAAGTATTCTTCATCATCACAGTAATTATCCCGGAAGGCGACGCCTTCCGGGATAATTTATCAAATTATAGCCAATATCCTCCTATTGGACAGCCAAGTATATTAACCCACTCAATAAATAACTCTCTACCATCCATCGAGTACAAAGTAATTTCCCACGAGTCTTGCAGAGTGTTATGCACCACTCTTTCATGGTAAAATAAAATTCCATCAAATTGGTTAAGACGTTCTTTACAGAATTCGTTAATCACATTAAAAGCGGATTCTTCATTTGGAGAGAACATGCTCGCCAAGAAAAACGGATGAGCATCTTCTCCGTATTGTTTAGAGTATACTAAATCATAAATACCCATGATGGCAGAGTGAAATGATTCCACTGCCGACAGCCCTCTTGCCTCAGTCGTATTATCCATTTCTCTTTCTCCTTTTCTCTAAAATAAATAGCTCCATGAGGATGACAAAAATCATCTATTCCAGTAATTCGGTCAAACAAAAAGAGCGTGATGCCAGAAAACTCTGACACCCCGCTCTTAAAATGAATACCCTTAAATAAGGTCAGTTACACCCGTGAGTAGTAAATAATATCCTCCATACTCACCAGCCCCTTTGCCAACCCCAACCTCATAGCGGGCGTCTCTTTGTCCTTGCCCACTTCAACAAAGTTATAAAACACCCTAAAAATATCAAGCATCTTAATGACCATCACGGGGTTATATGGGCTGTATCCAAACCATTTACGCCCCGCAGCACTCGGGGTGCCAATTGGTCGCTCCAGCAGTGATATCCGCCTCCTGGCCTGCATGAAGAAACGATCAATAGCATGAAGCGTTGCCTTGTTATACAACCACGCAATATGGTCCTCGTCGTATTGACCCATGTCGGTCAAATAGCAAACCGCCTTCTCCGGCTCGCTCATATCCGGGAACGGATGCAGCACCCACTTGTCCTGCCACTTACCGATCTTCCTCATCTTCTTCACTTGATCTTTGATTAGACTAAGCTTCAGCTGCGACTCCGAAAGTTCCGGGTGTGCCTTTTTCATCTTATTCCACTTCTTGCGGCTTTCAGCCAGGGACTTTCTGCGCTCATCAACTGTAAGCTCTTTGTTAATCCGTACGTAGAAAGCATCGCATTTACTATGACGGATTTCCTCGGCAAAAGCACCGATGCAGGCTGCCCGAATGCCCGATTCCTGGTCCATAAAGAACCGTATTTTCTCCGCACCTGTAAGCAGCTTTTTCAAAAATAAGAAATGACCGTAGAGGGTGTAATCCGAATGAACCTGCATGCCAGTACTGGGCAATTTCATGGTATCGTCAAGAACCTCGGAAACTTCAACATCATCCCGATTGATTGCTTCCTGATAGGCCGACTCGATATTACCGGAAAGAGACGGCCCGTTGAGCTGCCCATGATATACAGGATGCGACACGGCATCGGCATAATCCTCGCTAAGCCAAAGACGAGCGTATTTCCGAAACGGCAGTTGCTTCTCGTAATCCTTGATTTCCCGAGCATCAGATTCTATTTTCGGTCTATCAGCCCCTGAATCAAAGTTCAGGTGCATGCCAAACACATATCCGGTTGTATTATCGGCGCTTCCGACGGCCGTAAAAATGATATTTCGCTTATCTTTAGGGTTCGACCAGTTCACCATATAATCCTGCCGGTCCACACAAAGGTAAAGTCGTTTGATGGGCATACCCTCAAGAAGCTGCCGTTCCCGACTAGCGGCAAATGCCACACACTGCCGATGAATGAAGTCAATCTTGTCATAAAGGCTCGGCATGGAGATGTTAGCAGCCTCGCAGATTCGTTTCAGAGGCATTTTATTGACCAAAAGCCGGAACACCTGGACGTTCTTATGCGGTTCTCGCTGCTGTTTAGTGGGCGCACCGACGGAAAACGTGGATACACATAGCTTGCAGCGATAACGATGGGACCCGGACTTGGTTGTGCCGAAGGACGAGAAGTACATCTTCCCGGTCTTTATATCGACAGAGTGATTCGGACATTTGAGGTCCGGACAACCAATTGGCTTCTCCGCAAGATACAGCAGCATCCGATTCATTTCCTCGTCTATCGCGAGGTTGCTTTTAATCGGCGGTTTTTCGCCGCATAACAAGCACTCAATCCTTGGAATTATTACGCCTCTCTCATTTTTAGTAGCGTTTTTCCGATATACATCCTGCCTACGCTCTTTGGACCCGGGACCGCGAGATTGCTTCTCAACAGATGCCGGAACCCCGAAATTGGCACACTTCGGATTTTTGCAGAAATTGACCTGAATCCCGTCCACCTGCACGGGAATTCGCGTACCTTCCGCCAACTCATTATTGATCATTCAGTCACCTCCTTTCAGAAATAAAAATCCCCTTATTCAAGTATATCAAATAAGGGGATTTGCCTGTTTATTAGGCAACTTTTGACCGGAAATTTCAACACCCTAAGCTACCGGCTTGCTTGATAGGCAAAGGGCTTTTTCTTTTTAGTGTTTGCGTTTCTCCCATTTGATGTGTTTTTTCTGAAGTTCTTGTGGTTGTCATACCTTGTAATTAATGTATTTTCAACCAGAATCAGACGGTCTCTACCCTAAAAATACCCCTACCGGGCCATGGCGTTCTACCCTGTTTAGTGCTATTGTTATAGAAACATCTTGCTTTGTTTTCCTGGATTGGATTCATACCTCGCCAGAGTGCACCATAAGGAGAAAAATCATGGATACAGACTCGAACGGCACAGCAAACTGTACGGAATGCGGAAAAGTGGCGTATTTCTCAGATGCCACAGGACGCTGCGCTGATTGTTCGAGTGTTTGTCATTACTGTTCCAAAACACAGAGCGAAAGCGGCATGCCAGTGGAAGTGATAGGTCATCATAGCGGAATGCTGATGGCCCATAGAACATGCCACACACGAGCGCATGTGTCGAAGTAGGGCACAATTTCAGGGGCGCATGGGTGACCCCATACCCCACCATACGCCCACCGGTGAAGCACCGATTTCTCGAATATATCACCCCTGGGTTTGCATCTTGACAAGTGTTATTTCTCTGATAAGCTTATTGCATATACTTCGGGTTTGGCGTCATAAATCCAAGGAGGATGCTATGAAAACGATACTGAAAACAGGGGGAATAGCGGTGTTTACAGCGGCATTATTGCTCATGGTGCATTCCTGCGGCAAGAGCAGCACCACGAGTACGGATAGTACCAACAACCAAGCTATTGCATCGGCTCCCACGGCAGTCAAGATGAAGGCCGACTTCACGTCCTCCGGTGCACCGCAATTGTTCAGGAACGCGGCTGCCCCGAAACTCACTTCCTGTCCGAGTCCGACAGTTCCTGACGGGCCTAATCTTGTGGCGGGACTAGATTGCGATGGAAACGGCGGTTTCACGGCGTATCTTACTCCACAGAGCTTCAAAGTTGCGATCAAACGTCTTTCTTTTGTGAAAAGTGATGGCGCTCATGTCGATTTCGTTCCGGACCAGGTGACGCTAAATAAATCGATGGTATACGATCTGACCTCTCAGATCACTGTATCCCAGATTGCCATATCGACCGGGACGTATCTTTCATTCCAGGCGGAGCTATATTACTATGAGATCAAAATGCCGATCAATAGCAGCCCTACCATTACCCAAAGCATCCGCGTGTATTTGAGCGACGACGACTTCGCTGCCGAAGGGGGCCTCGGTCATCATCAAGGCGACATTACCTTCATTGATAATAATGGGCGCGAGATGGGATGGGCAGTTCCCGGTATGCCCTGGACAATAGCTTCTTTGCAGACAAATCCCGCACTGGTGTCCCGTCCTGGAGGGACTGATCCGGAGACAGGTCATCAACGCGGTCCTTTCGGCGATTCCAGCCTATGGAATCAAACAGCTTTTATGCAGGGCAGCGGTCGTGATATTTATGTGATCAATGCACCGCTCGGGCTTACCGGACTTACGGTGAGCGCTGATATTTCAAAAACGGTTACCTTTACCTTTAGTGTGAAGGATAGCTGGTTCTGGGAAGACTTTGATGCGGATGGGCGCTTTGATCCCTGCGAAGGCACGGGACCATCATCCATAGAGGCCTGCGCGGCTGGTTCCAAGTGGGCGCCGATTTTCAATCTTCCCGTGCTCTCAATACAATAGTCTTCGGCAGGCTCAGCCGTGATAGGCCGCGCCGATAGCATGATGCGTGTGCGCGGCAAGCTCATTTTTCTTGGTACTTTTCTGTATTCGAATGGGTATGGAGAAAGGTGACATCCATTGTTCCATGGCGTACTGTTACAGTAAAAGCCCGGCGACGAGCAGTTCACCTACAGGCTGAAGCTGGTCCAAACCTCGTATCCCGCACAAAGAGAGCGGGAGCGAAACGACAGGGCGTTCTCTTGCCATTTTTTTCAATTCATCCCGATATCGCGTCTGCGTTTCCCGCAGGGTCTCCAGTGATGGAGAATCCGTCAGTTCAATGATCCTGTTGATAATAAGACCGTGGACCGTGAGCTGGTAGTCCAAAAGTATTTGGATCAGCCTGCGTGTCTGGTTCACCACCAGCGCTTCGGGATTTGCCACGACGACAAACGTTGACTTCTCGTGAATAAACCGGCTGATCTTTTCCGACAGCACGGTCCATTCGTCCATGATGCCCGCAATCGACCGTTTCCCGATCAGTTGTTTACCTATCTTGTCCAGGCCTTCATAGACTTTTGCTCCTGCTCTGAGATGTTTTCTTATGTTCTTCGGCATGCCGAGGAGGTTGAGCGTTTCCCCGGCGGGCGCAGTGTCCCATACGATCCGTTCATACCCACGGTTCTCAGCCAGATCCATGATGATGTCGAGCATGGTCTCTTCCCGCAGTGAAGGCGCGGAACCGATGTAGTCGAGGAGCATGACGCGTGATTCCGCATCGAGCGCGTCCACGTCGATGAGGTGGGCGAGGATGTCATAAAAGTCCGGACCGAACTTGCTCTTCCAGCGCTGTGCGATCGCCTCCTGGCTGATCTCATAAGCATCGAGGTTTTTGCTTACCGATTTGATTGTATCGCCTATTTCCTGCTCAAGGATATCCGAAAGCGAAGGCGTCAGGTCCGAGGTGATCAGCAGGGTCCGGGAGCCCCGGGACGCCAGTCTCGCTGCGATCGCGGCGGAACAGGTTGTTTTGCCCACTCCGCCCTTGCCGCCGATGAGCATCACCGGCCTGAGACCGGACTCGTTTGATGTACGAATTTCCTCATTCATCATACTTTAATAATATCACACTTAATCGCATCTTTATCCTGCTGAAACGGCATTCCAATAAAAAAGCCCGGCAGTTATTGCCGGGCTTATGCTCTTCTGGATCGTAGGTTGTGGTTAGCAGGAGCTCTTGCATTTGCAGGTTACCGCCATTTTCTTCTCCACTTTCTTAATGGTCATGGGAAAGCCTCCTTTCTGAATATATGAATCTGGTTTCAAAACAGGGCGTATTTTTCGAAGCAACACAATGCATTAGCTTATAGTATATCATAAAGTTTGCACCGGTAAAAGTCTCTGCCGTTTTTCCCTTCGAGGAGTTCCGCCCGATACCTGCACCCTCCCCGGCATATCTCAAGGTACTCGCAGCGACACGTCAGGTCTTTAAGCCTGATTGGTTTCAGGGCGCTCCAAGCTGCCCGAAGACCGAGCTCCAGGCTGCCCACGGGCTGATCATGATAAAATGTGCATTTGGCGATCTTACCGTCAGCCATCACCGACAGGAGATGGAGGCCGCAACCATATCCCTGGCTGGCCGAATGCAGCCCGCCGCCATAGCCATACCCCAGGAATTTCCCGCCTTCCTCGGGGGCGACCAGGAACTCCTCATGCTCCTTCAGCCTGCCGGTCCGGCAGGGTACATCCACGGTCCAGTCCTTGATTCCCATTCCCTTGAAAAGCCGCTCCATGCTGTCGAAGTCCGCCAGGTTGAATTTATGCACCATGGTAGACACCGATACATCGAAGCCCGAGTCCAGCGCCAGTTGCATCGCTTCCAGTGAGCGGTTGAAGGTCCCGGTCCCCCTGACCCGGTCATGGGCAGGTTCGAGGCCGTCAATGCTTATCTGGATCTCGTCTACTTTCAGGGTTTTCAGCGTTTCTTTTGTGAGCAGTATTCCGTTGGTGAAAAGGATCTTTCTGATGAAGAACTCAGGAAGCAGCTCATTGATTTCTTTAAACTTGCTGTGCAACAGCGGTTCGCCGCCGGTGATCAGCACGCGCAAGCCCTGCATCTCCACGAATTCGTGAAGAATGCCCGCTACCTGTTTTGGCGCCAGTTCATGATGGTCCGCATCGCCGATATAGCAATGTTTGCATTTCAAATTGCAGGCATCGGTGAGCTGAAGTTCAAGGTAACGGAGCGACGGCTCAGGCGCTTGTTTGAGGGCCGGCCGAACGATTGCGACGGGTTCTTTTGTCAGCAACCCTTCCTCCACGCAGTAATCGGTGAACGCGCCATCCTGAGGAGCGCAACCGTCGGATGAGGAACAGTTCTTCAGAAAACGAAAAGAGTCGCCGTCAAGTTCGTAGAGTTCGTCCTTGGAAAGCTGATAAACCGAAGGGGTCTCAAGCCACTTCAGTACAGCCCTCCTCGACAGGTAGTAAGTCATGAAGATAGTATAGCACTCCGAAATTGTTTTTGTTATACTAGCTGAAGATGATGGATACCGATTCGCTGGAAATAAAACTTTGTTTGAAGTTTTGCCCATACTATAAACCCGGAAAAAACGAAGAGCTTGCGTGCAAGGGGTTTACGGTTGTGGAACAGTTGATACAAAAAGGCGGGCGGATTGTTTTTGAGAAGTACGGGCTGGAATTTGATAAAAACGTACTGGAAATACTCAGACAAAGAATGTGTCTGGCCTGCGCTTTTCATGAACAGGACTGCGACTTCATGCTGGACCAGACAGCCCGGCCGTGCGGCGGGTTCGTGCTTATTTCGCAGCTCCTGGGTTCCGGTGTCATTGCTCTGGAAGAAATCAGGTAGTATCACCATCCTGTCACTTCTGTCTCGGAAATGAGGTAATCATGGACTACTCCATCAAGATCGGTGGCGAGGCAGGCCAGGGCCTCCAGACCATCGGCGATACGCTGGGACGGGTGTTCACGCGCGCCGGATACCATGTCTTCACGCACCAGGACTACGATTCACGGATCCGGGGGGGGCATAATATCTACCAGATCCGGCTTTCGGACCGCCCGATCATGGCGCCGAAAGAGGGGCTGGACATCATCATCGCCCTGGACAAGGAGAGTATTCGGCTTCACGAGCGGGAGCTCACCTCCCAGGGCCGTATCATGTACGATTCCGATACGCTGAAAGAAAAATACGACAAGCCAATATTCCTCGACATTCCCTTTGTGAAACTCGCGACAGAGCAGGGCGGAGACAAGATCATGGCGAACACCGTTGCCACGGGGGCGGTCCTCGGCATGCTCGGCATGGAACTCACGATCTTATCGGAGCTTCTTTCCGATGCGTTCAGGAAAAAAGGCGATGCCGTCATCGCGGCCAACCGGAAAGCGGCGCTGGCAGGATACGAGTATGCACAGCGGAATTGCTCTGCGTGCTCCTTTTCCGTTCCGGAGATTTCAAGGCCGAAGATGTTGATCAACGGCACCGAAGCCATTGCCCTGGGCGCGCTGGCATCAGGGTGTAAGTTATACTCCGCTTATCCCATGACGCCGTCCACGGGCATTATGAACTACCTTGCATCGAAGGAACAGGAGTACGGCATTGTGGTGGAGCAGGCCGAGGACGAGATCGCGGCCATTAACATGGCTTTGGGAGCATCTTTTGCCGGTGTACGCTCCATGACCGGCACGTCGGGCGGCGGTTTCGCACTCATGGTCGAGGGGCTGTCGCTTGCGGGGATGACTGAAACGCCGGTCGTGATCGCCATGGGACAGCGTCCCGGTCCTGCCACGGGCCTGCCGACCAGGACAGAACAGGGCGACCTGCAGTTTGTGCTCTCGGCGGGCCACGGAGAATTCCCCCGCGTGGTCTTTGCGCCGGCTACTCCCCTTCAGGCCTTCTTTCTTACCAATAAGGCCTTTGATCTTGCGGAAAAATACCAGATCCCCGTCTTTATTCTGTTCGACACGTATCTTGCCGACACCCAGTGGACCTTTGACGGGTTCGATTTAAGCAGACTGCGATATACCGAGTACCGGACCGGAAGCGAGGCGTTTAACAAGCTTCCTGAATATAAACGCCATGCTCTGACAGAGAACGGGATTACGCCGCTCGCCGTGCCGGGCGATGCCCCGCATCTGGTGGTCACGGACAGCGACGAGCATGATGAGATCGGCCATATTGCCGAGGATGCCGCCACGCGGATCGCAATGGTTGAGAAGCGGCTCTTGAAGAAGCTGCCCCTCATCAAGCAAGAAATAGCGCCGCCTTCCCTCTATGGCGCGCCTGATCCTCAGGTGCTCTTGACGGGGTGGGGCTCGACGTACGGCGTGATGAAAGAGGCTGTTGATGCGCTCGCGAAATCCCACTGTATCGCCATGCTGCATTTCAGCGAAGTTTTCCCGTTGCCATACACAGAGCCGTTTGACTATGTCCGTATTCTTCGGAACGCAAAGAACACGATTTGCATCGAGCATAATGCCACGGGACAATTCGAGCGTCTTCTGCGCGCTGAGCAGGGGTATGAATTTGGTGGACATATCCGCAGGTACGACGGCAGGCCATTTTTGCTCGAAGAGCTGGTCCGGGAAATCATTGCAAAATGCGGAGAAGTGTGAATCGTGAATGGTGAATCGTGAATTGTAAATGGTGAATTGTGATTCACTCCGAACTCGAAACTCCGAACTGTCTTTAAATGAGGTGCCCCATGCTCTCTCCAGAATCGTTTCGCGGTCAACTCCCGTCCTGGTGCCCCGGGTGCGGAAACTTCGCCATCCTGAAAGCCTTCAAGGACACCATGGTCGAACTTGCCATGGAGCCGCACCAGTTCACGATCGTATCAGGCATAGGACAGGCGGCGAAATTCCCGCACTACACGAAATGCAACACCTTCAACGGCCTGCATGGGAGGGCGCTCCCGGTTGCCACGGGCATCAGGATCGCGAACAACGCCATGCCGGTGATTGTCACGACCGGCGACGGAGACTGCTACGGCGAGGGCGGCAATCATCTTCTTGCGGCCATGCGCAGGAACATCAACGTGAAGCTTTTTGTGCACGACAACCAGATTTACGGACTCACCAAGGGGCAGCCTTCCCCGACAACGGGAGAGGGTATTGTGGCCAAAAACGTTCCGCTTGGCGTGATCTCCGAACAGTTCAATCCCATGGCGCTTGCCGTGGCTCTGGACTGCAGTTTTGCGGCCAGGGGGTACGCGGCGGACACCGAACACCTGAAAGGGCTGATGAAAGAGGCGTTCCTTCACAAGGGTTTTGCCCTCATCGATATTCTCCAGCCCTGCGTGACCTTCAACAAGGTGAACACCTTCGAGTGGTACAGGAAAAGAGTGTACCCCGTCGAACCCGGCTATAACCCCGAAGACCGGAACGCGGCGTTCGCGAAGGCGCTGGAATGGGGAGATCGGATTCCGATCGGCGTGATCTACCGAAATAACCGCCCCACGTTCGAAGAGCGCATTCCGATGATCAAGGGCCGGCCGCTCGTGCGCCAGGCTTTTGACGTGAAAAAGATAGAGGGTACGCTCAAGGAGTTCACTTAATAACCGGCTATGCGCAAACTTTCGAAAAAAAGGACCAAAAAAACAGGGCTTCCTTCCGGAACGCTGGTGTATACCGGGGAAAAGGGGGACGAGCAGGTCAAGATCCACGTTATTGATTTCGATGAAACGAATATTCAAGAGCTGGAGCTGGTTTCCGTCGATGCCTGCATCCCTTACAAGGACAAACCGACGGTGACCTGGATCAACGTGTCCGGCGTACATAATGTTCCGTTGATCGAGAAGCTCGGCGAATGCTTCGGCCTTCACCGGCTCGTGATGGAAGACATCATGAATACTGATCAGCGGCCGAAGATGGAGGACTACGAGGACTATCTCTACATCGTACTCAAGATGCTTGCGAGCGGGAAGAACGGAGAGATCATTACAGAGCAGCTCAGCCTTGTCCTCGGCAGAAACTTCGTCATCACGTTCCAGGACGGCATAGCGGGCGACGTGTTCCCGCTTATCCGGGAGAGGCTTCGGAGCGGCAAGGGCAGGATCCGGAAAATGGGCGCCGACTATCTTGCTTACGCGCTCCTCGACGCGGTGGTGGACAATTACTTCGTGGTCCTCGAAAAGTTCGGCGACAAGATCGAGTCGCTGGAAACGGAGCTGATCGGGGACCCGACTCAGGAGACCGTGCAGAGGATTTATCAGTTAAAACGGGAGATGATCTTTTTGCACAACGCCGTGTGGCCGCTCCGTGAAGTCGTGAGCGGCCTGGGCAAGCATGAGTCAACACTGATCAAGGAGGCCACCGCCCCCTATGTGCGCGATATTTATGACCATGTGATCCACATCGTCGACAGTGTGGACATCTACCGGGAGATGCTCTCCAGCATGCTCGACATGTACCTTTCGAGCGTCAGCAACCGTTTGAACGAAGTGATGAAGGTGTTGACGGTCATCTCCCTGATCTTCATGCCGATCACCTTCATCGCCGGGGTTTACGGCATGAACTTCAAGTATATGCCGGAACTTGATTGGCACTACGGGTATTCTGCAGCTCTTCTCGTGATGCTCGCCATCAGTGTGTTCATGTTATTCTATTTCAAGCGCAAGAAGTGGTTGTGAAAAAATGAAATCCATTTTTAACTGCAAGGGGACTGGAACATGACAAACAAAACCGCACTGGTCACAGGAGCAAGCAGCGGCATCGGTGCGGTTTTTGCCCGGAAGCTGGCACAGGACGGGTATGCCGTCACCTGCGTTGCACGCTCCAGGGACAAGCTTGAAGACCTTGTAAAGGAGCTGGGACAAGGCCATCGTATCCTGGCCGCCGATCTGAGCGACAGCGCACAGCTACAGCAAGTGGTCAATGATCTGGAGAGCACGCGCTACTCGCTTCTCGTGAACAACGCGGGCTACGGCATCTACGGCAGATTTGAGGAGATACCGTTTGAACTGCAGGAGAACATGATGTTTGTGAACATGAACGCCCTCGTCCGACTTTCCCATGCGTTCCTCACAAATGCCCGGGCAGGAGATGCGCTCATCAATGTCTCCTCCGTATTGTCACGACTGCCTTATCCGGGCGGGGCCGTGTACAGCGGGACCAAGGGGTTCGTGACGAACTTCACGGAGTCGCTGTGGTACGAGTGCAAAGAACGGGGCGTGTATGCCATGGCCCTGCTCCCGGGCGTGACCGACACGAACTTTCATGCGGTTGCCACGGGCAACAGGATCACGGCGTTGCAGAGCGGGCCGGTCTATCCACCCGAGGTCGTGGTGAACGACGCGCTCGCCGCACTCAAGGCGCGGAAAGCGCCATCAATGATCAGCGGACCCAAGTATCGTCTTTTGACATTCCTGGCCACGAAATTGACAGGCAGGAAGATGATGATCAATCTTATGGGGAAGGGCAGCGCCGGTTTGAAGAAATGACGGATTTATGGATCTTCTGGCTTTCATGCGGGTGGAATAAACGCCTATATGGCATAGTATGCAGTATTATGGCCCCTTTTTCACGTTTGTTGTCACCTTTCTTGCGTGCCCAAGAAAGGTGACCAAAGAAGGGCACCCGGCGAAAATTCTTTACGCCATGCTCGGTCGTCCTCGGTACATTTCGGAAACTCGCCCTCCGGGCTCAGACAGTCCGAAATGCTTCACCCTCGGACTCGGTCGCCTGGCTAAATTTTCGCATGGGAAGCTTTTGGTGAAACGTCTTTAACCCAACCCCGCATGTCCCCGGAGCGGCCCTATAAAATTTTTGGGCACCCGCCTTGGCCTAAGGAAGCGTCCCGCAAGGGCGAACGCGCACTGTCTGAGGCCGCAGGCCGAGTTTGCGCGATCGAGCGGACGTGGCCTTAGACGGGTCAAAAATTTCATTCAGGCTGCGAAGGGGATATGCAAGAAAATCGATAACGGGTAAAAAACTACCCACACAAAACTCGGGAAAACCGTATTTATTAATCCGGGTCTTCCGGGCATTTTTTCTGCATACCGTTCACTGACCCTCGCAAGCATGCCATAGTACGTTCTCTTGTTCCGGTTGCTGCCGTAATTCATGCGCACTTTCGCTTCGCACGCGCAGTCAGGATGAGCGGTTTTCACGGCCTTGTTTCAGACATGCGTGTGCGAGGCCCTGTTCGCGGGACGCAGGGTGTCTTGGAAAAGCACAGGCTGATAAAGCGTTCGTTTTTTCCCTGCGCCGGTCTTTTATCCGTCCGAGACCTCACCGGAGTGGTACACTTAACATAGTACCATACTGATTACGAACACAGGGGGAGGTTCACTATGGAGCATGACCGTACTGAACTGGACCGGAGAACATTCCTGAAGAAAATGCTGGTTGCGAGTGTCGTCAGCGGCGCAGCGTCGTCAACGCTTGTGCGCCGGGTGATGGCCATGGGGGCGGGCGGGCAGTTGCTGGAAGGGGTAAGGAAAGTCCAAGGGACGGTGGTGGTTAACGGCGTCCCGGCGCGGGTCGGATCCGTCGTATTTCCGGGCGATGTTATCACCACGGGCAGCGCCAGTCTCGTCGTCTTCGTGATAGGGAAAGACGCCTTCCTGGTGCGCGAGAACTCGCGGGTTGAGCTTGCCGGGGAAAAGGCGGGCCCGGGCAACCTGAATATCGTGCATACGCTGAAGGTCGCGTCCGGCAAGGTCCTTTCAGTATTCGGCGCGGGCGGCAAACACATCGAGACCGTCACCGCCATTGCGGGGACGCGCGGCACGGCTCTATACCTCGAGTCCGATCCGGATGTCACCTATCTGTGCCTGTGCTACGGTGAGATCGATCTGGACGCGAAGTATTTTCCGGGTGAACGCAAGACGTTCTCCACGAAGCATCACGAACAGCCATATTACATCCTTGGGGCCGGGGCCAAGCGGGCCTTTCTGAAGGCGCCCATGCTGAACCACACAGACGAGGAAGTGACGATGCTGGAGGCCCTGGTGGGCCACACTCCGCCTTTCGGCAACAGCGGCGGCGGATCGTACTGAGTGCAATTCCAGGGGAAGCCTCAGTTCCCCACAAACAAATAGACTCAAACGAATAGTGTCAAATTTCATCATTGGAGGGTACACACATGAAATGGCTTACAAAGTATTCGGACCAGGCTTACGCTTTTATGCGAATCATGGCGGGGTTCATGTTCTCGTTCCACGGCGTTCAGAAGATACTGGGAGTTCTTGCCGATTTCCAGCCGGCCGTGGGGTCCCAGCTCTGGATCGGCGGGCTCATCGAACTCCTGGGCGGGCTGGCGGTGATGCTGGGGTATCAAACGCGCGCAGCGGCGTTCCTCTGCAGCGGCGAAATGGCAGTTGCCTATTTCCAGTATCACTGGAAATTACAAATGGGACCTAACTTCTTCCCCGCGGTGAACAAGGGCGAGTTGGCCGCTCTTTACAGCTTCGTTTTCCTTTACATTGCCACTCGGGGCGGTGTAAAATGGAAGCTGGACAAAACAAACTGAGGCAGGGGCGCGGAGTCAGCATTTGCTTACGAAAACAGATCGCCCGTCAAAACCATAGGGCTTATTGGGGAGGGTCATATGCGGAATTTCAGGCATGCGTCACTTTTTTTCTTCTGCGCTATTGTGCCGGCTCTGTTTTCCGGATGCAGCAGCAGTGGAGGGAGCAGCGCAGCACCGGTAACCACAAGTCCAACCTATACCGTAACCTATAATGGCAACGGTCACACCGGCGGCAGCGTCCCGATTGACTCAACCAATTACCAGCAGGGGCAGACCGTCACGGTGCCCGGCAATACAGGCAACCTCGTTAAGACCGGATATTCCTTCGCGGGCTGGAACACGCAGGCGAACGGATCCGGTACGACCTATGCGCAAGGGCAGACCTTTTCGATGGGCGCCGCAAATGTTACCCTCTATGCGAAATGGCAGGCAGGGCAGGCAGTGCAGGTATCGGGCACGGCAGTGGACCCGTATATCGTCGGGGCCACCTTCTTTGAGGACAAGAACAACAACGGACTCTATGATGCCGGCGAGTTGCTCTCTTCGGCAACGAATTCATCGGGCGTCTTCACTTTCGACACTGCACTGACGCGGGGATCAACCCTCTTGATCAAGGACATGGGCATTCACAACGGCGTTGCATACACCGGTGAAATAATGAGGACTGTTGACCAGGACAACAACCTCGTGATTTCACCTATTACCACGCTTCTTGCAAACGGCTGGACCACGGACCAGATCATCTCCGTGCTGACGCATACGACCGGCCTCCAGGGGATAACCGCGGCCGACCTCACGAAGGATCCGCTGGCGGGGATTGAAACGCTCGACCAGACGACCCTGACTGCCGCCCACTTCAGAAACGTTTGGGCCACAACGGCCATTCATTCGTTCCTCTCGATCATGCAGCATGTTCTCGTGGGATCCGGCCAGGGCTACCATATCACCTACGCCATGTTCTCCAATCCATCGGTGTCAGTAAACGGTCAGACGCCACAGTGGTACGTTGACCGGATGGTGGAGCGCATCGGCATGGGGCTTGATCCCCATATTCTAACAGACATCGACAACCAGCTTGCCACAGCAACATCGATCTGCACATCGGCAGGGCTTCCAGCCCCGCCCAGGGCCTCGGCAGGAGACGTTATCCGGGGATCAACGGTTATCGCTGATTACGTGATTAAGAAGGTGATTCAGGACCTGACCTATGCTCCCACCCTTGCAGAGTATGGACCGTGGCGCATGGAATTAGGGAGAGATTTTTACATTATCCGAAACAAAAATAATCCCTGCATTACGGGAGGAATACAAAATGGAGCATTACCCAACGTAACTGCCTGCACATCCTTCAAGCTCGATATCGTTTCAGGCACTACGCCCACGGTTGTATGCATTACGAACTGACTTGATTTTTATTTAACTGAATTATGCGATATACGGTACAGAGTACAAGGTAAAGGAGTTTAGTCTTCTTATGCATTGACTCCGAATTCAGAACTTTGTACTTTGTACTATTTTATACGCTGCCTTCTTCGTTCCTTTCGTATTTTCGCCTCAATTCATCAGTTGTTCAGAAACATAATTCATGGTATACATTAAGTCGCCGGCACAGCCGGCGGCGGTAATTTTCCGAAACTCGAGGTTTGACCAATGAGCGAGAAAGATGAGGCAGTTGCGTGTTTCAAGCAGGGCTTCAATTGTGCACAGGCCGTGCTTTCGACGTACGGCCCGCGGTTCGGTCTGGATCGCGAAACGGGATTACGCGTAGCGGGCGCTTTCGGCGCCGGTATGGCACGGACGGGCGAGACCTGCGGGGCCGTGACCGGCGCGTTGATGGTCATCGGGCTCAAGCACGCCAAGATGCGCCCCGACGACGATGATTCCCGGGAACTGTCCTACGTTCTGGCGCAGGAGTTTATGGATACCTTCAGGGAGAGGAACAAATCGCTCCTGTGCCGCGACCTTCTGGGTGTTGACGTGAGCACGCCGGAGGGCATGGCCGTGGTGCGCGAGAAGAACCTCTTCGCAACGGTCTGCCCGCGGTTCGTGCGGGAAGCGGCGGAGCTTCTGGAAAAGCTGTTGTAGTGTTTTCTCTTCGGCATAGGGAGGCAGGTTCCTGTTTCCACTCCATCATGCGCGCCTCTGCTTGATGTTGCGCATGTTCAAGACGGGCCCCGGGACAAATCAAGGCGTTTTACGGATTACCCCTGTTTTCTTCTCGGACAGTTCATCACCCTGCAGTTAGCGCAGTTCTCCTCATCGTCCTTTTCCATGCCAAAGGGGATCATCTCCCCGCATTGGCAGAGCCAGCCGTCGAGAGTTTTCGTTTGAAGCTTTTTATCGCAAATGGGGCAGGCAAACATGACGGCATCCTTCTTCCAAGTAGCTGCTCAGGCCTGAGCAGTTACCCTGAACCTATGATACTTTTCCAGACGACCTGCGATTATGATCTCTATCATAAAGCAAATGAGGCTTGCGAAAAGTTCCGGCTATGTTAAAATAGCATCAGAGCATGCAGCAGCCGATATAATTGATCCAACGGCGAGGAGAGCGAATCGGAATGACAACTGAAAAGTTCATGCTCGACAAAGAAGACACGGTGCTCCTGATCGTTGATATTCAGGAAAAGCTGGCAACGGTCATGAAAGAAAAGGACAAGGTTGTGAAGAACAACCTGCACCTGATAGAACTTGCGAAGATGACGGGCATGCCGGTCCTGGTGACGGAGCAATATCCGAAAGGGCTCGGCACAACCGTCCCGGAACTCCGCGAAGCGCTTCCGTACTACCGTCCGATCGAGAAGATGACCTTCGATTGCTGCGGCCAGCCCACGTTTCTGGAGGAATTAAAAGAACTTAACAAAAGCAACGTCATTCTGACGGGTATGGAAACGCATATCTGCGTGCTTCAGACCTGTATCGGACTGATAAAAGGCGGGATCAACGTTCATGTGGTGCAGGACGCGATCTGCTCCCGGACCAAGGATAACTGGAAGATCGGCATCGAGTTCATGCGCGAGGCGGGCGCTGTCGTGACTTGCACCGAGACGGTGCTGTTCCAACTGCTGAAAAAGGCGGGCACGGAGGAGTTCAAGACCATATCGAAAAGGATCAAGTAGGGGTTAAGTTCGGAGTTCAGAGTTCGGAGTGCATGAGGTGTTCCATGGCACAGGAAAAAATCCCTGAAGATGTCCTGAAGTCCATCAGAGAATCCTTTCAGGAAACGCTGAAGGATAACGTTGTTCTGGAGGTTTATACCAAGTCCGGAATGAACGATTCGTTCAATGAGGCCACGCTCAACCTGGTCAAGTCTCTTGTCCCGCTCTCGGAAAAGCTTTCCGCCACGTTTCATTCGATCGGCGATGAGCAGTCGAAGAAGCGAAACGTGACGCGGTCCCCGACGGTGCTGATCTCGCCGGACAAATACCGCATTCGCTATACCGGTGCGCCTGTCGGCGAAGAAGGCCGTTCCTTTCTCACCGCCGTCATAATGGCTTCCACCGGCAAGACCATTCTGTCCGATTCAGCGAAGAAGAATATCCTCGAAGACCTCCGGGAAAAGAGAGACATACAGGTCTTTGTCAGTCCCACCTGCCCCTACTGTCCGCAGCAGGTCCTGTCGGCATTTTCCGCCGCGATCGTGAAGCCCGAACTCGTCTCCGCCGAGGCTGTCGAGATCTACGAAAACCGGGACCTTGCGGAAAGCCTCGGCTCTCTGGCAGTGCCGCAGACGTTCATGAATACGACGTTCACGGGCGCGGGGCTCCAGCCGGAGCCCTTGTTCCTGCAGTCGCTCCTCCTGCTCAAAGAACCGGTGACCGCTTCCACGCAGATCTCGGGCGATCCGGTGGAAAAGGACCTTGTCATCATCGGTGGCGGCCCCGCGGGACTCACCGCGGCGATCTATGCCGTGCGCGCCGGCCTTGATTCCGTGGTGATCGAAAAAAGCAATCTCGGCGGCCAGGTGGCGATTACGCCGGTGGTGGAGAACTATCCCGGCTTCATGCGCATCGGCGGCAAGAGCCTCATCGACCTGATCGCGCAGCAGGCAGCACAATATGCCGAGCTTCATGTCGGCGAATTCGTGACCGAGGTGGTGAAAGACAAACAGGACGGGAAGATCTATCTTAAGACCAACCATGCCATCTATATCACGAAAGGACTGTTGCTCGCCACGGGCGTCGGCAACCGGGCGCTTGACGCGCCGGGCGCAACCAGATTTTACGGCAGAGGAGTAAGCTACTGCGCCACCTGCGACGGGTATTTTTTCAAGGACAACAAACAGGTGATCGTGGTGGGCGGCGGCAACACGGCGATCACTGACGCACTGTACCTCCACAACCTCGGTGCAAAGGTGACGCTGGTGCACCGAAGCGACACGCTACGGGCCGAGACCAGGCTTCAGGAGAGCTTCAGAAAATCGGGCATTCCTGCCCTGTGGGACAGCGAGGTGCGGGAAATCACGGGCGACAAAATCGTGAAGGCTGTTAAGATCGAGGACAAAAAAACAGGGAACATACGGGAGATGCCTGTTGACGGTATCTTCGTCGCCATCGGGTATGTTCCAAACGTCGAGCTGGCGGCACAGCTCGGTCTCGAACTTGACGAACAGGGATACATCAAGACCGATCTCATGACCATGCGGACGTCCATGCCGAATGTGTACGCTGCCGGCGACATTACGGGCGCGCCGAAGCAGATTGTCGTTGCCGTTTCCCACGGTTCCATTGCGGCAATGACAGCCTTCGAAGACCTGACGGCAGCGTTTCAACAGCATCGGGACAAGGTACAGGCTGGTGCCGGGGAAAAACCTGCTGCGCGCCAATAAGAAGGAGGTGTGATGAAGGCCGATGAAATGGAAGTGGCGGTCAGGTTAACGAACCAGAAAGTACAATTTACAGGTGGAGCTCGGTCCAATCCCGATATCGTGATGGACTATTTCCCCCCGCTGGGAGACGGACAGGGCTATACGGGCCTTGAATTACTGCTCATGAGCCTTGCCGCGTGCAGCGGAACGTCGGTTGTCTATTTGCTCAGGAAGATGGGGAAAAACGTACAAGGCTTAAACATCCACGCAAAAGGCATCAGAAGAGATGCGCACCCCACATCCTTCCGCCAGATCTATCTCGAATTTACCATAACCTCCGGTGATGTGAAGGACCAGGACATTCAAAAAGCGATCAAACTGTCCGAGGAATCACTCTGCCCGGTCTGGGCGATGCTGAAGAATAGTGTGGAAGTAATACCGGGACACAAAATCATTGACGGAAGGGCTTAACCGCGGAGACGCCGAGACGCGGAGAATTGCATGTTAAAAGAATGCAACTATTCAGGTCGACATATTATCCGCAGATTTCACAGATTAAAGCGAACCAGAATTATGTTTAAAAATCTGCGTACATCTGCGAAATCCGCGGAAAAAAGGTTTTATCCTCTGGGGTAAGACCTTTTGAGTCAAAATAGCGTGACTAATTACAAAAGAATAAGGATTTACTCTGCGCCTCCGCGTCTCCGCGGTAGATACTGACTTTTTACTCAAGATCATCATAGCTGTTTCCTGTGCTATCCTTTTCTGATTTCACACGTCCTGAACGTCTCTTCCATTGCAGCCTTCAATTTACTGAAATCACCCTTGCCTTTTGTTCTGATGACCACACGCCGAAAGCCGTCCTTTACGCCCTCGTAGGAGGTAAGTATCCCCTGAAGCCGGAAGTTATGCTTCCTGATGAGGTCGGCCACTTCCTTGATCGAACCGCCGCGGTCCTCTATGGTAACGCAGACCCGGTGGCCGCCGTGCCTGACACCGGTAATGTCCACCAGTGCGCGGAAGATGTCCTTGTCCGAAATAATGCCGGCAAGAGCGCCGTCATCGAGCACGGGAAGACAGCCGATGTTCAGGTCCAGCATGTTCATGGCGGCTTCCTCCACCGGGCTGTCAGGAGTGGTGGTCAGCACCTTTGTGGTCATGAGCTCCCTGATCTTCGTTTTTGCCAGAAGATAGTGGAGTTCGTAGATATCGAGCGACGTGGCCTTCGAAGGACAGTACTCCTTGATGTCCCTGTCCGAGATAAGGCCTTTGAGCCTGTTGCCCTTGACCACGGGAACGTGCTTGATGTTCTTCTCCTTCATCAGCGACAAGGCATCGGAGAGATAATCGTCAGGCTCGACAGTAAATACTTTTGATGTCATCCAGTCGGATACGTACATAGTCACCTCCGGGGGTTAGAGTAAATGTTCAATGAGAAATATTTTCTACACTGCTGAGTCCACCGCTCATCTGAATTATTCCTTCCGAACTTAACCCACCTACGAACTGCTTGAAATCAGCCATTCCCCTCATATTTTAATATGGCTTAATACGGCCAAGCAAAACTTCCCAGTCATTATCTGGTTTTCTCTCCATAAATCCGAGAATTGAATAATTACCACTTCGGAGCTTTTTGTTTAATTCAACTTCATTGATAAGGAGATCGTCATGCTCTCCACGGGATTGTCGAATAACTGATCGCTCTACGCCATAAATTGCCCTACCTTTATGCCAAGCAATAATAGAAACTATTAACGAAACCGAGGAAACAATAATAGCCAGTGTGTCCACATTTTACCTCCCCATCGTAACATGTTCCCACGTATCACAAAAACAGCGAGAAAATACTCTGTTTTTATTTGTCCGCCATCAAAACACTCGCGTAGAGCGTCTCGACCGGAACTTGATCGACTAGGAAGGCCAGTAGGTTGGGTAGAATGAATTGAAATTCACAATTAAGTGGACCCCTCTGTCAAGACAATAAAGGGTCGAGATTAAGATGGTAACCAGTCAAGCCGCAGCGGAATGGCGCTGCCCCGGTTTCTAATACTCCTTGAGTGTTTTTTCGCTC
>Ga0315281_10001514_pt1 | contig 34421 bp, 31 predicted proteins | sample YL17G07_0_MG_FD_204540 | JGI IMG/M metagenome (GOLD analysis project Ga0315281, IMG submission 204540) | Sediment microbial communities from Yellowstone Lake, YNP, Wyoming, USA - YL17G07_0 | ecosystem: Environmental > Aquatic > Freshwater > Lake > Sediment | place: USA: Wyoming | collected...
AGAAGGCCGGTGGAGGCCCGTCCTGTCCGTATCCCGGCCAATTCCTTGCCAAAGTGTTCGATGGCGGCGTCCATCTTGCGCTTGACTTCATCAAATACGCTGTCGAGCATATCAAACTCCCCGCACTATCGTCCCTATGTTCTCGCCAGACAGCACACGCTTTATGTTGCCCGGCACCGTTATGTTGAAAACGACTATGGGAACCTGATTGTCCATGCAAAGCGAGATGGCGGTGGCGTCCATTACCTTGAGGTTGCCCTTGAGCACATCTATGAATTTTAGCTCTTTGTACCTGCGGGCGTCGCGGAACTTCACCGGGTCGGCGTCGTAAACGCCATCCACCTTTGTCGCCTTCAAAATCACGTCGGCCTGTATCTCCATCGCGCGTAGCGAGGCCGCAGTGTCTGTGGTGAAAAACGGGTTGCCCGTGCCACCTGCGAAAATAACCACACGCCCTTTTTCAAGGTGGCGTATGGCGCGCCTTCGGACATACGGCTCGGCCAGTTGGGAGATGGATATCGCGGTGAGAAGCCTGGTCTGGACATCCATCTTCTCCAGCGCGTCCTGCAACGCAAGGCCGTTGATGATCGTGGCAAGCATCCCCATGTTGTCGGCGGCCACCCGGTCCATCCCGGCTTCGCTTGCGATGGCGCCCCGGAAAATGTTCCCACCCCCAACCACCACGGCGATCTGGGCGTCGAGGGTCTTGGCTTCCTTTATCTCCTGCGCCAGATGCTGTAACGCTGATATCTCGATCCCAAGCTTGCCGGGGATGGTGAAAGCCTCCCCCGTAACCTTGAGAAGGGCCCGCTTGAACGTCAGGCCCCGTCCGGGAACAACGTCAGCGTCAGCGTCAGCGTCACCTGTCATTTTATCACTCGCCAAGTTGCAGGCGGACAAACCGCCTGATGGTCAATTCCCCTCCAAGCTCCTTGCCAGCGTCCTTGAGCAGGGCGGCCACGGTTTTGTCGGGGTCTTTTATGAACGCCTGCTCCAGAAGGCAGGATTCGGAATAGAATTTCTTGACCCGCCCTTCCACTATCTTCGGGATCAGGTTGTCCGGTTTGCCGGACTGCCTGGTCTGATCCTCGAATATCGCCTTCTCCCTGGCCAGTATCTCCGCAGGCACGCCATCGGACGATAACGAAATAGGGTTGGCCGCCGCAATGTGCATCGCAAGGTCACGGGCGATCTGCTGGAACTTGTCGGACGACGCAATCGCGTCGGAACCAGCCCCAAGTTCCACTAGCGCGCCTATGTTCCCCGCGCCGTGTATGTAAAGGCCAAACCCGCCTGGGCCGGAAAGCTCGTATCGCACGCGCCTGCCCGGCACTATGTTTTCGCCCAGCTCGTGTATCTTTGCCGCAAGGGTTTCCTTGACGGTCTTGGATTTGTCGCCGTCGAACGGCTGGGCGAAGAACGCCTCCTCGCCTTCCACAACAGGCGACACGATCACATGCGCCGCCATGTCGGTAACAAGTTTCTGGAACAACTCGTTGCGGGCGACGAAATCCGTCTCGCACTTGAACTCCGCCAACGCCGCAGTCTTGCCGGAGATAACGCCGCGCACGGCGCCTTCTTTCGCGCTTCTATCGGCTTTCTTGGCGGCTTTGGCGGCTCCTTTTTTCCTGAGGAAATCCAGGGCGGCCTCCGTGTCGCCGCCGGTCTCGCTTAACGCTTCTTTGCACTCCATGATGCCAGCTCCGCTCCGCTGGCGCAGGTCCTTTACCATGTCTGACGTGATGACTGACATTTTCGTTTTATCGCTCCGCTAAAAGCGGCTCCCTGTGGGAGCCGCATCGTTGTTGAATCATTTATCCTGTGGGTATCACGGGAAAAACCATCCGCTTATAAGATTACTTCCCGGCTTCGTCTTTTTCCGCCCCGGTATCCGCTGTAGCGGCGGCAGTGGTGGCGATATCCGCTTCGGCGGCCTTTTTCACCGCCGCGCTTTCGGCCCGTTTGGCCGCGGCGTTCCTCTCACGCTCTTCGACAAACGCCTTTTGCTTCATCTCGTATTCCGTCTTGCCGGCCAAAATGGCGTCGGCTACGGAAGAGGCCATCAGGCGTATAGACTTAAGGGCGTCGTCGTTGGCGGGTATCGCAAACTCGATCCCGTCCGGGTCGCAGTTGGTGTCCACCACGGCGATTATTGGAACGCCAAGCTTCTTCGCCTCAAGAAGGGCGATCCGCTCCTTTTTCGTGTCAATGACGAACACGGCGTCTGGAAGTTTGTCCATATCCCGCAGGCCGCCGAGGTTCTTCATAAGCTTATCCAGCTCTTTCTGAAGCTTTATGACCTCTTTTTTCGAAAGGGCTTCAAAAGTGCCATCCTGTGACATGGCGTAAACTTCCTTCAGCCGCGCAACGCTCTTCTTGATGGTCTCGAAGTTGGTCAACGTGCCGCCAAGCCACCTTTCGGTGACGTAAGGCATGCCGCACCTTTTGGCCTCTTCGATGATTATGGACTGGGCCTGGGTTTTGGTGGCGATAAACAGGGTCACGCCGCCGGCCGCCCCGGTTTTCTTGGCGAAAGCCATCGCCTTGTTGAACAGGTCAAGCGATTTTTGAAGGTCAATAATGTAAATGCCGTTCCTTGCGCCGAAGATATATTTTTTCATCTTCGGGTTCCAGCGTTTGGTTTGGTGGCCGAAATGAACGCCGGCCTCCATCAGTGTCTCCAGGGTCATGTCTGACATCGTTCCGAATACTCCTTGATAATTGCAATTAAATCCTCTGTTTTCGTCGTCTCCACATCCCGGATTCGCCGTAAGGCGCTTGCATCCGGGCGGATCGGAAAACATGTGTTATTACATGCCTGGGCGAAGTGTTTTCGCTTCAACCAGACCTAACCCGGCATTAAACCACATTTAGAGCGCTTTTCACAATGCGAATCACGCGCTTGTGATAGGATATCTGGCATGGGAAAGATAACCAGGGACATGCTTATCCACAAGGTGATGAAATCCGAACCGGAGGCGGTCAAAGTCTTCGACGCTCACCGGATGGGGTGCAAGTCGTGCGGTGGCGGGAAGGCGGAGACGGTGGCATGGGGCGCGTCCATGCACGGGCTGGATGTGGAAAGCTTCCTTAAAAAGCTCAACGAGGCGGTGGACGGCGGGCAGTCGGGAAAAAAGTAGTCCAACGTCCTCGGCGAATCCGCTGGCGGTTTTTGGCGCCGCAAAGGTTGCGATCTTCCATGAATTTGTCTTGACTGCGCTGAATATACCTTTATAATATTCGGATATATGTGGTTATATTTATCTTTTCATCGGAGAGAAGATGGGCGACCTTGATCCAAACATGAAAGTGCTTGTGGTGGACGATTTCGCCACCATGAGGAAGATAGAGAAAAATATCCTCGGTCAGCTGAACATAAAAAACGTGGATGAGGCCGACGACGGAGCCACAGCCCTTCCCAAGGTGCAGGGAACCCACTACGACGTGATATTGCTGGACTGGAACATGCCGCAGATGAGCGGGCTGGAGTTCCTTAAAGCAGTCCGGGCAGACCCCGCCACCAAAAACGTGCCCATCATAATGGTCACTGCCGAAGCCCTCAAAGACAACATCATCGCCGCGGCGCAGGCCGGGGTGAACGATTATGTGGTCAAGCCGTTCACGGCCGCAGTGCTTGAGGAGAAACTCAAGAAAGTCCTGAAAAAATAAATTTCGCCAAACCTCCCCTTTTCACCGGGGGAGGTTTCCTTACTTCGCGCCGACCTTTGTCAACGCATTTAAAAGTAGCGTGGCTTCATTGAATTCCGGTTTCATGGCAAGGGCTTTTTTCAGGTTCCCCACCGCAAAGTCCAGATTGCCGCTTTCCTGATACGCCCGCGCCAGGTTGAAGTACAACGCCTCGTCGTCCGCGTCTATTTCTATCGCCTTTTTGTAGTTGTCAATGGCCATGTCGTACATCTTTCCCTTCCGGAGTTCGATGCCGTACTCGTTGAACAGGTGCTTGTTCTCCTTGTCGTACAGGGAGTCTATCGCGGACATCTTGGCGAACGTCTCGCGCGCCTTGTCCACCTCGCCAAGACCTATGTGCGCCTTGCCCTTGCCAAGATGCGCGTCCAGATTCTCGCCATCCACTTTTATAGCCTGGCCGAACTCGAACGCGGCGGCGTTGAACTCCTGTTTATCCAGGTGCATCTTGCCGATGGCGGTTTTTTTGACAGAGGCTTCCTTTTTTATATCCACCTCGGTCTTGGGCTTCAAATCGCACTGGTGGGAGGCGCAGTCCTTGAACCGAGCCTTGAATTCGTCCATTTTTATCGTTTCCGCGATCATTGCAGTCGGCGAGCTGTCGGGTTTTAAATAAAACAGGTCCACCTCCCCCTTCGCGTTGGTCTTGGCGTAGTAGTGGAGGTCATGCGCCGCATCATGGGTCCTGCGGGTACCCATTGTGCCGGCCTCAATCCTTTTCGATTCGTAATAAACGCCTTTTATCGTCTCGCTTTCCATTATCCACCCTAAAGTTGATTCGCCGACTCCACCAGGCGGTATTGTACATTATAACGCGCCAATTGGCTCATCCGCCTATTGTCATCGCGGCGAATGTCACAACGTTCTCCATGTCTCCCTCCACGTTCTGGCGATAGCCCAACAGGCGCCCCTTCGCTGTTCCGGTAACCTTCATCATAGCGAACAGCGCCGGAAAACCGCACACCTTATTCACGCCGTTGACCGTTTGTATATCTTGCATGAAACCGGGAAGGTCGGCCTCTTGTATCCGCCTGATGAGTTTCATGTCGTCACTCTCTATCCTCGACAGTTCGGGGTCGTCCAGCGCCTGCCTGTCCCCAAACCTGCGCCCGACATGGGAAAAATCCACGCTGGCTACATAAACGACCTTGCTGTCACATTCGTCCGCAGTCTTTTTCAGGGCTTGGATAAACCTGTCCACCCTGTCGCCGTTGAACTTTGGGTGATCCGTCTCCCAAACCGTTTCGGAAAACGACAGCAGTATCGGAACCGCCGTAACCTCCGGCCTCCCGGCGAAGAGGCGGGCCATGAACAGGGACTGGAATTCCACCGAATGCTCGCTCCGGTGAGCCTCCGGCTGGGCGCAGACGCTTTCGCCGAAGTTCTCCGCAAGCCTTCCGATGAACTCGCTGTTTACGCGCATCGGCCCCAACGGCGTGTCAAAGTCCTTGTCGAAACAGGAGACGAAATCCTCCGTAAGCGAGTGTCCCACGCCCAGTATCACATAAACCTGCGCCCCGCTATCGGCGGCCTCGCGCCAGCCTGCGCCCATCAGGTCGCCGCCAACCCGGAAGTCTATATGAGGGACGACGATGGCCTTTAGAAAAGAAGGGTCGGTCTGCGGCGCCCCGGCCATGCTTGCGTCCAGCGCCTCGGCCAGCTCCCCGCTTTGCGCCGGATAGCTTTTCCCGGCGAACGCAGGGGGTCTTGACGGCAAACCCAAAAACTCTTTCCGCAGGGCCTCTTTGTGAGCCTTGAACCGCTCGTTATCCAAAAAAAGGGCGTCGTCGAGCGCTTTTACCAGGCCACGCAGGTTGTCCAGGCCAACCCGCTGGCCGGATAATCCGAAAAACTCTTCTTCTATTTTTTCTATATCCCTGGCCCCGTCCATCAGCGTCATAAGATAAAAAGCGGTTGAACTGACCATTAACGATTGATCGGAGTAGTTTTCCTGATCGTAAAGGGAGATCATACGCCCCCCCTCGCCATCGGCTGGCGCGGCCATGATGTTGCGGAACAATGGATATTCGTTCATAGGCGCAGTTTCTTCATGAATCATTTTAAACCGTGATTCGCGCAACGCAAACAGTGTTATGCGGTTTGACCAGACGCGACATGCGGCAAATTTATCCGAAAAGAGACTTTATTGCCGCAGAAAAACAGCGGGCGTTAACATAATGCGGGGATAATCATGGGGTTACTATTGGCGCATTAAATGCATTATATTTATGCAAGGGCCTCAAAAGAGAGCCCCATGCGAGCAAGGTTTTGAGTCCCCACTCTCAACCTCTCTCGCAAGATTTTACAATGAACCCGTGGTAGCCATTCCCCCACTCCGCTTCCACGGGTTCATTTTTTCCCGTCCTTTTTTCCGCCGGGAAAAAACTCGGTGACAATCGAAAACAGTGAATACGCCCCCGTCAAGCCGAAGACGATAAGGAAAGCGATTCCGTAGTAATCGGAAACCAGGGTATCGGTTGGATTATTGCGGATAAGAGATGTGACGCCCAACACCCCCAGGGCCAGCCCCAGAAGCCGGAACAAATGCGCGTCTATTTGATGCCAGATAGTGTCGCTCATGCGGGATAGTATCAATCAGACGCAGGGAGTTGTCAAACCTTGCGTCATTGCGTGTTGCGTCATTGCGGAGTTTCCCCGAAAATCTCTCGCCAAACATTTCATCTGATTGACAAATCAGTTCTTCCTTCGTTTTCCAAGTGGAAAAGCAAAAAATGGGGAATCTCTTGTTATTTTTCGGAGCGATTGAAAAGGTTGGCCCCTCTAGCGTAGGCTATGAAAAACACACCCTGCCAGCGCATGGTTTGACACGGCGATTGCCATCATGATATACATGAAATTTACGCCATTTGAGGAAGTTATGAGCGGGGAAGGTGGTTTCTCGCTTTTGGTGAAGGTTGCCCCCATCCCGGAAGAGGGAGAAGATGGACGGTGGGAGATACCGCCGGAGGCATTTAAAAGCGGCGCGGATGAGACACATCCACTGCCGGTGAAAGACGCCGCAGTCCTTCACGGACGCATTTACAAGGACGGCAAGACGGTGTTTTTCAATGGCGAGGTGGAGGCCGTGTTCAGCCTCTCCTGCGGCAGGTGCCTAAAGCAGTTCGACATGGATATTCAAGAAGATGTGACGGCAGTGTTCATGCCCAAAGGGCTTATCAAAGCCAGGGCTGACGAGGCCGAGGTGACTGACGAAGACGTTGATGTCCATTCCTACAAAGAGGACGAAGTAGACCTTTACGCCCCGGCGCACGACCAGGTGGCGCTGGCGCTTCCGATGAGGCCGCTGTGCGCAGAGTCGTGCAAGGGCCTGTGTCCCAAATGCGGGGCGGATTTGAACGAAGGGCCATGCGGTTGCCCCGAGCCGGAGATTGAGCCGCGGTTCGCCGCGCTGAAGAATCTTAAGTTTTAAGCAGTCCGGTTTTTAAAAAATGGGTTTTGCCCGGTTTTGTTTTTCCGGTAAAAAACGGAAGAGCAGGCGCGTCGGGTTAGCCCGTTTTCCGGTTTTCCGTATCCGGGCTGATTGACAGATTATATAGCGTTATTTGAGATGGAGGTTTTGAGATGCCGGTACCGAAGAAAAAAACGACAAGGGGCAGGCGCGGCCTGCGCAGGTCCCACGACAGGCTGGACGCCCCGGCTTTTTCCAACTGTTCCAACTGTGGCGCGGCCAGGCGCCCGCACAGGGTGTGCCAGGCTTGCGGCCACTACAACGACAAACCTGTCCTGCAGGTCGAAGAGGCCTGACGACTGGTTTTGTCGGCTGGTGAACCCACGAGCCGACAAATGAACCAGGCCGGGCCGGAGCGGTTATGAGCAATCACCAAGGGCAGAGCCTTCCGGGAGAGTCCTCTTCGGGGCGCGTTGCGAGGATTGCCCTTGACGCAATGGGCGGCGACAATGCGCCGGGCGTTAACATAGACGGGGTAATCCTTGCGCTCCAGACCCTGACTGGCGTTGACGTGGTACTGGTTGGGGACGAGCCTTTATTGCGGGCGGAGCTTTTTAAGCGCGACTATTCCCACCCCTGCGTATCCATCCGCCATGCGTCCGAATCCATTGGCATGGAAGAATCCCCCTCGGTGGCCTTGCGTAAAAAGAGAGACTCCTCCATCCATGTGGGGATCACGATGGTGCGAGACGGTGAGGCGGACGCTTTTGTGTCGGCTGGCAACACAGGCGCCGTGATGGCCGTCGCCGCCGTGATACTGCGGACACTGGAGGGCATAGACCGGGCCGCCATAGCCATACCCTTGCCCACGATAACCGGCCACACCGTTTTACTCGACGCCGGCGCCAACACTTTGTGCAAGGCTTTCCACCTCTACCAGTTCGGCATAATGGGTTCCATTTACGCCGAGTACGCCCTTGGCGACAAGCGGCCCAAAGTGGGGCTGTTGTCCATCGGCGAGGAGGATACCAAGGGCAACGACATCACCCGCGAGGCTTTTGAGATGCTCACCCAAAGCTCGCTCAACTTCATAGGCAACGTCGAGGCGAAGCTTTTATACAGGGGAGTGGCGGACGTTGTGGTGTGCGACGGGTTCACAGGGAACATCGCGCTGAAGATATCCGAATCCGTGGCGGAAATGATAGGCTCTTTCCTCAAACAGCTTTTTCGCACAAACTGGCGCACCAGGCTCGGCTACCTGCTGTTAAAGCCCTATCTGGATACCATGAAAAAAAGGATAGACCACGCCGAGGTTGGCGGCGCCCCGCTGTTGGGAATCAACGGGGCGGTGTTCATCTCCCACGGCTCGTCGTGCCCGCGCGGTATAAAAAGCGCGCTTACCGCGGCCCGGCGGTTCATCGCCGAGGATGTCAACGGGCATATAAAGGAGAGCCTCGCCCAGAACCGCCACATACTCAACCCCAAGAAACTTGCAGGGGAAGAAAAACCGGGAATTTTGGAGCGCGTCAAACGCGGGATAGGCATCTCCGGAGCGGCGCAGAGCGAGGAGCCATAGGTGACCCATTCCGGTAAACGCTCGCGCATAGCCGGGTTGGGCATAAACCTTCCTTCCAGGGTCCTCACCAACGCCCACCTTGAAAAGATGGTGGACACCACCGATGAGTGGATACTCTCCCGCACCGGGATCAGGGAGCGCAGGATAGCCGACGATGGGGTGTCCGCCTCTACGCTGGCCATCCCCGCCGCGCAAGAGGCGTTGCGCCGCGCTGGCGTCTCGCCAGAAGACCTTGACCTTATCATTTGCGCCACTTCCACGCCCGACATGCTGTTCCCATCCACCGCATGTCTCATACAAAGGGGGATAGGCGCGCGTGGCTGTCCGGCTTTCGACATACTGGCGGCCTGTTCGGGCTTCATTTACGGGTTGTCGGTGGCGGACAAGTTCGTGCGTTCCGGATCGGCGAAAACCGCGCTTATCGTGGCCAGCGAGATTTTTTCGAGGACGGTGGACTGGGAGGACCGCAACACATGCGTCCTTTTTGGCGACGGCTCTGCGGCGGCGGTCATAAAAGCGACCGATGGAGCCTCTCATGTTATTGACACGAGAATACGCGCCGACGGGACATACGCCGACCTTCTTACGGGCGCCGCAGGCCCTGCCGGGCTTGGCGCATCCAAACCGGCAGACCCCAAAGCGCATTGCATTAAGATGAAGGGGAACCAGACATTCAAAGTGGCCGTCACCAACATGGCCGATGTCTGTTCGTCACTGCTCTCAGACAACGGCTATACGGCCAGCGACGTGGCTCTTGTCATCCCGCATCAGGCGAACATAAGGATAATACATGCGGTCGCCAAGAGCCTTGATATCCCCGAGGACAAGATGTACATAAACGTCCACAGGTACGGCAACACGTCGGCGGCCACCATACCCATCGCCATGTACGAGGCGCAGGAAGAGGGAAGGTTAAAGAAAGGCGACCTTGTTTTGCTTGCGGCGTTCGGGGGCGGGCTTACATGGGGCTCGGCGCTGATACGGTGGTGATGCGTTTTGAATGGGAGAGGGGGTAATCATGGGGATTTTTCAAGAATATCTTGAGAGGCGACTGCCAGTCTGCTACCTTGTCTTTTACCTGAACATTCAATAAAACGTTTCCTTGTTTATGTCGCGTAATTTAACGTTTTGGTTAATGCGGAGATTTTGAGCTTGCAATCATGTAAAGACAGTGTATTTTGCTTCTGTGTCCTTCAGTTTCTTTCAAATCAATTAGTGGCATATCATCTTTGCTTTTCATTTAAGGTGTCCGAATGGTAATTGGGAAGTTTGCGACAGAAGACGGCATCACCATATTCAGGCTCAACGGGAAGCTCATTTTCTCCACTCTCGACAAGCTTAAAACTGCGCTTGATGGCGCGTTGGCCGAGGGGTCTGGCAAGGTCGTTCTAAACTTAAAACACGTAAATATAATGGATTCGGTTACAGTGGGTCTTCTCATAAGCCGGTTCAAACTGGTTAAGAAAAAAAATGGGGCTCTCAAATTTTGCGAGCTTCAGCCAGCAGTAAAAAAACTGCTAAGCATGGCCGATCTCGATAAATGGCTTGATATCTTTGATTGGGAAAATGAAGCTCTGGCCGCCATCCGCATAGAGAGCGCCTCCAAAGAATAGATTAATCCCGGTATATTGATCCTCCACATTTGGCCTATTTTAGGTTCGTTTCGTCTCCAGAATCGACATTTTTAGTCACCATAGTGTCCTGATTGCGGACATTGTTGTAACTCTGATTAAACAATTTAATAAACTAATAAAGTGGTAAAATAAGAACTCATTGTTTTTTAAGCGCGCATTGAATTGGCATGAGCCTTGCTTTAAGTCTGCATATGACGTGCAAAGATTTTCAGTGGAAGGATGTTGGCGGGTTTTATCCAACAGTCACTGCGATAGCCTTCAATCCTGCGGTAAGCTGGGTTAAAGGCGTGTAACCGGAAGCCCTTTTAGCCGTCCGCCTTATTCCCCCCTCTCATTCCCCCTTAAGGCGGACGGCTTTTCTTTCATACGATCTAAATCCCCGGCCAACCTCATAGCGCAAACGCTCTCAACCTAACGATCAACCCACTTCTTGCGTATCTCGTTTTTTCATATCTATGGTGTCCGAAAAACGGGTCAGACCACGGAATCGCCTCTCTCGCCGGTGCGTATCCGGACGGCCTCCTCGACGGGCAGGACGAATATTTTGCCATCGCCTATCCTGCCGGTGTGGGCGGTTTTGACGATCGCGTTGACGATCTCTTCCACCATTTCGTCGCCGACCACTATTTCCAGCTTTATTTTGGGCAGGAAATCCACCACATACTCAGCGCCTCTGTATAATTCCGTATGTCCTTTCTGGCGCCCGAAGCCGCGCACCTCGGTAATGGTCAGGCCCTGCGCGCCCATCGAGTTCAAAACATCCTTGACCTCGTCGAGCTTGAAAGGTTTTATGATAGCTTCGATTTTTTTCACATCATGGCTCCCGAAACCGGATGAATGTATTTTGGATTTTCCAACCCGCCCGTTGTTTTATTGATGGATTCGGTTAAAGACTCCTTGCGCGCCCTTTCTTGATAAACCTTCCTGGATTTTACCATGATTCATTGTTAGCGCCGGTTTCTCCTACGCCAAACGTCCAAAGCATGTGTTGCGACCGCGACCTTACGGGCGGGTTCAAATGTTTCAGGAGTCAGGCCCTTGAGGCCATTGACCTGGACGGCATCCAGTCCGGGGCGGGGTTTGCCAGCGGTCAAAATCCGCCAACTGCTTACACTGCGCTTGCATTGAAAAAAGCTTGGAATATGCCTGGTTGCAATCCCTTGGAAACATGGTGCGCCCGGCTGGAATCGAACCAGCGGCCTTCGGAGCCGGAGTCCGACGCTCTATCCCCTGAGCTACGGGCGCAAGCAATTAATAATTCTAACATAAGCTGGCGGCGTGACAAAAATGGTTTTTGCCAGCGAAATCATGGAGCCGCTGTCACGCTCGTTCTTACGGCTGTTGAAGAAACTCTCGGTGGGCGCGTTGTCCCAGCAGTTCCCCTTGAACCACCGGTTCGCTCGACACCTAAAGGCGTTGAATGACAGAGGAAAAAGACAGGGGCGCCGCAATCGTTGACTTACGCAAAGCTCTCACTCTAAAAAGGGAAGTGGGTAAAGACAACCGCCTCACGCAAATATCCTCGTCCCCTCCGCGCATCCCGTTTCCACCAACTCTTTTACGCGTTCGGGTTTGCGCCCGTTTATTATCCATGTCGCCGAGCCGGGTTTAAGGCTCGCGAAAAAGCAGGAGTCCACTACATCCGTAACGGGAGGCGTCCCGGCGTCTATTTCTGGGACGATCCGGCCATCAACCATTATCCCGTCAACGCTTTTTAGAAGGACGAGTTTTCTTGCGCCGATGATTTCGCAAAAACGGGCGGCGATTGTGTCGGAGGTGACGGACCAGTTGGCGGGAAGGTCGGCGGCTTCCAGTATCCAGGGATAGGGGATGAATACCGGGATACGCCCTCGTTCAAACGCCTCTTCCACCTCGCGGACGCCGTGGGCGGGTTGCGCGGCTGGAAGGCGATCCACGATATCGTAACCGTATTGCGCCATCGAAAGGACGGCCTGGATGTGCGCGATGTTGTCCCGCGTGGAACGTTTCGCGCAACGGGCCCGCACGAAGTCGGCGAACGCCCCGCCGCCGGGGACAATCGCGACAGGCGTTGTCCTGGCAAGCGCCGATATCACGTCCAACAGCCGTGATAACGCCCCTGGCTCTTCGTCAACGCTTCCGCCGGCCTTGAGAGCCCACGGATCAGGCCGAAGGCTCACTTTTTGGTTTGCGCCGTAACCGGAGGGGACGGTTCGCTCTCCAGCCCGGTTTTGTCAACCGCCGTCACTATGAACGTGTACGAAGTGTCGGCCTTCAGTCCCGTCACCGTGAACCCCGTCTGCTTGCTCTCCGCAACTTTTTGCTTGCCGAAGAACCCGGCGGTGTAAATCGTGTAGTGGCTGATTTCCGCCTCCTGGCTTGCCGTCCATGTAAGCGAAGCGCTGTTCGCGGTCATCTGCGCCGAAAGGTTGGACGGGGCTTTGGGCAAAGGTTTGGTGATGGCGGAGACCGGTTCGGACTCTTTGCTTAACAAATCGTCCTTGTCCTGCGCCTGCACCTTGTAGAAATAGGCGGCGCCGTTTTTAAGGCCTGCGTCTTCATAAAACGTGTCTTTGACGGTGGCTATGACGGAATAGGACCCGTCGAGGCTGGCCGACCTCATCACGCGGTAGCTTGCAATGTCTTTCTCCGGGTTGGCTGTCCACCTTATCGTGGATCTGCCAGCCTCGCCCGAAGTCGCCGAAACCCCGGTCGGCGCGGTGGGTGACGGCTTGGTCTTGGCGGACGCCACCGACTTCACCTCGCTCTCCACATCCACGTCGTTGAAAGAGCGGACGGCGTAAAAGTATTCCGTCCCGTCCTTCATCCTGCTTCCCCACTCCCCGGTATCCTTGTACTGCGAGGCCTTGGGGTCGCGTATCTTTTTTATCTGCTTTAAAGACTGCGGGGTTTCGCCCCTGTATATCGAGTATCCCGCCACTTCCCTGGCTGTAGACGAAGCCCATGTCACCAGCGACTGCTTGACAAGGCCCGCCGCCGCTTTTACGTCTGTTGGCGCCGGTGGAGGGCCAAGCGTGGCCACGCTTACCGCCGGGGTGAACTCGGACTCCGCCCCGCCGACGTTGACCGCTGTCAGCCTGTAATAATAAACGACGCCGTCCTTAAGCTTGTCCCCGCTCTTGTCCTGGTCGGTGTATTCGGTGACTGTCCGTCCGTTCAGTTCCTTTACCATCGTGAAAACGCCGTCCGGCTGGGTGTGGCGGTATACCCTGTAACCGGTGATGTCCGGGTCTGGATGCGCGTTCCACGAAAGCGTCACGGATCGCACGCCGCTTGCGGTGATCTGGAAGCTTATGGGAGCCACAGGCTTGGCGCGGGACAAGGCCGTCACCGTCGCCGTGGGGTTGCCCATTTTCTTGTCCCGGTTGAAAGAGACCACCTTGTAAAAATATTTACGCCCGTCGTCGAGGGGGTATTTATCCCGGTCACGCGGTTTGTCCGAGTAGTTGAGGGTATCGGCGCCGATGTCGGCTATCTCGTCGAACTTCTCGTTTTCCCCAACGCTACGGAACACCTTGTAGCCGACGGTGTCTGCGTCGTCGCTCTTGGCCCACTTGAGCTGTATCTCCCGTATCAGGCCGGAGACGCCCGCAAGCTGGGATGGCGGGTTTGGCCCGCCTTTGGCGACGATAGCCTCCGGCTCGGACGGCTCGCTTTTCTCCTTGTCGTCGTTGAACGCGACAACCTTGTAATAGTAATTCTGCCCGTCGACAAGTTTCTTGCCGCTTCCGGTGTCCACTATCTCCACGGTGTCGCGCTTGTAGACCTTTTTTATTTCCTCGTACGGCCCCTGGGGGGTTTCCGAGCGGAAAACGATGTACCCCTCCACCTCCGGCTCGGGGTTCATGCTCCAACGCAGTGTGTTTTCCCTGTATTTTTTGGAGGAGCCGTTCAAGCCCGTGGGCTGGCTGGGTTTTAGGCGTATCATGTCGCCGGCCTGGATACTGTTGCGGTCCACCTCGTTTTGTATCTTCGCCTGGGACGAGGTGGGGCCGGGAATGGATATCTTTATTTTCCCCGTTATCTTCTGGTTGATGGCCAGCACCATGCCCGACTGGGGGTCCACTATCTTCTCGCTGGCCCGGAAGACGGTAAAGGTTTTATCCTTGTCCACGCCCTTCATCGTGCCGACGTTTACGGTGACTATTCTCGTCCAGCTGTCCCCTTCCTTTTTGCGTTCGACTATGAACCCGTCATAAAAGGGAAGGACCTTGTATATGGTCAGCGCGTGGGGCGAGTCGGGCCTGCCGGAGTACTGCACGTTGCCGGCCCCGTCCGCCGCCTCTATGTAATATTCAATCCGCTTTGAGGTCATGAATACCTCCGGCACGGCCAACTCGTAGTCGCCACCGCCGGTTGTGTCTTTCATCGAGTCGGTCAGGAACGACGGGTCCAGCGGGCGCCTGAAGTAAAGCTTCACATAGGCCAGGGACTTGTTGTCCTTCACGCTTGCGCGGATGACCAGCTTGGATGCGTCCGATGATGCGCCTATGGGTGTATGAAAAATACGGGGAGGCTCCTTGTCCAACTCCGCCACTTTAACCTCGTGAGGTTTTTCAGGCGTACCGTCCTTTGTCTCGTTCCCGTTCTGGTCCTTGGCCTGTATGTAATACTGCGCGCCTTCCCGCAAGACCTTGCCGGCGGGTATCGTGCCCTCGTAAATCCCTTTTTCAACCTGGTCCATCACGGCGGACTCGTATGCGGGGGCGCCTTTGATGCGGAAGAAAATCCGGGCTTCCGCCACGGAAAGGTTGTCCGTAATCTTCGCTTTTACCTTAAGGGATTTTTCTTCCGTCCCCTGCGCCACCGGAGAATGCTCTATCACCGGCGGTATGTCGTCGAGTATGGCAAGCTCCAGATAGAACTCCAGGCGCTCCGACTCCCTGACGGTTATCTCGCGCTCTTCGGCCCTGTAACCGTTCTTTATGATTTTGAGCTTGTGCTGGCCTGCGGGCAGGTCATCGAGGGCGACGGGGGAAAGCCCGACTGGTTTACCGTCCACAGACACGTCCGCGTCTGCGGGAAGAGTCTGGATTATCACGGCGCCCAGGTTGCGCGCGCGCACCTGGTCAAAAAGCCGCACGATGTTTGGCGGGTAGTTTTTAGGCGAAAGCTTGAGCCTGGGGTCGAGAAGCACGGCGTTTTTGAACTCCTCCGCCGCCAGGTCCGGCTGGCCCTCCGCGAGGTGGATCATGCCCATAAGGACGCTGGCCCGAACCTTCGACGGGTCATCGGCAAGTGTGGAGAGGGCCTCTTTTATAATGGCCGTAGCCTCGGCGAACCTTCCTTTTTGATATAAGGCCTCGCCTTGCGAAAGCGGGTCCGCAGGCGCCTGCGTCTGCGGCTGTTGTTGCTGATGCGGCTGTCCCCACGCCGGGACCGCTATTGATACGCATAACGCAAGGAACAAGGAGACGGCCAAAAACCTCGCTGGCATAATCAAAACCACTCCTTCGTTATTCAACCGCTATGTTTCCTATAAGCTAACCGGCCGGCCGTTTTCTATTTCCGAAAACCTATTTTTCGCTTTGGCTTGGCGGACGGTTCAATTATTCCCCTCACAATGTCTGACAAGACTTTTACACGCTGGCCGTGGATCGTTACGGTTTTCTCCACCACTTTCATGCGCCGGGCCAGTTCCTTGTCCGCTATTAATGCCTTCTTCATGCGAATGAAGGCCCGCATTATTTCGATATTCACCTGGATGGCCATTTCGCTTTTCAAGACGCTGGAAAGCATCGCAACGCCCAACTCCGTGAAAGCGTACGGCGCGGCCCGCCTGGCGCCGCCCCAACTTGAAATCACAAATTGTGATTTCAAGTTTTGGTGTTCTTCGCGGGTTAGCTGAAACATGAAATCCGCTGGAAACCGGGAAATGTTGCGCTTCACCGCCTGTATTGACGCCCTTGTTTCCACGCCATACATGAGCGCCAAATCATGGCTTAACATCACGGCTTGCCCATGGAGAAGGAATATCCTTTGCTCGACTTGGGCCATCGGCGCTACGCTCATTCCCTTCTACACGCCTTTCCCATCTTTCCAATTCCCTATTCCACCGCTATGTTTGTGATTATACCAGCGGATATGTCCACCTTTCGCTTGTAATCTGGAATACCAGCTCTTTTGAGCGTCAACTGGTGCGGCCCGGCGGGAAGGTCGGTTATCGTGACCGGTGTGCGTCCGTACACTTTTCCGTCCAGGTAGACGATGCCCGGCGGGGTGGATGATATCTTCAACGTGCCCACCCCCGCCTCTTCCGCATGACCCGCGCCCTTTTCCGGCCCAGTGACTTCTTCGGCCTCGGTGAAAGTGTGCGACACCTCCGCCTGTTCGTCGGCCTTCACCATGGCGGGGCTTACAAACGGCTTATATGCGGGATGTGAAAGTTTCACCTCCACCTTCCCCTCTGGCACGTCCCTTAGTACCTTTGGGGTGACGCCCATTTCCTTGCCATTGATAAAAATATTGGCCCACGGGATGGCTGTCACGTTTATGGAACCTTTGCCCAACGGGTGGAGCTTTGCGGTCACGTTCACCATCTCCCCGGACTTGACGGACGCAGTATGGGTGAATGTCGAAAAACCCTCTTTTTCCACAGAGATTTTCACATTCCCATCGGCAATCTCTTTTGTCACAGGGCCGGTTCCCACCCTTGCCCCGTTAAAAAACACAGCCGCGTTTTCCGGCGCGTCAACGTGGAGCTTCCCCACCCTTTGCGCAAGCGTGATCTCCACCATCGCCGACTCGTCCGCCCTTACAGCCACGGTTTTGGTGGCTGTGGCGTGACCCGCGCGCGACACCTCCACCTTGCGTTCACCCGGCTGGGCGTCGGTTATCGTAAGGGGGGTCTTGCCTTTTTCTGTTCCGTCAACCTTGACAGTGGCGCCGGAGGGCGACGTTATCACCGTGAGCGTCCCGAGACTGCGCGCTGTATCCGTGGAGGGCTTGGGGGGGGGCGGTTTATCCTGTCCGGCTGGCTCTGTCACGGCGGTCTGCGGGGCCGAGGGCTTTTCCTCTTTCGTTGGCGCCGAGGTGGGTGTCGGCTCCTCCTTTCCCGCTACCTCTTTAGGCTTGGGAGTTGGCGCTCCAACAGTAATGCGCGGCTCCTGCGGCGTGGAGCCGGGCTTGAAAAACATGACCCCGCCGATTATGGCCGACACGAACAGGACCAACCCAGCAATCAGCGCGCCTATCGGTTTCCCGGAAGCCTTTCGTGATTTGGGTGGCGTGTCATGCCCAGCGCTCACACCTTTGCTGGAAAAACTCGCCGTCCTCACCGTGTCCGACGATGTGAGGGGGAACGACGATTGATCCGTGATGAACGGGAGCATGGCCTTGGCGACATCTGCGCAGGACGGATAGCGGAAGTTCGGATCCTTAGCCGTCATCTTCGTTACGATATCGTCTATGGCCGGGGGGACGGCCTTGTTCAGCTTGCTGGGAGCCGTCGGCGTATCTTTGATTATCTTGAATATCACCGTGGTCAGCGATTCGCCCTCAAACGGGCGTTTTTGCGTTAGCAGTTCGTAGAACAACACGCCCAGGCTGAACATGTCCGAGCGGCCGTCCACGGCCATCCCCTGCACCTGTTCTGGCGACATGTAAGAAGGCGAACCCACCGCATGCCCGGTCTGCGTGACGGAACCGGACGACTGCAGGCGCGCCAGGCCGAAATCCGAGATTTTCACCTTGTCGTCCGCCGTCACAAGGATGTTGCCCGGCTTTATGTCCCTGTGGACGATCCCGGAATCGTGCGCGTAAGCCAGCCCGTCGGCTATCTGGTGGATGAACTTGGCCGTGCGCGAAACAGGCAGGGGGCCATCCTTGGCTATTATATCCGCAAGGGTGCGGCCCTCCACGAACTCCATTGCGATGAACTTCTTGCCGTCCGCATCGCCTACGTCGTAAACGGTGACTATGTTCGGATGGTTTATTTTTCCGGCGGCTTTGGCCTCGATATAGAACCGATCGAGGAGTTCCTTGTTCCCCATCCCGTCGCCGGAGTCGTCAATCTTTATGATTTTAAGGGCGACCATCCGTTCCAGATGTGGATCCCGTCCCATCAGGACGATACCCATTCCGCCACGGCCCAACTCCCTTACTATTTCGTAGCGGCCCAGCCGCTCAAGCTCCGCCATGAAAAAGCCCCGGTCTTATAAAAGTGGAACAAACCGAATCGGCGCATGGTGGCGGGCAATTCCCTCTTCAAGAAAAGCCGTGACATACGGCAACCCCAGGACCACCAACCTGCGAACAGACATTGTGAAGTATATGGCATTGGATTAAGCAGTGTAAAGGCGTGGGATGTGTGCCTCAATCTCCGGCTAAGCTTTTTTTATCTCGACCGCGATATCATTTGAGACTGCCGGTGATGTGGCTTTCCCAACCCTCTCCCTTGATGGGAGAGGGCAAAAAGAATTTTTTCAATATCCCCTCATCCCAGCCTTCCCCCACAAGGGGGGAAGGTGAAGGAACGCAAGCGCAAATCAACCTTAGCCGGAGATTGAGGGGGACAGTACACTAAAAGGCTTTTCCTACGGGTGTGTCTATTTTAATTCGCAGGTTGTATTTGTAGCCCATCGGCGGCGGCAAATTTCAACCTCCACGCGGTCCTTGTTCGCGTCTTAAAAACCCACAGGAATCAGGCCGTCCACCTGTTGTGTTTCCCTGAGCTTGGAACGGTTTCGTCTTCCCTGAGTTTCTGCGCGATCTTGTCCGCTATTTCCTCGGATTTAACCTTGTAGGTCTTGTCCTTGATCTCGCGTTTGAACCGTTCTATCAAGTCTGCTCTTGTTTCTGTTAATGAACTCATGCCACCCTCCATCGCGGCTGACAGAACTTTCTGTCATCTTTACTATCGGCGGATAGGGCCTTGTTGCATTAGACCTTTTTTAGGGAGGGATAGTAAGATACGTTCCCGGCGCTACGACGCAAGGAATATATGATTGAATAATAAGGAGATAAGAGGTTCAGCCCCTTTTTAGCAGGTACGAGACAAACGCCGCAGACAGCAGTCCAAACCCAAGTGAAACCGTACCCGGCCCATCGTTAAGGGCCGTCCTGGTCTGGTGGATCAACACTATAAAAAGGAAGGGGGTAAGAAATCCCGCAACGGCCAGATACAGCACCCGCCAGGAGCCGGACTTGTCCATGATCAGGACGGCGGTGGCAACCTGGAGCGTTATTCCAAGAAATATCCCGGCGCCGATGTGCAACAGGTATTCGTCACGGTGACTCGCGAATTCCGACGGCCCGAACCTTCCCCACATCCGTTCTGCGCCCACAAAAAGGGCGGCGAGGAAAAACCCGGCGCAGATTAAAAGGCCGGCGGTTTTTTTCATGTTGAACAGCCCGCCCTAATCAGTTTTTCTTCTCCGTATCATCAAGGCTTTTTGTGGCGGCGTTAAGCGTCTTGTCCACATCTTCGAGTTTTTTTGAGGTAGCCTTCTCGACATCCACTTTCATTTTTTCCGCGTCCTTTTTGGCTTTTCCCAGCCTGTCCACGTACTGTTCGACGACTGGTTTTTCCGCCTTTTCCCCGGAACAGGAAAGCGCCGCGATGGAAAACATCGAAACAAGCAGGGCGCAGACAGCGAACCTGGCTGAAATCATGATGGGCTCCTTTGACTCAAAAAGGGTTGCTCGGCCATGTTAGCCATTTTGTTCAAACCAATCAACACACATTGATGACTTGTTTGGGAACACATGGTTGCGTAGGGGCGGGTTTCAAACCCGCCCGGTTTGAGAGACGAAGGTTATTGGCGAAAACCATATATTACGGGGCTTGTCCGCCGTATTTTTTCTTTCGCAAGATCAGCGAGACTATCCAAACCGCCAACCCAACCATCGCCGCGCCGATGAGCAGGTACATCTGGTATTTTTTTATGTCCCCCAACACTGTTTCCATCACCGCGCCGAACAGGTAGCCGGCCATCGCCACGGCCACGGCCCATATAAACGCCCCGATTATGTTGAGTGTGACGAAAAGCGACGCCTTGACATCGCTCATTCCAAGGGCGATTGGGGTGATGTTGCGCAACCCATACCAGAACCGGAAAAGCAGGATTATCCAGGAGTGCCACTTTTCTATCATTTTGTGCACCCTGTCCATGCGGGCCCTCCATGTGGGCCAGCGGGCGATTATCGAGTTGCCCCATCTTCTGCCGATGAAAAAATAGAGCTGGTCGCCAAAGGTGGAGCCGCAGAACGCGCAGAGGATCACCCACTGTATCTCCAAAATCCCCATGTGCGCGGCTATGCCGCCGAGGACGAGAATGGATTCGCCTTCAAGAAACGTCCCGATAAGTATGGCCAGATAGCCATAGTTCTCGACAAGGTACCGCAGATTTTCCATAAGCTTTTATGCGGGTTTTTCTCAGGATTTTTTCAAAAACAATTTTAAACTTCCGGCGCGTGACAGGGGGTTGAATGTTTATCCACACCATCGGCGGACATTCCCCACCCGTTACGCTACACCCCCAACGCCAGATTCCCGCTCCCCATTCCATAACCGGACTTACAATATTACCAGCAAAGCCGCCTGTGTTAAAAATAGTTTTTCTCAAGCGAACCGTTCCGCCCTCTCCGGCGGAGCGCCGGAGATTGCAAACTTAGGCCGCCGTTGTTAGACTCTACCCTGCTTTTCATGTCAAATTGAAAGTTTCCTGAAATGAAGTTGGCGGCAGTCTTCAATCCGGTTCGCGCCATAGCCGCGCTTTTCCCCGCTGTGTTTGTGTCGCTGGCGGTTATGGCTTCATCTTCGTGGGCCATACCTACCGGCATGGCGGAGAAGGGGTGGGAGGACGCGATCATTCAGGGCATAGCCAAAGTCTCCAACACGGACTATGAAGACGGGCTAAAACTTTTTGACGAATACATCAAGGCCTTCCCGCTGAACGGCGAGGGATATTTTTATTTCGCCGTCGCCTTGCAGGAGAAGATACAAAAGCTCAACGACCTCGGCGAACTGGAGAGGTTTAACAAATACTCCGCCACTTGCAAACGCATCTTCGAGGCTAAACTCGACAAGAACCCTGACGATACCATCGCCCGCATGTATCTTGGCGCCATGAATGGTTACATTGGGCTGGTCGAAGGGCGCCAGCGCAACCTTCTTCAGGCGTTCATGCGCGCAGTTGACGCAAAGTCGCTTTTGGAACGGGCGTACAAGGAGCGGCCCGACATAGCGGACACAGGTTTTGGCCTGGGGATGATTTATTACTTCGCAAGCAGAAAAAGCTCCGAAGTGGGGGGGATGACCGAATGGATTATCACCAAGTTCATCACCAACGGGCGCGATATGCGCAACGAAGGGGTGGAGATGATACACCAGGCCGTCGAGGGAAACGCATTGTCCAAGGATTACGCCCGCGCGGCCATCATGTGGATACGCCTTTACGAAAAAAATTATTCGAAAGCGCATGAAATGGCCCTGGACATAGCCAAACGATACCCGAAAGACGCTGGCTCCCGCTGGGTGTTGGGAAGGGTGGCGCTCGTAAACAAGCAATGCGCCGAGGCCCAGAGCCGGTTCGGCGAGGCGGTGGAGATACTTATAAGAAGAGGGCTTCCGCCTGCGAGGTATCAGGACGTGGAGATTGGGCGCTCGTTCGCCATGTTATGCGAGAGCATTGACCACAAAGAATGGGAAGAGGCGGCCAGGCTTACGCGCACGATAGATGAATGGCTCAAACGCGACCCAAAAATCACGCTTGAGTATCAGGATGAGAAAAACCTAATCGCGTTCTGGAAGAGGGAGTTGGACACGGCCCGCAGAAGCCAGCGGTTCATCACGGGGCCGTAAGGCCGTCCTTTTGGCTAACCTCATCTTTTCGGGTCGAGCCAGTCGCGTATCCCGTCGCCGAAAAAGTTGACTCCCATGACCACCAGCATTATGACGGCTCCCGGAAACATTATCAGGTGCGGCGCCACAAGGACGAACTGCCGCCCCTCCGCCATCATCGAGCCGAGGCTCGGATACGGCGGTTGCGCGCCAAGTCCCAGAAAGCTCAACCCCGCCTCCGCCACGATCGCCGACGCCACTCCGAACGTCGCTTCCACGGTCATTGGCGCGGCGATGTTGGGCAGGATGTGGCGGAAGATTATCCGCAACGGGCTGGCCCCCAGCGCTTCGGCGGCCTTGATGAACTCGCGCTCCTTTAGCGACAGCGCCTGCCCGCGCGCAAGCCGCGCATAGCTTGTCCACCCCATCACGCACAGCGCCAGCATGACGTTTGTGACGCTGGGGCCGATAACGGCCATAATCGCGATGGCAAGCAGGATTCCGGGGAAAGCCAGGAACACATCGCACACCCGCATCATAAAATCATCGACCCTGCCCCCCGCATATCCAGAGACCGCGCCGATGAACGACCCCACTGTCACGGAGATGGCCGTCACCACAAGCCCTACGAAAAGCGATACGCGCGCGCCGAAAATTATCCTGCTCAAGATGTCCCTGCCAAGCCTGTCTTGCCCAAGTATGTGATCCGGCCCGGGACCGGCCAGCCCTCCGTAAAGGTCCTGCTCCACAGGGGACATCGGCGCTATCCAGGGCGCGCATAGCGCGATGAGGATGAACGCCGCCGTCACCGCCACGCCGATCTTCAGGTTCATCGGGAGGGCTTTCATTTGAGCCTCACGCGTGGGTCTATCAGCGCGTACATGATATCGGTCAGCAAGTTCACCGCCAGATAGGAGATCGCTATTGTCAGCACGCACCCTTGCGTAAGCGGGTAGTCGCGCGCGTTTATCGCCTGTATCGTCAGCCGCCCCAACCCTGGCCACGCGAAGACCGTCTCCGTGATTATCGCCCCTCCAAGAAGCGCCCCTAGTTGCAGGCCGGCTATCGTCACCACCGGCAAAAGCGCGTTGCCCAGCGCGTGTTTGAATATCACCGCAAAACCGGACAACCCCTTGGCCCGCGCCGTTATTATGTATTCCTCTCCCAGCGTTTCTATCATGGCCGAACGGGTGAGCCGCGCAAGGATCGCCGACATCGCCGACCCCAGCGTAACAGCGGGCAAAATGACGCTACTCCAGCCGTCCGCTCCCGCCACCGGAAGCCACTTAAGCTCCACGGCGAACGCAAGTATCAACATCGGCCCCAGCCAGAAACTTGGCATGGAGACCCCGATCAGCGACGCAAGCATAGCGCCCCTGTCCCATCGGGTGTCTTTTTTCACGGCGGCCAGCGCCCCCAGTGGCAGGGCCAGCGTCAGCGCGAACAGCATCGAGGCCAGGGTAAGTATCAACGTGGCCCCATACCGCTCGGCTATGGACTCCGCCACGCCCTTTTTGGTGTGGATGGATTCGCCCAGGTCGAACGTAGCCACTCCGCGCAGGAAAGAAAAATACTGCTCGGCCAGCGGCCTGTCCAGTTTGAGTTGCCGTGTCATCGCGGCTTTGTCGGCGGGGGCGGCGTTCTCCCCCAGCATGATCTCCACAGGGTCGCCGGGCGCAAGGTGGATCATGAAAAAAACGAGCGTCACCACACCCAGCGCCGCCGGGATGGATGTCAGTATCCTGCGGATGACGAACGCTCTCACCTAGTTTTCCACATAAACGTTTTTCAACGATTTTATACCTTCGTCGGCAGACAGGCGGAACTCCCGCACGCGCCGGTCCACCACCGCCACGTTCATCGGCCTCCATAACGGAACATAAGGCAGGTCATGCGCGATTATCCTTTGCGCCTCGGAATATGCCCACATGCGTCCCTCCCCTTCCGCCGTCACGCCTGTTTCCAGCAGGCCGTCGAGTTGTGCGTTCTTATATCGCCCGCGGTTGGCCCCGTCCGGCGGCATGGAGGCGGAGTGGAACATATAGCGCAAGATGTCCGGATCGGCCACCCCCACCCACGTCATCGAGAATATCTGGAAGTTCCCCTTTTTTATGTCCGCGTAAAACGCGCCCCACTCGTAAGAACGAATGTCCAACCCGATCCCCACCTTCTCCAACTGCCACTGGAAAACTTCCGCGATGCGCCTGCGAAACTCGTTTTGCGACGTGCTGTACCGTAACGTAAAACGCTTGGCCGGGCCGGGGCCGTCGGGGTCGGTGAACCCCGCCTCGTCCAAAATCTTTTTAGCCTTCTCCGGGTCGTATCCGTATTTCTCCACCGCGCCTTCGTAAAACACGGAGACTGGCGGCATAGGCCCCGCCGCTGGCTCCGCAAGCCCTTTGAGGATGCGTTGCATGACGCTTTGCCGGTCAATGGCGTACGCCACGGCCCTGCGCACGGCGATGTTTCCCGCCAACGGGTCGTCCATGTTGAACCCCAGGTACGAGTAGCTGGAGCTTGGCGAGGTGACGACTTTTAGCCTTGGGTTTTTCCTGAAACGCGGGAGCAGGTCGGGCGTGACCGGGTTCATGATTATCTGAACCTCGCCGCTCTCCAGGCTCAGCGTCCGCACCGTTTCATCGGGTATTATCTTTATGACCAGACGGGATATCTTTGGAGCGCCTTCAAAATAACCGGCGTTCCGCTCAAGCGTTACCTTCTCGTCCCGTTTATATTCGGCCAGCCGGAACGGCCCCGTGCCCGTGGGGTTGGCCGCCCCAAGTTTGGGGACGCCGAAAACCAGGCTGTCCAGAAACGGCGCGGTTTTGCGGTTGAGGTTGAATATGACTGTATGCGCGCCGGGAGCCTCCACGCTTTTCACCTCGGCGAACGAACTCCGCAGGGGCGAGGCGTTTTCCGCATTCAAAATGAAATCCACCGCCCGTTTCACGTCATGCGATGTGAACGTCGAGCCGTCGTGGAACTTGACGCCACGCCGCAGATGGAACACGGCGCGAAGCGGTTCGCCGGTAAACTCCCACCGTTCCGCAAGGTCGGGGGATATCGTCAAATCGTCGTTGCGTTTGACGAGGCCGTTGAAGACAATCCCCTCTATTTTCGACGCGGCCGCGTCGGTTGATTTTAGCGGGTCAATCATCGCAGGGCCTGATTCCAGGGCCATTGTCAGCGAGCCAGGCTCGATAGCCGGGGTTTTTGAGCAGGATAAAGAGAAAAATGCGATGAAAAGAAATAGGACGATGTTATTCATCGTTTATGGCCGCGCCATCCTTTTGTCCCCCTGCCAGAGGGGGACCGCCGCTTTACGGCGAGGGGGTGGGAGTGAAAATGAATGATTCTGTTCGCGCGCCCCTCACCCTGCCCTCTCCCCGCAATCGAGGCGAGGGTGAAGAGAGTTGCATCCCACCAAAACCATCCCCGCGTCATCGCAGGAGCGCCCGCCCCCCTATGTCTTTCCTGTGATACGCCCCGTCGAAACTGATCTGGGCGACAGCCCTGTACGCAAGCTCGATAGCTCCGGCGATTGTCGCCCCTTTCGCCGTGACACCCAGCACGCGCCCGCCGTTTGTGACGATCCGTCCGTCAGAAGACTTTGCCGTCCCAGCGTGAAAAACTGCGACATCTTTCATGGCCCCGGCGCGGTCAAGCCCGTTTATCGGTGCGCCTTTCGCGTAAGCGCCGGGGTAGCCCTTCGCCGCCATGACCACGCACACCGCTGGCTCCTCGCTCCACTCCACGCGGATGCCGGAGATGTCGCCACGCGCCACGCCCATCAATACGGGAACGATGTCGCTTTTCATCCGCATCAGCAGAGGCTGGCATTCGGGGTCGCCGAACCTCGCGTTGAATTCCAGAACTTTTGGGCCGTCTTTTGTCACCATCAACCCCGCGTAGAGTATCCCCTTGTACGGCCTGCCGTCGTTGGACATGACCGCGAGGGTCGTCTTCATTATATTTTCTTCGACCCACCTCTCCATCGGCGGCGTGACGACGGGGGCTGGTGAATACGCGCCCATCCCGCCGGTGTTGGGGCCGGTGTCGTTGTCGCCGATACGTTTGTGATCCTGGCTTGAGGGCATCATGATGACGTTATGCCCGTCGCAGAAGGCGAGAATGGAAGCCTCCTCGCCGTCAAGCGTCTCTTCCAAAATTATTTTCGCGCCCGCCTCGCCGAACTCGCGCCCGACCAGCATCCGCTCAATCGCGTCCACCGCCTCTGCCCGGGAACCGGCCACGATAACGCCCTTGCCCGCCGCAAGCCCGTCGGCTTTTATTACCACCCTCTCGCCAAACCGGGCAAGCGCAGACAGCGCCGCCTCTTTTTGCGTGTGAACTTCGTATCGCGCAGTGGGGATGTTGGCCTTGGTGAGTATCTCTTTCATGAAAACCTTGGAGCCTTCGATCAGCGCGGCGTTTTTGCTCGGCCCGGCGATGAGTAGCCCGGCGGACTCGAACGCATCCACCACACCCTTCGCCAGCGCCGCTTCCGGCCCCACGACCGTCAGGCCGATACTATTTTGTTTGGCGAACGCAAGCAGGCCGTTGACATCATCAGCGGCTATGGGGAGATTGACGGCGACGCTTTCCGTCCCCACGTTTCCCAGCGCACAGTAGAGTTTATTGACGAGCGGGCTTTGCGCTATCTTCCACGCCAGCGCATGCTCCCTGCCACCACCACCGATGACGAGGATGTTAATTTTTTCCATCATCCCCCTCAAAGTTTCCTCGCCTCTTCCAGCAACGCTTCGCGCAGTTCGCTCTCTTTGACTTTTCGCACTATCTCGCCTTTGCGGAATATCAGCCCTACGCCTTTGCCGCCCGCAAGGCCGATGTCGGCCTCTCGCGCTTCGCCGGGGCCGTTGACCACGCATCCCATCACCGCCACCCGGATGTTTTTTTTCATCGTGCGTAATTCCCGCTCCACATCTTCAGCGATGCTTATCAAGTCTATCTCGCACCGTGAGCATGTGGGGCATGAGATCAGTTCCGGCCCGGCCTCGCGCAACCTTAGCGACTTGAGTATCTCATAACCAGCCTTCACCTCTTCCACAGGGTCGTCGGTCAATGACACGCGCACGGTGTCGCCGATTCCGTAGTACAGCAAAATCCCTATTCCCACGGCGGATTTTATCGTCCCCGCCCATTTTGTGCCAGCCTCCGATATGCCGATGTGGAACGGATAATCCACCTTGTCCGCCAGCAGGCGATGCGCCTCCACGGTGAGCGGGACGTTAGAAGCTTTGAGCGAAACTTTCGTCTCGTAAAATCCAAGCTCCTCCAGTATCCGCAGATGCGACAGCGCGGAGTCCGCCATCGCCTGCGCCGTCGGCCCGCCATATTTTTGTAACAGCTCCCGGTCAAGCGACCCGGCGTTGACGCCTATCCGTATCGGCGCGCCCCGTTCACGCGCGGATTTGACAACCTCCTCCACCTTCCATCGCGCCCCGATGTTGCCGGGGTTTATGCGAAGCCCGTCCGCGCCCTGCTCAAGCGCGATAAGTGCGAGGCGGTAGTCGAAATGGATATCGGCGATCAGCGGTATCGCTATTTGCCGTTTGATCTCTGCGATGGTGTGCGCGGCGGCTTCGTCGGGGACTCCCACGCGGACAATCTCGCATCCGGCCTCTTCCAGCCGTTTTATCTGCGACACAGTGGCTTTGGCGTCCCTCGTGCTGGTGTTGGTCATGGACTGGACGGAGATGGGCGCGCCGCCGCCTATCTTGACGCCGCCCAAAGTTATCTGACGTGATTTACGCATACGGCCATTTTAGCGCAGGGGCGGACTTATTGACAGGCCGCTTACGCCCACACAGTGGGAAATTTATCCCCTGCGGAAACGACGGGGGAAGCCGTCAGGGTATCTGGCAGAACGACCGGTTTTTCGACGCCAGCCGCGACACGCCCATCAGGTATTTATCCACTTCGCGGGCCATCTCACGCCCTTCCGATATCGCCCACACGACAAGGGACTGGCCACGGCGCATGTCGCCGCAAGTGAACACGCCGGGGACGTTGGTCTGGTAGTCCGGCCCGGCGTTGACATTTCCACGCGCATCTTTCTCCACTTCCAACTCTTGCAGAAGGCCTTTTGGGTCGGTGTAAAGGAATCCCATCGCCAGGAAAACGAGGTCGGCTTTCAACGCAAACTCCGAGCCGGGGATTTCGCGGTACTTAAATTTGACCACGTCTTCCCATTCCAGCCGGACACAACGTATCTCCGTCACGCGCCCCTGCGCGTCCTTGACGAACTCTTTTGTCAGCACAGACCAGTCGCGTTCGCAACCCTCCTCCTGCGACGAGGATGTGGAGAACATCTTCGGCCCCGGATGGGCGGGCCATGCGGTCTCCTGCGTCCTGTGGGCGGGGGGTTTGGGCAACAGCTCTATTTGCGTCACCGACACGGCCCCGTGCCGGATGGACGTGCCAACGCAGTCCGACCCGGTGTCGCCCCCGCCGATGACCACAACATGCTTGCCGGTGGCCAGTATCTCGTCTTTCTTGGGTATAACGTCGCCCGCCACGCGTTTGTTGCTTTGCCTGAGGAAATCCATCGCAAAATAAACACCCTTTGCGTCGCGGCCCGGCATGGGCAGGTCGCGCGGGATAGTGGAGCCACAGGCCAGCGCCACCGCGTCATTGGCGTCGCGCACGGTTTTGGCCGGCAAACTCACGCCGACGTTTGCGTTGGTCACAAACGTCACGCCCTCCGCCTCCATCTTCGCCACCGCGCGCTGGATAATATCCTTGCCCATCTTGAAATCGGGGATGCCGTAGCGCAAAAGCCCGCCGATCCTGTCCGCCCGTTCGTAAACTGTTACGGTGTGGCCGGCCTTGTTAAGCTGGTCGGCGGCGGCAAGGCCCGACGGGCCGGAGCCGATGACCGCAACCTTCTTCCCCGTGCGCTCAAGCGGGGGAGTCGGTTTCATGATCCCGTTGGCATAGGCGTGTTCGATTATCGAGTATTCGATGCTCTTTATCGCCACCTGCGGCTTTATGATCCCAAGCACACAGCCCGACTCGCACGGGGCCGGGCAGACGCGGCCCGTGAACTCCGGGAAATTGTTGGTGTCCAGAAGCGCTTCTAACGCCTGCTCCCACCTGCCGTGGTAAACGTGATCGTTAAAGTCCGGGATTATGTTGTGCAGAGGGCAACTGAAATGGCAGAACGGCGTGCCGCAATCCATGCACCGCGCCCCCTGCGTCTCCAACTCTTCTTTCGTCAGCGGGACGAGGAACTCCCGGTAATGTTTGATGCGCTCTTTCACAGGCTGGTAGCGGTGAGTCTCCCGTTTGAACTCCATGAAACCGGTGATTTTGCCCATCTTATAAACCCTCCACGGCCTGCGCGGGGCTGGCGTATATCTCCGCCAGCGCGCGTTTGTAATCGGTTGGCATAACCTTGATGAAGGCGGGAACCGCGCTCTCCCAGTTGTCCAGCATGGCGCGGGCCACAGGGCTTTGCGTGTGTTTCTCATGTAGCTGGATCATGCCACGCACCTCGGCGGTCTCAGCCGCGCCGGACAAGTCCTCAAGCTCCACCATCTCCATGTTTACCCGGTGGCGGGATACGCCATCGGGATCGTAAATGTACGCGATGCCGCCGCTCATCCCGGCGGCGAAATTCTTGCCGACCGGGCCAAGTATCACCACACGGCCGCCTGTCATGTACTCGCACCCGTGATCGCCGATGGACTCCACCACCACTTTGGCGCCGGAGTTGCGGACGCAAAACCGCTCGCCGCCCATCCCACGGATATACGCCTCGCCGCTTGTCGCGCCATAGAACGCCACGTTGCCGACGATGACGTTGTCCTGCGCGGTAAAGTTGGACCCCTTCGGCGGGTATAGCGCCGCCCTGGCCCCGGACAGGCCCTTGCAGAAATAGTCGTTGGCCTCCCCTTCAAGCTCGATAGTCAGCCCCTTGGCCCCAAAAGCAAGGAAGCTTTGCCCGGCCGAGCCTTTGAGCTTTATGGTTATCGTGTCATGCGGCAGGGCCTCTTCCCCGTATTTGCGGGATATTTCCGCCGAAAGAAGCGTGCCCACGGCGCGGTCGCGGTTTCTTATCTCCGCCTCGATTTTCACGGGTTTGCCCGATTCCAGCGCATGGCGGGCCTGCCCGATGAATTTGTGGTCTATCTGGCCTTCCAGTCCGAAATCCTGCTTTTCGTTGCAGTATGGCGCGCAACCGGGGGACTTGGCCGATGTAAGCAGACGCGAAAAATCCAGCGTCTTCGCCTTCCAGTGGGTCACGCCTTTGCGCATCGCCAGCTTGTCGGCGCGTCCGACCATCTCGTTGACCGAGCGGAAACCAAGCATGGCCATGTGTTCGCGCAGTTCCGTGGCCATGAAGGTAAAGAAGTTGATTATGTATTCCGGCTTGCCGCTGAAGAACTTGCGCAACTCCTCGTCCTGCGTGGCGATGCCCACCGGGCAACTGTTCAGATGGCACTTCCTCATCATTATGCATCCGCTGGAGATAAGCGAACCTGTGGCCGAACCCCATTCCTCCGCGCCCAGTAACGCGGCCATAGCCACGTCCCGCCCGGTGAGCATGCGCCCGTCGGCCTGCACTATTATCCTGCTCCGCAGGTTGTTGCGCATCAACGTCTGATGCGTTTCCGCCAGGCCCAGCTCCCACGGCAGGCCCGCCCGTTTTATCGAACTCCACGGGGACGCGCCCGTGCCGCCGTCGTGACCGGATATAAGCACGGCCTCCGCATGGCCTTTGGCGACCCCGGCGGCTATCGTGCCAACGCCCACTTCGGAGACGAGCTTGACGTTTATCCGGGCGCGGTCGTTGGCGTTCTTAAGGTCGAATATCAACTGCGCCAGGTCTTCTATCGAATAAATGTCGTGGTGCGGCGGCGGCGATATCAGCCCCACGCCCGGCGTGGAATGACGCACGCGCGCGATAACCTTGTCCACCTTGCGGCCGGGCAGTTGCCCTCCCTCGCCCGGTTTTGCGCCCTGCGCCATTTTTATCTGAAGCTCGTCGGCGTTCACCAGGTAGTTGGACGTCACGCCGAACCTGCCGGACGCCACCTGTTTGATGGCCGACCGCCTAGAATTGTCCCTGGGCTGTGGCTTTAGCCGATCCGTGTCCTCGCCGCCTTCGCCGGTGTTGCTCTTGCCGCCGATCCGGTTCATCGCCACGGCTATCGTTTCGTGCGCCTCTTTGCTGATGGAGCCAAACGACATCTCCCCGGTGAAGAAGCGTTTGACGATGCTCTCCACCGGCTCCACCTCTTCGATGGGAACGGGGTCGAGGTTGGTGAAGTCGAGCAGGCCACGGATAGTCACCGTGTTTTTCGCCTGGTCGTTGACCACGCGCGAGAATTCCTTGAACGTCTCATAGCTCCCCATCTGAGTGGCCTGTTGTAGCAGGGGGATAGACGTGGGGTTGAACGTATGCCGCTCGCCACGCGCCCGCCACTGGTAATGGCCCCCGGCCTCCAGCTTGGCCGGGCCGGAGCCGGTTTTGTGATAGGCGTACTCGTGGCGGATCAGGGTTTCTTCTTCTATCACGTCAAGCCCCACACCCCCGATGCGCGAGGCGGAACCGGTGAAATACTTGTCCACCACGTCCTGGCTTATGCCCACAGCCTCGAATATCTGGGAGCCGATGTAGGACTGTATGGTGGAAATGCCCATCTTGGAAATGATCTTCAACAAGCCTTTGTCGAGCGCCTTTATGTAGTTCTTGCGCGCCTTTTCCTTGTCCAGTCCTTCCAGAAGGCCGCGTAGCCGCATGTCTTCCACGGACTCGAACGCAAGGTATGGGTTTATCGCGCTTGCGCCGTATCCCAGAAGAAGCGCGAAATGATGAACCTCCCGCGCTTCGCCGGTCTCTATTATCAGGCCGCACTTGGAGCGAAGCCCTTCGCGTATCAGGTGGTGATGAAGCGCCCCCACGGCCAGTAGGGAAGGGATGGTGGCATGGCCGGAGTCCACACCCCTGTCCGATAGCAGGATCACGTTGTAACCATCCGTTATCGCTTCGGAGGCGTACCTGCACATCCGCTCCAGCGCGCGTTCCAGCCTCTTTTCCCCCCGGACGGCCTTGAACGTCATGGAGATGGTTTTAGTCTGGAAATGTTTCCTGTCAACCCAGCGCAAACGCTCCAGGTCGTCGTTTGTCAGCACTGGCTGTAGCAACTCTATGACCCTGCAATGCTCCTGCGTCTCGGACAGCAGGTTTTCCTCGCCGCCGACAAAGGAGACCAGCGACATTATGGACTCCTCGCGGATAGGGTCTATGGGCGGGTTGGTCACCTGCGCGAAAAGCTGGTAAAAATAGTTGAACAGGTTGTTGGACTTGTCCGACAGTACCGCAAGGGGCGTGTCTGTGCCCATGGAACCCAACGGCTCGATGGAGTTTAACGCCATAGGCGCCAGTATCAACTCCAGGTCTTCAAGCGTATAGCCGAAAAGGGCCTGCCGCTGGGCCACGATGGAATAATCCGGTTGCTCCGTCGTCTTGGGAGCCTTGAGGCTGGATATCTCTATCTTTTCCTCGGCGAGCCATTTTGAGTATTGCTTGCCAGCGCATACCCTCTTCTTTATCTCGTCGTCGGGAATGATGCGCCCCTCTTCGATGCTGGCCACAAACATCCGCCCCGGCTGGAGCCTTCCTTTGAGCTTGACGTTTTCCGGCGGGAACGAAAGCACCCCCGCCTCGGACGCCATCACCAGCACGTCGTCATGCGTCAGCAGGTAGCGCGACGGCCTTAGCCCGTTGCGGTCCAGCGTGGCGCCTATCATCTTGCCGTCGGTGAAAGCCACCGACGCAGGGCCGTCCCACGGCTCCATGATGGCGCCGTGATATTCGTAAAAAGCTTTCAGTTCCGGGCTCATGTCCCTGTCGGTCGCCCAAGCCTCCGGGATAAGCATCATCATCACGTGCGGCAGTGGCCGCCCGCCCATCACTAGTAGCTCCACCACGTTGTCCAGCGTCGCCGAGTCCGACTGGGTCTCGTCAATAAGCGGGCGCAGTTTGGCTATCTCGTCGGGCGTGAAAAGGGTGGAGCTTAAAAGCTGTTCGCGCGACCGCATCCAGTTGATGTTGCCGCGAAGAGTGTTTATCTCCCCGTTGTGCGCCAGGAAACGGAACGGATGCGCCAGCCTCCAGCTTGGGAACGTGTTGGTGGAGAACCTGCTGTGGACGAGCGCGAGGGCCGACTTGAAAGACGGGTCGCTCAAATCGCTGTAATACGTCTTAAGCTGGTGCGTCGTGAGCATCCCTTTGTAGGTCATTGTGCGCACGGAAAGGGATGGGACGTAAAAATACGACGACCCCCTGATGCCGCTGTCGCGCACGTTCCTCTCTACATATTTGCGGATGACGTACAGCTTGCGCTCGAATGCCTCCGGGTCGCTTACGTCCTTGCCCTTGCGGATGAAAATCTGCCAGATGGACGGTTCCACCTTGCGCACTGACGGGCCTATTTCCGCATTGACCGTGGGAACCCTGCGCCAGCCGATAACGCCCTGGCCAAGCTCGCGCGCGCAACGCTCGAACATTTCCTTTAGCTCGCCCGCCTCAGACTCGTCCGGGGAGAGAAAGACTATTCCAGCGCCATACTCGCCGGGATGGGGCAGGGAGAAACCATCTTTCGTGCATTCCTTAAGGAAGAACTCGTGCGGGGTCTGCACCAGGATGCCCGCGCCGTCGCCCGCGTTTTTCTCCGCCCCGACGGCGCCGCGGTGTTCCATGTTTTCCAGTATCTCGATCCCTTTTTCGATGATCCAGTGGGATTTCTTCCCGTTGAGGCTGGCGATAAAGCCCACCCCGCAGGAGTCTTTCTCCATCCGTTCGTCGTAAAGGCCGTCGCTATGATTATTAACGGCGTTCTGGCTCATATAAAACAATCCACAAAAAAACACCTCCACACCCGTCTGCCTTGGGATATCTTGCCGGGGGCTGACCTGGAAAAACGGGAAAACCGCCACAACAAGATATTATTACGGATAGGCGCCCCGAACGCAAGGATGAACCAAGATGACAAACCAAGAGATTCCCCATTTTTTGCTTTTCCACTTGAAAAACGAAGGAAGAACTTATTTGTCAATCAGATGAAATGTTTAGCGAGAGATTTTCGGGGAAACTCGTGAAAAGCTCTGGATTGAATTTTGGGAGGGATTAGCAGTATCATAAGAAGGTATCCCTTTCCAGGCTCCAAATCCAAAATTGCGGAGCCGGTTTTTTTAAAGGAGGCTCAAACTTGCTTCAAACAGTTTTGCTATTGACCCTTTCGAACATCTTCATGACATTCGCATGGTACGGCCACTTAAAGCACA
>Ga0315281_10001515_pt1 | contig 34421 bp, 29 predicted proteins | sample YL17G07_0_MG_FD_204540 | JGI IMG/M metagenome (GOLD analysis project Ga0315281, IMG submission 204540) | Sediment microbial communities from Yellowstone Lake, YNP, Wyoming, USA - YL17G07_0 | ecosystem: Environmental > Aquatic > Freshwater > Lake > Sediment | place: USA: Wyoming | collected...
CTTTCTGCTCTACACCATGGCGGCGCAAGCGGGGAACCCGTACTGCGCGCCGCAGACCAACGTCGTCCGCGACATCCGCAACTCCGACGGCACGATGAACATCGACGCGATGCGCCCGATGTCCTGTCATGTGTTTTTTGGCGGGTCGATGGTCGAGCAGAGCGACTATCGCTTTCCCGACGGCATCGGTCTCGAGCTGCCGGCCGGTGCCGCGCTCGACCTGAACGTCCACTACGTGAACCACACCCAGGGCGTGGTGCCCGGCGAAGCGTACGCGAATATCTATACGACGCCGGTGGCCGCGGTGACAAACATCGCGCATACGCTCAACTGGTCGAACCTGGGTTTCATTCTGCCGCCGTTCAAGGACACGACGGCGACAAAGACGTTTACGGTATCGGCCAAGACGACGATCTTCGCGTTGACCTCGCACATGCACGCGCGTGGCGTGCGGTTTGAGATCCAGATTGTCGGTGGCGCTCGCAACGGAGAATCGGTCTACGTGAACACCGACTGGGAGCATCCGCAGATGGTGACCTACCCGACGCCGATCGTCCTTCAGCCCGGCGAGGGCCTCAAGTCGATCGTGACCTGGCACAATGAGAGCAGCCGGTACATCACGTTCGGGTTGGAGAGCGCGGATGAAATGGCGATCATTTTTGGATATTACTATTAGATAGAGCGGACCGGGGCGAGCGGTTCCTGGAGGGCTGGCAGAATGGCTATTGCACCAGTCTTGAAAACTGGCGTCCGCAAGGACTTGGGGGTTCGAATCCCTCGCCCTCCGTTGCACTTACGCAGAGTGCACCCCTTTTGAACCGCGATGGTCTTGGGTGCACCCACGGGCACATGGAGCGAAGAAGCCGTCATTTCATTGACGGCTTTCTTCGTTGAGGACCGGACTTCCGCAAGCGCGCTCCTTGACATACATAGCACCACAATGTATAATGCTGCTATGTACGCACCCATTCCAACCCGGTAGCGCCGCGCGATGCCGGAAGCCATGGAGATCAATAAGGACCTGATTGCGGCGTCCTCGACGCCGATCGTCCTCGCGATTCTCGCCGAGGAAGACAGCTACGGCTACGCGATCCTGATGAGAGTTCGGGAGTTATCCGGAGGGCGCATGGCGTGGACCGACGGGATGCTCTATCCCGTGCTCCATCGGCTCGAGCGGCTCGGCTATGTCAAGGCGCGCTGGGAGGAGTCGGACAACGGGCGCAAACGCAAGTACTATCGAATCACGCCGGGCGGTCGCACGCAACTCGACGAGGAACGCAGGCAGTGGCAGGCCGTGAGCGCGACGCTGAAGGGCATCTGGTCTGCGGTCTCCGTTCCAATTACGGCCAGCTACGCGGCGTCAGCCGCGCCACTTCTACAGGGAGCATGACCATGCCGGCTCCGGCTCAGGCATATTCGCTCGAAGATCAGATCGACCAATGGCGGAACTACCTCCGCCGCCGGCAGGCGATTCACTCCGTCGACGTCGCCGAGCTGGAAGACCATCTGCGCGAGCAGGTAGCGGTCCTGGTCAATGCGGGGCTCGCGACCGATGAAGCGTTTCTGGTGGCGGTGAAGCGCCTGGGCGACCTCGACTCCCTTTCACGCGAATTCGCGCTCGAGCATTCGGACCGCCTTTGGAAGCAGCTCGTCGTGGTCCCTACGGATTCCGGTGACCCGCCGGCGCGAGCGCGAACGGATGGTATCGTCGCCTTCGCTGTCGCGGCGGCGGCGGCGCTCGCCCTCAAGGCACCGGCGCTCTTCGGAATTCAAATGGTGGACGCGAACGAAGGGTTTTACATCCGCAACGCGAGTCTCTTCGTCCTGCCCCTGCTGACCGGCTACTTCGCGTGGAAGAGACGGCTCGACGCCGCCACTCTCCGTTGGCTGGCAGTGGCGTTCGTCGCGGCGGCTGTCTTCGCCAACGCCTATCCCTTCGCGCACAACGGCAACATCGAGAAACTCTCGGCGCTACACCTGCCGATCGCGCTCTGGCTGGCGGTGGGCATCGCATACGCAGGAGGCCGCTGGAGTCAGGTCGCGGCACGCATGGACTTCATTCGATTCTCGGGCGAACTCTTCATCTACTACGCGCTGATCGCGCTCGGTGGCGGCGTCCTCACGGGAATCTCGCTGGCGCTATTCAAGGCCATCGGGATCAACGCCGAGCCATTCGTCCAGTCGTGGCTGATTCCGTGCGGAGCGGCTGGGGCGGTCGTGGTCGCCTCGTGGCTGGTGGAGGCCAAGCAGAGCGTGATCGAGAACATGGCGCCGGTGTTGACGCGCCTCTTCACGCCGCTCTTCGCCGCCGTGCTGGTCGCGTTTCTCGCGACGATGCTGTTTACCGGACGCGGAGTCGGCAACGATCGGGAGATGCTGATCGCCTTTGACCTGCTGCTCGTGCTGATCCTCGCCCTTCTGCTCTACTCCATCTCCGCCCGTGACCCCCGCGCGCCCGCCGGCGCATTCGATGTGCTACAGGTCGTGCTGGTGGTCAGCGCGCTGTTGGCGGACGCTGTGGCGCTGTGGGCCATCGCCGGGCGCATTTCCGAGTTCGGATTCAGCCCGAACCGCGTCGCCGCGCTGGGCATGAACATGATTCTTCTGGTCAACCTGGCATGGTCGGCCGTTCTGTATACCCGCTTTTTGAGGGCGCGCGGATCGTTCGCGAACCTTGAACGGTGGCAGACGACGTACCTGCCGGTGTACGCCGCATGGGCGGCGATCGTCGTGGTGCTCTTCCCGCTGGTGTTCGGGTACAACTAGAAGGAGAGAATGGCGGGAGAGTAGAACGCCAGGCGAGAGTATCGTCTTCTGACAGAATGCCATGACACACACAGCGGCGAGCTCCAAGAGCGTACTTATTCTCGGCGGCGGCGTGGGGGGCGTTGTGGCCGCGAATCGCCTGCGGAAGCTGCTCCCGGCGGCACACCGCGTCGTGATCGTAGATCAAGAGTCGCACCACCTCTTCCAGCCTTCGCTGCTCTGGCTTGCCGTGGGCTCGCGCCATCCCAACCAAATTCGACGACCGCTCGCGCGCCTCCGGCGAAAGGGTATCGAGGTTGTGACGGCCGAGGTGACGGGCATCGACCCAGTGGCGCGGACCGCGATCGCCGGCGGGCAGACATTGGCGGGCGACGCCGTGATCGTGGCGCTCGGTGCGGAGCTTGCACCGGACGTCATACCGGGTCTCGCCGCCGCCGGGCACAGCCTCTATACGCTGGAGGGGGCCGGGGGCATCAGCGCAGCGCTCGGCTCGTTTCGCTCGGGTCGCATCGTTGTGCTGACGGCAGCCCCGGCGTACAAATGTCCCGCGGCCCCATACGAAGCGGCGATGCTCATCGAGCACGCGCTGCGGCGGCGCGGAGTGCGGAAGGCCGCGCAGATTGATCTCTATGCCGCGGAACCTGGCCCGATGGGAGTCGCTGGTCCTCAGGTGTCGGGCGCGGTGCGACAGGCGGTCGAATCGAAAGGCATCACGTATCACCCGGAGCATCAGGTCGTGTCAGTCGACCCGTCCGCTCGACGGCTTGTCTTCGCGAACGGAACGAACGCAGACTTCGACCTGCTCGTGTACGTCCCCCCACATCGCGCGCCGGCCGTCGTTCGCAACGCGGGGATGGGCAACGAGACCGGCTGGATCCCGGTGGATCGCACCACGTTCGGCACGAAGTTCCCCGGCGTGTTCGCCATTGGCGATGTCACGACGGTGCCGCTGACGATGGGAAAGCCACTCCCCAAAGCGGGTGTGTTTGCTCACGCACAAGCGGAGGTCGTGTCCGCAAATATCGCCAACGCGTGGACCGGCCGTGGCATGCGTCACGCCTTTGACGGCCACGGTGAGTGTTTTCTCGAAACGGGTGACGGCCGCGCCGGACTCGGCGCGGGCAACTTCTACGGCGAGCCGACGCCGCGGATTGAAATGCGCGAACCCAGCCGCTGGTGGCACTGGGGAAAGATTCTTTTTGAGAAGCGCTGGCTGTCCCAGTGGTTGTGACGTGCGCGCCCGGATTGCTGGTGATGAGCGGTCCGGGTTGCGGCGAGCGGGGAGGAGCAGCGGCATCCCGTGCGAGACGGCGGTGAAGCGGGCCATGCAACGCACCCGGCCCGGCCAGCAGGCCCTATGCCGGAGTGCCTCTGGTGAGTGCAACGAAGCCTGCTGCGGTCAGATACTCATAGGTCGCGTCGAGGGCACCGAGCCTGGGCACGAACACGACCGACGCGTCTCGACCGCGGGTAAGTAGTACGCGATACGCGTTGACGCGAAGCTGGTGGGGGTCGAGAACCTTCGTCCCCCGCTTGTAGCCTTTGGCGTTCGCATTCGACCACTCTCCCGCTTGTCGCACAAAGTCCGTACCCCAGGCGACTAGGGCCGCGTCCAGCTCCAATCCCTGCGCGCCAAACTCGGTGACGCAGCTTTCCAAGAGCCGGCAACTGTTCCCGTCGTAGGTGTCCGCGTCGTCCCCGTACCACGGACCGAACCGCACACGCTTCGTCGATTGATAGTCGTTGCGCACGCCGAAGTTGACGAGATCCTTGTCCCTCGACGACGCGACAAGCCCGAACCGCGCTGTGTGGTCGTCGTCGTACCGCTCGCGAAGGTACGATTTGGCGACGTCGAGGTCCCGCGTGATCCGGAGGTGCAGACCTTCGCTGTTGAGGCGCGCCGCTATCGGCACGAGAAAGGCGGGATCAGCACCGGTAAGGAGCTCGGCGACGAATTTGTGCAGCTCTCGCGCCTCGTGAAAGCGGAGCTCCGTGTCGAGGTTCAGCGACACCTTGCTCTCGAACGGAACGTCCCCGCCACGGAAGAGGCCAGCGACTCCCGGCGGCGCATGAATCGTCCACTCACTCTTTTTCAATGACGATTCGACTGCGGTCCTCCAGGCCGCGAGACCTGCCTCTTCTCCCACGTGAATTTCCTGTCCGCTGCCAATCAGCCCGACAACGACGCACCAGTCCGGAATACGGTCGGCAAAGCCGATGAACTCTTCCGGCTCGGATCGCACGTGGTCGGTCTTGTGTGACAGGCGCATCTTGTCGACATCAAACGCCCGCTGCGCCTCGTCGAAGACGAGGACGTGTTCCGGCGGAACCGTATCCTTCTTCGAATAGCGCTTCACATAGTCCTTTACGCCGCGCACGAAGGTTTTCCCGTCCCCCACCGAGCGCATCTCGTATTGTAGGACCTCGACCAGCGGTGCATTGCCGCTGAGAAACACCGCTGGCGCAGTCGGCTTCCCATTTCCGCGGTCGATTGTCAGGTCGTCCAAGTACTTGGCGTGAACCGTCTGTAGACCGACGAGAGTCTTCCCGGCCCCGGGCACGCCCGTCAGCAGGATGAGGTGGCGCGACTTGGTCAGCGCCGCCTGATGCACGATGCGGGAGATCTCGTCGAGCGACGGACCGGTGGCCGCGTGCGCGCGGTGAATTGTGCGAAGGCGGCCGCTGCGTAACAGCTCGCGCGCGGCTTCGACCAAACTTGGCAGCGGGCGATAGGCGTCGTGCGACAAGAACTTCGATCGCTCAATGACCGGCTCGCGTCGGTGACTGGTGATTCTCTCCACCAATTCATCGAGCGCATCCGGGCCGGTCACGTGCACACCGTCCACGAGTTGCTGGTATCCATGGGCACGCGTCGGCACCAGCACCGGCGTCACCTCTCGGCCTTCGCACTCGCGGTGGTAGTTACGAAGGTCCCGCGCGTACGCTGCCGCCTGATCGAGGTCGGCCTGCGACGGGTACCCCTTTCCCTTCAGCTCGATGACCATTACCCCCGCCCCGACGAGCAGAATGACATCAGGGCGACGCGACTCCATCGGCAGCTCGTACTCGAGGATGGCCGAGTATTGCCTCGCCAGCTCGTCGCGGACGAGCACCTCGGAGACCTCGGCCTGCAGCGGAGGGATTGAGTCGTCCCAGGCGCGGATTTGTTCCTTGCTCGCGTCGGCGACGAAAGCGACCAAGCTTTCACGGATCCGCTTGGGCTGTGCCTCTTTGAAATCGTAGAAGCTCGATTCCCATCCGGTGCGAGCACGGTCTGTCATTGCGGGGTTGGCCTGGAGCGGGGAAAGTGCTTCCCAGTTGACTGGCCCGCCAGCGCCTTGGCACGGCCCCGGGAATCGGCAGCTCGCCCCGCCCTACTCCATCATCATGACTTCCTTCACGCGCACCTGCAGGGCGTCGGCCACTTCCTGGAGTCGCTCGACGGCGACGCCCTTGTATTGCGTGCTCTCGTAACGCTGGATCTGCTGCTCCGGGAGACCGAGCCGGTCGGCGAGCTGCTTCTGAGTCAGGTTCCTCGCGATACGCGCTTTGACGAGCGATAGCGCGATATCGACGATCGAATGAACGACAATCGACTTCACACGGCCGCTCTTCAGTTTCTCGTACTCGTCAATCTCATCGCGAAGGTCCTGCAACTGGCTCTCGATACCGCTCCGCAGGGCGGCTCGGGCGCGGGGATGCATCGTTGGGGAGGCCGGCGCTTCGCGGACGTCGGCCAGCGCACGCTCGAACTCCTGCGCCTTCTTCCGGGTGATCAGGTACTGCCGTTCATTCGTGATCATCCGAGCGGCTCCAGGTCAATGACGACGATACCCTTGGGATTGCCGTCTCGATCCATCTGTAAGAAATCGCGAAACAACGTGCCCCACGGGTCAGCCTGTGAATCAGCGATGAACAGTTCCCCAAGGAATCTCTTCTTCTGGGTCGCCCGCCCACGATCGAGAGAGACGAACACATCGTCGATGCGGTCGAAGTCGACTCCTTCTGAATCCCAGCACGCGTCGAAATCACTGGGAACGGGCCTGGCCGTAACAAAACTCCCGTCGAGATACACGGTCCGGCATCCCGCGGCCGTCAACAACTCGAGGGCCTCACGCAACCCATCGAGCAGTTCGCGACGCCGCGCGTTCGTTCCATATCGGGCAGCTACCTCCTCCCACCCCGCTCGGTGTTCACCCGGGGGCAAATGCCCCGTGTCCGGATTGAACGCGGGGATCACAACACAACTCTAGTGATGTGTTGCGGAAGACGCAACCGAGTGGGATGGAACGTACGCATGGCAGAGATCCTAGACTCGCCTGCCTTGCAGGTCCGCACCAAAACAGCACCGAGCGGATCACAAGTCCGCACGACGAGGCAGAGACGCACCTGGATCCCGAGTGTCCTGCGACGGTGCGTGCCGCCGACACGAGGTGCCAGTAAGGTCGCCCTTCTACCCCTCTTCCCTATACAGCATCCCTGCAACGGCACCAGCGGCGATCAGCCCCACGAGCATCATGCACGAAGCGTAGACGTACGACGTCATCGACATCATGCCGGTTTGCAAATTGTCGAGATAGAACAAGCCGCCGCAGAGCCATATCACCAGCGCCGCATACACGGATGTCTTCATCCCCGCGCCGTAGCGCGGACGCATGGCCGCGTACAGCCACGCGAGAAGTAGTCCAATCACGAACTGCGACCCGATTGTCATTCCCATGTTGGCGCCCGAATTCATCTTCGCCGACAGGCCCGGGACCACCGCGTCCATCTCGGCGTTAAAACGAGGGCCGAGGAGCATCCCGAAGCCCAAGAACCCCACCACGTTCATGACGACGCCAGCGGCCAGCCCTCCGACAACCACCTTCTGCGTGTTGATTGCCATGTGTCCTCCGGGTGTTTCAGTGTGCCTACTCGGGAACTGCGCCGACCGATCGCGCTGCGACAATAGTTTGCCCGAGCACCGATAAACGCAACAGTGAGCTGCGGGGCACGCCATGGCGCTTACCGACGCCCGCATCCGGTGGTACAATCCTGCTCCCTCCCCTCGGACCACTGAGAGCCACGCGAATGACGCGATCCAAAGCCCTCCTGTTCTCCGTCGGCGTTGCCGCGACCGGTCTACTGCCTTCCCCAGTGCCGGCCCCCCCGCCGTTGGCGGACCGGCCAAGCATTGTGGTGGTTCTGGTCGACGATCTTCGCTTTGACGAGTTCCACGCCGGAGGTCATCCCTACCTCGAAACACCGAACATCGATCGCCTGGCGAGCGAAGGCGCGCTGTTCGTCAACTCGTTTCACGCCGTGCCGCTCTGCTCACCGAACCGGGCCTCGCTGCTCACCGGCCAGTATCCCTCGCGGCATGGCATCATCGACAACCTGTCGCGCGACCTGGCTAGCCATCACCTCGAGACGTTCAACATCCCGCTCCAGGCCGCGGGGTATCGCACGGCGTTCCTCGGCAAGTGGCACATGGGGAACGACCCGACTCCGCGCCCGGGCTGGGACTACTGGTCGGCGATGCCCGGACAGGGGCATGCCACGGACCCCGAGCTGTTCGAGGACGGAAGGTTGCACAAGGTGCCGGGGTACACGACGGATCTGCTCACCGACCGCGCGGTCGCGTTCATCCAACGCGAACATTCAAAACCGTTCCTCGTTTACCTCGCGCACAAGGCGGTGCACCCGGACATCGTGCAGCGCAACGACGGATCGCTCGATCCCGACAGTGACCGCGGCTACATCCCGTCACCGCGTGACGAGGGCCGTTACAAGGACCGGGTGTTCCCGCGTCGTGAGTTGCAGTCTGAGGTAGCGGCGGATCTCGAGGGCAAGCCCGCCATCCGGCACGCGCTCGCCAATCTCCCGGCCGTGGACACGATCCCGTCCGCCGAACACCAACACCCGGCCACGCCGTGGACCGGCGAAGAGACCATTCGCCGCCGCGCCGAGATGATCCGCGGCGTGGACTACAGCCTGGGCCGGATCATGGCCACGCTGGACTCACTGCACATCCTGGACAAGACGGTGATCGTGTTGAGCAGCGACAACGGTTTCTTCTTTGGCGAACACGGTCTCACCACCGAGCGCCGCTTTCCGTACGAGGAGTCGATCCGGAATCCGCTGCTTATGAGATACCCGCCAAAGATCCGCGCGGCCGCACGGCCAAAGGGGCTCGCCTTGACGGTGGATCTGGCACCGACGCTGCTGCAACTCGCCGGCGTGCCTATCGGACCGCAGATCCAGGGCCGTTCACTTCTCCCACTGCTTGGCGGCATACCCGCCGGCTGGCGCCAGTCCGTGCTGGTGGAGTTCTACACCAACGAGCAACCGTTTCCGCACCTGTTGGACATGGACTATCGGGCCGTGCGGACCGCACGATACAAGTACATCCACTGGATCAAGTTTCCCGAGCAGGATGAACTGTACGACCTGCAGCGCGATTCGCTCGAGCGGCACAACGTAGCCCGGGTTCCGGCCATGGCCGCGGTCAGGTCACGGATGCGAGCGGAGCTGGCACGGTTGGTGGTCGAGGCGATCGGGTTGAAGGCACGGTGAGTCGCGGCGTGCAGTCGGCACGGAGACGTCTCACGCATTGGTCCGTGGTCAGAGGTCACGACGGTGAACGATCCAGGCAGAGCCTGCGAACATCACGAAGAACGCGACGCTGCCAACACCGCACACCCACAGAGTGATCTGGAGGTAGTCGGTGTCCTGCTGCAGCGGCTTGCCATCAAGTGACGCGACGACGTGGAGCACATGGTGGTCTGCCGCGAGCGGCACGCCGAACTTGCTGAACTGGCTGGTAGCGGTCAACGGAAGGGCGGCGCCAACGCGCACGAGCAGTGGCTGCGGCAGAGCCCACGGCCGCTCAGGCGCATCGAGCGCGTAACCGGGCAACTCCGAAGGATTCTCGACCTTCACCACTAGTCGCGCCGATTGACCCGCACGCCAGTTGCTTGGAACCAGCGGCAGCAGCCAGTAGTCTGCCTGGCGGTACGATTCGCTGCCCGTCCGATGTTCCATCGCGCGGCTGGCAAGCACAACACCAAGCACCGCCAGATGGTCGCCCTGGGCCACGACGCCAGTCACGCTGTCGTCGAGTCGCAGCGGGCGGTACTCGGCGCCGTTGTCTGTGCGCTGCTGCCGGCTGAACCAGACGAATGCGGCGAAACCCCCGAGCCACAGTACAGCGACGAACCCGGCGCCGACCCGCAGCAGCAGTTGCGCCTGTGGAAGGGTTCGCGTGGGCAATCGTGATTGCGTCGCGGCCCCAGAGGTTGCCACGCCACCATCTGCACGCTGGCCGGAGGCGGCGACGCGGCGCGCCGTCGCGCGTTCCATCAAACGCCACGCGCCCGCCCCCAGCACCAACGTGACGATCATGAAGATCAGGAGACTGACCTTCACTGAATAGGAGCCGAAGGCGGATTGTTGCGCCAGATTGATCCAGCCTATCGGCCAGGCCCCCGTGAACGACGCATAGAGCCCATACACGAGGAGTCCTAAGGCCACACCCTCCCAGGCACGGTCGAGGCTGCGCTTCATACGGACCACGCTACTCCAGTCGCCTACGTACGCCGTCGGGGATTATCGAATATTTGTAGTGCCATCCCCTACTTCGTCGCCGATCTGCTCAAGACAACGTCCGGCAAGTTCGGCGGGAGATCGTCACGCCGCCCCACGTACCCGCATGTGCCCGGGCGGGGGTTTCGCCCGTCTGCCACGTCGCGGGTTGTCCGGTCGGTCGGCGACCGTACCACTCTTCTCGACGCTAACTTGAGTGCACACTGGTGCCCCCAACCCGCCCCGCGCCCCCTTCAGGAGTTCCGTCCATGCGCCGCGTCCTTTCTATAGTATGCCTCGCAACAGTCGCCGCTGGTTGCACATCCAAGTCCAGCGAGTCGGCGAAGGTGTCGTTGAGTGACGCCGCGTTTGCACAGACCGCCGGTGCGGCTTCGGCGACGGGTGATGCGCTCGCCGGCACGGTGGTCGAGCATCTGAGCGCGGCGCCCTACATCTACCTCCGCATCAAGACCACCAACGGGGAGCGCTGGGCCGCCGTCCCCGAGGCGAAGATCGAGAACGGTGCGCAAGTGACCGTGTACAACGCGCTGTTGATGACCAAGTTCGGATCCAAAACTCTGAAGCGCACCTTTGATGAGGTGTACTTCGGGACGCTGACGGCGGCGGCAGTTGGTGCGGGCGCTCCCGCCGCTGCCACGGCCGGATCGCCCATGGGCACGCCGCCAGTGGTGACGGCGAATGTGGGCAAAGTCGCGAAAGCCGGTGGCGCCGACGCCCACACCATCGCGGAACTCTGGGCGCAGAAGGCCACGCTCGTCGGCAAGACGGTGACCATCCGCGGTGTGGTGGTCAAGTACAACGAGGCCGTCATGGCGAAAAACTGGCTGCACCTGCAAGACGGCAGCGGCGACGCCAAGGCGGGGACGAATGACATCACCGTGACGTCGCTGGATACAGCGGCGCCCGGCCAGACTGTCACCATCACCGGCACCGTGCGCACGAACAAGGATTTCGGCGCGGGCTACAGCTACGCCATGATCATCGAAGACGCCAAGGTCGTGAAGAAGTAGGGCGCCACAATGGAGCGGCTCGCCGCTACGTCTTGAAGCCGAGCGCCTTGGCGACGATGCGCTGCCGGGCGTCGAGGGTCAGAAACGTGAGCGCTGCGGGATTATCGGCGCGGTAGAGCGCTGCGGCCAGATGAAAACAGTCGGCGCCGCGGACATATCCCGCTTCGAGTACGCGGGCGATTTCAGGGGTCAGTGGCCGATTCGGCAACACCCAGTCGACCGACCCGACCAACACCTCGTCAAGGTCACGACGTTCCCGAATGAGCGTGGCCCGCAGTTCGGCCTCCATCAGCGGCGATGACACGATCTCGCCGAATTTGGCAACCCGCCGGGCAAGCGTGGGAGCAGATTGCTCGCCGAGCGAGATCGCAGCCAGATAGGACGTGTCAACATACGCCAACGTCATGCGTTGCGGTCGTCCATGAAGCGCTTGAACGCCCCCGGGATGCGTTAGCCAGGCTTGATCCGGAATTTCGCGGAAGGATCCTTTGCCGGAATCAATGTCCCGGCCCCAATCATTTCGAGGCGCTTGCCTTCTTCCGCGTCTTAGGACGCCAGCGCGAGAGTCACCTGGCGATCAAAGCGGACGACGGCACGATCACCGACCGTCGGATCGCGACGAAGGGTCAGTCCCGAATGATCATCTCGCGTTCATCGACTTTCGCCAAGAGCACCGTCCCGAAGTCGATCGACCAGATCCCGTCGCCGGTTTCCTCGAGGCCGATGTGATGTTGCTTGAGGGCGTTGGCGATGAAGCGCGAGCTGGTGGTGCAGCCCCCGAGCGACGCGTGCGGCCGTTCAGTTCAGCCGCCTCCAGTCAGAACTTGAACGCCACCTTCACGCTCTCGCTCCCCCCCTTCCCTCGCGCCACGCCCAGTGCCCTCCGGTACTCCCCGAGCCCGAAGACGTGCGTGACGAGCGCCCCGACCGGCGCGTTTCCGGAGGCGATGATCTGCGACGCCTCCACGAACGCGCTCACGCCCGCGCCGCCGTGCGCGAGCGCGTGCTCGTCCGCGTGCGCGCCGTAGGCGAGCGTCCCGAGAACCGTGAGCTCCTTCAGCCACAGCGGCGTCCAGTCCACGCCGGAGAGCGTGCTCACGTTGCCGAGCAGCACGACGGTCCCGCCGGAGCGCGTGAACCGCAGCGCGTCCTCGACGCCGCGCCGGCCGCCGACGCACACGTAGCTCCGGTCGAATCCTCCAACGCCGATCGGGGGCCCGAGGATCGGCTTCAGGAGCCGGGTTCGGCCCGCTTCCGCCAGCTCCCCCAGATAGCCGCCCCGCGCAAGCACCGTCCGGACCGCACCGAGCCGCGTGGCGTGACCGGCCTGGAACCCGTGGCGTGCGAGCACCGTCACCGCCGTCCGTGGAGCGAGTGCGTGCAGCGCGGCCGTCATGAGCAGCCCCATCGTCCCCGCCCCGATGACCAGCGCGCGCTCGTCCGGCGCCGGAATCGCCCCGCGCACCGCGTGCACGCAGCACGCGAGCGGCTCGGTCAGCACCGCTTCCTCGTCGGTCATCTGCTCACCGACGCGAACGAGCTGTGAGCGGTGCGCGACGAACTCCTCACCCCAGCTCCCGCCGGTTGAACGCGTGGTGCCGATGAGCATCCCGGGCGGCACGGCGCCGTCGGTAAAGTGTGTGCAGCGCGAGTGGTGCCCGGTCGAGCAGGCCTCGCATGGCGGCGACACCGCGCGCGGCTCGCAGCAGAGCAGCGGGTTCACCGTCACGCGCTCGCCCACGGCGCAGTCGCGCACCCCGCGCCCCAGTTCAGCGATCGTGCCGACATTCTCGTGGCCGATGACGAACGGAAACGAGGAGAACGGCGACGACGACGGGCTCGCCTCGAGCGACACGATGCCGATGTCGCTGCCGCAGATGCCGCCCATGCGCGTGCGGATGCGCACCCAGTCGTCGCCCGGAAGATCGGGTGACGCGATCTCACGGTAGCGGGTGCATGCGTGCGGCCCGACGTAGAGCGCTGCGGACAATTTGCCTGCGACGAGCGTGGCGAGATACCGGGGGATGGGCCCCTCGAACGTGATGGCCCTCATCCCTTTGCCGCTCCCGGATCCCCCACCACGACGCGCAGGGCCTGCGGCACGCAGGTGACCTCCAGCTCGGCGCTGACGGCGCGGCGATACTCGCCGTCCGTCTCGTAGGCCGGCGGCGCCGCAAAGCGCAGGGTGAACGACGGCGCCTGCTCGACGTGTACGCCCGGTCGCGAGACGTGCGTGCCGCGAATGGCGGATGCGAAGAGCCCGAGTCGCCCGACCAGCGACGCGTCGTGCATCGCGACCGCGTCGAGCCGCCCGTCGGTGAGCGATGCGTCCGGCGCGATGTGGAAGGCACCGCCGAAGTGCTTCGCGTTGGCGACGATCAGCATCAGGTGCCGGATGAGCCCGCGCCGCCCGGCCGACGACGACACGTCGATCTCGATCCCGCCGTACGAGCCGAGCTGCCGGAGCGCCGAGAAGACGTAGAGTGCATCCCCTCGCAGAAACGGAATGCGGGTGATGTCTTCCAACACGGCGATGTCGAAGCCGAAGCCGGCGATGTTGAGGAAGTGGCGGTCCTCGACCCGCCCCACGTCCACGCGGAGGTCCCGCCCGTCGACGGCGAGCCGCGCGGTGAGCGGCACGTCGCCGGCTGGGGCGCCGACCGTCTTCGCGAAGTCGTTCCCCGTGCCGGCGGCGATGAGCGCCAGGCGACAGTCGGCGCGGGCGTACAGGATCGCATTGGCGACGTTGCTCCATGTCCCGTCACCGCCGACGGCGACGAGCGTCGTGCAGCCATCGTCGATCGCGCGGCGGGCAAGCGCGCGCTCGTCCTCCCGGGCGGCACTGAGGCGCACGTCGGTGACGCCCACCGCCGCGAAGGCCGCGCGCACGAGCGGGAGCGCCCGCGCGCCGCGGCCCCGGCCCGACGCCGGGTTCACGATGACGCAGACGCGCTTGGCCATCAGGTCGCCGGGCGGCTCAGTTGCTGCAGGGGGTGGAACGTCTGCAATCCATCGCGCATCCACAGCTCCCGGAACGGCGTCGTCGTCACAGCGTCGCGGTCGATCGCGGTCGTGAACGGATGCTCGTGGATCTCGAGCTCGCCGCGTTCCTCCTCGTGCTCACTGAACGGCGCCTCCATCAGAATCTTCGCCATGTACGCGCCGCTCGCGTCCCGCATGTACGACTGGTAGAGGTGCTGCGCGGGCTCCCATGCGTACTCGGTGATCCGCATGTTCACGATCGGCTTGCCGCCGTGCGCGGCCGCCAGCCGAACCTCTCCATTGCCCGTCTGAAAGTCCAGTTCGATGTCTTCCATGAAGTGCGGCAGGTGCCAACGCCCGATCGCGTGCTCCCGCGAGGCGCGCGTCGTCGTGCCGAGAAGAAACGGATAGAACGCACCGCGCGGCAGCCTGCCGCCCTCGATGCTGGGCGCCACGCCTACGCAGAGGATCAGCTCCCCGTACGCGCCCACCATCGAGTCGTGAAAATCGAACGCCATCACCGAGAGCACGCTCTGGCTGTGGTGCGGCTCCACGGGCTGCAGAAAGGGCGGGAGGATCCTGACCGCGTTCTCCGTCGGGAACTCGAAGAAACCAACGATGGAGTGGCGGAAATGATAGAGGACGGTGCCCGGCTGCGCCGCAGCCCCGTCCGTCACAGTACACCCTCCGAGCGCATCACGTCCACCAGGAGGCCGGCGGCCGTATCGAGGTGCTCCGTCGTGTACGTGGAGGAGATCGAAATGCGGAAGCGGGAGCGGTGCTTGGCCACCGCGGGGTAGATGATCGGCTGGAGGTACAGCCCCGCCCGCTGCAGCGCCTGCGCAACGGCGAAGACCTTGCGGTCATTGCGGACCATTACCGGGATGATTTGCGACGTCGAGTCGCCGACGTCCACGCCCTCGGCCGCCAGCCGCGCACGAATGTGGGCGACGTTGGCCCAGAGCTTCGTGCGGAGCTGCGGCTCCCGTTGCGCGATTCGCAACGCCTCCAGCACGCCTGCGGCGACCACCGGCGAGAGCGCGCATGAAAACACGCGCGAGCGGGCGAACCCCATCAGGTAGGTGTAGAGCGTTTGCGATCCGGCGACGTAGCCGCCCATCCCGCCGAGCGCCTTGGAGAACGTCCCGATGTGGATGTCGATCTCATCCTCGAGCCCGAAGTGTTCGGCGACGCCACGGCCGTTGTCGCCGTAGACGAATCCCGAGTGCGCCTCGTCGATCATGATGCGCGCGCCGTGGCGCTTGGCCACCTCGACGATTTCCGGCAGCCGCGCCACGTCGCCGTCCATCGAGTACACGCCCTCGACGACGACCAGCCGCTTCCCCGACGTGCCGCGCAGCTTCTTGTCCAGCTCGTCAGGCCGGTTGTGGCGGAAGAACCTGGAGTTCGCCTTCGAGAGAATGGCGCCATCCACGATGCTGGCGTGGACGTTCTGGTCCATGATGATCCAGTCACCGGGGCGCATCAGCGCGGACATGAGGCCGACGTTGGTGCTATACCCGGTCGGGAACACCATCGCGGCCTCCTTCTTCTTGAAGCGCGCGAGCTCGCGCTCCAGCTCGACGTGCACGTCCATCGTCCCGCTGAGCGCCGGCGAGCCGGCGGCGCCAAGGCCGTACTGGTCGACCGCGGCCTTCGCCGCGGCGATCACCTCGGGGCGGTAGGAGAGCCCGAGGTAGTTGTACGACGCCAGATTGAGCAGTGAAATCTTCTGGCCGTAGAGCTGCTCCCGCAGCTCGATGCGCGGCGCCGGCGGCGTCGACATCGGCTGGTAGAACAGGGAGTAGCCGCTCCCGAACGCGTGCCCGTACCACCATTCGTGATATGGGTCGAAGATCGCGAAGACGTCGTCGCTCGACGAGTAGTAGAAGTTGCTGTAGTCGTAACCCGAGAGCGCGCCGTTAGACGCCGGGTCTACGACCTGACCTTTGTCGGTGTCCGTGAGCGCGTCAAGCTTGATTCGTGTCGCCATGGGGGTCTCCGCGGTTCGACCTGTTCGCCGAATATGCGTTGCGAAAGAGAGGAATCGGAAGGGGCGGCCGTCAACTGCTCTCAGCTGCGCTGACTTCCACGCGGCACCCACGGCGGGCTGTCGATGCCGTAACTGTCGCGCAAAACCGCCGCAATGCGCTCGCGCACCGTCGACGCGAGCCGATCACGATCCTCGTACGTGAGCCCGGCGACGGGTACCGGCTCGAGGAAATGTACGTCGATGCGCCCCGAACGCACACGGAAAGTCCCCCGCGGCTGCACACGGAGCGCGCCATGCACCACGGTGGGAACGATCGGCGTCTCGGCGCTGATCGCCAGCACGAAGGGGCCCTTCTTGAATGCACGGAGCGCGTAACTCGGGCTGCGCGTGCCCTCGGCGAACACGACGACGGACGCGCCCTCCCCGATCTGAGCCGCCGCTTCCCGATAGGTCTCGAACGACGACTTGCGCTTGTCGCGCTGGATGTAGATGGTGCCCACCGCGCGCGCTCCGCGCCCGAACACCGGGATGCGAGCCAGCTCCGCCTTGGCGACGAATTTTATCCGGCGCAGCGACGCGGCCAGCGCCAGGACGTCGAAGCGCGACACGTGGTTCGCGACGAAGATCCGGCGCTCCGCGCGCCGGTTCTCGTCGCCGTGCACGACCACCGTCACACCGGACGCCCAGAGCAGTCCCTGCGCCCACGAGCGGAGCATCCGGTCGAACACCGAGCCGGCGCCGTCCCGCATGCCGAGGAGCGATGCCAGCAACGCAACACCGCCACAGAGGGGGGTGAGCACGACCAGCGTGAGATAGGCGAACACCGTGCGCATCAGGGGGCACGGCAGCCTCGCTCCGCCACCGCCGACCATCGGCCGGCCACGAGTGACCGCGCCACGAACACGCGCTTCTCTGCCCCGGGAATGCACGTGACGAACATTAGAAGAAGCTACTGGCCGGGCGCCCGCCCGACCAGCGTTCGGGGCCTCAGCGTTCGGCAGCTAGGGGTTCGGCGCCTGGGCGTTCGGCACCTGCGTTCGAGCGCCGCCGAGGATGTCCCGATAGTCCGCGACCAGCCCATCCGCGCGTTGTCGGGCAACCCACGGGGGGAGGTACGCAGGGTTTCCCAACCTCCGACCGTCAACAGCGACGATTCACTCCGACTTCCGCAGGGGCTTCTGTCGTAGTTGATGCTGCGGCACACACCACAATTCAAAGGTGTCCCATGAGGCAAAGTACGTTTCTGTTTCTCACCCTGTGTACAACAACGGCCGTGTGATTAAGTGGATTCTGCGCCAGGCGAAGAACGAATTCACGACGGCCGGCGGAACGGTCGAAGAGCTACGCCGTTAAGCGCGCTCCGCGATAGAAGCAGTAGAATGCGAACATCAGCACGGAATGGCACAGATCGTTGTGATTGAAGCTGGGATGGATCGCGAATTGGCTCAGTTGAATGACAGCGCCGCCGACGCTTAACAACAAACCGGCGGAAAGCCACCGCGTATTTCGTCCGCTCCAGGGAATGTCACTGGAAAGGGCGGCCGAAATCATGGTTCCTGCGCCTGCGCCAATCAGCAGCATGGTGATGTTCCACAGGCTGCTGTGCTCGCCGTCGCTCATCATCAGCCGGAAGCCGTGAAAAGTTCCGCCGGTCAGTCCAGCTGCCGCCAACACCAGAAACCCGATCCCCCACAGCAGAGTGCCGCGATGCGTCCGCGCGCGCAGCAGCGCGATTCCAAATACGATGGAGATCGCAGCGAGCACGTAATCCGTAATAAGAGTTGTCGGCTCAGAAATAGTCACGATAGGCCAAAAGCATAGTTTGAGTTGCGACTGACTCAAATTCCCGTGGGTTGGCGCGTGCGGATTGGACGAACGGCAAATTTACCCATGGATCGGAAGGGCCACCGGCTGCACATTGGGCCGCTGCCCTGTCGCATAAATGCTCGTAATGTCAATACGTTACGTTTCAGGCGCCCGGGGGGCCGGCTGGCGGTTTTCCAGGATGTGAGCGGTATCATGTGGACACCCAACAACCTGTTTGGATATGCGGTTCCGGCTACCGACAATGCTGCACGGATTGCGCGCAGGCGATCGAATGCTGTTTCACCGAATGGTGATTCAGGACTCAGCGCGCTCGTCGACGATGCGCATGTGGTCGGCGTTCAGCGATCTTGCGGGAGTAGGGGGTTTGGCGCTGTTGCTTGCCCTAGCATTGCTGCTGGGCGGCGGATTTCTGACGGTCGGCCAGGGCTTGTTGTCGGTGTTGTTCGTGCAAATCGTTGTGCAGCTTCTCAAGCGTATCGTGGGGCGCACGCGACCCAGCGAGGAAGAGGGCACTCGGGCACACACCGCGCTGCCTGAGCCGTACTCATTTCCATCCGGCCACGCGGCCTCCATCATGGCGGTGGCTTGCTGTGTGTCACCGCTGATGGGCGAGTTCGGTTGGACCTTGTTGGTAGCGGCGGCAGTGGCGGGCCTCTCCCGCGTGCGGATGGGTGTGCATTATCCGGCGGACGTGGTGTTCGGGCAGCTGATCGGAATCGGTGCATCGCAGCTGGCCCGAATCGTCGTGACCGGCCCCTGACGTGATGGCGAGCCTTGGGGACCGTCGGCATCGCAGCCTGGCGGAGTATCACGATCCCGTCGCCGGCGGTCGTCGATGACAACACCGTAACCGCGGGCGACATCACTCTCACTATGGAATACTCGTAGGTGCTGATTGACCGAAGCTTGGCTGGCATGATCGCCGGAATTCCCGCAGTTGGCGAAATTGTGGACTTCGGATGATTGGCCGCATCGCCTACGCCGCGCTGTTTTCAGTGGTCCTTCCCGTTCTGTTGCTGGTCTGGGGCGCGCGAATGGATCACCTGCTGTCCTTGCCGATGGTCGGCACACCCGTCTTGGGGTGGACCGTTGCCGGAATTGGAATCGGGTTGATGCTCTCCGCGACCCGCAGCCTGTGGGTCGCTGGCGGAGGGCTGCCCGCCAGTCCGTTTCCGCCCAGCCGGTTCGTGAGCAGCGGCATTTACGGCGTATTCGCGCACCCGATCTATCTCGGCGCCGTGCTCACCACGCTCGGCGTCTCGGTGGCCACGCAGTCCGCCGGCGGACTCTGGATCGTCACCCCGACGTTGATCCTTGCGACCTGCGCCTGGGTTATCGGCTATGAGCGCGACGCCACGCGTGCCCGGTTCGGCGAAGGGCCAGCCCCACTGTTCTCGCTGCCGACTGCTTCTGAAGAGCCGCCAACGTCGCGGCAGCGGCTGACCTTCTACCTGTTGATCCCGTTTCAGTGGCTGATCGCGTTCAAGGCCACGGAGTGGCTCGGCCCCGGCCCCGACATTCGCTCGACATTCGTGCGGTGGGACGCCGATTTGCCGGTCATCCCGTGGACGGAGTCCATCTACTTCTTCACGTACGTCCTCGTGTTCTTCGCCCCGCTAGTGATCCGGTCGCGAACCGAGTTGCGCCGTTACGCATACGATGCGCTGTGGGCTTCGCGCCTGATCGTGCCGATGTACGTCATTTTCCCGTTCACGGCTGAACCCAAGGCGGTCCCCGGCGAGGGCTTTTGGCAGTCCATGATGCAGTTGGAGCGCGATCACAACGCCCTCGTCACTGCCCTCCCTTCCTTTCACGTTGTGTGGGTCTGCATCGCCGCCGGCGCGTGGGCGCGCCGCTTCCCCCGCCTCAAGACGCCAATGGTGGTGTTGGTACTGCTTACCATCGTTTCGTGTGTCACCACCGGAATGCATTCAGCGGCGGACGTCATCGCGGGAAGCTTCGCTTTCATGGTTGTCTCCAACCGCGAGCGCCTCTGGTCAGCCCTCTGCCGCGGGGCAGAGCGCCTCGCCAACTCGTGGCGCGAGCTACGCATTGGACCGATCCGCTTCTTGAATCACGGCGTCTACTCCGCGGCGGGGGTGACTCTGGCAGTGGCCGTTGGCGCAGCGCTGACCGGCACCGTACAGCTCTGGTGGCTTGCAGGTATGGCTCTGGCCGCTATCGCTGGCGCCGCCCTGTGGGCGCAACTTGTGGAAGGCTCGCCGCAGCTGTTACGTCCTTACGGATACTTTGGGTCGGTAGTCGCAATGGCGCTGTTCGCACTCCTGGTCTCGGCGTTGAACGGCGATGGCTGGCTTGTGCTCGGCGCGCTGACGGTCGGGGCGGCGTTCGGCCAACCCTTGGGTCGGCTGCGTTGTCTCGTTCAGGGGTGCTGCCACGGACGCGAGGCACATGGATTTCCCGGGATCCGATACACGCATCCGCAGTCTCGCGTGGTCCGGTTGAGCACGCTCGGGGGCGTACCTCTGCACCCGACACCGCTCTACTCCTTGGTATGGACACTATTCGTCGGCGTGGCGCTGTGCCGGCTCTGGGCGGTTCACGCGCATCTCTCGCTGATTGTCGGAGCGTATCTGATTCTCTTTGGTGCAGGCCGTTTTGTTGAAGAACATTTTCGCGGCGAGCCGCAGACCCGCACGGTTGACGGGCTGCGCATCTACCAGTGGCTCGCGATCGCGATGATCGTCGCCGGGGGACTGGTCATGTCCATTGCGTCGTCCCCTGCGCCGTCAGCAGTGGGGTTCGACGCGGCAACGCTGCCGACACTGCTCGCGCTGTTCATTATCGCGTACGTCTCGTACGGCATGGACTTCCCAGGCTCGTCGCGCCGCTTTGCGCGATTGGCCTGATACTTGGTCGACGTTTGTCCGAACGAATGACACAGCAAACCGATCGCCTCAACACCGCCCTCGCCGGCCGCTACCGGATCGAGCGCCATCTCGGTGAAGGCGGCATGGCGTCGGTGTACCTGTGCGAAGACCTCAAGCACAAACGCAAGGTCGCGCTCAAGCTCCTCAAGCCGGAACTCGCTGCGGTGTTGGGCGCCGAGCGCTTCGTGCAGGAAATCACGACGACTGCCAGTCTGCAGCATCCACACATCCTTCCGCTCTTCGATTCCGGTACCGCCGACGGATTTCTCTTCTATGTGATGCCCTGGATCCAGGGCGAGACGTTGCGCGACAAGCTCAATCGCGAAACGCAGCTCGGCGTAGACGAAGCGGTGCGCATCGCGCGCGACGTGGCCGATGCGCTCGACTACGCCCACCGCCATGGTGTGATCCACCGCGACATCAAGCCGGAGAACATCCTCCTCCACGATGGCCGCCCGATGGTCGCCGATTTCGGCATCGCGTTGGCGGTGAGCGCAGCCGCCGGCGGTCGAATGACCGAGACCGGCCTCTCGCTCGGCACGCCGCACTACATGAGCCCCGAGCAGGCGACGGCCGAAAAGGAGATCACCGCCCGTTCCGATGTGTACTCGATCGGTAGCGTCCTTTTCGAGATGCTCACCGGCGCGCCGCCGCACACTGGCGCGAATGCACAGCAGATCATCATGAAGATCATCACCGAGCCCGCCGAGTCGGTGACGAAGTACCGCAAGTCGGTGCCGGCGAATGTCGCGGCGGCCGTGGCAAAGTCGATCGAAAAATTGCCAGCCGATCGATTTGAAAGCGCCGCTGCATTCGCGGCGGCGCTGCAAGACATTCGCTTCGCGCATGGCACGGCATCGTACGCAACCCCCGCGGCCGGTGTTGGCACGACACGCTCGGCGCGAGCCGCCATCTTTGGCGGCGCTGCGCTCGCCATCGTCGGAATCGTGGCAGCCGTATGGGCCTGGCAGCACGGCGGCAGCGCGGTGCCGCGGCCAGTGGTACCGCTGATGCTCGACGTGCCGAACGCTAATCCCGACCTCAGTCGCTTTGCCGTGTCAGCCGACGGGTCCCGCTTCGCATTCGGCACCGACGAAGGCATTGCGATTCGGGACGCGGGTCAGCGCGAGTACCGGGTTCTGCCGGGGACTCAAGGCGGCGAGTCGCCGTCGTTCTCGCCCGAGGGTGACTGGATCGTGTATGCGTCGCGGGGCATCCTGAGAAAAATCGCCATATCGGGTGGCTCGCCACTCAGGGTGATGGCGAGCGACTCCGTCCTTTCGGGGCGCGTCAACTGGGGCGCCGACGGCAGCATCGTCTTCGAGCATGGTACGCAGCTCTATCTCGTTCCGGCGGGGAGCGACAAGCCCCGCCGGCTCGCAAAGGCGACTTCGGCGGGGTCACCTCGCTTGGTCCCTGACGGCCGCGGCGTGCTCTACGTGGATGATCGTCGCGGGTCGAAGCTGATGTACTACGATCTCGCCGCCGACACGGCGTTCACGGTCCTCGAAGAGTCGTCCGAGGCGCAATACCTGCCGACGGGCCATATCCTATATGTCGCGCTGTCGGGCGGCTTGTTCGCGGTTCGCTTCGATCCGAAGCGGCATGTCGTTTCGGGCACGCCGGTCCCGATCCTCTCCGATATCCAACCCAACGGCGGCGTCTCGCCGTTCATCGTCACGCGCGACGGAACGCTCGCCTATCGCGCCGGCACCGACCCGGAGTCCCGACTGCTGATGCGCGATCCGCGGGGCAGGATCGACACACTTCCGATTTCGCCCAAAATATTGAGCTACGCCAGATTTTCCCCCGACGGCCGTTCTCTGGCGCTCACGATCGGGTCGGCGCGGGGGACGAATCGGCACACGGAGATCTACGATTTCGCGCACGGCTCGCTCATCCCGTTCACGATGGAAGGCGGTGGACATTCGCCGATCTGGTCGCACGACGGCAAACGCCTCGCATTCACGGCCGAGGGGACGGATACCGACGCCGAGGACATTTTTGTGCAGCCGGTGGATCGCAGCAGCAAACCGATTCAGGTGGAGAAGCTGCCCGGCGACCAGCACGCGACAGCCTGGCCGGCCGACACGATACTCGTCTACTCGAATGCGGTGTCGGCGCGAACCCTTGGCAGCCAGGCGGCCGGTGGAGGTGTGTGGGTCCTCAATCCGGCGTCACCCAAGAGCGCGGCGCGGTCCATTCTCGATGCGCAGTGGGGCGAGTTCGATGCCGCCATTTCGCCCGACGGCCTGTGGATCGCGTTCACGTCAAACGAATCCGGGACAGTAGAGATCCATGTCCGGCGGTTCGGCGCCGCCGACGCAAGCGGCGAGTGGAAGGTGTCGTCTGGCGGCGGCCAGCGGGCGCGGTGGTCGGGCGACGGCCGGACGATCTTCTATGAGAGCGCAGACCTTAAGACCGTGCGTGCCGTCCACGTGACGCCGGGGCCCGCGCTTGCGATCGGCTCAACCGAAGTCGTGATGACCGTGACAGGCCTCGGCATCGCGTGGGACGTGGATCGTCAGTCGGGACGCATGATCGTGACGCAGCCGGTGGTGGCGGCGGGCGCGCGAATCGTCGTCCTGCAGAACTGGCTCGACGAATTCCTCCGTGGAGCTGGCGCGAAGAAATGATCCTGATGGTTGCGGCCATGCGCGCTCCGCGAGCGTGAAGCCCGAGCATACACACGGACAAGAATCGGCATGAGCCGGAGGTGGGGGGCATTGCGCCGGCCCGATGCGGATCGTGGGGTGCATCACGCAGTCCGCGGTGATCGACCAGATCCTGACGCAACGACCGTCCGCACGCCGCGCGTCCCGCCGCGGGGCTGACCGGACGACCAGCGACGCGGGCAGATCGGCGAAACCTCGACCCGGACCGCACGCGGGCTGGTGGCGCGGCGTGAAGCGTCGTGCCATACTCCCGCGACCCCGATTGAATTTCCTATCCCGTGTTGATGACCAAGGTCGGATCCAAAACTCTGAAGCGCACCCTTGATGAGGTGTACTTCGGGACGCTGACGGCGGCGGAAGTTGGTGCGGGCGCTCCCGCCGCTGCCACGGCCGGATCGCCCATTGGCACGCCGCCAGTGGTGACGGCGAATGTGGGCAAAGTCGCGAAAGCCGGTGGCGCCGACGCCCACACCATCGCGGAACTCTGGGCGCAGAAGGCCACGCTCGTCGGCAAGACGGTGACGATCCGCGGTGTGGTGGTCAAGTACAACGAGGCCGTCATGGCGAAGAACTGGCTGCACCTGCAAGACGGCAGCGGCGACGCCAAGGCAGGGACGAATGACATCACGGTGACGTCGATGGACACGGCGGCGCCCGGCCAGACTGTCACCATCACCGGCATCGTACGCACGAACAAGGATTTCGGCGCGGGCTACAGCTATGCGGTGATCATCGAAGACGCCAGGGTCGTGAAGAAGTAGGATGGGGACCACAATACGGATGAACACGGGCGAGCCAGAGCCGCCGCGCATCCCCTCGTCCAAGTCCGTTCATTTCCTCGCGCAAATCGCCGGTTCGCTTCGCGAAGCGCACGCGAAGGGCCTCGTCCATCGCGACGTCAAGCCGAGCAACGTCGTCGTCACTGAGCGCGGCGGCATTGCTGACTTCGTAAAGCTCCTCGACTTCGGCTCGTCGCGTCGAGCGCGCCGGTCACCGCAAGCAAACTCACCGAAGTGGGGATGCTCGTCGGCACGCCGGCCGGCGAGCGACTGACGGTGCGCCCGGGCTGGCGCGGCCTGATCAGCCGACCAACGTCAAGGAGCGTGAATGCCTGAGATATTCCGCCGGGTTGCCATCTTCGCCGAACTCTCCGAAACGGAGGTCGAGACCTTTCAAGCCGCGTGCGAAGAGCAAACATTCAGAGCGGGCGATCTCATCATCACCGAGGGGAACCACGGCGAAGGTCTTTTTATTCTGCTTTCAGGCGCCGCGTCGGTGCTGAAATCCTCGGTAACCAAGGGCGACATCGAGCTTGTCCGCCTTCATGCCGGGGCCCACTTCGGCGAAATGAGCCTTGTCGCGGACAGGCCAACATCAGCATCGGTGCGCGCCGAATCTGACGTGACCTGCCTGTTTGTTTCGCGTGAACGCTTTGATCTTGTTCTCCGCGGCCACCCGGAGATCGCGCGGAAGGTACTGACGGCGTTCGTGAAGACCTTGTCCCGGTGGCTGACGGATCTCGATTTGCGCTACGCCACGATACTCCGCAAGGCCCGCTGGCGCGAAGCGCTGCGCCACGTCGTGAACCTATCGTGGTTGCAGTGGCGCATGCTCCTCTCCTATGGCTGGATATGGCTGCGCACCAGCGTACTGCGCTGGAGGTATGCGCCCGAGGCGCTCTCAGCCATCCATCGGGGACATGCCCGTCGATTCAAGAATCTCGCGTCGAGACTCAAAGGCGCGAATGTCAAAATTGCACAGGTCGCCAGCCTGCAGCAGCACCTGCTCCCGCCGGAATATCTGGAAGAGTTCAAGACGCTTCGCGACCAGGTCACACCTTCGGAATACGGGTTGATTGCCGCCACCATCCAAACCGAATTGGGAGTCGGCCCGCAGGAAGTCTTCGCCTCCTTCGACAAGATCCCACTCGCCGCCGCATCGATGGGGCAGGTGCATCGGGCGAGACTGGCAACCGGCGAAGAGGTCGTCGTCAAGGTGTTGCACCCGGGGGTCGAGCTGAGCGTGGCGATCGATCTCTGGGTCACGAAGGCAACCCTGAAGGTCATGAACCGCTTCGCCGGCAAAATCGACCTCATGCAGATTTACAAGGAGTCCGAAGCGCCGTTGCTGAAGGAACTCGATCTGCTTCACGAGGCGCAGGCGACGGATCAGCTCGGCAAGATCCTGCGACCGATGGCCGTCGGCGTGCCGCGAGTCTATGCGCAGTATTCGTCCAGGCGAATGCTGACCATGGAATATGTGAACGGGGCCAAGCTGGACAACATCGAGCAAATCAAGGCATGGAATGTCGATCGGGTGGCGCTGGCGCAGACCTTTCTCCGCGCCTTTCTGCATCAGTCGCTGAGCGGAGGTTTTTTCCATGCCGACCCACACCCAGGGAACGCCTTCTGCACGCCAGAAGGCAAGCTGGTGCTAATCGACTTCGGCATGGTCAAGCAGCTTCCGGAGAAAGTTCGCCTGGGTCTGATGAAGGAATGGATGGGCGGCTTTTTCAACAATCCGACAATGTACGTCGATGGCGTCATCGAAAAGGGTGCCGTCGGGGAGGAAGATCGGGCCTTTCTCGAAGAGACAGCGGCTCGCCTTTTTTCCAACGAGCGCATGCGCAACGCGGCCTTCAATCAACTGCTCGACGACGAGAACGCCGCTCAGGATCTGATGAACGAGGGTGTTTCCGTTCTCGGTCAGCTCAAGACATTCAAGATGCCGCAAGACGAATTGATGTTCTTGCGCGCGTTCGGCATTTGCTTTGGCGTGGTCAAGGAATTGGTACCTGAAATGAAATTGATGGACGTGGCGATGCCCGTGTACATGGAAGTGTTTCAGAGAGTGATTCAGGACAATCCTCAGTACGCATCCGGGAAGTTCCGCCTGGACCTGCGCGACGGCGATCTCGCCCGATCACTCCGCCCGCACCTGGAGCGCAAAGGGATTCACAACTTGACGCTCAAGTTCGGGCCCGGAGTGATTTACGCGCAGGCTGAGTATCCGCTCAACCTCTTCAACGGCGGCAATATCATGGGCCGGTTGACGCTGGCGTTCAACGGGTTCGACGCGTCGTCGCAAACCCTTCACATCCGGATTACCGATGTCGACCTCAAGGGGGCCAGTGACTCCGGACTGATCGGACAGGTGTTGGGTATGACGATGAACACGGCAAAACGCTTTACCAGCGCCGAATTGCTCGAACGCATCCTGGAGTTATTCCGCGACCGCCTGCCGTTCCTCGACGCCGTCGAGCCAGGGTTCAACCTGCGGGTGAAGGTTGCCGCATTCGCCTCGTTGATATACCCCGGCGTGAGCGAGCTGCAACTCAGCGAGATTATCATTGACGAGGGCCGTATCGTGCTGGTCCAATCCGGCCGCAGCTGAAAGCGCGCCGACGCCGGGGTGATGTTGGTCACCCGCATGTCGTTCGCGAGCGATCCAGGTGTCAGTGGCCGATCCACCGGGCCCGGGCGACTCCGGTCAGCCGCCCTGATGCCTGTTCAATCGGAACCCGAGGTGCCGCTTCACGTCAGGCCACTCTGAGGCGATCACGCTGTACATCACCGTGTCGCGCACCGTTCCACCACGGCGACGCAAATGGTGCCGGATGACGCCGTCCTTTTTCGCCCCCAGCGCTTCGATGGCCCGCTGCGACGGAAAGTTGAAATTGTCCGTGCGCAGACCGACGACCTGGCAGCCCAACTGCTCGAACGCATGGGCAAAGAGCAGCAACTTGCACGCGGTGTTCACGCTGCTGCGCTGGAAGCGCTTGGCGTACCACGTGTAGCCGATCTCCACCCGATCGGCGTCGGCGACGATGTCGTGGTACCGGGTACTTCCGATCACCGCGTCGCTCTTCAGGTCGCGAACGACCCACGGCAGCATGTGCCCTGCCTCGCGGCCAGCGAGCGCGTCCGAGATGTACTTCTCGGTCTGCTTCGGCTCCGGAACCGAAGTGAACCACAACTCCCACAGTTTCCCGTCGCTCGCGGCCGCCACCAGCGCGTCGTGATGGTCGCGGGTCAACGGTTCGAGTCGCACGCCATGTCCCTCGAGCCTGATTTCAGCCAGCTTGATCACGCGAAACTCCCCTGGAATTGATGCCTGCAACGGTGCCGACTCGGATCGCGTCGCGCAACATGGACAAGCAGTTTTCGCAGTCGGTTGCCCACGATTGATTCCAATCGCGAGTGCCAAGGCAACCGGACGACGGCTTGCAGTGACTCACCAAGATCCTCAACCACACAGTCCAGACATGCTTCGACGTGCCCATACCGTGCTTGCAGCCGCCGCGCTCGCTTCTGCTGCCCCTGCCCTTCGCGCGCAGGTTGCCGCGCTCCCGACCGACGCCCAGGTCGCTTCGCGCACGGACGAGTACATGGCCCGGCTCGCGGCGCTCGGCTACACCGGCGGCGTGCTCGTCATCCGGGACGGCCGGACAATCTTCGAGCGTAGCTACGGCATCGCCAACCGAGCGTTGGGCATCAGCGCCGATACCGCCACGGTCTACAACCTTGGCTCGATTACCAAACAGTTCACTGCGGCTGCCATTCTGCGACTTGAGGAGATGCGAAAACTCCGCACGACGGATTCCATCGGGCGGTTTTTTCCGGATGCGCCGCCGGACAAGCGTGGGATCACGCTCCACCAACTGCTGACGCATACCGCGGGCTTCGCGTCCGACTATTCCCCCACCGACTACGAACCGACGACGCGCACGGAGTACGTCCGCCGCATGTTCGCCGCGCCCCTCAAGAGCAAGCCAGGGGCGACGCACTTCTACGCCAACTCGGGCTACTCACTACTCGCCGCGATCGTCGAGATCGTGACCGCCAAGGATTACGAAGTTGCGCTGCTCGACCTCGTGCTCCGCCCCGCGGGCATGCTCGAGACGGGGTACAAGGCGCCGGCGTGGAGCGCAAACCGGATCGCGCATGGCTACCAGAACGGCAGCGACTGGGGCACGATCGTCGACCGGATCGCGATAGCCGGCGCGCCCTACTGGGAGTTGCGGGGTAACGGTGGCCTCCACACAACGCTTGGCGACATGGCGAGATGGGACGCCGCGCTCAATCACTCGCGCGTGCTCAGCGATTCAAGCCGCCGGAAGTTCATGACGGGCTACGTGAACGAGGGACCCGAGGGACGGTCACAGTACGCGTACGGCTGGGCCGTGATGAAGACGCCGCGAGGGACGCGCCTCGTCAGCCACAACGGCGGGAACGGCGTGTTCGTGGCCGAGTTGCTGCGCTTCGTCGACGACCACGCGACAATTTTCATGACGTCCACCGTCTCCGAGTTGACAGCGACGACGGCGGTCCGCGTGGTGTCTCGCATTGTGTTCGGCGAGCCGTATGAACTACCACCACTCCGTGCGGCGACCGCGGATATCTCGACCTTCGCCGGAACGTATCTGCTCACCGACGGCAGCCGCCTCGTGGTCACGGTACAAGGCGGCCGCCTGTTGGCCGAGGCAGTCGGTCAGCACGCGTACCAGCTGTTGGCATCAGGCGACACCGCCTCGCCACCACAGGCCGCGGCGCTCAACGCTCGGTCGGGCACGATCGTCGAGGCACTGATAAAGGGCGACGTCGGCCCACTGCGCGCCGCCCTCGGTGCCGGGGCGCCCGATTCAGCCGAGGTTGCGCAGCAAGAGGCGCAGTTGCTCGAGGGTCGCCGCGATCGGTTCGGTGTCTTTCAGTCGGTCGAGGTCCTCGGGACGGTCCGCGGCCCCGAGGGTGGACTGCAGACCACGGTCCGGCTCAACTTCGAGCGAGGCGGCGCGACGAATATCTATCTGTGGGACCTGGATGGTCATATCATGGACCTGCAGGCGCGCCCCTACGCGCCGGTGGAGCTTGTCCCCTCGCCAGGTGGTGAACTCCGCACGTTTGATGCGCGAACGGGAGCGGGCGCGCGCTTCACGGTGATCGCGGGCGAGCTCACCGCGCAGACCACGCGCGGCGCAATACCACTCGCCCGTCGACGATAGCCTTCGTTTGAAGGCGCGGCTCAGCTGGCAGCCGCAGCCGCAGCAGCGGCCGCCGCGGCCGCCACGAGGTCGCTATCGCCTGCGAACGCCAGGATGTTAAGCCCAAGACCCTTGAGCGGATTGCGCCACAGGATATTTCCAGTCGATTGGTCGAGGCAGAACAGTTCTCCGCCAGCACCGGCGTAGACTTTTCCAGACAATTGTTTCACCGTCACGAGTTGACTCGCCTTGAGCTTGGTCCGCCACAGCTCCGTGCCCGTGGCCGCGTCGAGAGCCACTGCGTGTCCTCCAATCCCGATGATCAGATTGAGTTTCGAACTGGCCATGTTGTTCTCCCATTAGTCGAGTTACAGGTAGGTACTCGGAATCCGTCGCTGCCGTCAGTATGATATGACGCCACCGGGGCGCAAACACAGGGGGTTGGATGCTACACGATTTGCTCGAACGCTCGTACCTGACATTCCAAGCGACGTTTGAGCGAACCTTTCTCACGCTCCGGGCGACGGACATCGCCGGTCCGCTGCGCCTCGACACCGCTGTCCATCAGGCATTCCTGAACGCCCCGTGGGATATCCTGCCCTCCTTTCAGGGACCGGCCACACGAAAGCTGCGCCTTGGCCGGGGCATGGATCACCCGCGCTACGGGCGATTCATCTACGCGTTTGCCAAGGTGTACCGCCCTCAGGTCGTGGTCGAGTTGGGGAGTTACGCGGGCGGCACGGCCATCGGTTGGGCGACCGCGCTCAAGGAGAACGGATCGGGTCGCTTCATCTCAGTCGACAACGACACATACTCGCAGGGGACCTATCCGACGGTGACGCGGGCGAACATCGCCGCGACTGGGCTCAGCGCTTCACGCTACGAGTTTCGCAACGGTGATTCGAGGCAGGTGATCCCGCAACTCGCCGCAGAATTGAAAGGAACCGTCGACGTCTACCTCGTGGACGCCGACCACACGTACGAGGGGGCGATGGCCGACATGAAAAACGGACTCCCGATGCTCAAGCCGGGCGGCTTCATGCTCGTGCATGATGTCGACCCGACCTTTCGATTGCTCGAGCGGACGCCGGAGCACCGACAGCCCGTGTACGACGCCCTCATGGACTTCGTCAGGGAACACCGGCTGGAGTGGTGCCGGCTGAAATACATTCGCCGGCATCTCGCGGTGATTCGGGTCTGATCCCCCTACGGCCGCCGAGAAAGCCCCCCTTCACGACGCCCTCGCGCACTCCAGGAAAGCACTCTCGACCCTCGCAATCTCGGTCGCTGCGCGCCGACGCGAGGCGGCCGCAAACAGTCCTCGCAGAAAAATCGCTCCCGCCGTGTCCGGGCCGCGCCACGCGGGCAGCCCGACCCGCCGAGCGCATTGCCGAAAGTATCGCTCCGTAAACAGCAGCATCACCACCGCCGACGCGCGGGCAAGACTCAACCGCGGCAATCGCATCGACTCGACGACACGACCGTACGACGGCACACGCAGCAACGCCGTCCGGAGTAGACGCTTCCGAACATTCCGGACTCGCTCCATCGCCGGGCCATCGCCGAGTACATCGCGCCCGAGATCTGCGCGCAGCGAGGCGTGGTACGATATCCCGCGCCGCAAATCCTTTTCGACGTCGCGTGTCACGTTCGCCAGCTGCGTCATCTCGCCAACGTGCATCGCCCGCTCACGCTCGTCGGCGGCGAGGGTCGGCGTCACCCCGCTATTCAGCCGGAGCAGGCGAATCATGAACACCACCGGGTTGCCGAGGACGTGTCCGCAGTACGCCGCGAGCTGCTCTTCGCTGTCGAGGACGCCTCCTTGCGCCGCGAAGGTCGCCGACGACCAGCGCATCCCCTCGGCCATGTCGCGCACCAGATCGGCGACGACGGCGCGCGTGGCGTCGTCGAGGGTCATGAAGACGCGGTCGACCAGCGCCGACCGTTCGACCAGCAGCAGGTGGGCGCGGTCTCGTTCGTCACGATCCGCCGACGCGTCGATGCGCGGCGCCGGCGGCAGGCCGGTCATGACGTCCGCACGCGCGAACCGCGCTCCGAATGCGACCAGGTCCGCTTCGCGTCTTGCGCGATCGGGCACGAGATCCTCGTAGGTGTCGAGCATCCGACAATACAGATACGCCACCGCCGCGGGCAGCGCCGCGCCAGACGGTAGCATCGCGATGCCCGCCGAAAACGTACGCGCCGCGTGCGGAAGAATCGCCCAGACGAATCGTTCGGGATCGTCGATGCGCGACAGCGCGACGAGATCCGGACGTTCGCGGTTGGCGAAGACGTTGCGGGCGATCAGCAGCGGGCGCCGAAACGAAAAAGAGATCAGAACAGGGGGGGTTGGAGCGGAACGGTCTACGGGGTGGAACAACAGGAGAAACCTGCCCCCCTCGGGGGCCGGGCGCGAGTGCTCCCCTTCACGTCAGGGGCAACTGGCGTTATCATGGGGCGAATGATTCTCCTCCTGATTGGCCTTGGCGGCGCGGCGGGCAGCATTGCGCGCTACCTGCTTGGCGGCGCGATCCAGGGATCGACCCACCTCAAGTTTCCAGTTGGGACGCTGGCGGTGAACGTCGTCGGGTGCATCACGGTCGGCTTGCTCTGGCGCGCGTTCATGGGCAACCCGCAGGAGCGGCAACTTCACGCGGCGCTCGTGACCGGCTTCTGCGGCGGCTTCACGACATTCTCTGCATTCAGCATCGAGGCGGTCGGCCTGATTCAGGGCGGCGAGTGGGCGAAGGCCTCAGCGTACGTCCTGGTGAGCGTCGCGGCCGGACTCCTTGGCACCGCAATCGCGCTGTCGAAGTCGTCGTCGATGGGCTAGCCGAATCGGCCCAAGACGTCCGGGCCAGCGACAGCAATCGGTCTTGACATATCAATAAATCTTGATATGTTAATTCCCATGACCACAGCAGCTCAAACCGATCTGGCGCGGACGGCGCAGCTCTTCCACGCCTTTTCCGACGAGGCACGGCTGGCAGTCCTCGAGCTCCTCGGCGACGGTGAGCATTGTGTCTGCGAGCTGACCTCGGCGCTCGACGTGGCGCAATCCCGGCTGTCCTTTCATCTCAAGGTCCTCAAGGACGCCGGACTCATCGCCGATCGACGCCAGGGTCGCTGGATGTACTACACGCTCCAGCGTGACGCCTTCGACGAGGCAACGGAAGCCCTGACATCGATGCGCCCGCGCAAGCGCGCGTTGCCAACTGCTGATTCGTGCTGCCCCTGAAGCCATTTGGTCATTCGCGAAACAACCCACCATTACGCATCAAGAAAACTTGATAAGGAACGAACATGACGACAACACTGACCGAACAGTCGATCGACGGCATCCAGGCAACCGTCCGTGAGAAGTACGGACAGGCCGCGCAACGCGTGATCGACGGCGACGCGATCGCTGGCGACTGCTGCGGCAAGAGCGGTTGCTGTTCTGGGGCGTCGACCGAGGCGTGGGACCCGATTACGGCCAACCTGTACGCCGCGCACGAGACCGACGGCCTCCCCGATGCCGCCGTACTGGCGTCACTCGGTTGTGGCAACCCGACGGCGCTGGCGGAACTCAAGGCTGGCGAAACCGTGCTCGACCTTGGCTCGGGCGGCGGCATTGACGTGCTGCTTTCGGCAAAGCGCGTCGGCCCCACGGGCAAAGCGTATGGGCTCGACATGACCGACCAGATGCTGGCGCTTGCGAACGAGAACAAGCGCATCGCCGGCGTGACGAACGTCGAGTTTCTCAAGGGACAGATCGAATCCATTCCCCTGCCCGACAACTCGGTCGACGTCATCATCTCGAACTGCGTCATCAACCTGTCCGGCGACAAGAAGAAAGTGCTCGCCGAGGCGTTCCGGGTTCTCAAACCGGGCGGGCGATTTGCGGTCAGCGACGTCGTCGTGCGTGGGTCTCCTCCAGAGGCCATTCGCAAGAACATGGAGCTCTGGATCGGCTGCGTTGCCGGCGCGCTCGAGGAGTCACAATTTCTCTATTTGCTCGGCGAGGTCGGCTTTGAGCAGGCCAACATCGAACCGACGCGTATCTACGCGGCCGCCGATGCCGCCACGTTTCTCGCGGGGAGCGGGCTCGATCCCGAGGCACTCGCGCACGAAATCGACGGCAAGTTCATGAGCGCCTTTGTTCGCGCGACCAAGCCAATCGCGACAGCAAAGGTCGGCCTGAAGGTTACGCAGCCCTGCTGCGGCCCAGACTGCTGTAACTAGCGCAATCCTGCGGCCCCAGTCGCTCAGCCACTGCCGTCATCGCGGTGGAACGCCCTTGGCGTTCAGCCCCGCTGACGCATCAATGACGTATGACAACATCAGTTGGCGCCCGAGATCGCTTGCCGGCCGAGCCGACCGCTTTCCCATCTCGCGAAACGCGTCGCGTGCGCTGCGAGGGTCGCCCACGCGCAGCATCGACATCACGGCGCCGTCGCTGAGGTAGTCCGGGTCCAGCCAATCGTCTTGGCGTGCTGCCGCGCGAATCAGAAGGTCGGCGGCAGCAGCGGCCTCGCGGTAATTCCACGCCGCAATGCCGCGGGTAAACGCCACGGCCGCCCGCGCCTCCGCTGGCGCCTTGTGACGGGCGAGATATCGCTCGACGCGCGTAAAGAATGCGGTGTCGGCGACGCCGCTCATTCCACCGTGGACAATCTCGGCCGCCTGGGTGAATCCTCGCACCCATGTGTGCCAATCGGCGGGTGCACCGCC
>Ga0315281_10001516_pt1 | contig 34400 bp, 23 predicted proteins | sample YL17G07_0_MG_FD_204540 | JGI IMG/M metagenome (GOLD analysis project Ga0315281, IMG submission 204540) | Sediment microbial communities from Yellowstone Lake, YNP, Wyoming, USA - YL17G07_0 | ecosystem: Environmental > Aquatic > Freshwater > Lake > Sediment | place: USA: Wyoming | collected...
TAGCGATACTCGGCGATCAAACGCTCGCCTTCGTACACTGCAACCGGCCGCTTGGCGGCGTTGTACACCATGCGCCGGCTCGCGCGCCCGAACTGCGCCAGCGGCACACCAGTAGGGTGGTAAGCAAGCACCGCCTGGAGCGGACGGCCACCCTGCATACTGGTGCGCAATAAGCCGGAGAAGTCATCGCCCTTGATTTCCGTATCGCTCACTGCCAGCAGGCGGTTGCTGCGCGGAGCATACAATACGCCCCAGCATGGCAGTGTGTTGGTGTGATGGGTGTGTGTCTACCACTGGCGAACCAGTAGCGCTATATATGTGAGCGCGGGTGTCATAGCGACTAGCGCCGAAACGAATGGCCAAAGGCGACGTTCACCGTGATTTAGCTTGAAGGCGAGCCACAGGCCAATGCTGCCAAATACGCTACTTCCCAGTGCTATGAGCATGCCGAGTGGAATGACAAAGTAGCCGAACACGCCCCTACCATATAGTGATTGTGCCGCCAAGATGACAACGGCGAGGAGTGGCCAGATCCACCAACACAGCTTATAGATTCTTCGCATTTAGTGCCTGCTTCCGTAGGTAGCCTTAACGTGGCTGTAAAAAATCTCTATTTGCATGCAGCATTCTTGTATTGTTGAGCCTTGTCTGTTTTAAGGATGGTTCCGGGATAGTCGCTTTGTTTGAGTGGCGTCCCTTTGGTATCTTTAAGGTTGGCGACGCGACATTTGTCGGCTGTGTCCATATCGTATGGCCGCATCGCTGGCAAACCAAGTACCGCGAGTTTTTTCAACAGAATTTGCACCTTCGTCGTATTCCAAAAATGCTCATTGGTATCGCCATGAGATTGATCAGTGTTAAACGAGCGTCAACACGTAAGCCCCATAAGTAAGCTTAATTTCCATAGTTTCATAGTGCATACCTTACTGAAGGGTGATGCCGTAGTTTTGTTGCAACCATTGGGAATACAATGTCATATCCACATCGCCAACTTGCGTGGCAAAAAAATCAGCAATTCCAAGGGTACGGGGGTCTACCGTTTTCTCCCAAGCAACGTAGCGGCTGGCCTGGAGCGCGGCCTGGTTCATGTCGATATATTTTCCCAGCAATGGGACAATCAGTAGTAGTGGGACCAGCACAACCAACGCTACCGAGAACTCAGCCAGCGACTGGCCGGACTGGTTTGTTTTTGTCATATCAAGATGGCGCATCGATATGTGTCCTCTAATGTTTTTGGACAGCAAAACCTGGCGGCAGAGTAAATTTTTCTTCTGCTATAGGAACATTGACTTCAAACAAAGTGGCTTCTTCCACGCGGCGAAGATCCGACCCGTTTGCATGTTCATGCCCGTTTCCAGGTTCATGAAAGTGCGCCTGCCAGAGGAACCTGAGCTGGATGAATTTATTCGTATTCGGGAAGAAATGCAGCTTGGATAATACGCATTGGTTGTCACCATCCTTGGCCCCGGGGAGGACGATGATGTCACAATGCTGTCCGGCTATTACAGCCTTCCCCTTTACCATGCTCTGGTAAAACGCGTCTGACGTACGGCCAAGGGGGGCGACAGTGCTCTGCTTGACGCGCTGACGCCCAAAGTCAATGGCATACCTGGTGCGTGTTGTGTAATCAATAATCTCGCCTACCTCAACTTGGCCTATTTCCCAGGTACATTCGGGCATCTTTAGCGAGTACTTAGTCCCTTTGGTATATGTCGCAAGGCGGGTGCCGGACCAGTAGATGTCGGTATCACTATCGAAAAATGTCACTACATTGCCAGGATCCTTAAAGAAGCTGAAGGTCGCGGGAGGGGGTGGCAAGGGGGATGATGGACACCCGGTAAAGAGAAAGAGCTCTATAGCCTTACCCCACTTGTTATCGGACTCGTTCAGGTGCAGCTTGATATGGATGGTTTTGATGCCGCTGGGGTTGATGTCCGCTGCCTGAATCGGAGCGATCAGCATGCTTGGTAAGCCATACATCAATATCGCAGCCCAGAAAGAGATGTGGGGGGGGTGATACTTGGATTTTGCGATGGCTAGACACCTTTTATTTATCATTTTCCTGGTCAGCGTTTTAATTATGATTCTGCGCCGAATGCATGATACCCAGTTTAGAGAATATGCTTTTAATCGAAGGTGGACAAATGAAAGTCAAACATGACACAAAGAAACCATGGAAATGGGAGCAATTAACTGTTTTTTGCAGTTGAATGGACTGGCGGTTGGATGCCATTGTCGGACCCCGTTGATCTCAAGCGAATCACTAGCCTTGCTTAAATGTTGCCCTATCCAGCCTGAGTAAAAAGGCGAACCGAGCTGTCCATATTCCTAGAGGTTTTTATTGAGGCGCATGATAATAAGAGTTCTTGCCGATCAGTCCATTGCGAAAGCATAATTGGCACCATTAATATTAATTGTTAGGCCGCTAAAGGAGCATCGGGCAATGAAAGGGTTCCCGGTTTTTTTTGCCTTGATGCTTGGTCAGTGTGCATGTGCGTCCGCAGACGCATACTCGCCAAAGGAAGGTGATTTTGTTTTTCAGTCTCTTCCAAAGGGTGATCTGGTCGACGCCATTGAGGGCGTCTCGCACTCACAATATTCGCATGTCGGGCTTGTAATACGGAAGAACAACGCGTGGTATGTGCGGGAAGCGATCGGGCCGGTTATAGATACGCCGTTCGAAATGTGGGCGGGGAGGGGGCGGAATATGAACGCGTTCGATGTCTTTCGCATTCGCGGTGCGTTGCATAACGTAGTGCCAGCGCTCATCAAGGCAAGTGAACTATTTCTGGGTCGTCCGTATGACTTCAAATTTGATATGGACGACGATGCAATCTACTGCTCAGAGTTGCTGTACAAGGCGATGCTGAACGCGTCCGGGGTTCGGCTCGGAAAACTGCAAAGGCTCGGTGATCTGGATTGGAAGCCGTATCAGGCGACAATAGAAAAGTACGAGGGCGGTAAACCTCCGCTTGAGCGGCAGATGATCACACCAAGATCCCTATCCGAGGCTAGGGAGTTAGAGAAGGTGTTCGACGGTTATCACCGGTGATGCTCTGGGCGGACAAGAGATACGTACACATCACTGCAGCTATCGGCCTAATCCAGTACGTAAATGACAGCGGACATTCAATTTCCGTTGGATTATATTGAGGCGCCGGTGACAGCGCTGCTTTGATGGTTGTGTGTTGAATTTTGTTAAAATCAACGGCAACCCGATTTTATGTATTTGTATGCCCATTGTTTCATGATGGTAGCCAAGGTGTAAGCCTATTTTGACGTGTTATAATTGCAAAATAAGCGCGCTGGTTTTTACTGCTCCAAACTGCACCACGCGATTTCCCATCGTTTTTTTTTTGCGACTTTGGTGCAGTGAATTGTAATAAATTGTTGTAAGTCTTTGTTTTATATAGCGCTAAGAAAACAGGTGAAATCCTGTGAAAATTGGTTAAGTATGTTATGTAGGCCGATGTATTTAAGGCTTAAAATATTAATTGCGAAAGTGGCGGAATTGGTAGACGCACTGGATTTAGGTTCCAGCGCCGTAAGGTGTGGGGGTTCGAGTCCCCCCTTTCGCACCATCGACGTCATCAAATGTTAAGGGATCGGTAATGCAAGCAAATTTGGAAACTTTAGGACAGTTGGAACGACGTCTCAACGTGGCTTTGCCGCTGGACCAAATTGAAACGGAAGTGGAAAGCCGCCTCAAGCGGCTGGCGCGTACGGTCAAGGTGCATGGTTTCCGTCCCGGCAAGGTGCCGATGAAAATTGTGGCTCAGCAATACGGGCATCAGGTGCGTGAAGAAGTGATGGGTGACGCCCTGCAAAAAGGTTTCAGCGAAGCGGTACAGGAACAGAAGTTGCGGGTTGCAGGCTATCCGCGATTTGAAGCCAAGCCGGCCGCGTCGGGTGCCTCCCAGTTTGAGTTCAGCGCCACTTTCGAGGTGTACCCAGAGGTTGTTGTGGGTGATCTGAGTGACGCAAAAATAGAGCGCCAGACAGCAACGATCGGCGATGCGGAAATCGACAAAACGCTCACAATCCTGCGTAAGCAGCACGCAACTTTTCAGCCAGTTGAGCGTCCTGCGGCCTCTGGTGACCAAGTCAACATCGATTATCGCGGCACTTTGGACGGTGTGGCGTTCGCCGGTGGTCAGGCGCAGGGTTATGCTCTGGTTCTGGGCCAGGGTAGTTTGCTCAAGGAATTCGAAGATGCAGTCACCGGCATGAAAGCAGGGGAGAGCAAGACGTTTGAGCTGACCTTCCCCCAAGATTATCATGGCAAGGAAATGGCTGGGAAAACGGTTAGTTTCGAAGTCAAACTGAATCAGGTTTCTGGATCCAATTTGCCCGAGATAGATGCAGCGTTCGCCAGGAGTTTGGGGGTTGAAGACGGTGACATGGCCAAGATGCGTGCAGAAATCAAAGCCAATCTGGAACGCGAGGTAAGCAAGCGGGTTCTGGGAAAAGTTCGCGATCAGGCCATGCAGGTGTTGCTGGATCACACCAAACTTGAAGTTCCCAAGGCATTGCTCGATATGGAAATTAACAGCCTGATGGAACATGCGCGCCAAGACATGCAGTCGCGCGGCATGAACCTTGCAGATATCCCGCTGTCTCCTGAGATGTTCAGTGAGCAGGCTGCGCGCCGTGTGGCGCTTGGGCTGATCCTGGCAGAGGTAGTCAAGACCAACAAGCTGTCTGCGTCTCCGGACCAGGTGCGCGCGCTGGTGGAAGAACATGCGCATAGTTACGAGCAGCCTCAAGAGTTCATTCGGTGGTACTACGAGCGGCCAGAGCGGCTGCGTGAGGTGGAATCGCTGGTGCTGGAAGACAATGTGGTAGCATGGGTACTGGAGCGCGCCAAGGTGGAAAATAAACCCACCGCCTTCGACGAATTGATGGGGAATGCTTAAATGATGCAAAGTCGTAACTGGGAGCCACAAGGCTTGGGTCTGATCCCGATGGTGGTTGAGCAGAGCGGGCGCGGTGAACGCGCCTACGATATCTACTCGCGTCTGCTTAAGGAACGGGTAATTTTCCTGGTTGGTCCGGTGAATGAGGTGTCGGCCAATCTGGTGGTGGCGCAGATGCTGTTCCTGGAATCCGAAAATCCCGATAAGGATATCTATTTTTATATCAACTCGCCTGGCGGATCGGTTTCGGCCGGCTTGGCAATATACGACACCATGCAGTTCATCAAACCCGATGTGAGTACTTTATGCATCGGGCAAGCTGCGAGCATGGGGGCATTTCTGCTGACCGCCGGCACCAAAGGGAAACGCTATTGCCTCCCCAACTCACGGGTCATGATTCACCAGCCGATGGGCGGTTTTTCTGGCCAGGCATCCGACATCGAGATTCATGCCAAGGAAATTCTGTATCTGCGCCAGCGGCTCAACGAGATGTTGGCCAAGCACACGGGGCAAACGATTAAAGTGATTGAAAAGGACACGGATCGGGATTACTTTATGAGTGGTGACGAGTCGGTCAAGTACGGCCTGATTGATAAAGTACTGACAAGCCGGGCTGAAGCGGCAGCAGCCTGATTCGTGCCTGGTTAAACAAGGGATTCTGAACTATGGCAGACAAAGGTATCGGGGAAAAGCTGTTGTATTGCTCGTTTTGCGGCAAAAGTCAGCACGAAGTAAGAAAGCTCATTGCTGGGCCTTCGGTGTTTATTTGCGATGAGTGCGTCGAGCTGTGCGAGGACATCATCCGTGAAGAGATCCAGGGAGATCAGGCAGGTAAATCCGCCAGTACGGATTTGCCCGTCCCACGCGAGATTCGAGAGATTCTTGACCAGTATGTGATTGGCCAGGAACCAGCCAAGAAGGCCTTGTCGGTGGCGGTATATAACCACTACAAACGGTTGCGCCACAGTGGTAAGAACGACGAGGTGGAGCTGGCGAAGAGCAATATTCTGATGATCGGACCGACCGGTTCCGGCAAAACCCTATTAGCCCAGACGCTGGCGCGGTTGCTGAATGTGCCGTTTGTCATGGCAGATGCCACCACCCTGACTGAAGCCGGCTATGTCGGTGAAGACGTCGAAAATATTATCCAGAAGCTGTTGCAGAAGTGCGACTACGATGTGGAGAAAGCCAAGCACGGTATCGTCTACATCGACGAAATCGACAAGATTTCGCGCAAATCCGATAATCCGTCCATCACCCGCGATGTGTCCGGCGAGGGTGTGCAGCAGGCACTGCTGAAGTTGATTGAGGGCACCACTGCTTCAGTGCCGCCGCAAGGTGGGCGCAAGCATCCCAACCAGGAATTCGTGCAGGTGGATACCACCAACATCCTGTTTATCTGCGGCGGTGCTTTTGACGGCCTGGACAAGATTATTCGCAACCGTTCGCAAAAAGGCGGTATCGGTTTCAAGGCAGAGGTGAGAAGCCGCGACAACCGCAAGGATATCGGCGCCGTTCTGCGCGAAGTGGAGCCGGAAGATTTGATTAAATTCGGCCTCATTCCTGAATTTGTCGGTCGGCTTCCGGTGGTTGCCACCTTGGAAGAACTTGATGAGTCAGCATTGGTCCAAATTTTGACTGAGCCCAAAAATGCCCTGACCAAACAGTATCAGAAAATGTTTGGCATGGAAGGGGTGGATCTGGAGTTCCGGGAACAGGCTCTGGTTGCCATTGCCAAGCGCGCTTTGGCGCGTAAGACAGGCGCCCGTGGTCTGCGCTCGATTCTGGAGAACGCCCTGCTGGACACCATGTTTGATTTGCCCTCCTTGACCAACGTCTCCAAAGTGGTGGTTGACGAAGGACTCATCAACGGTGAGAGCAAGCCTCTCATGATTTACAGCGACCAGGCCAAAGTGGCTGGTACGGCTTAACCGGTTAAATCGGCTCGCTGTGGCGGGCCGGTTGCCATCCGTTGTGTGCATTGCGAGTTTTCCTTGAATTGTCTTTGGTTGTCCCCCATTTAGGTACGAGTACCTTCCTTTTGTTGATTTGATAGGTGGAATGCCATGGCCATACTCGAAACATCCCCTGAAGAAGTGATCCTGCCCCTGTTGCCGTTACGCGACGTCGTGGTCTTCCCGCATATGGTGATCCCATTGTTCGTGGGCCGCCCGAAATCGATCAAAGCGCTGGAAACAGCCATGGAATCTGGAAAAAGCATCCTGTTGGTGGCGCAAAAATCCGCCGCCAAGGATGAACCGTCTCCCGAAGATTTGTATCGTATCGGCAGTATTGCCACCATCCTGCAGATGATGAAGCTGCCCGATGGCACGGTCAAAGTGCTGGTGGAAGGGAATCAGCGCGCCACCGTTTCAGCGTTCGCGGATGCCAAAACTTATTACACTGCTACGGCTTTGATGGTGCCGGCTGATGGGGCTGAAGACCATGAGCTTGAAGCAATGCGCCGCGCCCTGATCACCCAGTTCGATCAATACGTCAAACTGAACAAAAAGATTCCGCCGGAAATTTTGACCTCTCTGGCCGGGATTGATGAAGCTGGCCGTTTGGCCGATACCATTGCGGCCCATCTCCCGCTCAAACTGGAGCAAAAACAGGAAATTCTGGAGATGTTCGATGTGCGCCTGCGCCTGGAACATCTGATGAGCCTGATGGAAACCGAGATCGATATTCTTCAGGTGGAGAAACGCATCCGGGGCCGCGTCAAGCGCCAGATGGAAAAGAGCCAGCGCGAGTATTACCTGAACGAGCAGGTGAAAGCCATCCAGAAAGAGCTGGGCGACATGGAAGAAGGCGCCGATCTGGATGAACTGGACAAGAAAATCAAGGCAGCGCACATGCCGAAGGAAGCCCTGGCCAAAGCCGAGGCTGAGCTCAAGAAATTGCGCTTGATGTCGCCCATGTCGGCAGAAGCCACCGTGGTGCGCAATTTTATCGACATCCTGGTGGGTTTGCCGTGGAAAAAGAAGACCAAGATCAGCAAGGATCTCAAAATTGCAAAAGCCGTGCTGGAAAAAGACCACTACGGCCTGGAGAAGGTCAAGGAACGCATCATTGAGTATTTGGCAGTGCAACAGCGAGTCGACAAGCTGAAAGCGCCGATATTGTGCCTGGTTGGCCCTCCCGGCGTGGGCAAGACTTCGCTTGGGCAATCCATTGCCAAGGCGACCAACCGAAAGTTCGCGCGCATGTCACTGGGCGGCGTAAGGGATGAAGCCGAAATCCGTGGTCATCGCCGTACCTACATTGGTTCCATGCCGGGCAAAGTGCTGCAGAACATGTCCAAGGTGGGCGTGCGCAATCCGCTTTTCCTGCTGGATGAAGTGGACAAGATGGGCCAGGATTTCCGCGGCGACCCTTCTTCGGCTCTGCTGGAAGTGCTGGATCCAGAACAAAATCATACCTTTGTCGACCATTATGTCGAGGTGGAGTATGACCTGTCTGATGTGATGTTTGTGGCAACCGCCAACACCATGAACATCCCCGGGCCGCTGTTGGACCGGATGGAAGTGATTCGGCTGTCCGGCTATACCGAGGATGAAAAGGTCAACATCGCCATTCGTTATCTGTTGCCGAAGCAGATGAAGAACCATGGCTTGAAACTGGATGAGATTGCTGTTTCTGAAGGTGCCCTGCGGGATATCGTGCGCTATTACACACGGGAAGCTGGGGTACGTAGTCTGGATCGCGAAATTGCCAAGATCTGCCGCAAGGTAGTGACTTCGTTGCTGACCAAGAAAGGACAGCTGAAAATCACGGTGAGTGCACGCAATCTGGATAAATACTTGGGCGTGCAGCGTTTCACTTATGGTATTGCAGAGAAGCACAACCAGATTGGGCAGGTAACCGGTCTTGCCTGGACCGAAGTGGGCGGGGAACTGCTCACCATCGAGAGCGCACTGCTGCCTGGTAAGGGCAAGATGATTACCACCGGCAAGCTGGGCGAAGTGATGCAGGAATCGATTCAGGCTGCCTTGAGTGTGGTGCGCAGCCGTTCCCGCATGCTGGGCATTGCTGAGGACTTCCATCAGAAGAATGACATCCATATCCACTTACCGGAGGGGGCGACGCCCAAGGACGGACCCAGCGCGGGCGCAGCTATTACCACCGCGATTGTTTCGGTTCTGACCGGGATTCCGGTGCGGGCGGATGTGGCGATGACTGGCGAAATCACCCTGCGTGGCGAAGTGCTGCCTATCGGTGGTTTGAAAGAGAAATTGCTGGCGGCGCATCGTGGTGGGATCAAGACCGTGCTGATCCCGGAAGAGAACGTCAAGGATTTGACGGAGATTCCGGAAAACATCAAAAATCGCCTGGATATTCACCCGGTCAAGTGGATAGACCAAGTGCTGGAACTGGCTCTGGAGCGCAAGCCTGAGCCCAAACCAGTGTCTGAGGATGTCGCGCCTGTGGCGGCGACCGTGGCGGCCCCTGAGGAGCAGGCCACGGTGGCGGTAATTAAGCATTGAGCGATTGATTTTTATAACAAAAAAAGGGGCGCATTGCGCCCCTTTTTTTTGGTTCAGAGGCTTGACATTTTGAGGCAGGTGGCGGCTGTTACGTTATAAAGCCCCGGCATATCGCGCTGGGCTTGGTTTGATTTCCAGAAACCGCTTGACACAAGGTTTTCAGGCTTGCTATAAAGCGCATTGCAGGGATTTCCTGTACTGTGTACTGTCTTTACTCGACTGAAAGGGGACTTACGTGAACAAATCCGAATTGATCGATGCAATTGCTAAATCTGCCGATATTTCTAAAGCCGCTGCTGGCCGTGCTTTGGATGCTGCAGTTGGTGCCGTTACCGGTGCCCTGAAAAAAGGTGACATGGTAACTTTAGTTGGTTTTGGAACGTTTTATGTTGGCAAGCGTGCCGCACGTAATGGACGTAACCCGCGTACCGGTGCAACCATCAAAATTAAAGCAGCAAAAGTTCCAAAATTCCGTGCTGGTAAAGCACTGAAGGACGGGGTACAATAGCGCCCTTTCGGTCGAGGCAAATCAAACGCTGTAGATCAGGTTTGCCGATACCGAAGTTGCATTTTGCGGGTGCTTAGCTCAGCTGGTAGAGCGTCGCCCTTACAAGGCGAATGTCGGCGGTTCGAACCCGTCAGCACCCACCAGCAAGGTGTATATAGTTTTTGGAGTGGTAGTTCAGTCGGTTAGAATACCGGCCTGTCACGCCGGGGGTCGCGGGTTCGAGTCCCGTCCACTCCGCCAAACAGGGGCGAACAATAGTTCGCCCTTTTTCCTTTTCAGCTTGCCGGATTGAATCATGCTTGAAACCATTCGTGGATTGTCCCAAGGTTGGTTAGCGAAACTGATCCTAGCCCTCATCACCGTACCCTTTGCATTGTGGGGTATCGAATCGTATTTCCGTTCTGATGCCGATGCCGATATTGTGGCTAAAGTATCTGGGCAGAGCATTTCACAACAGGAATTTAACCAGTCAATACGCGAACAAAGCGAACGTTTGCGTAACGCTTTGGGCAGGAATTACGATCCTGCACTAATGGATAAACCAGACATGCGGCAAGGCATTCTGGATAACCTGATTAACCAGCGCCTCCTGTTTAATGAAGCTGTTCGGGCGCGCTTGGTTGTTCCAGACGCGCAACTGGCAGAGGTCATTAGCGCAGAAACTGCCTTTCAATTGGGCGGGAAGTTCTCCCAAGAACACTACGAGAAATTACTGCGCGCCCAGAATTTGACCCCGGTAGCCTTTGAAGGTCGTTTGCGCCGAGACCTCTTGGTTCAGCAGTTACGTAATGCTTACCTTGAGTCCGCCATTGTTCCGCAAAGTGCGATTGAAGGTTTCATAAAGATCAACGAAGAACAGCGCGAGGTGAGTCAGGTTACGCTCTCGCCAGACCAATACCTGGGCAATATCCAGGTTGATGCCGCTGCGCTGAAATCCTATTACGATGGCCATCAGAAGGAATTCACTGTTCCCGAGCAGATTAGGTTGAATTATGTCGTGCTGTCCATGGACAACCTGATGGCTCAGGTGCAGGTGTCGGACGAGGAAGTGAAGAAGCAATACGAGGAACAAGCCGCACGCTATCAGGACCAGGGCGAGCGCCAGGCCAGTCACATATTGCTCACATTGCCACCTAATGCAAATGCATCTGCAAAGGAAGCGGCCAAACGCAAAGCGGAACAGATTCTGGAGCAGGTCAAGAAAAACCCTGCCAGTTTTGCCGAAGTGGCGAAGAAGGAATCTCAGGACACAGGTTCCGCACCCAAAGGTGGTGATCTGGGGATGTTCGCTCGTGGCGCCATGGTGAAGCAGTTTGAAGATGCCGCATTTCAAATGAAGGTGGGTGAGATTCGTGGGCCAGTGGAATCTGAGTTTGGCTTTCACATTATCAAGCTGACAGGGAGCAAGCCCGGCAAAACCATTACTCTGGCAGAGGTCAAGCCGAGTATTGTGAATGACATCAAGCAGCAGAAAGCCGGCAGTAAATTTGCCGAGGCAGCGGAGAGTTTCAGTAACATGGTGTATGAGCAGTCGGACAGCCTCAAGCCGGTTTCAGACGCACTCAAACTGACGATGCAGACCAGCGACTGGTTGAGCCACAATGGTGGACCGACAGTGCCGCTTAATAACCCGAAATTGCTACAGGCGGTGTTCGCCGATGACGTGTTGAAGAATGCACGCAATACTGAAGCGATCGAGGTGGCTCCCAATACCCTGGTGGCAGCGCGTATTGTCGAACACAAGCCCGCCAGCGTGAAACCCTTTGAACAAGTCGGGGCAGAAATTACGGCTCGTCTTCAGCGTGAACAAGCCAGTGCAAAAGCAGTGAGTGAAGCCAAGGATAAGCTTGCCAAACTGCAGCAGGGTACCAATGTGGATCTGTCTTGGGGTAAGGCGCAGATGGTGAGCCGACAGCAGGCTCAGAACTTGAATGGCCCGGCACTTGCTTTGGTCTTCAAGGCTAACTTTGCCAAGTTGCCGGCCTATGTCGGTCTGGAGAATGCGCAGGGCGGTTACACTTTGTATAAAATTTCGAAGGTGACCGCCCCCGCCCAAGTGGATCCGGCCAAGCGCAATGAATATGCAAATAACATGCGACAACTCGTTGCCGAGGAGAGTTTCTCGGCTTATCTTGCCTACTTGCGGCGTACCAGTGACGTGACGGTAAAGCGCGAAAATCTGGAAAAGAAAGATCGCTGAGTAGCTGATTTGTAACCAGACAACCTCCCCCGGAATCCTCCGGGGGGATGTTCAGGCGCTGGCGGCATCCGGGTTGCCCAGCGCCGTGGTGTTGAAGCCACAGTCCACGTAGGTTATTTCACCGGTAATGCCGCTTGCCAGATCACTGCACAGGAATGCGGCAGTGTTGCCCACTTCTTCGATCGTCACATTGCGCCGTAATGGGGCATTCTTTTCAGTAAATCCCAGCAGTTTGTTAAAGTCGGCAATGCCGGCTGCTGCCAAGGTCTTGATCGGACCGGCGGATACTGCATTGACCCTAATCCCTTTTGGACCCAGGCTCTGTGCCATGTAGCGTACATTGGCTTCGAGACTGGCTTTGGCCAGACCCATCACGTTGTAATGTGGAATCGAGCGCACGGCGCCAAGATAGGACAGGGTGAGCAGTGCCCCATTGCGCCCCTGCATCATGGGAAGTCCTGCCTTGGCCAGTGCAGCAAAGCTGTAGGCGCTGATGTCGTGCGCAATTCTGAAATTTTCGCGTGTGACTGAATCGAGATAATCTCCCATCAGCGCTTCCCTGGGCACGAAGGCAATGGAATGCACGATGCCATCCAGTCCATCCCAGTGCTTGCCAAGGTCGGTGAACAATTGGGTGATCTCCTCGTCGCTGCCAACGTCGCAGGGGAACACCAGTTCTCCGCCGAATTCTTTGGCCAGATCGATTACGCGATCCTTGATCCGCTCGCCTTGATAAGTGAAGGCCAGTTCTGCACCTTCCCGTTTCATGGCTGTTGCAATGCCATAAGCGATGGAACGGTTGCTGATCAACCCTGTAATCAGAATGCGCTTGTTTGCCAAAAATCCCATGGTATATCCTCTATCAGCCGCTATTGCGAGAAACACGAATTATAACTCAAAAGCACCCAGTGCATTTTGGGGGTAGCCGCGACAGATGACGCCGCATTCCGCTTTACGCTACACTGTTGCACCGATGACATCGCTATGCAGACATTGGATCATCCTGCTGTTGCCGGTAATGCTTGCGGCATGCGGTGATTCCTCCTGGAACAATCCTTACCCCCCTGCGGAACGAGGCGCGAAGACGCTTTACACTGCGTTCTCCGAGCGCCCCAAGCACCTCGATCCGGCTCGCTCCTACAGTTCCAATGAAGCAGTGTTCACGGCCCAGGTTTACGAGCCACCCCTGCAATACCATTTTCTGCAGCGTCCCTATCAGCTGATTCCACTGACCGCGACCGAGGTGCCCACTCCCCATTTTTACAACAGCAAAGGCGAGCGGCTGCCGCGTGATGCACGCCCACAGGACATCGCTTACAGCGTTTACGATATACATATTCAGCCCGGCATCCGCTATCAGCCGCATCCGGCATTTGCCCAGGATGAGCAAGGTCGGCCACTCTATCAACAGCTCGGGCCACAAGACATAGCACAGGTGCGTAAATTGTCAGACTTCGCCAAGACCGGCACGCGTGAGCTGACTGCGGCCGATTACGTTTACCAGATCAAGCGCCTTGCGCATCCGAAACTGCACTCACCGATTCTGGGATTGATGGGTGATTACATCGTCGGGCTAAAGGAATACGCCGCCACCTTGGGCAAAGCCGCCAAGAAACAAGCTGCTGGAAATGGTTACCTCGATCTCGATCGCTACCCGCTGGAAGGGGCGCAGGTGCTTGATCGCTACACCTATCGCGTCAAGATTCGCGGCAAGTATCCGCAGTTTGTATATTGGCTGGCGATGCCGTTTTTCGGGCCGGTTCCGGCAGAAGCTGAGCGCTTTTATTCCCAAACCGGACTGGCCGAACGCAATATCACGCTGGACTGGTATCCGGTAGGCACCGGTCCGTACATGCTGGCGGTGAACGATCCCAACCAGCGCATGGTGCTGCAGCGCAACCCGAATTTCCACGGTGAACGTTACCCGAGCCAGGGCGAGCCGGGGGATGAATCGGCAGGATTGCTTGGCGATGCCGGCAAGCCGCTGCCACTTGTCGACACAGTGGTGTTCAGTCTGGAAAAAGAGAATGTGCCTTATTGGAATAAATTCCTGCAGGGCTATTTCGATGCGTCCGGGATCAGCTCCGACAGCTTCGATCAGGCGGTGCAATTCGGGGCCGGATGGGAGGCGACACTAACCGACGACATGCGCACCAAAGGCATCAACCTGGTGACTGCAGTGGCGACCTCGATCCATTACATGGGTTTCAATATGCTGGACCCGGTGGTGGGCGGCAACTCAGAGCGGGCGCGCAAATTGCGCCAGGCTGTTTCCATTGCCATTGATTATGAGGAGTACATTTCCATCTTCCGCAATGGGCGGGGAATACCGGCTCAGGGGCCGATCCCGCCGGGTATATTCGGCTATGTGGAGGGCAAGGGTGGGGTCGATCCTGCTGTGTACAATTGGGCCGATGGCAAGGCGCAGCGCAAACCGATTGAAGATGCGCGCAAGCTCCTTGCGGAGGCGGGCTACCCCAACGGCGTGGACGAAAAGAATGGCAAGCCGCTGGTGCTGTACTTCGACACCGCCGCCAGCGGGCCGGATAGCAAAGCGCTGCTGGACTGGCACATCAAGCAATTGCAAAAGATCAATATCCAACTGGTGATCCGCAGTTCCGATTACAACCGCTTTCAGGACAAGATGGCCAAGGGCAGCGCGCAGATTTTCGAGTGGGGTTGGAATGCGGATTATCCCGACCCGGAGAATTTTTTGTTCCTGCTCTACGGACCCAACAAGAAAGTGGGCAAGGAAGGGGAGAATGCCGCCAACTACGAGAACCCGGAATTCGACCAGCTGTTCGAGCAGATGAAGGACATGGACAACGGTCCCGCGCGTCAAGCCGTCATCGACCGGATGCTGGCCATCGTGTGGCAGGATGCGCCCTGGGTGTGGGGCTTTCACCCCAAGGACTTCAGCTTGCAGCACGCCTGGGTCTACAACGTGAAGCCGAATCTGATGGCGAATAACACCACTAAATACCGGCGCGTTGATCCAGAGCAGCGTGCTGAAAAACGGCGCGAGTGGAATCAGCCTGTGCTGTGGCCGTTGGCGTTGTTGCTGGGTGGACTGGTAGTGGCGATTACGCCGGCGGTGGTGGCTTACCGGCGGCGCGAGAAGGCGGCTGTCAGCCCTCATCCCAACCTTCTCCCGGGGGGAGAAGGGGCAAACGATTCCACTTCGGGCAGGAGGGGATGATTTGATTAACTACATCATCCGCCGCCTGCTGTACGCCATCCCGATCCTGCTCGGGGTGAACATCCTCACCTTCACCCTGTTCTTTGTGGTCAACACCCCGGACAACATGGCGCGCATTCATCTCGGCATGAAGCGCGTCACACCAGACGCCATCGTCAAATGGAAACATGAGCATGGGTATGACAAGCCCTTGCTGATCAACACCAAGGTCGAGGGAGCGGCCAAGCTGACCGACACCATCTTCTTCGACAAATCCATGAGCATGTTCGCCTTGCGCTTCGGTCAGTCCGATGATGGCCGCGACATCGCCAACGAGATCAAAACCCGCATGTGGCCCAGCTTGGCGATTGCCTTGCCGGTGTTCGTCATCGGCCTGCTGGTGAACATCACTTTCGCGCTGCTCATGGTGTTTTTCCGGGCCACGTATCTGGACTTCTGGGGGGTGGTGGCGTGCGTGGTGATGATGTCCATTTCCGGGCTGTTCTACATCATTGCCGGGCAGTATCTGGTGAGCAAGCTGTGGCATCTGGTGCCGATTTCCGGTTTTGATTACGGTGCCAATGCCTTCAAGTTCCTGGTGCTGCCAGTAGCGGTCAGCGTGCTGGCAGGTATCGGCAGCGGTGTGCGCTGGTACCGCACAATTTTTCTGGAAGAAGCGGGCAAGGATTATGTACGCACCGCCCGCGCCAAAGGGTTGTCCGAAGTGCGTGTGCTGTTCCGGCATGTGCTGAAAAACGGCATGATCCCGATCCTGACCGGGGCGGTGGTGGTGATTCCCACGTTGTTCATGGGCAGCCTGGTCACTGAATCGTTCTTCGGCATTCCCGGCCTCGGTAGCTACACCATCGATGCCATCAACAGCCAGGACTTCGCCATCGTGCGCGCCATGGTGTTCCTCGGTTCGCTGTTGTATATCGTCGGGCTGATTCTGACGGACATCTCTTACACGCTGGTTGACCCGCGCATAAGGCTGGAATGATGCTGGCATTCAAACTCGATATATTGCTGACAGACAAGTTGATCTACGTTTTGCTGGCGGTGATCGCGCTGCTGGTATGGCGCATCCTGCGTCACGAACATCTGCGTGCCCCATGGCGGCGCGTGGCGCAGAGCCAGGCGGGCATGGCAGCGGCGGTGATTCTGATTGCATTTGTCGCAGTGGGCTTGCTCGATTCCGTGCATTTCCGGCACTTGCTGGACAACGGTGGCAAGGGTGAGCGCCAGTACGCAAGCGAAGTGCTGAGTCTGCTCGACGTGGCCGCAGCGCCATTGCGCGAGCGGGTCGAGAAAACCTATTCCGCACCGTTTGCGGCCCAGCTCTACGCTAAAGAAACGATTGAACTGCCGGGCGGCCGGCAGGTACGTGACTTCCCCCGCCTGAAATACGGCGGGGCGCATCTGAAAGACCCAGAGCGTGAGCGTGGCGACGACATTCAGTCCCGCGCCGCTGGTTCGCTCTCGCTGGGGTTCGCAGTGTGGGCAGTGCTGGCGACATTGTGTATCAGTTGGCTGGCGCGCTGCTGGGGCACTACCTTCCTTCAGGCGTTGGGGCAGGTGGCGCGCGGCGAGAGTCAGGTGGCGTGGCGTGCGGTGTTGCTGACCAGCGCCCTGGTGATACTTGTGGGGTCACTCGCGGCGGGGTTGTGTGTGCCGTACCACATCTTCGGCACCGACAAGGTGGGGCAGGACGTGTTCTATCATGCCTTAAAGAGCATCCGCACGGGTTTGGTGATAGGCACCCTTACCACGTTGGTGATGCTGCCCTTTGCGCTGTTGCTGGGCATTGTGGCGGGCTATATGCGCGGCTGGGTGGATGATGTGATCCAGTATGTCTACACCACGCTCAATTCGATTCCCGGTGTGCTGTTGATTGCTGCCGCGGTGCTGATCATGCAGGGGCATATCGAGAGCAATCCGGACACGTTCGATACCGTGGCAGCGCGCTCCGATTTCCGTTTGTTGTTCCTGTGCCTGATCCTGGGCGTGACCAACTGGACCGGACTGTGCCGGCTGCTGCGCGGCGAGGCGCTCAAGCTGAGTGAGATGGACTATATCCAGGCCGCACGCGCTTTCGGCGTCAGCCACTGGCGCATCATCAGCCGCCACATTCTGCCTAACGTGTTTCATATCGTCTTGATTAGCGTGGTGCTGGATTTCAGCGGCCTGGTGCTGGCCGAGGCGGTGCTGTCTTATGTTGGCGTGGGGGTGGACCCGACCATGCAGAGCTGGGGCAACATGATCAACAGCGCGCGCCTGGAGATGGCGCGCGAGCCGATCGTGTGGTGGCAGCTGGCTGCGGCGTTTGCTTTCATGTTCGTGCTGGTACTCGCGGCCAATATCTTTGCTGACGCGGTGCGCGATGCCTTTGATCCGCGTGCGGGCAGGCGCATGTCCGCCAAGGTGCTGGCACGGTTGAGGCTGGGTGGTGCGCATGAGTGATAACGGCGCTCTGCTGCGAGTGAAAGACCTCAAGACCTGGCTAGCCGCCGGGGATAAGATAGTGCGCGCGGTGGACGGGGTGAGCTTTGATATCGCGCGCCACCAGACCTTCGCCTTGCTCGGCGAATCCGGCTGTGGCAAATCCATGACTGCCTTGTCTCTGCTGCGTCTGCTGCCGGAGAGCGGACGCATCGTAGACGGCGCAGTGCAACTCGATGGCCTGGACCTGCTCGCCCTGCCCGAAGCTGCCATGCGCAATGTGCGTGGCAAGCGCGCAGCGATGATCTTTCAGGAGCCGATGACCAGCCTCAACCCGGTGCTGACCGTGGGCGACCAGATTGGCGAAGCGCTGCTACGGCATACCGACTTGCGCGGCGCTGCCGTCACCGAGCGGGTGCGCGCCTTGCTCGATGCGGTGGGCATACCCGACGCGGCACGGCGGGTTACCGAATATCCGTTCCAGCTCTCCGGCGGCATGAAACAGCGCGTGATGATCGCCATGGCGCTGGCCGGCGAGCCTGATCTGCTGATCGCGGACGAGCCCACCACCGCGCTCGACGTGACCATCCAGGCGCAGGTGCTAGACCTGTTGCGCGAGTTGCAGGCCAAGAGCGGCATGGCGATTTTGCTCATCACCCACGACCTGGGCGTGGTGTCGGAAATGGCGCACCGCGTGGCAGTGATGTATGCCGGCGAGATCGTGGAAATTGCCGACCGCGCCCAGTTCTTCGCCAGCCCGGCGCATCCCTATTCCAAAAAGCTGTTCGATTCCCTGCCCGGCCGCACCAAGCGCGGCCAAGAGCTTAGCGTAATTCGCGGCGCGGTGCCGGCGCTGGACCAGGAACTTCACGGCTGTCGTTTTGCCGAGCGCTGCGATTATGTCTGGGAGCTGTGTCGGGAACAGTCGCCTGATTGGGCCGAACTGGCGCCCGGCCATACTGTGCGTTGCCATCTAGCAGCGACACCGGCGCAAGCTGCCGCAAGCGTATTACCGCAAGCTGCAGCGAGCGTTGCTGAAGGTGAATCCGTAACAGAGAATTTACTGCAAGTGAGCGATCTCAAAATTCACTTCCCGGTGCACAAGGGCCTGTTTAAGCGCGTGGCGGGGCAGGTAAAGGCAGTAGATGGGTTGTCCCTGGCGATCCCGACCGGCCACACCCTGGCGCTGGTGGGTGAGTCGGGTTGTGGCAAGACCACCGTGGGCAAGGGCATCCTGCAACTGCTGCGGCCCACCGCAGGTAGCGTGCGTTTCGCCGGAGCGGAACTGACCACACTCAGCTCGGGTGCATTGCGCGCCAAACGCGCTGAATTACAGATCATCTTCCAGGATCCCTATGCCTCGCTTGACCCGCGCATGCTGGTGAGCGACATCATCGAAGAGGGCATGCTCGCTCTGGGCGTGGGGCGCTCAGCTCTGGAACGATCTTCTGCGGTCGACACCATCCTGCGCCAGGTGGGACTCTCTGCCGAAATCAAACACCGCTACCCGCATGAATTTTCCGGCGGACAACGCCAGCGTATCGCCATCGCGCGCGCGCTTGCCGTGCGGCCGAAATTGATCGTGTGCGACGAGCCTACCAGCGCGCTCGACGTTTCTGTTCAGGCGCAGATATTGAATTTACTCAAACAGTTGCAGAATGAACTTAATCTATCTTATTTGTTCATTACTCACAATCTGGCGGTTGTGGAATACCTGGCGCATGAGGTGGCCGTGATGTATCTGGGGCGCATTGTGGAGCAGGGGAGTGTGGAAGAAATGCTGAAGCAGCCGCGACATCCCTATACCCAGGCGCTACTGTCGGCGGTGCCAGTTATTGAAGGCGGCACTGAGCGAACCATCATCCGCTTGCAGGGCGATATGCCGTCCCCGCTCAACCCGCCGTCAGGCTGCCATTTTCACCCGCGTTGTACGCAGGCAATGGCGGTGTGCAGAGAGGTATACCCTGAGGAAACCAAGCTCGGTTCAAGTCAGGTGGTGCGGTGTCATTTGTATTCCCAGTGAAAGTGCAGAATTGGTAGGCCGATCAAGTCGAATTATCGGGCGGTTTGGTGCCAATTTCGGCCACTCACTGCGCACTCGTAAATGGCTATTGTCAGCAGGTTAGCGGCCGTTGAGAAATATGTTCCCAGCCCCCAAGTCGCTTCTCCAGGAAAATCGGCGTTGTTGCGAGTGCGCATCAGTATTTTGGCGATGTCGAATAATATTCAGCTTCGCCAGGAAGGCCTATCAAGAACTGCAAGTCAGGATTAAGAATGCTGGCATCAATGTTCTTGTGTCGACCAACAATAAAATTGTATCCCTCTTGTTTGGTGCATACAGTAGAAACACGTTTATATATAATTTCCATCGTGTCGTATGCATCGGAATAGGCAGCAGTTTTTTGCGTGACAATGTACTCTTTGGCTTTCGATAGTCTACCCTTTACATATGCGGGTTTAAATTTAATAGCAGAACCGTTTGATGCCCGTATTTGACTGCATTGGAGTTCGACCGAAAATTCATATTTATTTATAATCTTATAATTTTTCGCTTCACAGGAACCTGACCATCTTCCATCACCTGTGGAAAAATTGGATGCGAACTCAGCGGCTATGAGTTTGGGCGAAGGGATAGAATTTTCATTGGGAATGCAAAAATATCCACCATGCCCACCTACCCACTTTCCAGGCGGCAAGAACTGTTGCCGTTGTTCCGCAGGCATCGCCATTCCGCAATGTAGAAGGCAATATATACTAAGCACCGGAATGCGATAATTATAAAAAATCATGGTGCTACCTTAGTTTTTGCATTAAACCTGTGGTCAGGGTTGGCAGACGGGGTCGCGCTAGTAATGGGCCGCCTCCCGCGCCTATCCATGAAATTTTTCCCAATTGGTGTTTCTGGGAAGGTAGCAGTATTTGATATCTGGCACCTCATACGTCTTACCATCTATTTCAAGTGACCCAAGATGCAAGACAAACCCCTGCATGGCTGGTGCTTTCATATTGAAAGTCAGCCCGCGTAGGGCGCAATCAATATTGCGCCGAATGAAAAAGTTTGGTGCAATGCGCTGCGCTTATTGTCACCCTACAATTTACTTGAGTTGGTATGTAATTGGAACGGGGTGGCTGCTTTGCGCTACTGAAGGGGCACTCGATTGGCCTACCCTGACAGTCGCTTCCGGGTCGAAAATGGGCCATCGCGAACGGCAGAACTGCACTGTCTGCCGTAGTTGAAATTCTGACACTACCTGTCTGTTTAAGTCTGGGTTACTATAAAATCCATCGTGCCCAATCACCTCGACCAAACTCAACCGCTTCCCAACCCACTTATCTCGTTGGGATCGGACGCCACGCCTTCCCAGATAGGCCGTTACCAAATTCACGCCACGCTGGGCAGTGGCAGCATGGGAACGGTTTACCTCGCCCTTGACCCCCTCATCGGTCGCACCGTCGCACTCAAAGTAATTCTGCGGGATCGGTACAGCGATGAAGCAGAGCAGTTTGGAAATATTTTCAGGCAGGAAATTCAAGCGATAGGCCAACTCGCGCATCCTAATATCGTCGTCATCCACGATGCTGAATTGACAGACACCATGGCCTATTTTGCCATGGAATATATCAAGGGGAAAACGCTTAGAGACTTGCTGGATGACAGGGTAAAACTGCCTCTTGACCATGTCAGGGATATCATCGGCCAGATTGCGGAAGGTCTGCAACATGCACACCAGCACAACATCGTGCACCGTGACATCAAGCCAGGCAATATCATGATTGCGCCAAACGGTACGGTAAAAGTCATGGATTTTGGTATCGCTTTGCGGACCTCGCCCGGCAAGCTCAAGGAATCTGCCCAACTTGGTACTCCGCGCTATATGGCCCCGGAACAGTTTCTTAATGGCCCGTTGGACAAGCGTGTCGATATCTATGCGCTGGGCGGGGTGTTGTATGAGTTGTTGATAGGCGCTCCGGCTTTTGATGCAGAATCGTTACAGTCATTGCGGGACAGGATAATGCACGAGGATCCTGTCCCGCCGTCCAAGCGCAATTCAAACCTTGGCCAACGCTACGACCGAATCGTTGCCCGTGCCATGCATAAATCTCCTGATGCGCGTTATCAGGATGTGCGCGAGTTGGCGATGGATGTCATGAGCGCCAATAAATCCGGCCTGGCGTGGAGCAAAGCGTCGTTCCCCCTCAAATCCCTTTCCATGAACGAACTACTGGGCCGGCTTTTGAAATCCGTCTGGCTGTTCAAGGGTTTTCGCATGGACGAAATGGTCGAATGCCTGCTCCATTCTGAAAAAACCATTGCCATTGCAGGGACTCAAATTATCCAGGAAGGAAGCCCGGGTGACTTCGTCTATATCCTGGTCGCAGGTCATGTAGAGGTAGTCAAGGAAGGTCAGAATCACACCACGCATGTCCTGTCCACCCTGGGGCCGGGGCAGAGTTTCGGGGAAATGTCCTTGGTGGAAAGCAGCCTCTGTTCAGCCTCGGTACGCGCTGTGGAGGAGTGTGTCCTGTTGCGTATCTCGCAAGCCGATTTCTGGAAAATGCCCACCGTGAGCGCCAAGCTCTACAAAAATATTGCCGGATTACTGTCATCACGCCTGCGGCACAGCAACGAGTCGCTGGCCATGGTAATGAACGAAAAAGAGTAGCGGGCATCGCTATGAATCCATGGTTCTTCGGGGCGCATGGGGAAATCCGCTAAACCGACAAACGGTCATTTTGTCCCGACGTACGGTAATCTCCTCGGGTACGTTTTGGTTTAGTATCAAACCATCAATAAAGGCAAACCTGCTGAAAAGCAGGGACGCAAAGCTTCCGGTCTAAAGAGCATATGCTCCATGACAGCGGGGTTGCCGGTCAAACCGTCAAACCAGCCACGCCCAGTGTGGCCCGCTCTCGTCGCATTGCTCCCGGAACCAAGAAACCGTACGGGAGACATGAAATGCGCAAAAATCTTATCGCCTTGGCACTGGTTGGCATTTTCTCTGCTCCGTGTACTTCTCAAGCTATTAGTGCAGAACATCCTGCGGCACCTGCTGCAAAAATGTTCAGTGCGGTTGATCTAAACACTGAAACAGTCTTTGCCGGCACCGGCAACATCGTCTTGCAGGCGGGTGAGCAGAAGTTTGTGCTTATCTTCGAAAAAACCTTCTACATGGACGACGCCCAGAAGGTGCGGCGGTGGGAAGGTTACCTGGCAAGTGACAAGAACCTGAAAGCGTCTTTCATCAGGGGTTTGTCTGGATATATAACAGGCATGATCGACACGCCACAAGGCAGGCTGCTGGTCGGTAATGCAAACGGCAAGTATTTCCTGTACTCGGAGGAGAGCGGTGGATCGGGAGCCAACGATGGCTCAATACCCTCCAGCTTTCGCTGGGTGCGGAAAGCGGAGGGGGGCGTCAAAAAACCTGCCGAAGCGGCTTACATGACGGAGTTTGATGCAGTCTCTGCGGCAACCGTCCCTGTTGGAGGCAGTTTCAATCTGGCGCTTCCCGGAGTGGGCGATTTCGAAGTAATGCACGATGAAACAGCCGCGGGTGATAAAACCGGTGCGGTGTTCGTTGGCCACCTGAAAGATTATGGCACTGACTTCAGAATGCAGGTCAGCTACTCTGAAACCGGCGCAGAAGGTTATATCCTAACTCCGCAGGGCGAATTCCGCCTGGAGACCATCGCCGGCCAGCAGTGGCTTATCGACATGCAGCGCTCAGGCCTGCATTCCCATGTGGCCGACCATGATGACTCCGCGCCTCCTGTGGCGGGCATGGTGGCAAACGCGCTGGCTGTAGCGCCGAATGCCGGCATGGCACAGGCAGGCGCCACAACTACACCGACTGTTACCAGCACCACCGCCGCATCAACTACGACGGCAACCGCTGCCAAACCGGTTGTCGATCTGCTGGTGTTGTATTCTCCGGGATTCGAATCTGCGTACGGCGGAGCCAACCAGGCGCTGACCAGAATCCAGCTTTTTACCGCCATGACCAACACCGCCTACAAGGATAGTCTGGTCAACATGGAAGTCCGCCTTGTAGGAGCGGAGAAGATCAATATCGCGGACACGACTTCCAACTCGACTACTTTGGGTGATTTGGCCGCAGCCCGCGGTGCCTTTGCCAGCGTGCCTGCCTTGCGCGCTAAATATGGTGCCGATCTGGTTGTTCTGGTTCGCCCGTTCTACATGAATGCCCAGGCTGGTTCATGCGGCGTTGGATATATTGGCGGCTATGGCGGGCAGGACATCAGCCTGTACAAGAACCTTGGTTACTCGGTGGTGAGCGATGGCCGAGATCGGGCCGGCACCGCGTATTACTGCACTGACTACACCTTCGCGCACGAGCTTGGCCACAATATGGGCAGCATGCACGACCGTGTCACCGTCGCAAGCCAGGGCGGAGGTACGGGGGCATATCCCTACGGGTTTGGCTACGGCATGTCTGGTTCTTTCGGAACCATCATGAGTTACATCAATCCGAGAGTTGGCAAGTTTTCTGCTCCGACCGTCAAATGCACGACACAGTTCAATTGCGGGGTAACTGAAACCGATACCAAAAACTCGGCGAATAACGCCCTGTCGTTGAACAACACGGCGGCAAAGGTGGCAGCGTTCTCCCAGCCGGTGGCTCTGCCAGTGACCCTGTCGGGTGTTGTGTCAGTCGGTACGACACCATTGCTCAATGTGACGCTCACACCGTCGGCAACCACGGTGAAATGCACGACTTCGGCAAGCAATGGTATGTATTCCTGCACTGCGCCAAATGGCTGGAGTGGCACGATTACCCCGACACTTTCTGGCTACACTTTCAATCCGGGCAGCGCGAGCGTCTCGAATGTGACGGCAAGCAAGACAGGCGTCAATTTTGCCGGCACGGCCATCCTGGTAAAATCGACTACGCCAACAACCACTACAACCGCAACAAAACCGTCGACTACCACTGCGACAACCACAACAAAAACATACACAACCAAGATCAATGGCGTGACCTATGTGACTACCATAACCACAACGGTCACCACGATATCAAACAAAACCACGACATCTTTCAGCGTCACGACAAAACGACTTTAGGAATGAGGTCGAATCAAGCCCTGTCCTGAGTGCCATCCAGCGCTTCTCGCAGCATCATAGCCAGTCCCTGCTGCTCGTTCTTTGGGTCTGCCAGTGCGGCCCGAGAGGCGCACTGACGTTTGAGCAAGGCGTAAAATTCAGGGGATGATTCAGCGCGGGTGAGCAGTTGCGCCAGAGCGGTCTCATCGCCCAGCGGATAATAGCCCGCATAATCTGGCCCAAGCAGGCCGATGTTGCCGGGTATCGCCGAGGCGAGCATGGGAACGCCTGCCGCCAAGGCTTCCGAAACGACATTGGCGCCGCCCTCCATGCGCGAACTGATCACCATCAGATGGCTGCGCACCAGCTTCCGGCGCACTTGCCAGTGTGGAACATTGTCCAGCCAGTGATAGCGGGGCAGGGTGGCCATTAGTTCGCGCGCTTGCTGCGCCATCTCCGGGTTTAGGGCGCGCCCCATGTGGATAAGCTCAATGCGGGATTCGGGTGGGAGCAAGGGGAGAGCCAGCGCGGTGCGGAAAGGGTCTTTTTCCTCGCGCAAGTGGCCGATCACGCATACGACGAAGCGATTTTCGGGCGGTGATACGAACTGTGTGTGGGGCTGCGCCGACTGCACCACCACGTTGGTTTTTGCACGTATTTCCGGTGCTAACTCCTGCAGGCCTTGTTCTTGCAACACCACCAGCCGCGTGGCGAGGCGCATTGATTCCTGGGCATCGGGGTCGGTGCGGATGTCACGGTACAGGTCGGTGCCGGTGAGCACCACAATCAGCGGGCGACCGGGCCAGCGCGCGGCGAAACGCTTGATGGAATCGTGACTGCGCCGAGCATGCAGGGCCAGCATCAAGTCTGCGGCTTGGCCGTTCCACACCGATTGCAGCGTGACTTTGTGTCCCATTTCTCTGAGAAAGCGTGCCCATCTCTGCGCGGTAATGCGGTTTCCGGCGCGGGAGCTTGCTCCAGCGGGGGTGATGATGATGATTTTCATGTGGGCGTAATCACGCTAGACTTAGCTCATTGGACTTACCGTATGTTGAAGTTAATCCAGGCAGTTGATTCAGGCACTAAGAAAACGAAGGGTAAATGATAATAATCCTGCAAAACCCATTCTTGCTCGAACCATTATTTTCACTATATCAGATTCCTGCGCAGCCACTTTGCTGTGCTCATTCCAGGATGGGCGCACGATGAGCTTTCAGGCAGTCTGGTATGTTCGACACGGCGATCAAGTGTTAGGGCCATTCCCGGAACGCATGATCAGTCGCGGGGTGTTGCTGGGTCGCTTCAGTCGCGGCGATCAGGTCAGCCTGGATAAAGCTATATGGCTACGCCTCAGCGAGGTTGCTGAACTGCTGCCGCAGCCCGCAGCAGAAAGCGTGCAGGGCAAGGCAAAATCGGCACGCTGGAACGAAGAGCGGCGGCTTGCTGAACTGCGCTGGGCGGATGAGCGCGGCCAGCCTGATAGACGTCAGGAGCAGGCCGATGCCACGAGAGCAATAAATGTTGCTGAGGATGCGCGCAGCAAGCGTGATCGCCGCCTCGTGAAGGAGGCGCCTGCGGTGGTTGCCAATCGGGAAGCGCATGTACCTCAGGCGTCGCCTATCCAGGGTAAACGTACTTACGGATCGGTACTGACTCTGATCGGCCTGAGCGCAGCGGTAATCGCCGGGGCGTTATGGCTGCCCCCGGTGGAGCCAATAAAGGTCGGACTCGGACCCGCCACACCGACTTGCCAGGCGCCACCCGTGGCAAGCATAAACTGGAGTGGCTGTAACCGAAGCGGGGCATGGCTCCCCGGCGTTGTGCTACAAAGCGCCAACCTCAGCAACGGCCGCCTGAGCAACGCGCATCTGAACGATAGCAACCTGTCCTACGCCAATCTATCGGGAGCAGATTTAGTCAATGCCAAGCTGAAGCGCGCGCGTTTGTTGGGGGCGAAGCTGGTTAACGCCAAACTCAATAACGCCGATCTGACTGAGGCAGACCTCAGTTACGCCGATCTGCGCAGTGCTGTTATCGAGGGGGCGGTCCTGACTGGAGCGCACCTTGATAACGCCATCTGGCCTGACGGTAACACCTGCGCCGCAGGATCGCTTGGGCAGTGTCTTAAGGCACGTTGATCAATGAAACTGATTGCTTCGCGCGAAAACACCTATTTTAAATTGCTGAAAAAACTCGCTGCTTCAGCCAAGGAGCGGAGGGAAACCAGCACAGCCATGCTCGACGGAGAGCACCTGCTGAGCGCATATCTGGATTCTGGTGGTGTACCGCAAGCCGTGATCGTGAGCAGTTCCGCGCGAGGACAGCCGGCAATAGAAAACTTGCTGCAGCGAGCGGCAACTGCCGAGAGCGTTGAACTCCCTGACACGCTGTTTGCAGAAGTGGCCCCAGTCAAATCGCCGACCGGAATCATGGCGCTGATTGCCATTCCAGAGCCGGTCCCACAAGCCGCAGATTTTTGCGTATTGCTGGAAGATATTCAGGACCCAGGCAACCTCGGTTCCATACTGCGCTCTGCCGCTGCGGCCGGGGCGCAAGCAGCCTATCTCTCGCAACACTGCACCGACCCCTGGTCGCCCAAAGTGCTGCGTGCGGGCATGGGGGCGCATTTTTCCCTGCAAATTTTTGAGAGCGCCGATCTGCCAGAAATCGCCCAGACTTTTACCGGCAGCGTGGTGGCCGCTACACTCGTGGCTGAACGTAGCTTGTACCAGCTTGACCTGAGTGGCTCAGTCACATTCGCCATTGGCAATGAGGGGGCAGGGTTGTCCGAAAAATTGCTGGCCGCTGTCGATGTGCGTGTCACCATCCCCATGCCGGGCGCAATGGAATCCCTCAATGCTGCAGCCGCAGCGGCAATATGTTTGTTCGAGCGGGTGCGGCAGAAACAGCAAGCTTTGTAGGTCGGGCTTGAGCCCGACATGTCGGTCTGAAGACCGACCTACAAGGCTTAGCGGGCATGCCGCCTAAGCTTGAGTCGATGAATAATCGTGGCGGCGATTTCCTCAATCGACTGCGTCGTGGTGTCGAGAAAGACGATCCCTTCCTCCCGAAATAGCCTTTCACTTTGCAGCACTTCGTGGCGGCAGTTTTCCAGCGCAGCGTATTCACTTCCCGGCTGGCGTTCGGTGCGGATCTGGTGCAGCCGCTCCGGGCTGATGGTGAGTCCGAATAACTTGGCGCGATATGGGGTGATCGCATCCGGCAAGCGCGCATCGTCAAAATCTTCCGGGGTCAGCGGGTAGTTGGCTGCCCGGACGCCATGCTGCAACGCCAGATATAAACAGGTCGGTGTCTTGCCGACGCGGGATGCTCCCACCAAAATCACATCAGCTGACTTCAAGTTAGAGGTCTTGGAGCCATCATCGTGGTCCAAGGTGAAATTGACTGCATCAATGCGCCGTTGGTAAGCAAATTGGTTGCCTATGCCATGAGCCAGGCCCGTGGCGCCTGCGGGCGCGATGCCCAACTCCGTTTTCAGCGGCCCGCTCAACAGGGCGAACAAGTCGAGCACCAAAGCATTGGCTTCCGCAATCACGGCCCGTGTCTCAGCTTGAACCAGGGTGCTGAACACCACAGGGCGCTGGGCATATTTCAGGAAGGCCTGGTTGATGGTGTCCAGGGCGCTGCGGGCTTTTTCTGGCGAGTCAATGAACGGCAGCAGGACTGGGTGGAATTCCACCCCGGCGAACTGAGCCAGCAACGCCCTGCCTACCAATTCGGAGGTGATGCCGGTGTGGTCTGAAATGAAAAAAGCGGGACGTTTGATAGCTTGGGTCATGGTTCGTTGGCGCTCGGAGCCTGTCGGGTTTATGATGAAATAATGGACTTAAAGGAAGTGGTTTGCAAATTCCCCAAGGACAATTTTCATGAAAAAAACTTACGTAGTCTGGTTGGAAACCCTATCCATGGAAGACGTCCCAAAAGTGGGGGGCAAGAACGCCTCACTGGGCGAAATGATCAGCCGCCTGACTCAGGCAGGCGTATCCGTACCGGGTGGTTTTGCCACCACCGCCGAAGCGTTCATGGATTTCCTCACCCATAACCAGCTCGATCAACGCATTGCGCTGGCACTGGATCAACTCGATGTTGCCGACGTGAAGGCGCTCGCTGAAACCGGCGCAAAAATCCGCCAGTGGGTTGCCGAGGCTGTGCTGCAGCCACAACTGGAACAGGATATCCGGTTGGCCTACGAGCAAATGGCAGGGCAAGCCGGGGGTGTCACTTCAGTCGCCGTACGTTCCTCGGCCACGGCGGAAGACCTGCCTACTGCTTCGTTTGCTGGGCAACAGGAAACCTGCCTGAATATCTCCGGGGCAGCCAATGTGCTGGCTGCGGTGAAATTCGTGTTTGCCTCGCTCTATAACGACCGGGCCATTGCTTACCGCGTGCACCAAGGTTTCGCCCATGGGCCAGTGGCGCTGTCTGCCGGTATTCAGCGCATGGTGCGCAGCGATATTGGCGCGAGCGGCGTGATATTCACACTGGATACCGAGTCGGGATTCCAGGACGTGGTGTTTGTGACTGCCTCCTATGGCTTGGGAGAAATGGTGGTGCAGGGCGCAGTGAATCCGGACGAGTTCTATGTGCATAAACCCATGCTGGCCCAGGGAAAACGGGCGGTGATTCAGCGCAATCTTGGCACCAAGGAAATCCGTTTGGTTTACGCTGACGCTCTAGGGCATGGCGGTTCTACCCGCAAGGAACCGGTGCCGCCTGCCGAGCGTCGCCGTTTTTGCCTGAGTGACGCAGAGGTAGAAGAGCTGGCGCGGCAGGCGGTGATTATCGAGCAACACTATGGCAAGCCCATGGACATCGAATGGGCCAAAGACGGCGTAGATGGCGGTCTGTACATCGTGCAGGCAAGGCCTGAGACAGTGAAGGCGCGTGGCAGTGGCAAGACGCTCACGCGCTACCAGCTCAAGCAACGCTCCAAGGTGCTCGTGTCAGGCCGCAGTATCGGCCAGAAAATCGGCAGCGGTACGGTGCGTGTGGTGCATGGGGCGGGAGAGATGGATCAGGTACAAACGGGGGATATTCTGGTTACGGACATGACCGATCCTGACTGGGAGCCGGTGATGAAGCTCGCCTCAGCCATTGTCACCAACCGCGGCGGGCGCACCTGCCACGCAGCGATCGTGGCGCGTGAGTTGGGTATCCCCGCCGTGGTGGGTTGCGGAGATGCGACTGAGAAACTACAAGACGGCACACCGGTTACCGTGTCCTGCGCCGAGGGCGATGACGGTTATGTGTACGATGGTTTACTGGAAAGCGAAGTGACGGAACTCTCGCTTGATGCCATGCCGCCGTGCCCGGTCAAGATCATGATGAACGTGGGCAATCCTGAGCGGGCCTTCGACTTTCAGAATCTGCCCAATGCCGGGGTCGGCCTGGCCCGGCTGGAATTCATCATCAACCGTATCGGTCTGCACCCCAAAGCGGCGCTTGAGTATCCAAATCTGCCTGAAGAACTGCGCCGGGCGGTGGAGGATAAATGCGCCGGTTACGCCGATCCGGTGAGCTTTTATGTGGAAAAAATTGTGGAAGGCGTGGCCACGCTGGCTGCGGCATTCTGGCCCAAGCCGGTGATCGTGCGCCTGTCCGATTTCAAATCAAATGAATACGCCAACCTGATGGGGGGCGATCGCTACGAGCCGCAGGAAGAAAACCCCATGATTGGTTTTCGCGGCGCTGCGCGCTATGTTGCGGAAAGTTTTCGCGACTGTTTCGAACTGGAATGTCGCGCCATGCGCAAGGTGCGCGGGGAAATGGGGCTCACCAATGTCGAGATCATGATCCCGTTCGTGCGCACGGTGGAAGAGGGCGTGCAAGTCATCGAACTACTTGCGCAGAACGGACTCAGGCGGGGCGAGAATGGCTTGAAAGTGGTGATGATGTGCGAGATTCCTTCCAACGTGATTCTGGCCGAGGAATTCCTTAAGCACTTCGATGGATTTTCCATCGGTTCCAATGATCTTACCCAACTGACTCTGGGTATCGACCGCGATTCAGCACTGGTGGCGGGCAGCTTCGACGAGCGCAATCCAGCCGTCAAAGCCTTGCTGCATCAGGCCATCCAAGCCTGCCGCAAGGCCGGCAAGTATATCGGTATCTGTGGTCAGGGACCGTCCGATCACCCTGATCTGGCACAGTGGCTGATGGAAGAGGGGATCGAGAGCATTTCTCTTAATCCGGATACGGTGGTGAAGACATGGTTGTTGCTGGCGGGAAAATCAGACGTATAGTCAGGGAGTGAATTCGCACAACCGAGATCGCCTTTTGCCGGCAGCCTTGTCGGAATTCGTTACAGTCTCTCCATAAATCTTTCTAATGAAATTCAGCCATTTGGGGAATAAAAACGTTTATACATTGTTTTTAATTATTAATTATCAGGTCTGCCGAGACTGGGCACGAACATTGCTTAAGGCAACTATCTGCTATTGGATATGGGCGATTAATCGGGATTTTGATATCCGGAAATAATTTTTAGCCGACAATTGAAGCTTTAGCTGGCACCGTCGAAAGCCCTCTCTCCCGCCAGATGGAGGGGCAAAGGTGGGGGGCTTAGCTTCAAAATAGTTGTAGCCGCACAAATAATAAAGAAAGTGGCGCAGAGCATCCCGCGGCACACCAATAACTTAGAACGTAACTAGAAGAATAACTACATGCAGCACATCGGCTCGCCTCTCCTGCACAACCCCACAGCCCAATTTATGGCCCTCTTCGCCAAGGTCGGGCCAACAACACCCTGCATTTTGGAGCCCGCGACAGTAGCGCGCAGGTCATGCATGTCGGAAAACTTTACACTCGCTTCGAACGTTCCCACGTTCACTTCGCCAATGCGGCCGTTCGCGTTTGTCGGCGCATCAAGATTGTTAGATGCCATTCTTTGTAACGCATTGCGTTTTTTTGTCAAGGCTGACACCATGCGCGCGCAAAGCGATATGCAAACTCAAACCGATTTTGATTTTGAACAGGAGCGAATGGATATGGGTATCAAGGGAAAAAGCAAAGCGATGGCTCGGAAATTATTTACCTTGATCGTGCTCACGTTCATCGGCGCAGTTGCATGTGCTGAAGAAGCAGTAATGCCGCCTACATTACCTAGCATGGCATGCGCACAATCGCGTGTGTCGGATTATTGCCGTTGGTCACAGAAGGAGCTATTGGCGCGTGAGCAACAGATAGTGGCAAAAGCTATTCATGGCATAAAAAGAACCATCATTCCTTATCTCAAGCACAACAATGCCGTCTGGGTGCCACTGGATGTCAATGATCCAACAAATCCAAAAATTGAAGCCTATTGCACGGACAAACTCACAGCTCTTCGTAAAGGTCGGGGTAGATATTTCCCCCCTCCGCAACAAAAATCTTTTGAATTGGTCGGAAAGACCTTTTCCGCGGAAAAAATACCTTACATAACGTGGCGCTATGTGACACCCGGTGGGAAATCTGAAATGTACTTGAGCATCACCGGTGGCGAGAATTACTTAGAAGGTGCTTTGAGCTTGGGCAACACCCACTTTAATCTCAGGAACAGGGCAGTTAATGAGAAAAAAAATAGGCCGGCTAGCGGCGGATTTTTTAAGGAGCAGGCATATGGCGTGGTGGAAATTAGCGGTGAACTCTTCGGCATCGAAGGTGGAGTCATCTATATGGACGATTCGCCTTATTGGAGAAATGATATTTATCAAGTGCTAGTCGACGAATATGAATATTTGTCCCCATTGAAATCTAAAAATAAATTCAGTTCCGCACAGAAAAAATCTTACCACGAAACAGGCATCTGGCCTGCTCCTATGCTTGCGCTGTACCCATTAAACCCTCCGTGGCGGAATTTCTATCGAGAACTCAATATTCCAGAAGGGATTCATTTAGAAGATGGCGATCCAAATTATGGGAAACCCTGCATGTGGAATATCCGGCATTGAGATGCTAACTAAATTGCTACAGCTCTAGAGGATCTATTATGGATACTGTTACATATCGCCAAAATCTGCTGAATTACTTGGGACAAAATGAGAATACCATTTCCCGGATTTACATTGACATATATGGCAATCTGACCGCCGGGATCGGAACGCTGCTTGTCACGAACACCGGAAAAATTACAAACGCTTCGCTCTTGACCAATCAGTTGACAGGCGATGCGCTTGCAACAGCGCAACGCATAATCAATCTTTATGCCGATTCAGTATCAGCAAATGGGGTAAAGGTTGAAGGCTTGGCACAGTCAGTGACCATTACCAATCAAACTGCTTTTAATAATTCGTCTTTAAAAACCAGTTTGGAAATGGTATTTGATGTTGCCTTTGAGAAGATGCAAGGATCTTATGGGGAGGTGTGGGCCATTAACATCCGAGGCTTTAAGGATGTGGTACAGAACTCAAATGGCACTAACCAAACTGTTACCACCCCTATTGCTAATTTCATCTCCACGACACAGAGCGCGCAGGCGGCCTTGGCCTTTGTTGATGCAAATAGGTTGGAGGCCAAGATCAATAATGCTTTTGGAAGCAATGCATCAAGCTTGACAGAAATGCAGCGCTTTACATTGATCGATATGCTTTACAACACAGGTCCGAATAAAACCAGTACGTTGGCTACTATGGCAAATGCCTATAGTGCCGGTAATTATGATGACCTAATGCAAGCTTTTTCAGGCGGAAGAATTGGTAATGGTGGTTTGCGAGACCGTGCGCTACAGGCTTTCGCTGACTTTACGGGAGGGAGTGTTGTAAATATGCTTGGGGGCAAGGTTGTCAATTTTGTAGATGCGCAGGGGCGCGACATAATTTACAGCTACGACAACGATTCAAAAGGGTTTGTCAAAGACGTCGGGTATACGAATGCAACAGGCCAATATGAGATAGTACGTATACAGCTGACAAAACAAAATGTCATCAAAAAATCTGAACTAGATGGAATAACCGAGGAGTTTGTTCCGTTATCCTCAACCATCGTTGCTGGGGGTACTGCAACAACAGATTCAGAGGCATTATCTAATGCGCTATTCCGCCAAGAAATAAAAGCAGCGTTGAATGAGTTCGTTGCAAAATTTGGTGGTGAGAATGTTGGTGTTGCTGTTATTGATGGCCAGCTCTACCTAGACGGCGAGAATTTCTCCGCCCAAATTAACAAAGATGGCACATATGCATATCAGGTCAACAACCCAAACGCCTCTGAAGAAGGCTACCGTGAACACGATTTTGTCAATGGGCAATACCTGCAACGTGTTATTACCAATGATGGTTTTAACGGCCAAGAGATCATCCATCACGAGTCGCCGACAGCAGATGGCGTAATAGATGAAATCAGGCTCTTCGATCCTGATACTGGCGAGACGCTGGGCAAATACTTAACCCTAGACATTGCACCCGCTACCACGTCACTTGACCCCCTTTCCAGTCTCCTCGACCGCATCCGCACCAGCACCAGCACAGAAGACCAATCCCTCATCACCGCCATCGAGATACGGGGGCTGACCGGCACGCAGGGGGCGGGAGAACTTTATGGTGGCACGAGCCAACTGGAATTTTCCGGGGACGCGCTAAGTGATTACTGGAATTTCAGCAATACCAAAAATCT
>Ga0315281_10001517_pt1 | contig 34388 bp, 42 predicted proteins | sample YL17G07_0_MG_FD_204540 | JGI IMG/M metagenome (GOLD analysis project Ga0315281, IMG submission 204540) | Sediment microbial communities from Yellowstone Lake, YNP, Wyoming, USA - YL17G07_0 | ecosystem: Environmental > Aquatic > Freshwater > Lake > Sediment | place: USA: Wyoming | collected...
GTTTCTGCTGAGCTAATTGCCGAACCAGAGGGAGAGATGGCTGAAACTGGTTGTGTGAAAGTGATATTTTGGGTTATTGATGTTGGTGTGTATGTTATCCTGTTGCCGCTGATCAGCGTGGGTTGGAGCGAAACCGTGATGTTGCCATACTGGGTTGAAAGTTCGGCAGTCTTAAGCTGCAGGGCGGAGAGCTGCCTTTCTTTCTGCTGCAGCGTAGTGGCTTGCGCGGTTGATGGACCGGCTGTTGCCCAGGGCTGGGTAAGCGGGGGATGTAGATTGGGGTTGGGATTAAAGCGCCCGGGGATTCCCGGGCGGACAATGCTACGAATCGGTGCGGGGCGGATTGACATTAGATCACCTTTTTAAACAAGGTAAAAATGTTTACTATGCCACAGGGTCATCGGCGTTTACACAGAATTTGAGAGATATTTTTGGCAAAAGAGCTAGGGACCGATTTAAATATTTCTTTAGTTTTACGCACCACAAAGAAAACGAGATTGATGTGCTTATATGCGATGAAGCCCATAGACTAAGGAAAAATAGTGCGGATTATGGAGTTCCAGCCCATCTTCGCTCAGAAAGGGCTCAAATAGAAGATTTGATAATGCCGGCATGGCTGTCCATCTTTTTCATTGATGAACATCAAGTAGTTAGACCAAACGAGGTAGGAGATATTGACTTAATCAGGAAGGCTGCGGAAAAATTCAATGCAAGTGTGCTGGAGTTTGAACTGAAAACGCAGTTTAGAGCTGGCGGATCTGAGATTTATTTGCAATGGCTTGAAAATACTTTAGATATAACGCCTTCTGATGCGTGGCTATTGGGCAAAAAGGAACCAATTGAGTTTAAAATATTCGATAGCCCGGAAGCACTAAGGGATGCAATATATGAAAAAAATAAAACCACTCCGAACATGAACAGAATTGTTGCAGGTTTTTGTTGGAAGTGGAGCAAACCAAAACCAGATGGTACTTTGGTTAACGATGTCAAAATAGGAAATTTCGAGATGCCATGGGAAAATAAAAAAGAGTTTTGGAAATGGGCAACACACTCTTCGGGAATGGAGCAAGTTGGTACCGTTTATACCTCTCAAGGTTTCGAATTCGATTATATAGGAGTATTATTCGGGCGCGACCTGATTTATGACGCTAAAGAAAAGAAGTGGGTAGGACATCCAGAATACTCTTTTGACGCGATGACAAAGAGAGATAAAAACAGTTTTACGACCCATTTGAAGAACGTATATAGAGTTTTAATGTCTAGGGCCCATAAAGGAGTTTACGTTTACTTCATGGATAAAGGTACGGAAGAATTTTTCAAGTCTAGAATAGAATCCTATAAAGATAACTAAAAGTGTGGTCTTATGGGCATACGTGAATCGGCTTAAGTGTTCAAAATCTCAATCTCATACATAACTCCCTCATACCTATGGACCCATAAGATTTGAACTATAAACTAAAAAAGCCACTAATGGCCCTAATCACAAGCCTAGCATCTGGGTGGCTGATGAGTACTTATTCTCCCCGCTTAGTTTAAAGGTAAACCACAAAGAGTACGCCCTTGCCGTTTTCTTATCCTAAAGAAAGAGTCTCTTAAGCACTTTTAGGGTAAAAGATAGGTAAAGCTTAAAGAATTTAACTACCATATTTTTCATATGAGTCTTTGGGATAAAGTAAAAGAAACAGGTAAAGCCGTAAAAGATACAGCAGCAAAAGGAGTTAAAACTATTTCTGATGAAATGGCAAGGCAGGCAGAGGAAAAAAGGCTTAAAGAGGGACTTCTCAGCACCTTCTGGCTAGAAGACATGAAGGGTCTTTGCAAGCAGTATGGTTATAGTGGACCTTCTCCTTACGAAGTAGATTTTGATACAGGTAGAAAGCATAAAGTGAAGTTAGAGCGAGAGGACTGGTTTAAGTATTGTATGGGGTTATCACTAGATAAACTCAAGAAGTATGCAGAAAGAAATAGAAGAATTAGTCAAGACGCAAGAGAAGTATTGACGGAAATAGACGAGAAACAAAGAGAGGCATTTTCTCAAGTAGATGCTATTTATGAAGAATCTCAGAAAATGAGCATGACTGAAAATCCTTCAACAGGTCAAACCAGCCAAGTTGTTTCTGTTTCTTCTGACTTCGAAGAAATTCTATCCGCGATAAGGACTAATTATGAAGATGCAATAAGAGACCAAGAATTTAATGACGAAGACCAGTTTAACGACAACTTAGTATCCTATCTACGAGCCAAGTTTGGAGATAAACACAGAATAGAAAATACTCGTAAATTGCATAGAGATACAGGAGACATATTTATAGATGGAAAGTATGTTCTCGAGTTAAAGTATGCTGATAATAAAGGAACTCTAGACACAGGTTTGCAAGAAACAAAAAGATACAAAGAGAAGAATTATCCGGGTGTAGCAGTTATAATCTTAGATGTTGGTGCACTTACAGGAGCTTTGTCTCAATACAAAAGATGGTATGAAGAAGATGGCGCTAAAGTCCTAATACTTAGAGGTAAAGGAGAACGGAAGAAAGTCAAAAAGAGATATTTCGTTCGCGAAGAATAACCCATAAGTATAGCTCCTAGTGCAACAGTAACAGAACCAACAAGTTTATATGTTTCTTATTTGAGTTCTTTGCAAGGAGTATGGTCTGTTATAACTAGGGGGGACAGGTAACTTGGGAAATAAGAGGAGACGCATCAGTTAGTACTGTTCTAGGACAATTTACGGTACCATTCGATTCAATTAGATAAAACTTCGAAAACGTCCGTTTTTCGGGCTAGACCACTCACCTCTGTAATAGATTGAGGGTTTATAGGGGAGGTTTTCCTTACTCTTTTATGTTTATCTTTACTAAAACGTTATTTAGGGTTCAACATAAAAAATTTTGTATGTTCTTTATTTAGATAACGTACTTCTGTAAGGTTCAATTTAAAGCTATTATACTTTTTACCAAAATCATACAAATATAATACTTTTTCAACTGGGTCTGCATTTTCTGAGTATATAGTTATAAAAAATGCATAGTCTCTTTTAGGTATATCAAAAGGTATACCACGTGGTATAGCCCTATCAACTGCAGCTATACATAAATTTTTAGGATCATTAGCCTTAGTAAATACCACACTAAGTACAGCATATGATCGCCTATAAATATCTATTTTTTCTGAATGATAAATATTTAATTTTGGATTTATTCTAGGAGTACCTACCCAATGTAATACAATCGGATCTATATCTACTGCCTTATCTGGATAGATGCCTAAATATTTGATGTGCTCTAATCTCACTTCGCACTTTTTAGCAATGTTTCTACCATTATTTCGTATTATCAAGCTGACCCAATATGATTTGGTTTTTTCTTCTGCGATATAAGCCTCTCTGCAGTACGGCCTTCTTTTATAGCATTCGACAGTTAATAGGGGTCTATTTCTATATTCTGATAGTTTAGGTAGAAAAGCAATAAATAATGCTACCACAACTGCAAGCATAGTTCCAAAAGCAGCAATCTCATTTCTATCCGCACTGATACATACCGATTTGCCTATAGGTATACATGAGAATATTAACAGAAATGTTATAATAATTAAAAGAAATATTAAGACAACCGCAATTATATCAAGATGGTTTCTAAACCATTCGACTAAATCAACAAAATCCATATAATTAATTATATAGTTTTATTTAATATCCTTTCTAGGTCTCCCCAACTTCTTCCCTTGTGCTCTAACCCTAGCTAATCCTAACATTGTCTTTTCCCTTATTCTATCTCTTTCAAAGTTTGCCATAGCAGCTAGAACATTAGCCATAAGCAAACTCTTTTAGAATTAATATGAGTGTTGTTAGTATGGCTAAAGTTTTCATAATTCATGGGGCTGGCGGATCCCCTAAGAGCAACTGGTTCCCTTGGCTTAAAGAAAAGCTTGAAGAGAGTGGAAATGATGTCCATGTTCCCGAATTTCCGATAGGCAATCAACAAAGTCTTTCCAATTGGCTCTCAGTATTTGATAAATACAAAAAGCTTCTTGATTCCGAAACCGTAATGGTGGGTCATAGCCTTGGTCCCGCATTCATACTCAACTTGCTCGAAAAGACTGAAGTAAGCATATCGACCGCTTTCTTCGTGGCGCCGTTTGTTGACTTTCTTGGTTTGCCTGGATTTGATGAAGTAAATAAAACTTTTATGGATCACAAGTTTGATTGGAAGAAAATAAAAAGAAAGTGCAAAAGCTTCTATGTTTATGCCTCTGACAACGATCCTTACGTTCCATTGGAGAAAAGCAAGTTAGTTGCAGATAAGCTTGATGCAAAGTTCAAGCTCGTGCCTAGAGCAAAGCATATGAATGCTGAAGCAGGGTACACGTCATTTGAGCTTTTACTCGAAGATATAAAAGGTGTATTAAAGTGAAAGAGCAAAAATACTTTTTCAAAAACGAAGACAATCTCAAACTATGCGGGATATTAACAAAGCCTAACAAAAATACGAAAAGCTGTATTATTCTATGCCATGGAATAACTGTTGACAAAGAAGAAGATGGAATATTTACTGAACTTGCTCAGAAACTGGCTGAAGATGGATTCATAGTTTTTAGATTTGATTTTAGAGGCCATGGAGAAAGCGAAGGTAATTCAGTAGATATGACTGTGAGAGGAGAAGGAAGGGATTTGGAAGCCGCATATAAATTCTTAATAAATAAAGGATATAATAGATTTGGTATAGTTGCTGCTAGCTTTGCTGGTGGTGCGGCGTCTTTCTTCACCCCCAAACATCAAGATAAAGTTAGGGCATTGGTATTGTGGAATTCTGTAATAAATTATACTAGTTTCTACAAAAGGTGGCTTGCTAATGGTGGGAGAGAAAAATTAAAAAGACAACGATTTATAATTCGTAATAATTTCAAAGTTGGTGAGCAGCTTTTTGATGAGACTTTTAAGCTTAAACCCTGGAAAGAACTAAAGAAATTGAGTATACCTATTCTATTTATACACGGAGATAGAGATTCTAAGGTTCCTTATGCAGATTCGGTAAAATATTCGAAGATGTTAAATGCGAAACTGATAACAATACACGGTGCCGATCATGGCTTCCATGACAATAAGAAACAATCAGAACAAGCTGATAAAGCAACATCGGAATTTTTTGAAGAGCAATTTCTTCCTCACAATCCAAGAGAAATGATAGCCGTAGTAGATGAAAATGATAATATTATTGCTAAAGCCCCACGAAGAAACCATGCTAACGGCAAATTACACAGAGAAGCGTCGGTTTTAATAGTCAATCAAAAGAATGAGATACTGTTGCAACGAAGAGCCGATAGTCTTAAACTTGATTATTCTGCATCAGGGCATTTTTCATATGATGAAGATTATTTAGATGGTATTACAAGAGAGGTAAAGGAGGAGCTAGGTTTAAGCATAAACAAAGCAAAATTTAAGAAGGTTGCAAAATTTAAACTTGATACCAAGGAACATGACGGAACGAATAACTATCGATTTATAACACTATTTGAAGTTAAAGGGGATTATAAAATAGAAGATTTATATATAGACTCCGCCGAGGTAAAATCCATAAAATTTTACAACATTTCTGAATTAAAGAAACTTATAGAAACAGCCCCAGAGGAAATGCACCAAGGTTTAGTTGAATCTTTAAAAATTTATTTTGGGAAAAAAGTTTAGTCATCAATTAGTGGTTTTGGGTACAAGACCTCTGTACTGTATACCAACCGAAAAGATAATAAAAATAATAATAAGTTAGAATTTCTATGAAAGTGCTAGAAAAGCTTATATGATCTGGAATAGTTTTTATAATTTGCCTTATACTAATAAGGTGATAACGTGCCTTTCACCAACAAAACAAAACCAGACCAAGACAAAAGCGAACTACTACGTACCAAGGGTGAAGGAGAACTTAGGGCTATGTTGCGCAAAGCAGGCCTTCGTACATTCATTAGCAGGTTGGCACTGCCTACAACTGCCGTTATAGGAGGCATGGGAACTCTGCTTGAACTAGTGTATCGCAACACACCGGCTGCGATAGTAATAGCTGCAGGAACCGTAGCAGTAATGGCGGGCGCTGCAATCTCTTTTGCCAAAGTGGCAGATAGCGAGAAAAAAATCCGCGAGGCATTATTTAGAACTCTTATATCAAGTACATAGAAATAAAAGCCACGGGAAATAGAACTAATAAGATGATATCATACCCTTCACCAACAAAACAAAAACAGATCAGAAGCAAAGCGAATTGCTACGCACTAAAAGTAAAGAGGAGCTTAAGGCCATGCTTCGCAAAGCAAGCCTTCGTGCACACATCAGCATGGCGGCACTACCTCCAACTGGCATTATGGGCGGCTTAGGACTTAAAGGGGCAGCAGTTGTTGGACTAGCGTATCACAGCACACCAGCCGCTACAGTAATAGCTGCAGGAATCGTAGCAGTAATGACGGGCGTTACAATTTTTATGGTCAAAGCGGTAAATCGCGAGGAAAAAATTCTCGACGCATTAAAAACCCTATAAAATAGGATCAATACCATCTTAATGGTAAATTGCTTGTATATGCTTTAAAAAGTTAAATTCCATCTTTACGGAACAAAAATACACTTCTGTAAAAGCATAAGTTTTAGATTTATGGAAAAGATACCTTTTCTGTGAACCCATCCTCATTAAGCGCTAAAAGGATTATAAAAAGTAGGATTATCGTCGAGAGGCATATTTTAGCTCATTTCTATGGAAAATATTTGTCGTATTTTGAAATAATGGAAGTACCTTTTTGAGACCCCACAATACCCAATTTTTACCTATTTTAAAGGAAAAACATCGAATCTTTTGCGTTATAACGAACGATCTCTCTCGCACTCGATATTTTACCTATGGATATAGTAGTACTTTCATGTCGTAAAGCAGGCAAAACTAGAGCATGGCTAAGATTCAGTTAGAAGTTCTAAGAATTTCTAGTATTTGTCTTTTAGTTCTCTGATTATGGCAGGCGGCTTTCCATAGCTTCCCTACATGATAATTAGCGCTTCCCTTCATTGCATTATCCATTGCAGTTTCAAGCATCTTTAAGAAGTCAGTGTGGCCTTTTAATATGGCTAACCGATATGCGGTTCCAAATGGGGCAGAAAACTCGCTATCAAACTCGTCTCTTGCTGCGATTTTTGCACCTCTGTTAATTAAAAACTGCCCAATTCCGGTATGTCCATAAGCTGCAGCGTTCATCAACGGAGTAATTTTAAGCTCGCCTCTGGTATTTATATCAGCACCTCTGTTAATCAATTCCCTAGCTTTCTCTAGCTTTCCTTCCCTTATAGCAACAATAAGCTCCTTACCTAGTCTTATCTTCTCATCTACTTTAAATCTTCCTGCCATAATACCCCTTTTACATTGTAGCCTATCCAAATATTTATTAGCGCAGTTAGCCGAGATATATTTAGAAGTTCTAATTAATTATTGGCTAGACTGACATACTCTAATATATTCTCTTCTAAGGTCTGCAAATAGGTTTTCGGTCGACTCTGGTTTTGCTAAATGCTTTTCAAGCGACTCTAATACATACCCAACAGTTGTTTGTATTAGCCTACCTTGAAGTTCTGTAACTCCGCCCGCATGCATATTTAGCATGCCTGTTTCTTCATTGAATCTTACCCAAAACGGTTCTTTATCTAACGTAGCTTCATTTACAGACACATTTACTAAGTTCTCGGATACTTTTGCCTTGATCCATAATTCTAATAATTCTCCTTGCTCTTTAGAAAGCCCTTCTACACTATTACTATACCGCGCACCTCCATCAAATGCGTCTTCGCGGTAATCTCCTCTTGTTCCATGGACTATTTTTATACTTGCCTCAGCTCCGTCTTTTCTTTGTAGGTTACTTGGGTCAGGAGCTTGAGTTTCTATACTTGTCGCTCTTGCGTATTGTGCTGCTATAATATCACACTACTTTCTTATTTTTCCTAATATTTATACCTTCCTACCGACTTATCGACGACAAACTGTTTTTAAAGATTATGAGATAGTCTCTAAGTTTTCCTACAAACTAGGAAAGAGTAATCAAGATCTTTCAGTATTACCAATCCCTCACTATATCTTGCCACTCTTCATTCTGCCTCTCTCCTTTCTCAGTTTTAGAATAAATGGGTTTGCCGTTTTGAATTTCACATGCCAAAAAACCATCATCAACCAATTTGTCAAAGAATTTGGCCGTTCTAAGTAATGCCTCACTCGAAAATATTACTTCTCTATTAGTAACTGCATTAGGAAGCTGAGCAGCTGCAAATATTATTTCATGCGATTGTTTTGCACCTTCTTTTTCTATTGTTCTCATTATATTAACATAAGCACTCAATTGATCTATATCAAATTTTCTTGTTCGTAGTATATCTAAAGCTATTTTTTCTACCATACTATCACATTATCTTCTTATTTTAGGAAATATTTATACCTTCCTAATGACTTATCGACGACAAACTGTTTTTAATGAATAATCTTTCTTCATCTTAGGCTAGGTCGATTTATCCTTTTCTTTACTGCTAGAATCGGTTCTTAAAGGAGTTTTTAGAGTGGTTGTTATTTTATTCTAGTCCTTTTGTTCAAGCTCGCTTCTTCTTGTCTAATAAGCAGCTTGACTGATTCTGGTGAGAATTTTAAGTTGTGTTTTCTTAGTATTTCAAGCATATCTTTTTCATTCCATTCGTTATCGACCATTATGGTTCTTTTGTCTTTAGTGAATGCGAGGAAGGTAAAAATGCGGCCTTCTGTAAAATCGACAGCATTCAAAGAGGTAGTTCCTTTGGGATCTATTTCGATATGTGAGGATGGAAGATCTTCAGGATCGGTACTACCCCACCAGCCCATACCTGGTCTACAATAGATATTACGGCTATCAAATTCTTTTATCAATTCATCTTTTACTTCATCACTTAATGGCGTTTTAAGCCTTATAGTAGTACCGCTACTGCCGTTAAATACGTGTTTTGTTTCTTTAGGTTTTCTTTTCTGAGCCTGCATAATTTCACTAAATACGACTAGAATTTTCGAATATTTATATCTTCTTAAACCCAAATTTAATTTGAAATTCTAATAATATATTACTATCAATTTTAGCCGTGCTTTATCTCTTTTGTATAAAGTTCAGATGTTTTCTACATACTTCGCGGGTCTCTAATCCAGTTGCAAATTCATCTCCACAAACCACACATTGCTTGATGCGCATTCCGAGATTATGCAGTTGAATGCGTTCTTCCCAACTAAATTGCCTCTTTAGTTCATTGCCATCTTGCATTTCTTTTGTTATTGACATATTTTCACTTTTGATATTGGTTAAGCGCTTTTAAATATTTAAATTTTTTGAGCTAATTAATTATTGGCTATCCTGACCTATTCTTTTCTTTACCGCTAGTACTTTCAGAACCAGTTCTTAGAGTAGTTCTTAGAGTAGCTGTTGTTTCATTCCAGTCCTTTTGTTCAAGTCCACACCTGTTTCTTATGACACTCTTTGCAACCAACCTGCTCCCTTCTTTCTGATCTAGGGTTTCACAGACAATAAACTCTGCTTTGATGTTCTCTGCTTTGATGTTCTGTGCGTCGATGTTCCGTGCGTTGATGTTCCGTGCGTCGATGTCCCCTGCGTTGATGTTCTCTGCTTTGATGTCAAATGCGTCGATGTCCCCTGCGTTGATGTCCATCGCATCGATGTTCTCTGCTTTGATGTTCCACGCCTCGACGTTCCATGCGTCGATGTCCCGTGCGTTGATGTTCTCTGCTTTGATTCTCCCTATCACTTTAAGGGTATAGCGTTTTTCATCCTTTCCTAATATATTCCATTCCACAATTAGATCTTCATCAAAAACCATATCTCTATCCATTATCAGATCTCCTTCTATTATTGGCATTTTATCACTATTTATTACTGCATAATTTTTAGATTAGGAAATATTTATATTATCATAATTTTTCCGTCTTTCAGAGTGAACTTGGCTTCTCTTGCCTTAGAAGATCATCAATTTTAGAGTAGATCTCTGCCTCCTCGGGCTTGTTTGCTTTCCTAGCTACAGCCGCAGCAATCTCAAACAACCTATCCTTTAAAAGTGTCTCTATTTTTTTGTCTAAGAGGAAGCATGCATCCTCATTCCAGCCCGCCTTAGAAGCTACATCTGCAGCACCTAAATAATCCCCTGCCTTTTTACGTTCGTTTATTAAATCAGAGTATAAAATTGAAGCCCTCCCCACCATGCCTAGCATCTTAGCTGTATCGGCAGCAAACTCCGATCCCTTTTCTTTAATAAGATCATCGATAACTTTGCTTTTCTCCCCATCTGAGACTTCAACGCCCTCACTTGATAACATTAGAATTATTTTTACTCTGCTTTCTGCGCTAGTCTTTGTCTTGTCTTCTACATTAGTATCACTGAGTGCTTTCATTATTCTGTCTCCGATGGCGACGAACTCTTTGCTTTGGGATTTTTCCATTATATCACTGTTTTTATTACTGTATAATTTTAGATTAGGAAATATTTATACCTTTATTCCTAACATCCGAAGCAATTTCCTGGTTTTGCCCTGAGCTTCGGCCTCTTCGAGGCCAACGTAAGCTACCCGAGCAGCAAGGTCAGACCTAGTGAGCGCATGGACAACCAACCTCCTATGGAGATAGTAGAGAACGTCGAAGACCACAGGGCCGCTCCCTCTATGAGCATAAGCTCTTTGTTCATAGGGAAGCTTTTCCCATTCTAGCTCAGATACTTTTACAATTGCACCGTTATCATAATCTATTTTGCAATATCCAGAAAGTTCTAATCCAATGTCTGCTGTCCAATACCAATCCCCTTTTAATCGGTTGTATTGTGTTGGATCTTTTATTGCCAGAATAAATTCCTTGACAGACATTAATCTGCCGCCATTCGCAGCGGCTATTCTTTCTGATTCTGAGCGACTTGCGCACTGATCTAATATAACTATTGGTTTTTGAAAAGCTGTTGCCCCTTTTGTTGCTTGCTTTGTCATAATTTCACACTATCTTCTCATTTTTTCTAATACTTATACCTTCCCATAAGATTTATCGACGACAAAGCAAGTTTCAACGCTTCTTATCAAAAATTAGAAATTCTAAGAGCTTTCTGGGATGTCTCTTATTTTGGTTATGCCTGGCCATGAAGCTTAGCCAATTCATGGTAAAGCTCTGCATCCTTAAGCATGCCTTCCTTTTGAGCCTCTAGTGCAGCATCTTCAAACAATCCTTGACCTCTATATATTTCTATTTGCTTGCTACGTAAATCTTTTGCCCACTCAGTCATACCTGCTTGCTGGGCCACGTCACCAGCAAAGCCATATCTCTCTATCCCAATAAAATAGTTAATAATACTTTTTACTTCTTCAACTCCGGTACATCTCCTTAATAATCTTTCTACATTACTTGTGGGATTTGGTGCTTTCATTACCGTGTCATTTTTATCTTTGGTTTCTTTTATTTTATCACCATTTATTACACCATATAATTGTATATTAGGAAATATTTATACTTTCCTATCGGCTTATCGACGACAAAGCAAGTTTCAACGCTTCTTATCAAAAATTAGAAATTCTAAGAATATCTGGCATATAATAATTATTACTTGTTTGGTTCTAATAATTTTACAAATCTGTCAGGATTCGATGGGGTAACTAAATAATGTTTTTTATCCTTGGTTGTTATTAACACCCCATCAGATAGATTTGTTATTATTGCTTTCGTCCATCCTAGGCTTGGTATATAAAATCTTCCCGAATAAAGGCTTGCTCCGAACCTAAAGTGAAAAGGAACCAATGTTCTCTCAACTTTTTTAATGTCATTTATTTTTAGTTTGATGGTTGCAAATGGCGACCAAGAATACAAAAAGCCGTCTTGAATGACATACACTGTTTTGTAGAAGCCATATATCGTAATACCCAAAAGAAGTAAGATGAATGTGATCATACTAAAAAAGAAAATCTGTAAATAAAGATGGCTAGATATGTCAGTTCCAAACATCATTGCAATACAAAGAATGGATATGAAAATAGTCAAAATAATATAACTCCCTCCAATCCATCTGCTGATTTTTGGTTTGTTAATCTTCTTCATCAAAATCTTATTTTCCATGTCTCCCTTCAATATTCAGATTTTGCTCTGTTCGAGGTTATTTACTCCATGTTCCTTTAGCTGGGCAGGGTTATAATACTTTCTAAGAAACTTGCCAATAACACCTGGGCTTTCATGAACTAGTTTGTCGAGCTCTTCTGCTGCAACTTTATCTCCATTTAATGTATCTTTCACCAACAAACTAATAGCTCCTTCAAACCTTGGTGTACCAATCCAGAGTGGGTCCCTTAAAATACCTCTTAGGAAGCTAGCTGTAGTGATCACCTCAGTTTTAGGTGTTTGAAGATTAAATTTTGTGTCAGACATATTTTTACCTTTTCTAACAATTATTCTCTAACCCACATACCGCAATTTTAAGGCCTCTTGCTGCTTTTCGCGCCTTTCAAGTTCTATCAAACGTTTAAATGTATCCCCCTCAACCAGTCTTACTGTAATGCTTTTGGTTTCTTCATCTATTCCAAGCCACACCACCAAACCCTTTTCTAGGATTCCTTTAAATTCCTTGTATTTCTCTTCTGTCAGCACTGGAAATCCAAAATAGTGGCTATCCTTTTCAGGGCCTAGTACAACGGCGAACATCCTTTTCTTATCATCTATTATCAGACGTCGTTCAAAGTCGGTTTCGCTTAAGCACTTGAGCTTTTGCAACAAGCTTTCGCTTCTTGGTGTAAATACACAAGAAAACCCTATCAACTTAAAATCTTTGGTTAGCATATCCTCGCTATTCTTATGCGCGTCCAAATATTTACCTTATTTGAGGGAAATCGTCAGCATCTTTTCCTTCTGTTCTGATTAACTCTCTTGACAATGCTTTGCCTATGCTTTCTACAGCCCTTTCTAGAGGATCAATTATTGCACCCCCAAGCTCGTATGTTTTTGCTACCATATCTGCCCTGTTAATATGTTTTTGGGTCGCTCTTGTTGCTGCACAAAGCATCTCAGTGCTTGTTAGCTCAAATTCCTTCGCTTTCGTTTCTGCTTCCAAAAAGTCTCCATTGAAAAGTAGTTTCTCAACTATTGCGATATCTGGTCTGTTCCGTGCAAGCTCGTTTAGGGATTTACTAGCACCTGTTTCGTTAGGTTTTTCAGTAGTTCTTTCCATTGCCATTTTATCACACAGTTTTCTTGTATTAGGAAATATATAAACCTTTTCAAGGCCTTGTCGTCGATACTATACTTAAAAACAAGGCTCGAGTATAAGACAGTTAATTCTTAGGAAAAACCTTTTAAAGTTTGCATTTATCATTAATAATATGGCTGGCTACAAATTTGTTCTGGAAGCTGTGATGGCAGCGATCATCGCTACTCTCCTAACGGGATTCTACAACAGCACACCCAGTCAGCTTGTTGGAGCCATGTGGTACGGATTACCTTTTACGTGGATTAGGTATCTCGTCGTGGGACCGCAGCACAACCCCTGGGCTGTGGATTATTTCGGTCTTGTTGCAGATCTCTTCGTTTGGACTGTAATCGCAAGCGTTGTCATCTCCGTGGCAATAAAATATCGAAAGAAAAAATAGCTCCTTTTGAGCCGAAAAAGTATAAATATTTGCTAATCTAAACTAACTTGGGTGTTATTATATGGCAGAAGAAGCACAGCTTACTGTACAAACAAAGCGCGAGATTATTAAGGGCATAGAAACCACCATGCGTTCAGCCGATGGTTTGATTACTAAACCGGTAATTGAGACCCATTTTGGTAAGGAGGTGTGGACGCATCCGCTTATGGAGGTACTACGCACAAGTGAATGCCTCTGCATGAAGTGCGATAAGCTGAAACCGGATCAGCCAGACAATTGTAAAATAGCTAACGAATTATTCGAAGTCTGTGTTAAAGAGGATGTTGCTCTTGCAGTAACCAGATGCCCAGAGTGGATGAAGCTTAGAAGCTAATCCCTTTCCACCAGCCCCAACTTCCTAAATTTAGGGCTTGGGGTACAGAGCTAAGAGAGGACTAGTCCTTAGGTTTATCGACGGCAAAGTGCTTAGGAATATATAAATATTAGGAAAAAGAAGATGCTTATAGGTGTTATGGGAGAAACAAAGAAGAAAGGGGAAACAAGTGGCAACCAAGATGCTAATGTTAGTTATGCTCCCGCTTTAAAATCCAGTAGGTATCTCAGGAAACACAGCGTTCGAGGTGAACGTACCGCCCTGGAGAATGACATCACATCCAAACTAATAAGGCTAGACCACGAGTTCAAGAATCTCATCATAAGGGTTGACAGGAAACGCTGCGGCTGTATAACATGCACCAATATCGATGCCGCGTCGCTCATAGTCAATTTCAATGTTCATACTGCGAGAGTACTTTCCATAGTACTAGAAGATAGCGATTATGCAGGCTTGCTGCCTGGGATAAAGACCATGTTGCACCATGAGATGGGACACATAGTTACAAAAAAGGTAAAGGGAATGACTGAGCTTAAAAAAGAATCAAAGTTTTTCGGTCCTAAGTTTGACAAATATACAAAGGTCCTCAAAGATAAGCTTGGCACATCCAAAACAAAGGACGCAAGATTTTTCGCCGTCTATGGCGGATCTGAGACCGCAGCTGAGATGTACGCGCTCAACAGAGCCGAAGACCCCGTAGACTCGCTAGCCAGCCTTGCCACATTCTGGGCGCTTGTGGGGATCAAGACTAAGGACGAGCTCGTCAAATCGATTTCAAGAGTAGAGAGTAGGTCAGATGACTTAAGGGAAGGACTCCGTGAGGCTTTCAGAAAATGGTTCCCCAAAACCCATCTTTACCATTGGATGGATGCGCATGTCTGTGTATTACTGAGAAATGGCGATCTGATAGAGATGGACGATATGCCGACTAATTATAGGTTCCCAATTAGTGAAGCCGCGTTCGATAAAGTGATTGGGGGCGCTGCGAACAAACTAGCCGATATATGGGTTAAGGGTGCCATCAGTAGGCTTCCCTCTAGCTAGGCTGGGTACTTGGGAGTCAATAATTACTTGTTTGAGTAGTCCTAGTCGCCAGCAATTTCCTTCTCCCACAAATTCTAAGAATATCTAATTCCTGCGTAGCTCTATCAGATTTATGAGTGTCTGTACGATATAGTTCTTAACTACATCAGAATCGGAAAATATGAGGAGATTCGACCTTATATTCTCCGAGCCGCTCCACGCGAGCTCTTGTTCGACAGACCAACCGATATTGTCTTCTAGTTCGCGTATTAATTTACTTTCCATGAGCTTGAGTTTTATAGCCTCTGTAGACATGCTCGCTAGCTGATGCCATATGGTCCTTCCATGTTCGTCTCCAAGCATCGACTTTTCAGGCTCGTGGTACATGAACTGTTCTAGCTTTTTCACACCGCCCTCTATTATCTCGTTAGAAATCCTTTTTATTTCTTTATTCGGAACAAGTTGTCGCTTTGTAGTAAGCACATAATCACGTTACACGTTATTGGTATTAACCTCTTACTTATCTCTAACCATTGCTTCTAGCTCCGGAGCCATACCAACTTTGTATACGTCGGGGTCACTGAGTACTCCAACTCTTTTGAGTTCCTCTAGATCAAAATTCTCGGCCAGAATAACAGCTGCAACCAAGTTAGTAGTAACTAACTGCCTGAGCTCCTCTCCACTTTCGTGGTTCCCATCAAGCGCTTCGTTTGCCAAATTATAAACCCTCTCCCCTACGGCTTTGCTGGTCTTCTTATTTTTAGTAGGCATGTTTTCACTAAGGCACTAAGACATATTTAAACATCTATTAGCGCGTAATTGGTTGTCCGCGCTGTTCACATGATTCTTGCTCTGTTTTCCCTCTCGCGTCTTAGAGTTTCTTTGGATTTCTCTTCCAGACCAACCACTGTACTTATCGCTATGTCGAACTCCCCCTTTTCATCGTTGATGTTTGTTATAACTGCAGTATAGCCATGCTCGGCTGCCCAATGAGCGTGGGCTATTCCTGTTTCATCGGTATGAGCTACAACGATCGTAGTCTCTATGTGCTTTTCTTTTGAGGCTTCAGCCTCTTTTCCCTCTGTTTTCTGTACGGTCTTTTTATCATCAGATCTCAACAAGGAGCTGTCTTTTTCGAACACTACTGCTACTTTATGCTGCTCTTTGTTTGTTAATATGTTTACATGACCTCTGCCTCCAAACTCTTTCAATTTTTTGCATATCCTTCGAAATTCTGCCCCGCTTACCTTTTGTTCTATTGCGATTGCATCAGCATCGCTCGTTAAGGCCCCTCTCTTTGTCTTATCAGTCATAAAACCATACCATTTTTATAATATTTAATATTTACAGGGATCTAAAATTATAACTCATTTACATATGCCTTGCTTTATCTAGTCTTTGGATTTCCCTTAATGCCGCTGCAGGGTCAACTTTTAGGCTTAATCTTTCAGTGATCTTCCTGGTTTCAGGGTCGATGTCTATTATGGCCGAAGTATAGCCCTTTCTTAGCGCTAGTTCGATGAAAGCGCACTTACCCTCATCGGCGACATCAAACTCAACAGTTATGTTTGATGGAATGTTTATCTCATTTGGGCTTTTGCTCCCATTTTGGATAACCTCTATCTTCTTTTTTAATCCGTTTATATCGCCATCAAGCCATGCTACTACCAATTCAGCCCTTAACATCTCCTTTTTATTTTCTGGTAGAGGCAGCCCCTCTATCACTGCAAATGGTTCTTCTAGGTCGATTAACATCTGCCTTTCTACTGTAATATGTATATCGGTCCTTTTTGACTTTGTTGATCTCGATAGTTTTTTATCTTTACTTTTTTGTCTTGTAGCTGGCATATTCCCCATCTCAAGTGTTATAGTTTATTCAAATATTTATACCTCTCAGTAACTGTCCATTATTAGACGATAGACGCCTCTCAGAGACAAAACTTTCAAGCACCGCTATGCTTTCCTTGATCCTATGCATCTCTGCCGCATCTTTTGGGGCTCCACGCACAACCAACACGGTGCGTTGATCCCATTGTTCAACAGACCATTTAATCATGCTCGTCTGATTAAACTCATTTATGATGGCCTTTAGCTTGTCATGCGTGTCTGATGGAAAGCGCACAAAGAACACATACGGCACACTGTACCTTTTCAGCCCATTTTTATCGAAATATGGGTGCCCTTCGCATGAAGAAACTGTGTGAAAGCCCACTAAATTAAGGGTTCTTATCAACTCCCTCATTTTGGGGTCAAGGTCTGAGTACTCTCCTTTTCTTAGCCTAAAATCATTCGTTGAACTTTCCTCGGTACTTATGGTGTACCTAATCCCACGAAGCAGCCTGCTAATCCTCTCAAGCGACTCTTTGTCCGCTTTCCTCATCTGCACCTTAAGAAGCTCGGGACTCCGTAGGTTGACGTCAAGGTTAACGAGCTCTACCCCTTCTATTCCTTTAAGCGATTCCCTCAACGCGCCATATCTCTCTTTAGAAAGCCCGTTCTCTCTAAGCTTCCTTTCGCGTAGGATCTTGTAGCTCAGATGCTCCATATTCAAAACCATAACACCTATTTAACTACAAACTGAAATTTCTATTTGCATATCTTATCCAGATTTATTAATTCCTTCAGCTGTTTTATTTAGTTCCCTTTTAATTAACCCCGGATTAAAGTGTTTTCTTCTAAGTAGTTGTTGGATGGCATTATCCGTTAATCCTTGGGCTCTATAATTGTCTATTATTTTTCTACATTGATTTGGCATATAGTCACGTTTTACAGTTATGTCGCATTCGTCAGTTAAATCGTCCCATAAATTAAATCCCCGTTTTGCTTAAGGTATGGGCGATAAGCAGATCTGGCTTTGGCTACTTGCGCAACATTCCTTTTTTACAAAGTGTCTGATCAAGCTGCAGTTCGGATTTTGCGAATGCAACAATCTCATTGGGCTGTCTCAATTTATTTTCCTTTCCAACTCTTATGTACGTTTTTACTATTTCAAGCTTAAACTCTTCCACGCTTCTTATAGCATCGCCTTGTACTTCTCTAGGTGTTGCTGGTTTACGTATCACGCCTCTGCATATATAGCCCCTCAGCAATTCTTTTTTACCGTCTAAAAATTGGTCTATATCCCCACCGAATTGATGGCGTATTATGTTTATCAAGTCAAATGCATGTTTATTCCTTTTTGATTCATCGTTTTTGTCATTACCTGAAAGTTCTACCCACGTATTAAATTTCATAATGCCCAGCAAGGATGGAGCTATTACATTGCATTCAACGTTTGGATTTTTCCCAGAAAGCTTAAATCCATCTATATACAGTGTTATCTTTTCGAAATTTTTGAGCACATCAATGTTTGGTATTCCACTAATAGGTTTCATACCTGTGTGATAGATATCAAATTTAACACCAGTTTTTTTATCTATTAATTTTATGCTTTGGGCGCCCTTTTCCCTATTGTAAGTGTCTGAGGCTTCAAACCCATATTTGTCTGCTTTCTCCTTATAGTGAGCAAGCCAGCCGGTATGAATACCAACTACAACGTCTATATCTGGCGAATGCCTGTATTCTACACTGCAAAGAAGGTTGATGGCTCTGCCCCCAATAATAACTACCGGCAATCCCTCAAATAGCTTTTCTACTCTTATATACATATCTGCAAAATCAGATAGTGGTATGTTGACTTTGTTTTTATTATCTCCATTGTCAGCTACTTTAGATTGCTGGTTTTGGGCAGCATCTCCTCTAGAAAGGTCTGCAATATGAGAAACACCCTGAGCCTCTATTGTCATAATGTTTTATTATATGTCCATATATTTATACTTTTAGGGTGCGTTTACGTCGACAAAGGTTTATTTTTATAAGACTATTAAAAAGGCTTGATTAACCAGACATTTCCAAAAAAAGATTAGCTACTTTTCGATCGAATCCCTATTTTGTTTTTATTCATTTATGGTTATTCTTGCTTCTTTTTCTAAAGATTTGTAATCTCTTTTCAGTAAGCTGAATATCAATGTGTCGTAAAATTTGCCATCTCTCTGCGTGTTTTCCCTCAACAGGCCCTCCTTAACGAAGCCTAGTGAGCCTAGTAGGTGTATTGATACCTCATTAGACACAAGAACATAAACGTATATCCTGTTTAGCAAAAACTTGCTGAATGCCAAACTGGCTGCGAGCTTTATCGCCTCTTTTGCATAGCCCTTGCCCCTGTAATCTTTGCCTATCCAGAAGCCCAGCTCTGCCTGGCTGCTTTCCCTATCGATGCTCGATATGGCTATCGCACCCACAACCTTATCTTCTTCGCTGAGATGCACGCAAAAATGATAGCCTGTGCCCCTTGCATACTCGTCTGTAGAAAACTCTATGAACATCATGGCGTCCTCAATTTCATATGGATCCGGTATTCTCGCCCTGATGTTCTTTCTTATCTCGGGATCGTTTGCATTCTTTGCTATCTCTCCCGCATCGTCAAGCCTTGGCGTTTCTAGGTGAACCCTAAAACCTTTGGCATGAGCCTCCATAAAATCACACCTATGATTACATTGTTACTTCCAGTGCGTTTTTATTGTCTTATCTATAGATTTTCTGGCTTTATTACCATTAATTAATTATAATGATAACTATATATTTACCAACACAAAAGCAAGAGTACATCAATTGTGATGTTATGGAAAAGAAATCGTTTTCTTACAAGGGCGGAGGGGTTTATTATTATCATGAGACTGGTGGAAACAAGAGCATTCTTCTCCTGCATGGCTACAGCTTCAACTCGCTGGTTTGGGATAAGATGGGCCTCATACAAACCCTTAAGGACATGAACTACAACGTGTTTGCACTTGATGTGCCTGGATTTCCAAAAAGCATTAATCATTTCAACCTTTCAGATAATGATTTTGCCGAATTCCTGAACTATTTTATAAAGAATGTGATTGGAAATGCACCTGTGCTTATGGGTTCCAGTGCAAGCGGCTACCTGGCTTTGAAGTTTGCTGAATCTTATAGCAACAGGTTGAGGTCTGTCGTGGTTGTAGCACCAGTTAGACTGAATTCTGTGGAACTAAGCAGAATAACCATAAAAATTCTTGGGATGTGGGGTGGTAACGATAATATATCAGATCCAAAAGAAGGTGAAAGACTTTTAAAGGAGTGCAGGAATGCACAGGTCATAATACTAGAGAATGCAGGACATGCATGCTATCTTGACAGGCCAATAGAGTTCAATGAGGCAATATCAAACTTCCTGTCAGATAGCTAATTCTTAGAACTTCTTAGGACTTGAGCTGTTTTATAATGGCTTGCTTATCTGGTGCTAATCTCTAATTTTTGTAGATCGTCTCCTCCAAACTTTTTAAGATAGTCAACTCCTTTTTGTGTTATAGAATAGTAGAAATAGCCGTGTTTCTCTTCCATAGATATGTATTTTTCTTTAAGCAGATAATCTCTAATTTCAGCAATTATGGGTACCACATACCATTCTATTACTGCGTTTGGGACCGCTCTGCGTAGTTGTTCTAAGAATACAAGTCCGGTTGAGGTAATCTTAACATTTACTTCGTCTGTCTCTTTTCGGGTATCTTTTTCTTTGGTTGTCATATTTACACGATGGCTAATACAGTATGTTTCCTCTCTTCAATTATGTTATTAGTAATCATAAATATCCAAATATATATATTTTACTATATATGAAAATCATCTCGATATTTAAATATTTCTACCGTATTCTGACGACAAATAGTTTCTTTATAAACTGCATGAATTTTAAGCCCCAAATAAAAGCTTAGGATTTAAGAGCTAAGGTTAGAACGAGCAAGAGTGCATATCCTTAAGCTAAATGTCCTGTGAATGACTGTTAAATACTTACCTTAATATATATCTTAGTAAATTAGTTTCGTAGTCTTGATGATGGTTTCATGCCGACTTATGAAAAGCCGTTTGGATATGTGCTGATAGTTGTTGGGGTCCTTATACTACTCTTTACATTTTATGAGGCGTATGTGCTCTTTAATGGTTTCTTACAGGGCTCGCTGCTTCCTGCGCCAAACCTAAGCAACGCAACACAACTCACATTGTCAATGAATGGCACAAACAGCACGCTTGAGCAAACCATCATAGGCCAGATCGGACAAGGTATAGCATCCAACATACTCAGGGCATTTCCTATAAATATATATCTTGGTTTTATGCTGGCCATAGTAATTCTCGGGGTGTTTGCAAGCATAGGTTATAAAATTGCAAAATTAGGCATAGAGCTAAATAAGGCATTAAGAGATGATAGGGCCTCGTCAAAGAATTAATCTCCCTAGCCCCTTTCTCTTATATCAACGCATGCTGAAAGAGAGAAACAATTTTTAATGTTGCCTACCTTAATATTCATATGGCCGACCTTAAATTTAAAACAACCGCATCTGTTAAAATACCTGAAAAGCTTGTAGACCAGGTAATAGGGCAGAAGAACGCTGTTGATATAATAAAAAAGGCTGCAAAGCAGAGAAGAAACGTGCTTCTGATCGGTTCGCCGGGAACGGGCAAGACCATGCTTGCACAGGCGATGGCAGAGCTTTTACCATCTGCAAACCTGGAAGACATACTGGTATACAGAAATCCAAACGATGAAAACGTACCATTGATAAAGGCCGTTAGGACGTATCCTGATGAGGAGTCAAGGAAGAAACTTGGAGACGGCCAGGGCAGGCTCATTCTTCATAAGGAACGTGCCGATAGCAGGCTTGCGCTCGGCAGAAGCAACTCATTGGTGGCCCCAATAGTTATGACGCTCGTAATCATAATCCTGGGCCTCTCGCTGAGTGGCCTGATAACGGGCTACGAGATCATAGTTCTTGCTGCGCTGATTCTTGGAATAATGATTTTCGGTTCCATGGTATTGTTCATGGGCGGCATCACCAGGAGAGTCGGCCTGCCAGGGCTGCTTGAGAGCAACATGGAACCAAAGCTAATTGTTGACAACACCAGCAAAAGCTCTGCACCGTTTATTGATGCGACTGGAAGCAAGGCAGGAGCGCTTTTCGGCGACGTCAGGCACGACCCGCTGCAGACAGGCGGTCTGGGCACTCCAGCGCACCTGAGAGTTGAGAGCGGTGCCATACACAAATCAAACAACGGGGTATTGTTTATAGATGAGATATCGGCACTAGACCAGAAAGGGCAGCAAGACCTGCTTACAGCAATGCAGGAAAAGAAATTCTCCATAACCGGGCAAAGCGAAATGAGCTCTGGCGCACTTGTGAAAACCGAGCCCGCCCCATGTGATTTTATTTTGGTTGCAGCCGGCAACCTGCAAGACCTGAGAAACATGCATCCCGCATTACGATCGAGAATAAGGGGCTATGGCTATGAGGTTTACATGGAGTCCACAATGCCTGACAACGCAAAAAACAGGCAGGCACTTACACAGTTTATTGCCCAGGAAGTGAAAAAGGACGGCAAGATACCCCCCTTTGATGAGAGTGCCGTAGGAGAGATCATGGAAGAGGCAAGAAGAAGGGCCGGAAGAAAGAATTCACTGACACTGATACTCAGAGACCTCGGAGGCCTGATCAGGGCCGCTGGAGACATAGCAGTAGAAAACAACAAGAAGATCGTAGCAAAAGCCGAGGTTATAGCGGCAAGAAAGCTTGCTAACCCAATTGAGGCCCAGGTTGTCGATCAGATAATAGCCGAAAGGAAGGGATATGAGGTGTTTGAGCCGCACGGTTACAGGGTTGGCAAAGTGAACGGCCTGGCCGTTGTCATGCTGACAGGCAATGCATATAACTCTGCTGGCATTGTCGTACCGATTGTTGCAGAGGTTACTCCTGCAAGCTCAAGAATCACCGGCAGGTTTATACCTACGGGCAGGCTTGGCAGGACAGCCAGCGAAGCGGTGAAGAACGTCAGTGCAATAATAAAGAAGCATATGGGCAGGGATGTTGCAAGCTACGACATCCATGTTCAGTTCCTTCAGACTGAGGGCGTTGAGGGCGACAGCGCGAGCATCTCGGTTGCTGTGAGCATAATCTCTGCAATGGAAAACCTTGCGGTTGATCAGTCAATTGCAATGACAGGATCGCTTTCGGTCAGGGGTGCGGTGCTGCCCGTTGGAGGCATCACAAGCAAGGTCGAAGCGGCGATAAACGCGGGCCTGAAGAGGGTGCTCCTGCCCGCAAGCAACATAAACGACGTTTACATCAGCAAGGACATGCTTAAAAAAATCCAGATAGTGCCCGTAAGGAGCTTTGCTGATGTTATAAGGCAGTCAATAAAGAAGAGCAAGCGCAGGGACGAAATCATAAGGGAGTTGAGCAAGCACGAGGCAGCATGAGATGAAAAGGGTTGAAGGTAAAAAAGTTAGGAGTTCTCTAGAGATATTCGGCAAGGCTCTGCTCGAAAACATAAACAGGCTTGAAAACCCGAAGTTCAGTGTTACTTCTAGAACGCGCTCAAACGTCACATATGACAGGAAGGAGGGCTTTTTGCGCCTCGGCTCCGCGAGAGAGGAGCGCAACTTCGTGAACGTTGCACAGACGAAGAGCTTCATGCAAACAATTGCCATTGCGGCAAAGTGCCACAGTTTCGTTAAGCAAGGTCTTCACACGAGCATAAGAGGGCTCTTCTACCAGCTCAAGTACTCGCTTGGGGATGACATAGACGAGAATGTGTTCAACGAGCAAACCGAATCCAATCCTCTAATTGAAGACCTCGAGCTTGCGCTTGACGTCAGGAGAGAGGATCTGAACCTGACTGCAAACAGGAAAGGCGTGCTTGCGGGCAACCTGCGCATAATAGACAAGTTCGGCGGTTCTACAGAAGAGATAGACGCAAGCAAAGCAGGAAGAAGCGGCTGGGCTATTCCAAGCGATGTTGACAACGACATAGAGTTTGTCGACGTCAAGGCAAAGTATGTGCTGGTCGTAGAAAAAGACACACTGTGGCAGAGACTCAACGAAGACAGATTTTGGCAAAAGGAGAACTGCATTCTGATAACACCGCAGGGCCAGGCATCAAGAGGCGCACGCAGGCTGATAAGAAAGCTTGCCGATATGGGTCTGCCTGTATACGTATTCAATGACGGCGATGCGTGGGGCTGGTACATCTATTGGACTATAAAAACAGGCAGCATAAACCTTGCCTACATAGCAAAGGATGTCGCAACCCCGGAAGCAAAGTTCATCGGTGTGACCATGGCCGACCTCGAGCATTACACGTTCTTGAAAAAGCTAACGATGAAGGCAACCGAACTTGACGTCAAGCGTGCGCAAGAAATGCTCAACTATCCATGGATCAACCAATACAAAGAGTGGGTTGATGAACTAAAGGAGGTCATAAAATCCAAGAGAAAGCTCGAACAGGACACACTGCAGGGGCCCAGGCTGACCTTCGTTGACGACTACATAAGGGAAAAGATTGCAAACAAGGACTTTCTTCCCTAAGAAGTTGACCTCATTTTATTTTTTCCATCGCTCCTTCTTAAAGAGGAGATAGAGTTCTTAATAGATGAGACATTAGTTTCTATCGACTTCAACTGCTCATCGGTATGTTTCTGGCCCACCATATTGCCAACTATATACAAAAGAACCGCCTTATCTACTAGGTTTTTCTTTTTTTCTATCCTTTTTTGGATAAAGTTCAATGTTCCCTTATCTAAAAATTCATGAGTCCCGCTTTCCGCAAGTGCAAGCAATGCCAACATATCAGAAGTTTCTACAGCAAACGCAATGACATCGGCAGGATTGCCAAGCATTTGTTCCCCACCAATTCCATCACATACTGTTCGCAATTTTATTTCCTCTAAATACCCTAAAATCTTTGTTTCTTGGATTTGCTTTTCCCTTTTATCTAAAACCTCTGCTATTTTAAGCGATATATCCTCATTTCCAGATTTCTCTGCTGCCTCCCGCGCCAGAATCAGACCGCAGTATGACAAACTACTAGTAAACGGGGGATATCCTAAAAGCACATCAACCATTTTCTCTTTAGACAACCCATTGCAAGCGTGTATCAGTGCCGAATCTGCATGATTATAAAAGAAGCCCCTAGTATTCTGCAGAAGTATCCCTTCAACTGTCTTAAGACTGCCGAGTTGAACGCTCGTAACAAGCCTTTCCCCATCTTTTCTAACAAAGTGTGCGTCGCCTAGAGCATCAAGACTCACAGTATCACCACTTTATTTTATGCCGTTCAAATATAAGTAGCTTTTTGTTACACAACACTGATCGTCGTCCTTTTCTTCAGGGCGTTTATTACATGGCCGTAGTCGCGATAATGCGCTATTGCTGTCAACAGGACCGTGTAATCGCCGGGATCGGCGTTCATGCCGTTAAACACATCAATTCTGACCTCTTTTTCCTCATCGGGTTGTATATCCCCGAGCCTCAACTCGCGCTCCTTTGAAACACCTATTTCATCAAAGCTCAATTGCTTTGGAAGCTCAACAACAATAGATGTTAGCAAAATCTCTTTCGTAAGGTTTTTTAGTCTAAGAAAGAGCGATGATGAGCTTTTTCTGTCAGAGTAAAGTTTGTACGGTACCCATTCATATGAAAGCTTGTACGGCAAGCCCTTCATAAGGTCGCTGCTCGAATCCTTTTTGCCGAATATGTTAAATATTGCCATTGACTCACATTGCCTGCAAATCAATATTATACAGGCGTGTATGCTTTTATACTTTTTCTTACAATACATGTATAATTTATAGTTGATGTGGGGCAATGCCGATAAAGTACAACCTTACAAGGTACGACATCCTCGCAAATAAGATTCACAAAATTGTTGCTAAAAGGGCATCAGACCAGAACGGCGACCCAGAAGATGATGAGGATCTCAAAACGATCGCGATACTAATTGCATCTCTTTCCTCCGCACACGCATGGCAAACACACAAAAGCATAGTGGGGCATGAGACCCTCAACAAACCGGAGATAAAAGACGAGCACAGGGAGGCTGAAGCCGAGAGGTGGAGGCAGGTGTCATCATATGACATAGAGGAGCTTGCAAAAAAAAGCATATCGGACAGTATTTTCAATGAGTGGCTCTTTTTCAACGTTGAAAAGGAGAAGCAGCAGGCGTACAAGAGTGCATGGAGCAAGCTCAAAGCAGAGCTTGTAGACGGACTTAACATAAGCGTAAACGAGCAATAATTTTTATTCCGAGAATAGTGGAAGTAAGTTTTAAATATTAGCGGAAGTTTCACTTTGCATAAAAGTAAATAGCTGCGCAAAAACCAATTTAAAAGGTTATCCACTCAAATACTCGGGGTCTGCATGGCAACCAGTGTTATAAAGAGAAACGGCACGACCGTTCTTTTTGATATCAACAAAATAGCGATCGCTATATCAAAGGCTTTCAACAATGTTTATGCTCTTAGGCCGGAAGAAGAAAACATGAAGGATGCAAGGGCGCTTGCTGAAAAGGTAAAGGAAAGGATAGACGCGCTCAAAAAGGATGAGGTGCATGTGGAGGAGATACAGGACATTGTTGAAGAAGTGCTTATGGAAAGCGAGCCCACAGCAGCAAAAGCGTACATAATCTATAGGCAGAAGAGAGCAGAAATACGGGAATTCAAGAAATCGTTGGGCATCGCAGAAGACGATCTAAAGTTGCCCATAAACACGTTGATGGTGCTGGGCGCAAGGTACCTGTTAAAGGACGAGAACGGTAAGATCAGGGAAACGCCGAAGCAGCTCTTTCAAAGGGTAGCCCATGCCATAGCAATTGCCGAGAAGGCATTCAACAGAAGTGACGAGGAAACTGCGCAGGTAGAGCACGAGTTTTACGATGCAATGGTCAATTTCAAGTTCATGCCCAACTCGCCCACAATAATGAACGCGGGCACGTCATTGGGGCAATTGAGTGCATGCTTTGTGCTGCCCGTTGGAGACTCCATACCGGAAATATTCGACTCTGTAAAAAATGCTGCGCTCATACACCAATCCGGAGGCGGTACTGGTTTTGCATTTTCGAGATTGAGGCCTGCAAATGACATAGTAAAAAGCACTGGCGGTGTTGCCTCGGGCCCGGTTTCTTTCATGAAGGTGTTCGATTCCGCAACAGAGCAGATAAAGCAAGGCGGCAAGAGAAGGGGCGCCAATATGGGCATCCTTAGGGCGGATCACCCCGACATACTCGACTTTATAGTCGCAAAAGAGGAAGAGGGTGTGCTAAGGAACTTCAATATATCTGTTGCTGCAACAGACGTGTTTATGAAAGCTGTTTCTGATAATAAAGACTACGATCTGATAAACCCCCGTAACAAAAGAGTTACAAGCAGGCTTAATGCAAGAGCAGTATGGAACCTTATAATAACAATGGCGTGGCGAACCGGTGATCCGGGTCTTGTGTTCATAGACAGAATGAATTCTAGCTTCGCAAATCCTGTGCCGAAGTACGGCCCAATAGAATCAACAAATCCTTGTGGCGAACAACCTTTATACCCCTATGATTCCTGCAACCTTGGTTCAATAAACCTTGCAAAGATGGTTAAAAGACTAGACCACCACTATGAGGTAGATTGGAAGGAATTAAAGCGTGTAATAAGGCTTGGTGTAAGATTCCTTGACAACGTCGTCGAGATAAACACATACCCGTTAAAGGAGATAGAGCAGGTCAGCCAGGCAATAAGGCGCATAGGCCTTGGGGTAATGGGATGGGCAGATATGCTGATTAAGCTAGGGATAAGATATGACAGCAACGAGGCGCTGATGCTTGCCGAAAAGGTCATGTCATTCATAACAGAAAACGCCAGGGCAATGAGCCAGGAACTAGCTGTAGAAAGGGGCCCGTTCCCGGAGTTCGAGAACAGCATATGGTACAAGATTGGCTACAAGCCGCTCAGGAACTCAACAGTTACGACAATCGCACCGACAGGCACGATAAGCATAATTACGGGCGGAGCTTCGCAAGGCATCGAGCCGATATTCTCTGTTGTTTACATGAGAAATGTGCACGATAGCCTCGGCTACAATCTTATAGAGGTGAACAACACATTCGAGGAATACGCACTGGAAAAGGGCTTTTACTCTGATGAATTGATGAAGAAACTTGCTGGCAGAGTCTCGATACAGGGTGTTGATGAAATACCGGAAGAGGGCAGGAAGCTCTTTTTAACCGCCTATGACATAACGGCCGAGTGGCACGTCAAAATGCAGGCTGCATTTCAGAAATACACAGACAATGCAGTGTCAAAGACCATAAATTTCCCGAATTCGGCAACACCCCAAGACATTGAAAAGGCCTACTGGCTTGCGTACGAGCTTGGCTGTCAAGGCATAACAATCTACAGGGATGGAAGCAAAAGCACACAGGTACTGCAAGAGGCCGACAGAAACCAGCAAAGGCTCGGAGGGCTGGCTGATGCCAAAGCAAAGCACCAGGCAGACAGGACAGTTGAAACCGTCACAATAGGGGAGATAAGAAGCGGTGCAGGCAACTACATATTCAAATTAAACCAGAAACTCAGTTGTCCGCAATGCTCTTCGACAATGATAGCCGCTTCTGGTTGCTTTATCTGCCCTAAATGCGGCTATAGTTCCTGTGGCTGAGTATCGCTTTTCGTAACTACGTCACAACCCTCGTTGGTAACTATCACGTCAACTTCTGCCTGTGCAACAAAGCCCTTGCTCACCTCGACGAGTGTCGTGTACGGTTTCAGTGCACCGGCCCTAATCAGTTCGCCTATGGCCGCATAAAGCTCGAATTTTGACAGATCTTTGCTGTAGAGCCATCGTGCAGCAAATGGCTCTGTAGGATATTTCTCCTTGATCTGCTGAAGCAGTTTTCTTGCAGCTTCGACTCTCGTCTGCGCATCACCAACATAACCAAATATCTCATTGATGTCGCTGTTTACAACAATGCCCCTGTTTTTCGGGTATGTGGCAAACACCTCAAGTGCAATCAATGTGCCATTCTGGAGTTTGGTGGCATCTCTATTATCAAAATTGGGTATAAACGGCTCGCCATGCAGCTCATGCACGCCCAATCCATGGCCGCCAAGGTTTTTGATTGGTATGAAGCCCTTTGACTTCAGATGCTCTTCGACAATGCCGCCAATCCTGTTCACTTCTATGTCAGCTTTTGCAGCGCTTATCGCTTTTTGAAGCGCTTCGTTTGTGGCGCTTACAAGAGCCTCGTGTCTGCCAGAGAGGTCTATCGTTATTGCACAATCAGTCAAAATGCCTTTTTGACCTACACCAATGTCTACCTTTACCAAATCGTTGTTAGAAAATACCTTTTGGTCATCAACGCTTGGAGTGTAATGCGCCGCTTGCTCATTTACCGATAGATTTATGGGAAATGCCAGATCAAAGCCAGTCCCAATAATAAACCTTTCAAGCTCATTTGCAACATCCATGAGCTTTGCATTTGACTTGACTAGGTTTTTTGCCTTCTCCAGTACCGTATAAGAAATACTGCCCACACTTTTTGCTATTCTTTTTTTCTCGTCTTCACCAAGTTCTTCTTCAGCCATAAAATCACTATAAAAGTTTGCTCTGCTTTCCAGAGCCTTTCAACTCATCTTCGTTGAAGTTCAGCTCCTTGAGTATGCGCATTGTTGCCGGTATGACCTGGTTGTTGATGTAGTAATCTGCATCATAGTCCTTTGCAAATTCCTCAAGCACTGCTTTGTCAGAGATCGAGTTGCCATGCTTTGTTATAACATAGCTTATGACAGAGTGCTCTATCTCATCGCTGCGCTTTAGGCCCTGTTGTATGGCCTTTTGTGCAGCACCAAGTTCGGGAGACTTTGCATCATAGTTTTTTGTGAGTTTTCTCAACTGTGTGCTTATCGCGAGCTCGCTCAATGGAACCTTGCCCTCCCTAAGTCTTTTAACGACATTATTAACAAGGTCGACGGCCTTTTTCGCATCGCCCTCCTGCAGTATTATTTCAAGCACGCGCTTTTGGGTATCCCTTGCTATCCTCGACCAGTCCCTCCTTACAAGCTCGAAGCCCCTGATCTTAATCCTGCCGTCCTCTGTTATAAGTGCATATTTTTTCTTAGCGCCTCTCTCCTTAGCGTTCTGCACCTTCTTGCCTACAAAAACCCCCCTTTTATAGAAATCCTCTAGTTCAAATTCCATGTTTTCTGGCAGGCTTTCATTAAACTTCTTTAGAAACGTTAGTGCGTGCTCTTTTGTGTTATCACCTAGTAGCAGTATCACTGAATCTGTATTATGCAGCAATACGCCACCAGCGGAAAAGTGATGGTTCTGTGTTTCCAAGTCATATACCTCCATTTTTTGGGCGCCTAAATTTTGAATCCTTCTTATTGCATGATTGTAATGTATGCGTTTATCTTTTTTATCTCTAATGATTCTTATTGTTCTAAGATATCTTTTTCTACCTCGTTGGCCATGGTAAGAGAAATACCTTGATCTTAAACCTAATCTTTTGTATAGTATATGTATCCCAAAAATGACTAATGCTGTGTCAGTGGCCTCCCATATCTTCTCTTTGTTTTTATTGGATCCATCTCCGTCCAAATACCCCTCTAGAAATGCTTTCATTGATCTTTTTGATGAATTCAAGATCATAGTCGGGATAACTTTCTTATGTTCTTCATTATAGCAAGTATTGAGAAAATAAGTTAAGGCGCCAGATCTTATGGGATTTTTAATTAACAGTCTATATACCATTCCTCCAGCAGTCATTCCCGATTTAAATTTATAAATACGAGATTCGAAACCTATAAATTTGAGTACCTTTTGAGCCTTCTTAAGAAGTTTTATATTTTGACTATCAAAATGCACTATTGTTTTATTACAACTCTTTCTGTAGTCTCCTGCAGTCCCATCTGCAACAAAATATCCCAAAAGCCATGAAATAAAGGCATTTACCCTGGTAGTTTTATTTGGTAGGAGGTTTTTATAATCAATCCAACCAAGCTCATCACCCACTTTTAAAATCCCTGGTTTTACAGGTTCAAAATTTTTGTTTATTAATGAATGGTCCTCTGTAACTTCTACAACGCCGTCATATGTTTCTATCCTATAAAACCGTTTATCTACAAATTTTTTAATAATCCTTTTTACAACAGTCCACCCACTCTCTGTTAAAACATAATCATTCACCAAAACATTTTCTATTTTTATTACCATCAACACTTCCCTACGTTTTACAAGAATTGGCACGCCCTTCATTACACTATCTCCATATATTACCTTAAACCCGTTCGATTCCGCTTCATTTATTGCCTTTTGAATGTATTGCCTGCCATAAGCCGTAACGCTCGCAGCACAGTCTCTTGAATACCATCTCGACCTTGCATAACCCAGATAGCCATAAAACGCATTCGCGGTTATCTTGAGTGCCTGTGATCTCGCACCCCAGTATATGTTGCTCTTGTCTTTTTTATAAAGTGCTTTTACACTCGCTCTTTCATCAACCAGCCTCTTAAGTATTGTGGGCATTATGCTCCTTCTTGTTTTGGAGAACCTTGTTCCGATCGGCGATTCGTAGTATTCCTTACAATCTTGGCATATTGATGACGGGTCCATGTTGTACGATATTATTAACGATGGGTACAGACCGCGAAAGTCAAAACATGCGATATTCCCATAAATGCCCGGATCGGGCGTTTTTACATACGCTCCCTCTATGGGGTTTAACAACCTGCTCCTAATCTCTGATTCGTCGGGTTTATTGGGTATAAGCTCATCGAACATGTGTGCGTGTTTCATAAGCATGAACTCCACCAACTGGCCAGTGGTTGATACACAAACATCGCTCAGTATATTTCCGGTAATCCTTGAAAGTTCGATCATTGTAGGAATTAGTGTGGAGTAGACCTTATAAAGCGCCTCAGAGTCGTTGAGGTTGTAGACCGCAAGGTTCCTCTTCTCTTCCATGCTGCCGTTCCATAGTATGTGTATTGCATTCTTGTCTATCATCACCTTCTTCTCCTTTGCAATCGCTTCATAAACGTTCTTCAAGGTATAGCTATTCAGCTTTAGTATGTACTCTGCAGAGCCGACAACCGCTATGAACTTGACAACAAGGTACATATCCACATGCACCCTTCCCGCAATCTTCACCTTATCAACGAGGCCGTGATGCTCGATTGATGTATTACCTTCAAACCTGCTAAGGTTGAAATCAAACTTAAGCGCCTTTGCTCTTTCAATTAAGTACCTCATATCGAAGTTTGCAGAGTTGTAGCCTGTGAGAACATCTATATCCAGCGAATTTACCAGATTTGTAAATTCCTGCAGCATTCCAATCTCGTCTTTTGCCACCGTTACGAATTTCTCATCGATCTGCTTGTATGTTATCACGCCGGATCCGTTTTTGCCGTTTGCTAAATAGTAGTAGCTTATCATTATGATTGGGTCCAACTCTGGTCTTGGTATTGCGAGTGGGTTATAAACCTCTATATCAAAGCAAAGAATGTTAAGGTTCGGGGCAGTTGCGCTCAGCGCTGCGGGTTTTGAGCCTTTCAAAACAAGCGTGTTGTTATCGTTCTTTATTTCAAACAGCACCCTAGAAAGCTGAGTTATATTATTATCAATGACGTACCTTTTTGTAAATGGTATATCGTTCTCATAGCACCTTCCATGCCTGGAAAACACCTCACTTAGTTTTGGCACATGAGCTGCGTTGCTCACAAAAATTTTGTAGCAGTTCACACTCTCGCCAAAAAGGCTTCTCTGCTCGCGCTCTATCTTTTCTGCCTTGATCCTGCTTTTTACATCATTGACAAATATCTTTTGCATCTCCTCTGTTGACATCTCCATTCCAGGAACAAAGCAAAAGTATGGTTTAAATTCTTCATCAAATATTTCGTACGAATTGCCGTCATAGCCCCTCACGGTGAGCCTTATGATTGATCTCTCATTCTTGTTTAGGTAATCGACATCAAGCAGAAAGCCCTCTATGGTGGTGCTTTGGAGCTTTTCAGAATCAGCCTTAGCTTGCGGTTGCATATCTCTCTTTTACAAATTGATAAATATATCACTTTCTATGCGCTGATTGGAATGGAACCCAGCCGAATCTGGTTCTATCCCTAATTTTTTACTTCTTCTCTTCTATTGTTGTGCGGCTTATCACAAGAGGGGGTATCAACCCTAAAGAGTATGCTATCAAAGTCCCTGTGGCGCTGCACCTGAAGTTAAGGCCGTTCACCACCTCTTCAGCGAGATCCTTTGGCAGCATTTTGGTCTCATCCCAGCGTTTCATGATAGCTGCAACACGATCCTTTGTCTCCTGGAGCTCTATAGAGCCGCTGAGCTTTATGGTGCCTACATTCTTTGCATCCTTGCTATCAGAATCAGCATAGTCAGCGTTAAAAGAGTACTCTATACTAATGCGCTCAGCTGTTGCCGAAACCTTGTCTATGTTTATACCAAGCCTTGGGAACCTTTGCGAGCTTAGCATGTCTGGCTTGTTTATCTGTCCTTCTACTTTGGATACATTAAAGGCTGTTATCATCTAAATCACTTGTTAGCTTTTGGGCTTAAAGGTATTTAATAGTATTCTTGGATTGGGCGTGTTCTCAACAACTACATTTAAATTGCTTGATGGCAATACTATATTGGTGGCAGGTGGGCAGCCTACCGAAAGGAGGAAGCACCTCTCATACAGAGTGCGCAATGGCTTAAGGCCTGATTCGGAACAGAAACGATACCAGAGCAATGCAGAGCTATGACACGACGAGCGCATTGCAAAGGTTGAAACGCGCCGATGTGCAGCACGGTGAGTATGCAAGGCATTTGCCGCTCAGTTGAATGCTGCCTAAAACAAAAAGAGGGCTACGGCCTGCCACTATATTTATGATAATGCGGCGTTTAACCTTTTAGAATCAGATACAGACATTTTGACGGGGGCGGGATTTGAACCCGCGACCTCTAGATTTCTCGTCATCGCAGAATGCTCATCACTCATTATGCTTGGCATATGAGTCTAGCGCTCTAACCAGGCTGAGCTACCTCGTCCTGCCATAATACTTCCTTATCAATCACATTTGATATATTTATTTAACGTTTATATGTAAACACATATTAAAGTTAATAAGACTGCTGCTGGAATTCTGCTCAGAGCGTGTAACCAAACCACTAAAACCTTTTTATACCCTTCTGGATAAAACAGTATCATGAAAAATGATGGGGTCGTAGAAGGCGCGGATTATATATTACCCGTAATAGTTATTTCCGTAATAATCGTTGCGGCAATGATAATCCTAGTATTTTATGCTAATTATCAATCTACGCTATTGAAGTTAACAAGCTTAAACAAGGCATATCTAAGTTTGAGCGAAGAGTACAACAATTCTTTATCCAAGTTAAGCCAACTTCAAGGAAGGAATGCAAACCTTTCGGCAACGTATAATAGAACTTTGGTAGGGCTTCAAATTCATACAAACACTGTATTTT
>Ga0315281_10001518_pt1 | contig 34382 bp, 21 predicted proteins | sample YL17G07_0_MG_FD_204540 | JGI IMG/M metagenome (GOLD analysis project Ga0315281, IMG submission 204540) | Sediment microbial communities from Yellowstone Lake, YNP, Wyoming, USA - YL17G07_0 | ecosystem: Environmental > Aquatic > Freshwater > Lake > Sediment | place: USA: Wyoming | collected...
CCGAAGTACGGCAACGACGATCCCGAAACGGACGAACTGGCAGAGTGGGTGGTGCAGCTATTCTCGGACGAGGTGAGGAAGCAGAAGTGCGGCAGGGGAGGCATGTACCGGCCGCTGATCTTATCGACCGGCTTCCAGGTGATCGAGGGCTTCGGCTGCAGCGCCACCGCCGACGGCAGGAAGGCGCGGACGCCGGTCAGCGACGGGATATCGCCGGGCCACGGAACGGAGCTGAACGGCTTGACCGCGGTGTTCCATTCGGCGGCGAAGGCCGGTCGCGGTCTGGTCACCGACGGAACGACTTTGACGATCACTCTCTCGCCCGGACTGCTGGCATCGGATGAGGGGCTCGAGAAGATGGCATCGATGATCGAAGCCTACTTCAAGATGCAGGGAAGGCACGTGCAGTTCACGCCGGTCGACGCGAAGACGCTCCGGGACGCGCAGGAGCATCCCGACGCGTACCCGGACCTGACCGTTAAGGTGTCGGGTTATTCCGCGGTCTTCGTTGAGCTGCCGGAAGCGCTGCAGAACGACATCATCGGCCGGACGGAATTCTGCGAGGCATAGGCGGTAATCACCCGCGATAACGAGGCGAGGCTTTGAGTTGATGCTCCCAGAGGGCGCCGACCCTACCGGCGTCGTCTTCAACGTTCAGCGCCACTCCACTGAGGACGGCCCCGGCGTTCGCACGACTGTCTTCCTCAAAGGGTGCCCTATGCGCTGCCCCTGGTGCCACAATCCCGAGGGAATTGAGACACAATCCCAGCTTGTGTGGTATGCGGCCCGTTGCATCGGCGCGAGGAGATGCCTCGATACGTGCCCTTCGCGTGCCCTGACCCTAACCAAGGACGGCATGGTTATTGGCAGAGACCTGTGCGATGCGTGCGGCGATTGCGTCGACGCGTGCCCGTCGGCTGCCCTCGAAGTGCTGGGCAAGCGCAGAACCGTCGAGGACGTGGCCGAAATCGTCCTCCGCGACCGCGTATTCTACGAGACTTCCGGCGGCGGCGTGACTCTCTCCGGCGGCGAGCCATCGATGCAGACGGAGTTCTGCCAGAATCTGATGCGGGTAATCCAACAGGAGGGCGTGCACGTAGCGCTGGACACCTGTGGCGGCACGAGCTGGCGACGCCTTCAGCCGCTGGTCGATCTCGCCGACCTCGTCCTCTTCGACCTGAAGGTCCTCGATGAGGAGCGGCACCGGACGTACACGGGCGTGCCGCTGGACCTCGTGCTTGAGAACGCGCGGCGCGTGTCTCGGGCGGGAAAGCCGATGTGGATACGGACCCCGATCATACCCGGCTACACGGCCGACGAAACGAACGTGCGCCGGATCGCCGCCTTCATCCGAGACAATCTGCCGGCCGTCGAACGATACGACCTTCTCGCCCTCAACAACACGTGCTCCGCAAAGTACACCCGCCTGGACCGTACCTACGCCCTCGCCGAAGAGCCTCTGATGTTTGAGGACGAGATGGAGAAGCTGACGAAGGCTGCCCGCGACGAGGGCCTGGACTTCGTGCGCTGGTCAGGCCTTACGCGCGGCAACCCATCGAACTGAAGGGGCTACCCCCCGGCGCGCGGTATCTCCACCGGCCAGCGATCGTTCCAGGGGCGCTCGCACTCGTAGGCGTATGACGCCTGAAGGACGAGGTCGTCGCGATGGCGCGGCCCGACGATCTGCAGGCCGGCGGGGAGCCCAGCATCGGTGAAGCCGGCGCGTACGCTGGCGGCGGGATGGCCCGTGAGGTTGAACGGATAAGTGAACGCGACGAACTCGATCGGGCTCTCGACCGGCCGGCCGTCGATCTCGGCGGGCATCTTGCCATTGGCATCGAACGCCTCGGTGGGCAGCGTCGGCGTCAGAAGCAGATCGTAGCGGTCGAAGAGACGCCAGAGGATATTCACGAGCTCCGCGCGGACCCGCTGAGCCTGCCCGTATCTATCCGGCGTCACGTTGCGCATCAGCTCCGTCCCCGCTAGAAAGCCGCGGCCGAACTCGGAGCGGTGCGCCTCGATGTGGTCGGCTATCTCCGCATAGACCTCCGCGCCGGCTATCATCGCCCAGGCGAGAGCCGCCTGAGGGAATACGTCATCGATCTCCTCGACGCTGTGGCCGAGCTTCTCGAACACGTTGACAGCCGTCATCACCTCCCGCATCACGTCCGGCTGCGAGCGCGCGTAGCCGAGAGTCGGACTCCAGGCGATGCGAAGGCGCGGCGGCAGGCGCTCCAGCACCGCGATGTAGGACATGCCCGGGTGCGGCAGCGAATCGGGGTCAGCCGGGTGCGCCCCGACGACGGCATCGAGGTAGAGGGCTGCATCGCGAACGGTGCGCGTCAGCGGCCCAGACACCACCGTATCGCCCCATTCGAGCATCTCGAACGGGCCACGCGGGATGCGTCCAAAGGTGCACTTCATGCCGAACAGACCCGTGTAGCAGGCGGGAATGCGGATGGAGCCGCCGCCGTCGGAGCCGGTGGCCAGGGGCACCATGCCGGAGGCAACGGCTGCGGAGGAACCGCCGCTGGAGCCTCCCGGCGTGCGGTCCGGGCTCCAGGGGTTGCGGGTGACGCCGAAGAGCAGGTTCCGCGTAAAGGCGGTGGAGCCGAACTCCGGCGAGTTCGTCTTGCCGAGGATGATTCCGCCCGCGCGTCGCAGCCGCTCGACTTGAATGGAGTCGCGGGCAGGATAGCAGTCCTTGAAAGGCACGGAGGCGTGCGTCGAGGGGAAACCCTCAACATCCTCCAGTTCCTTCACACCGATCGGGATCCCGGCAAGAGGTCCCGGGTCTTCGCCGCGCGCTATCCGATCGGCCAAGGCGCGGGCCTCGGCGAGCGCCTGCTCCGGTTTCATGGCTATGAAGGCATTGAGCACACGGTTTGTCTTCTCAATCCGGCTCAAGCATGACTCCATCAGCTCAACCGGAGAGAGATCGCGCGAGCGGATTCGGGCGGCGAGGTTGTAGGCCGGCGCGAAGTTCAGATCAGACACGTTGCACCTCCAGGAAGAAAGGACTGAAGCCGCCTCATCATACGTCGGGAGCGGGCAAGACGAAAGGATGTGATTAGCGGTCGTTTAGCAGGGCAACTAGGCCCTCAGTCACGCCTCCCAGAGCACGTCGCCGCAGAGGTCGGCCGGGTGTTCCCGCGAGGCGAAGACGGCGTACTCCCGCTTCGACCGGCCGATGGTCGTGCCGTCGCCGTGTCCGGGGTAGACGGCTGTGTCGTCGGGAAGGACGAACAGGCGCTCGACGATGGAGTGGATCTCCTGCTGGAGGTCGTCCGGGGTGTCGCCGTGGCCGGGCCCGCCGGGGAAGAGGGTGTCGCCCGCGATAAGGATGTGACCGGTCAAGAGGCAGATGCTGCCGGGCGTATGCCCAGGTGTGTGGACTACGCGCAGGCGACCCTCCCCAAGCGCGATCTCCTCGCCGTCCGCCAGGACGCCGTCCACCTCGTCGGCGTGGGGCTCGCTGTCGGCCGCGTGACAGTAGACCGGGGCGTTGGTGGCGGACCTGAGAACATCGACGCCGGCCCAGTGGTCGCCGTGGCGATGTGTGATGATGATGCGGGAGACGCGGGTGCCTCGCACGGCCTCGAGGATCCTCTCGCTTTCAGGGGGCGCGTCGACGATTATCGATCCCCGGCTGGCAGGGTCGATGATCAGGTAGGCGTTGTTGTCGAAAGGGCCCAACGGCCCGATTCTGACGACCCGGAGTTCAGACGCTCTCACCGGTAGCGTCCCACTTCCTTCACGACGTGGACGATACGTTTGAACGCCTCCAGGCTCACGTTGTTCGGTGTCGTGTGGTCGGTGCCGAAGATGTAGCCGCCGCCTCGCATCAGCGCGGGCAGGCTCTCTCGCACAGCGGCTTCCATCTCGTCGACGTCGTCCCAGAGTACCGCGTTGATGCCCCCGTGCAGGAGAAGCCTGTCACCGAACTCTCGTTTGACGGCCAGTGGGTCGACGCCGGCTTTCACCTCCAGCGGTTCGAGGCCATCCAGCCCCATTTCGACGAGGTCAGGTATGAACGGCCGGATATCGCCGCACGAGTGCAGATAAGCTTTGATGCCCTTGGCATGCGCCCAGTCGATTGCTTTCTGATGGATCGGTTTCAGGAGCTGACGGTAGGTCTTGAGGGAGAAGAACTGGTTGAGCTTGTAGCCCATGTCGTCGTACCAGAGGAGCTCATCGAACTCGTAGCCGGCATCCCACATCCTGTCCAGGAGGACGAAGCAGAGATCTTGCTCGGTGCGCCACATGTCGACGCACCATTCGGGGTCTTCCGCCAGCGCGAGCAGCTCGCGCTCGCTGCCGATGAACCAGGTGTGGGTTACGTCGAAGCCGAACAGGCCGGCGGCCTTTATCCAGGCACCTTGTCTCTTCCAGCCGGGCCACTTCGCCTTCAAATAGTCCCACGGAATGCGGTCGTCGCTTGGGGTCATCCTCTCCTTTGCCTTCAGCCAGTCATCCTTGGTCTTCACCTGGGTCTCGATAAGGCCGACCGACGACTGGCTTTTGATGTACTTCATCGTCGCGCCCCAACCGTTGACGGCGACAAGGGTATCATCCGTGTTCTCAACGACTCTCAAGGGAAACCGGGGCGAGTTGTCCACGGTGAACTGGACGACGGCGTCGAGGCCCAGTTCCTCTACGTAGTCGGCGCTTCTCAGCCCCTCTGTCCGCCAGCGTTGAAGCGTCGAGTCCCACGGGATTTCGAAGATGGGGACACGGTCCGCCTCCCGATGCCGGTACATGAGGCTGACGCGTTCGTGCGTGGTCATCTCGCTCATAGCTTTCCTCCGGATTCAGGGGACGCGCCTTCGACGCGTTAGGCTACTGGCGCGGCAGACCCAGCCCCCTCTGAGCGATGATGTTTCGCTGAATCTCCGATGTCCCTGCGGCGATGGTCATCCCCAGAGAGCCGAGGTAGCTCCTGGGAATAACTCCCTTCTCCGGCGCCCCGCTGCCGTACAGGCCCCCGTTCAGACCCAGCACGCTCATCCCAGTCCTGGAGACACGCTGCACAGTCTCCGTCGCAAACGTTTTCAACATCGACGCCTGGTAGTTGGGGATCAGTCCGCGGCCCAGCATCGAAACGACCTGATAGGCCATCATGCGGGTCACCTCGACCTCAATCATGCGGTCGGCCAGCTCCTGACGTAGTGACGGGTTGCGCCTGATGGGGCTCTGGTCGCTGCCCTCTTTCGCGAGGCGGATGAGGCGCTCGACTTGCTGTCGCAGCTGGACGATGGCCCCGATTGCTGAGGCGCGCTCGAAGTCGAGAGTTGTCGCCGCGATGTACCAGCCGCGGTTCTCCTCGCCCACCAGGTTCTTCGCCGGCACGCGCACGTTGTCGAAGAAGACCTCGTTGAAGAGCACGTCACCTGTTATGTCCGGCAGCTCTCTGACGTCGATGCCGGGGGTTTTCATCTCGAGCAGGAAGTAGCTTATGCCCTTGTGTTTCGGCACGTCGGGGTCCGTACGCGCCAGCACGAACATCCAGTTGGCATGATGGGCGACGCTTGTCCATATCTTCTGTCCGTTGATCACGAAGTCGTCACCGTCGCGGACGGCCCTGGTGCGAAGGGCTGCCAGGTCGGAGCCGGCCTCCGGCTCGCTAAAACCCTGGCAGAAGAGGGTCTCCCCGGACAGGATCTTTGGCAGGAAGTACTTCTTCTGCTCCTCGGTGCCGTGGACGATGAGGGTCGGCCCGACCATGGATATTCCAGCACCGCCGACAGAGGGCGCGCGCGCTTCGGCCATCTCCTCGCCCATGATGAACTGCTGCATCAGCGAGAGCGCGGCGCCGCCGTACTCCTTTGGCCAGGACGGGGCGATCCACCCTCGTTCGACGAGTTTTCGCCGCCAGGTTTGCATGTCAGGATCGTTCCAGAGCGCAGCGGCGCTCTCGTCTTCCAGCGGTGCGTCCTTGAACCGCTGCGGCAGTTCTCTGTCTATGAACGCGCGGACTTCCTGACGCCAGGCCGCTTCCTCGCGTGTGTCTCGCAGATCCATGTTGTCCTCCCGTTCAACTGATGACTAAGGCCCGCGCGCGGTTACCTCGTCGACGACCAGGCACGATAGCGGAGCGATCCCGTGCAGTGCCCTCAAGTATATCGTGGGCGGAGGCCAGGAAACGAGACCGAGTTCGCGTGAGGATACGATCTTCCCGGCCGCCGGTCTCCCTCGCCTGACGTCCACCTCCGTCATCTGGCAGATGATAATATGCATCATTATCCTTCGGAGTCAAGAGAGCGCGGCGGCCTGCCTCGAAGCCACCTTGCGCCAAAGGATCGAATTGCGCGCGCCGCCCATTCCGACGTCGTATCCGGCGCCTGGGGGAGGGGTTGCCGCGCCACTTGTGCCCGACAATCCGCAGCGATAGCATAGGAACCTACCGGAAGCTGTAACTGGAACGGGAGCGAATTCGAATGCTCAGGAAATCGCGGATTTCCCGGCGCGGGTTTCTGACGGGCGCAGCGGCGACGGCCGGAGCGGCAGGCCTTCTGCTGGCCGGCTGCACCAGCGGGGAGGAGCGGGGCGCGGCGCAATCGACGCCTCAAGCGACAGGCGCGACCGGGCCGACAGCCTACGGCTTTGGTCTCTTCAAGTACGATTACTGGCTCGACAAGGGCTAGGCACGAGGAGTGACGCTGTGCTGAGGAATCGGGATGGAGTTGCGGAACGAAGGTCTGCTTGTCGGAGTTGACGTCGGTACTGCCGGCGTCAGGGCCGCTGTTTTTGAACCCGACGGCCGACTTCTCGCCTCTGAGGCCACGCCTATCGACGTGTTTCATCCCCAAGAGAACTACGTCGAGCAGTCGTCGCGCCAGATCTGGGAGGCGACGGCGCAGTCGGTACGCGCCGCCGTCCATGGGGCGGGAGTAAAGTCTTCCGGCATCGCCGGCATCGGCTTCGACGCCACCTGCTCGCTCGTCGCTCTCGACCACGACAACCGGCCGATCACCGTCTCTCTTAGCCGCGACCCCGATCGAAACGTCATCGTCTGGATGGACCATCGCGCCGAGGCACAGGCCGACCGAATCAACGGCACCCGCCACGCGGTACTGCGCTATGTCGGCGGCAAGCTTTCACCGGAACAGCAGCCGCCCAAGCTCAAATGGATCAAGGAGAACCTGCCGCAGACATGGGCGAACGCCGGCAAGTTCCTCGACCTCGCCGACTATCTTGTCTTTCAGGCTTGTGGCGATGACGTTCGCAGTCAATGCACCGTCGTCTGCAAGTGGACGTATCTCGGCCATGAGGGCGCTGGCGGCGCCTGGGACATGTCGTTCTTCAAGCAGATCGACCTCGACGACCTATTTCAAGCGGGACGCGCCGGGAAGCGGGTAGCGCCGCTCGGCTCGCGCGCCGGTTCCCTCACTGCCGCCGCTGCCAACGACCTGGGCCTGGCCGAGGGGATCGCCGTCGCCGCCGGCATCATCGACGCCCACGCCGGCGGAATCGGCGTCCTCGGCATGCGCGCGGCCGGCGACACTGATTCTGGACTGAACCGGCTGGATGGGAGGCTCGCCCTGATTGCGGGCACCTCTTCCTGCCACATGGCGGTGTCGTCCGAAGCGCGCTTCATCAACGGTGTTTGGGGGCCATACTTCGGCGCCATGATTCCCGGCATGTGGCTGAACGAGGGCGGCCAGAGCGCGGCCGGCGCACTCATCGACCATGTCATCGAGAACCACGCCGCGTATCGCGCCGTCAGCCGGGGCGCCTCGGAATCGGGGCGCACGGTCTACCAGGTGCTTAACGATGATCTTTCCCAGATCGCGCCCGCAGAGCTCGACGAGGCGATAGCGGAGGCACACGTGCTGCCGTACTTCCACGGCAACCGCTCGCCGCGCGCCGACAGCCACGCCCGCGGCATGATAAGCGGCCTGACCCTCGACTCTTCGCCGCGAAGCCTGGCCCTGCTTTACCTTGCGACCGTACAGGCCCTGGCCCACGGTACACGTCACATCGTCGACGAGATGAACAAGGCGGGATACGCCATCGAGCGGATCCACGCTTGCGGCGGCGGCAGCAAGAATCCGCTCCTCATGCAGGAGCACGCCGACGTGACCGGCTGCGAGATATACCTTTCGCCGGCTGCGGAGCCCGTGCTGCTCGGTTCAGCCATGCTCGCGGCCGTGGCGTCGGGCATTTACCCGTCAGTCCTTACGGCTATCGATTCCATGAGTCCCGAGGCTGAGGTGGTAAGGCCGAACCGCAGCCGCAAGCCTTTTCTTGAAGCCAAACATCGCGTGTTCTTGCGAATGTACGAACATCAGCTTGAGTATCGCCGGATGATGGAGAGCGACGCCTGAGTCTGACCGATTGAGCTTTCACGGGAGGGATAAATGATCGGTGGTACGTCTCTAGGTAACCTTGCGAACCTGCGCGACGGCAGGCGGCGGCGGGCCTCGAGTTGGGACAGGAAGGGCGGCAACGCCGACTTCATCATCCTCGGACCCGGTGAGCAGGCCGTCCTGTGCGACATCAGCGGCGCCGGCATCATCCGCCACATCTGGTGCACGATGGCCGCGCGCGACAACCCGTTCTACGCCCGCACCACAGTGCTGCGCATGTACTGGGACGGCGCAGCGACGCCTTGCGTGGAGGCCCCCATCGGCGATTTCTTTGGCATCGGCCACGGCATCGTCAAAGACTTCTGGTCGCTGCCCCTGGCGATGAGCCCCCGGGACGGCCGCGGCTTCAACTGCTTCTTCCCCATGCCCTTTGCTTCGCGCGCCGTCGTCGAGGTGGTCAACGACTCAGAGCACGGGATGATCTTCTTCTATTACATCGACTATGAGGAGCACGACCGCCTCGACGACGGGCTGGCGCGCTTCCACGCGCAGTGGCGGCGCGAGAACCCAACGCGCGGCTGGGGCGAGGGCCGCTACGTAGACGATCCCGCGACGGGCCAGTTCGGCGAGCTGCGCAAGAAGGTGTGGTCGACGCCGAACCTGGATGGAAAGGACAACTATGTGATCCTGGAGGCGGAAGGCCGCGGCCACTACGTCGGCTGCAACCTCAACATCGACTGCTTCTCGCGCCAGATGAACGACTGGTACGGCGAGGGCGACGACATGATATTCATCGACGGCGACGTCTGGCCGCCTACCCTGCACGGCACGGGCACGGAGGACTACTTCAACACGGCCTTCTCCCCCCGAACGGAGTTCTGCACACCCTATCACGGGGTCACCGTTTACAGCGGCACACCCGAATGGCCCTGGAAGGGCAAGAATTCCCTCTACCGCTTTCACATCGAAGACCCGATCATGTTCCAGAAGTCGATTCGCGTCACCATCGAGCACGGGCACGCCAACAGCCTGAGCAACGACTACTGCAGCACCGCCTACTGGTACCAGACGGAGCCTCACGCTCCCTTCCCGCCGCTGCCGCCTGCCGCCGAACGACTGCCGCATCCGGACGCCTCCTGACCGTAAAGGCGCCGACTAAGGGGGACACGAATCATGGGAAGAACAACGGTTATGAACGAACGGATTCGGGTCGGTGTCTTCTCGCCAAACGATAATCGCACCTGGGTGCGCTCAGACAACCTGGACCTCATGCTTCGGCACGAGGAGCTGCTCATCGACGCCTTGACCGCCAGCGGCGTCGAGGTCATCAGAGGCGGCGACGGACTCCCGCGCGAGGACCAGATAGCCTGGAACCGCGAGCTAGTGATCTGTCAGGCCAAACGGCTCGCCGGGGCAAAGCCGGACGTCCTCATCCTCAACCAGGGCTCTTGGACTTTTCCGCGCGACAGTGTGGATGCCGTTGATATCTATGAATCCGCGCTCCAGCCTCTCCTCAACGAAGCTAGAACCGCCGCATCTCGGCTTCTTCTCTTCGGATACAAGGACACGCGAGTGCCCGGCCTTGTTGCGCTTATGGCGATTGCCGGTGCGCTCAAGACAATGGGGAAGTCGTTTCAGATTGCCTATGGACGCATCGACGAAGACCCGGCGACGCTAAAGGATGTGCTGGACAAGCTGCGCTTCTTCAAGCGACGGGCGGTCGCTGCCGAAAGCGTGATTGGCGCAATCGCCCGCCTGCCCGAGCAGAAATACCTCCAGTTCGGAGGTGAATCGCTGCGCATGCCCACGGCCACGGCCGACCCCAACCTCTGGCAGAAGCTATTCAAAGTGACCTACGACCACCGCGACCAGTCGGAAATCGTGAGTCGCGCGCTGGAGATGGTGAAGTGGAGCGGAAAGACGGGCGAGAGCCACTTCGCGATTGTCGATGGCCGGGTCGAGCGCGCGGTCGAATACAAGCAGAAGACCGGCAATTTCGACTTCAGCCGGGCCGGCCTGCCGTCAATCGGGAGGTTCGTCCTGCAGGTCGCAATGTTCTACGCCGCCCGCGATATCATCGAGGAAACCGGCTCCACGTTCTGCGGCATCAAGTGCCAGGACGAGCTCAGCGCCAATTTCTGCACGGCCTGCGTAGCCACCTGCTACCTGGGGAATGACGTCGCGCCCGACGGAACGCCTCAGGCGCGAATCTATCCGACCTCCTGCGAAAACGACATGGATACCGCTCTCACTCAACTCTTGCTGCACCTTCTCTCCGGCCAACCTGCCGCGTTCGGCGATTTCCGTGATGTCGAGGACGGCAAGCTCGCCATCGTCAACTGCGGGCAGCACCCGACCTACTTCTTCGGCGCGCCTGGGGAGTCTGGCCAGATCAAAGACCTGAGGGCGGAGTTTCTCGGGCAAGAGATATTCTACGCCGGAGGTGGCGCCGCCGTCCGGGGACGCACGCCGGGCGGCCTCCAGGTCACCGTGGCCCGCCTCGGACGGGAGAACATGCGCTACTGCCTGGCGGGCACCGTCGTCGAAACGGTGCAGGTCGACCCGCGGGAGCACGAGCGCTACAACGTATCCTGGCCAATCCTGAGAGGGAAGATCCCGCTGTCAGAGCGGGCGCTGGCGGCCATGTGGCCCTCCAACCACCTCGCCTTCACCTTCGGCGACTACACGCCGCACTTGGTGGAGCTGGCGGAGCAGCTCGACATCGGCTACCACGTCGTCGACGCCGCCGGAAATGAGCACCGGCGGTCGAGCTAGCAAGCTTTTCCGCACGAACCTCAGCAACTTGGTGGATCACTGCTTCCGGCCGCACATGTTGAAATGCCGCAAAGGGCCGCACCCGCTCAAGAACATCAACAATGACTGGCCGCGCGCCGATTGACCTGAGTGCTGCCGCCTTAGCGGCATCCCGCGTCGTGCCGGTAAAACATCGTGGCCCGCACTTGCCAGCAACGGAACCAGATGTCTCCCGATTACTCCGCTTGCTCCCGCAACGAGTATTCTCACCGCTGGCCCACCAATGCTTCGGGGGCTTTGCCCGCCCAGGATCGCGCAGTCGAGTGCAGGGTGTCATGGCAGGGAAGCTGCTTGGCGAATGAGAGACGCCTCAGGTCGAGAGCGTAAGCGCCCGAATTCGGCAGTCGGTCCCGCCCGATAGTTGTACGTCGTCCGCTCCGCATTTCGGGCAGTGCCGGTACTCGAGGTTCAAGGTGGGGATGTCGTCTTCATCGACGTGTATGCTTCGGCTAGACCCGCACTTGGGGCAAACAGCGGTGACCGGCGCCCGCGACACTCTGACGCGTTCCCTGGCTCCGAGATCGGAGAGCGCCTCTTGCAGCCACTCGCTGAGGATCTCCGTGCGCAGACGCGCCATACCGCCGACTTCGACTTCGAGCTCTGCCACCTGCTGGCCGGGGGCGCGTTCGGCCTCCTCCCGCACATGGCGCGCTATATCTTCTGCTAAGCCGTATTCATGCATTTGCATGTCTCCAATAGAAAGCTCTCGATTTGCCTCACGATGGACGGGAGCGCAAGGTCCATCTCTGGCGACAACCCCTCCCTTATCCAGAACGGGTCATTCACGCTTATCGCCAGAATCTCGATTTCCGGCATCGGAATGCCTAGCCTCTCACCTATAGCAAGGACTTCGGGCAGCCCGGCATAATGCGATGATAGGGTCAGGGGGCCGCAGGAGAGCTCGTCCGGGCGCAGGCGCGACACTTCGCCGACATTACCCTGCTCGGCAGGAATGCAGTCGACGATGAAGGCTTTCTCGTAGCCGGCCAGCAGGTCCAACAGACTGAGGCCGCCGCTGTCTGCCACCTGGAAGTCGAAACGGTCAAGCTCGGGGCGGCAGCCCAGTCTCTCGATCACCCGCAGACCGATCGCGTCATCCCCGAAGATGTCGTTGCCCAGTCCCAATACCAACTGCCGCATCGCTACTCCCCACGAACCAACTCCCGGATGACGTTGCCTTGGGCATCCCTGAGGGAGACGATCAGCGGCATCTGCCCGGGGAGGGCGTGCGTTGCGCAGGCGTGACAGGGGTCGTAGGCACGGAAGGCCATCTCGACCATGTTCAACAACCCGTCGTCGACGTTGCCGTTGTGCACCAGCGCTTTCGCGGCCTTGTCGACGGACATTGCGATGCGGGCGGCGTTACCCTGGGTCGCTACGATCAGGTTGGCGCGGGTGAGAATGCCCCGCTCATCCGTATCGTACTGGTGGATGAGCGTGCCGCGCGGCGCCTCGACCACACCTGCACCGGTCGTAGGAGTGGCCGTAGGAATTCTCCGTATCTCTGTCGAGGTTATCTCGGGGTCGCGCGCCAGCTCCAGGAAGCGCTCGGCCGCGTAGACCATCTCGACGACTCGCGCCCAGTGGTTGGCCAGCGTCTGGTGAACCGGCTTTCCGCCGAGCGTCTGCAGGTACTCCTCGTACGCTTCCTGCGCCTTCGGCGTGGCCAGTCCATCCGCGGCGTTGAGGCGCGCGAGGGGCGCGACGCTGTACACGCCGCTCTTCTCGCCGTCCTCGAAGCCGGTCCAGCCGACGTTCTTCAGGAACATGAACTTCACGTAGGTCCAGGGCTCAACGTGCTCCGCAACGTGCTCCACGTAGTCCTGAACCTTGAAGCGCTCGAACTCCTTTCCGTCCGGACCGACGACGCGAATCATGCCCTCGTAGAAGTTCTCGCGGTTCTGCTCATCGACGAGGCCCATGTAGTACGTCTTGTGCGTGTACGCCTCCGAGAGGATGAGGTCGACGTATTCCTTGTTAGCCAGAACCAGGTCATGGAACGCCTTCAGCGTGAACAGGGCGAAGTCGACGCCGCTCTCGGCGGCCTTCACGAACCGCTCCTGGTCCTCTTTCTGGACGCCCTTCGCCACGCCGCCGGGCAATCCGAACACCGGGTGTATCACCTTGCCGCCAAGGTAGGCGATAAGTTCACGGAGTTCTTTGCGCATGGCGATGACCTGCCCTGCCACCTCCACGCCCACCTTGCCGATCACGCCCAGTATGTTTCTCTCTGCCTTCGGCGCCTTCGGCCCAACGATGAAGTCGGGCCCGCCCAAGAAGTAGAAGTGGAGCGCGTGGTCTTCCAGCATGAACATGCTGTAGAGGAGCTCCCGGATCTTGACAGCTGCCGGTGGCGGCTCGATGTGGAACAGGTCATCGAGCGCCTTTGTCGAAGCCATGTGATGCGCAGTGGGACAAACACCACATATGCGCGAGGTGATCTGCGGCATATCTTCGGCCCGGCGCCCTACGGCGAACTTCTCAAAACCCCGCAGTTCCGGGATAACGAAGTACGCACGGTCAACGTCACCGCTATCGTTCAGGAAGATCTCGATCCGCCCGTGGCCTTCCAGGCGGGTAATCGGATCGACGGTTATTTTCGTTGTCATTGCCCATCACCTTTCAACGCTGCCCGGCTCTTGAACAAGAAGGATGCGGGCAGACTGTAGCGGTAGAACGTCCCGGTGACGTCGGGGATCTTGTCCGCGAGTTTCTCCAGTTCGGCTTCGTCGTTCGACGCGAAAAGCGAGGCGATTGCCGACAGCCCCTTGGCGCCGAAGTCGTGCACGCGGTCCAGCGGCCCGAAGCAGCCGGTGCAAGGCATGTTGCCCTTGACGCACTGCGCATCGCAGCCGCCGCGCGTCACCGGTCCGAGGCAGATTATGCCTTGAGCGAGGAGGCACGTGTCCGGATCGGCGATTACCTCCCAGACACGCTTGATATCCGTCAGGGAAGGCTTCTCCGGCTTGGTGGCGTTGCGCTCACACTCGTAGCACAGCGCGCGCGAGCTCGCCAGCACGGCGCCTTTCGCCGGCAGCTTGCCTTCGAGCAATGCCGTGAGGGCGTTAGCGATGACTTTCGGCGTCGGAGGGCAGCCCGGCAGGTAGTAGTCAACGTCGATAACCTGATCGAGCGCCCTCACCTTGTCCCAGAACTCGGGCAGCTTCAACTCGCCCTCCGGTACAGTGACTTGCGTCTGGGGTCGAACGTCGGTGGGAGCCACTGTGGGGGCCTGACCGTAGACGTACTGGAAGATACTCTCTCGATCGAACAGGCTCGCCAGCCCCGGTATGCCGCCCAGGTGGGCGCAGCTCCCGAAAGCGATGACGTACTGCGCTTTCCGCCGAAGGAGATTGACCATCTCCTCCTGCTCGGAAAGCCTCACCGCGCCGTTAATGAACGCGGCCACCATCTCGCCGTCGGCCATCGCTTCCACGTCCTCTTTCTTGAAGTCGAGGGCGACGGGCCAGAACACGATGTCTACGGCTGCCACCACGTCGAGTATCTTTTCCGCCAGGTCAACGACAGCCTCTTCGCAGCCGCCGCAACTTGCGCACCAGTAAAGGCCCACTTTCGGCTTAGGCATGGACGGCCTCCTCCGGCGCTGGTGCCGGCACCGCCTCCGGCAGCGGCTGGGCTTGCGAACGCGGGCCGAGGCGACGCAGCTTCTCGACCATGTCGTTCACCACGTCGCGGAACTTGTCCGCCTCCGATGCGGATATCCACTCCAGACGAAGGCGTTCGTCTTCGATGCCGAGCTCGGCCGCGAGCTTTTTGAGCAGCTTGAAGCGCCGGAGCGCCTTGTAGTTGCCTTCCTGGTAATGGCAGTCGCCGGGGTGGCAGCCACCGATGAGGACGCCGTCAGCGCCCCACTGGAAAGCGCTGAGGACGAACTGGGGGTCGATCCGGCCGGAGCACATCGCCCGGATGATGCGGAGATTCGCCGGGTAGCCCATTCGCGATGTCCCGGCCAGGTCCGCCGCCAAGTATGTGCACCAAGTGCAGGTGAAGGCGACAATAGTTGGCTCGTAGTCTTCGTTAGCCATACGCCAGTACTCCCCTTATCTCCTCCAAAATCTGCTCATCAGTATACAGGTGCTGCTGAAGGGCGCCGCTCGGGCAGGCGGCGACGCAGACGCCGCAGCCCTTGCAGAGCGCCTCGTTTAGAGCAACAACTTTCCGCTCCTCATCGAATGCCAGAGCATTGTACGGACACAGACCTACACACGTCCTGCATCCGGAGCAAAGCTCCTCCGTGAGGAATGCCGTGTTTGGCTCCAGCTCCATAGAGCCCGAGTCGATTAGTGACAGCGCCTGGGCTGCGGCTCCCTGTCCCTGGGCGACGCTCGCAGGAATGTCCTTCGGCCCCTGGCAGGCGCCGGCGATGAAGATGCCGTCTGTCAGCGTTGCAGTTGGGGCCAGTTTCGGATGCTTCTCGAGGAAGAATCCATCGCCGCTGCATGACATGCCGAACTTCCGGCGAACCTCTGTAGCGTCGGCCTGGGGCTCCATCGCAATAGAGAGGATGACCATATCGACGGGGATGCGCCGTACGACGCCGATCAGTGTGTCCTCCGCCTGGATCACCAGGTGTCCATCCTCCTCCGGCACCTGCGGCACGTCGGTTATTTCAGCCACGCGGCCCCGCACGAAATGCGTCCCCTCGGCCATGAGGCGATGGTAGAAGTCCTCGTACCCCTTGCCCGCCGTCCGCATGTCGATGTAGAAGTTGTAGACCTCAGCTCCGGTCCGCTCGTGAACCAAGTGGGCGAACTTCAGGGAGTACATGCAGCAGACGGTGGAGCAGTAGGAGTTGTAGTTCTGGTTTCGAGAGCCGACGCAGTGGGCTATGCCGACCCTCTTGGGAACGCTCCCATCCTTCATCACGATCTTGCCGCCGGTCGGTCCGGCCGCGTTCGCCATTCGCTCGAACTCGACGCTGGTGATGACATTGGGGAAGCGGCCGTACCCGTAGAGAGGAATGCGGCTGGCGTCGAAGGGCTTGAAACCGGTTGCGATGACGACGGCGCCGACTTTCAGTTCGACGATCTTGTCCTCCTGCTCGAAGTCGATCGCATCGCGTGGGCAGAACTTCTTGCAGGCCCCACACTTGCCGTTCTGGAAGTAGACGCAGTGCTCGCGGTCGATGACGGGCAGGCGCGGGACGGCCTGCGGGAACGGCATGTAGACGACGGGACGGTTGCCGAGGCCCTGGTCGAACTCCGAGGGGATGTTCTTCCAGGGGCACTTTTCGATGCACAGGCCGCAGCCGTTGCAGAGGTCCTCATTGATGTAGCGGGCCTTGCGGCGCACACGCACCTCGAAGTTGCCCACGTACCCCGATACGTCCTCCACCTCGCTGTAGGCAAGCACCTCGATGTTGGGGTGCTGGCCCACCTGGACCATCTTGGGCGTGAGGATGCAGGCGGCGCAGTCCAGCGTCGGGAAGGTCTTGTCGAACATGGCCATGTGGCCGCCGATCGAGGGTTCGCGCTCGACGAGGTAGACCTTGCGTCCGGCGTTGGCTAGAACGAGGGCGGCCTCGATGCCGGCGATACCGCCGCCGACGACGAGCGCATGGTCATCAATAGGGACCTGTTTGCGCTCCAGAGGCTCGGCGAGGGCAACGCGCCGAACGGCTGCGGCGACCAGGGACTTTGCCTTGTCGGTGGCCAGTTCGCCGTCCGCGGTCACCCATGAGACGTGCTCCCGAATGTTGGCATGCTGGTAGAGGAACGGGTTTGCTCCCCCTTCCTCGGTGGCGTGACGGAAGGTACCCTCATGCATCAGAGGGCTGCAGGCGGCGACGACGACGCGATCAACGAGGCCGTCGCGGAGGTCCTGCTCGATGATCTCCTGTCCCGGATCCGAGCACATGAACTGGTACTCTCGGGCGATAGCGACGTAGGGTAGGGACGAAGCGAACTCGACCACATCGGGCACGTTCACCTTGTCCGCGATGTTGACGCCGCAATGGCAGACGTAGACTCCTATTTTCGGGTGACCATTTCGCTCCAATGCAGTCCTCCCCTAGCCTAGGCTCGCGCCAACGAGGGCGGCGCAAACAGCCTCTGTAGACCCAGTTCCTTCTCTGGAATCCCGAACTCGAGGCCCAGCACCTCCGAGAAGTACATGACCGGCACCCGGACATCTTCGTCGAACATGGCGCTGATCCTTCCCTGGTACGCCTCGAGGTTGAACTGACATAGGGGGCAGGTGGTGGCGATCGCATCCACGCCGAGCCGCTTTGCCCCCTGCAACAGCTTGAACACGGAGTCGAGTCCCACTGCCTCGACCGTGTTCGTGAGCGAACCGCCGCAGCACTTGGTCTTCAGATGGTAGTCGACGACTTCCATGCCGAGCCCGCTAAACATCTCCTCCATCTTTGTGGGAAAGAAGTGCTCTTCGCTGATCGTGTGAGGACGGTTGTAGAGACAGCCGTAGTAGCAGGCAACGCGGAAGCCGGAGAGCTTCCCCTTCGCCCGCTCCTTCATGCTATCGACACCGACATCGTCGAAGAGAACCTCGAGCGGATGCTTGATCTTCACAGTCCCGCGATAGTCGAGTCCCGATTCCCGCATTGTGCTGAGGACACTGTCCATCAACTGCGGGTAACGTACGCGGAAATCGTCCACTCGGTTCAGGACGACCTGGCAGGCAGTACAGGGTGTCACCAGTTCGGCGACACCCCTCTGCTCAGCCAAGCTGAGATTGCGCGCGGCGAGGGCGAGGGCCTGCGCCTGGTCAATGGACATGTAGGCGATGAAGCCGCAGCAGTTAAAGTCAGCGAGCGGCTCAAGGTCATGGCCCAGCGCCTTGAAGACTGCGACGAGCGATTCCCCGTAGTTGCGGCCTGTGCCCTCCATGCTGCAGCCGGGGTAGTAGGTGTACTTCATTTCCTGGCCTCCGAAACGCTTTCCAGCATCCTGTTGAGACGCTGCGGGTCCTCAATTCTCGTGCCTCGTACGTGCATGCGGCCGCTCCGGAGCATCTTGAGCCCGAGGGGGGCTGCCTTCAGCAGTCTCAACGGATTAGTCCTCAGGGCAACGCGCACCACAAGTTTCGCCTCGTTGCTGCGCCCCGTTTGACGCACGTTGTTGATGAACTCCGAGACGAGGACAGGTATCGGGTAGCGTCGAGGGTGCGCCCCGTTCCTGATGGCGAGACGCTTGAGAGCATACATAACGTCAGTGATGTGGATGCCGGCCGGACAGTTGACGGCGCAGGCATAGCAGCCGGTACACAGCCAGACGGTTCGGCTGTGCAGCACTTCATCCTTGAAGCCGGCGCGGACCATGTTGATCAGGCGGCGCGGCGTGTAGTCCATGTACGGCGCGACGGAACAAACGCCGCTGCACGTACCACACTGAAGACATTCGAAGATGCCCTCTCCGCCGGGGATGGCGGCGACCTCAGCCGCGAAGTCAGGGGTGATCTGGTTTTCGTAGGTTATTCTGCCTTGAAGGAAGGGTGGTGCTTTCATTCTGCCTCCGTGAGATCCGCGTCATCCACATCTTGCCGAACTGCGCAACTATCTTCTCCTTCCACTTGCCACGTTGAGGACGCCAAACGAGCCATGTGAAGGGTTTCACTAGCACTATACACCACAACAACCACGCAATGCGAGGCCTGTTTGCGTGAAGAATTTCATTAATCACTACTCACAGTAACAACTACACTTTATACTTACGTTCGGTCCGAGGAAAGAGGGTGACGTGTGGTAGCTCCGGCACAGCAGAATCCGCGGGTGCTTCGGCTTCCGGCTCAGAGAACGACGTTGACACTAGTGATACAATACTACTTCCCAAGTCTGTGCCACGTTACACCCAGTTCGGTGTGCGGAACGGAATACGAGACGCGGGGTCGGAGGACTCAGATGATGTTCTTCAAGCGTTTGTTCGCTCGCAAAGAGAAACCGGCCGCCGAGCCGATGCACGGCTCGCCAGCGCTGCAAACGGAGACAGAACAACAGGCAACACGCGAGCGCATGTTAGCGGAGATGGCCGCTGACCGAGAGCGAGCGACTGCGAAAGAAACACCCTCTGGTCGCGAACCGTCGGAGGAAAAAGATGCCGAAACGGGCGCAGCGCCCGACGCCTGAGCACGATCAGGCTGCTGAGGTTTCACAGGCCAGACGGGCACACAAGATGGCTGCTGGTCGGGGCTTCCCCGATTGTCGCGGCCGACGGTCAACCACTCGGCGAAATCCTAACTTCACTGTCGTAACGGTCATTCACGCTTCACGTGTCGGACGCGAGCGGGGTTGAGCGGCGTCAGCCTGTGTGGAGGGTCATGCGTGCGACGCGGAGGGAGGCTCCATAATGGCGGCGCTGCTGTCGTCGGCCCGGGCGATCTCGACCTCGGCTGTATGCGGCTGCCGGTCGTCGACGAGCCGGATTGACCCCTCGTCCCGCTCAATGCCGTCCACGACGATGCGCACTCCTTCGCCTGCGCTCCCCTGCCGAACGGCGATCGCATAGGTCGTCTCCCTGTAGCGGTAGCTGAGAGTGAACGACTGCCAGTCGGGGGGCAGGCACGGCGTGAAGGAGAGCCGGTCCACCTCCAACCGAAGGCCGAGCAGCGACTCGACGATCAGCCGGTACATCCAGCCGGCGGCACCTGTGTACCAGGTCCAGCCGCCTTCGCCCGTGCGCGGCGGCAGCGCGTGGACGTCGGCAGCGACGACGTACGGCTCCACGCGATAGGTCGCCATCTCCTCCGGGCTCGATGCGTGGTTGAGTGAAGTGATCAACGAGAGCAGCTCCCAGGCGCGACGGCCGTCGCCCAGTGCCGCAAAGGCCATGATCGCCCAGATGGCGGCGTGTGTGTACTGGCCCCCGTTCTCCCTCACGCCCGGCGGGTAGCCCTTGACGTAGCCGGGGTTAAGGTCGGACTTGTCGAACGGCGGGTCAAGGAGCTGGATGAGAGCGTGATCGCGACGCACGAGCAGCCGGTCGACGGACTCCATCGCGACGCGAGCGCGCCGCGGGTCGTCAGCGCCGGATATCACAGACCAGCTCTGGGGTATCGAGTCGATCCGGCACTCGGGGCTGGCGGCAGAGCCAAGTGGCTCGCCGCCGTCGAAGTAGGCGCGAAGGTACCAGTCGCCATCCCAAGCGTGCATCTCTGCAGACTGGCGGAGCGCCGCAGCCTCCGACTCCGAGCGCTCGGCGAAGGCGGCATCGCCGTGGAGGCGCGCGACCTCCGCGAATTGTGTGAGCACGTGTTGGAGGAAAAACGCCAGCCAGACGCTCTCGCCATCACCGCGTAGGCCGACCATGTTCATGCCGTCGTTCCAGTCGCCGGAGCCGATCAGCGGCAGCCCGTGGCGGCCCAGTCGCGTTCCTCGCTCGATCGCCCTGACGCAGTGCTCGTAGAGCGTGTCCGTCTCCTCCGACCGTGCGGGCAGGTCGTAGTAAGAGTCCTCGCCGGGGTTGAGCGGCCGCCCCTCGATATAGGCGACGCGCTCGTCGAGGACGCCGGTATCGCCCGTCGCGAGGACGTAGCGGGCCGTCGCCAGTGGCAGCCAGAGAAGGTCGTCAGAACAGCGAGTCCGCACGCCGCGCCCTGTCGGCGGGTGCCACCAGTGCTGGACGTCCCCCTCGCGGAACTGGCGGGCCGCGCAGCGCAGCAAATGGTCGCGGATGAGTAGCGGCTGGGCGTGGACAAGCGCCATCACGTCCTGAAGCTGGTCGCGGAAGCCAAAGGCGCCACCCGACTGATAGAAGCCGGTCCGCGCCCAAAGGCGACAAGCGATTGCCTGATAGACAAGCCAGCCATTGGCGAGGATGTTGACAGTTGGCTCCGGCGTCTCGACGCGGACGGCGCCAAGGACGCGCTCCCAGTGCGTCTTGACCGCCTCCAGTGCCGCGTGCGCGGGCCCGGGGCCGCGGAAGCGTTGCACGATGCCGCGCGCGTTCTCCTCGTCGCGTCCGACGCCGAGGACGAAGACGATCTCCCGCTCCTCGCCGTCCGCCATGTCCACCTGGACCTGCAGCGCGGCGCAAGGATCCAGCCCCGCCCCGACACGTCCCGACAGGCGGGCCCGCGTCATCGCGGCGGGCCGCGCGGGAAGACCGTTGCGGCCGAGGAACTCGGCGCGATCGCCGGTTACGGTGCAGTGCGGTTCGTCCACGTCGAAGAAGGCGATGCGGCCGGGGAAGTCGCCGTTGTAGGGATTGCGGGCGAAGACGGCGCCGCTCTTCGAGTCGATCTCCGTGACGACGTGAAGGAGCGACTTTGCCCGCTGCTCGCCGAGCACCCACTCGACGTAGCCCGTCGCCGAGAGGCGGCGCGCTCGACCCGACTCGTTGCGAAGCACAAGCGCCATGAGCTTCACCGACGCGTCGAGCGCGACGTACTCCGCCAGCTCGGAGACGACGCCGTTCTCCGCGTGCTCGAAAACCGTGTAGCCGAAGCCGTGGCGGCAGGTGTAGGCGCTGGCGCCGCGCGCCGGTAACGGCGTCGGCGACCAGTAGCGACCGGTCTCCTCGTCGCGAATGTAGAAGGCCTCACCGCTGGCGTCAGTGAGCGGATCGTTGTACCAGGGAGTCAGACGGAGTTCGTGGGCGTTCTCGCCCCAGGTGTAGCCACCCCCGCTCTCCGTGATCACGGCGCCGAACTGCGGGTTCGCCAGCACGTTCGCCCAGGGCGCGGGCGTCGTCTCGCCGGGGTGCAAGGTGACGATGTATTCGCGCCCGTCCGGCGCGAAGCCGCCGAGCCTGTTCGAAAACAGGAGTTCCCGGCCGGGAAGCTCGCCGGCGCGCTCGGGCTCGGGTACGACGTCGTCGGTTGGCGCGAGCGCCGGCACGGCTTGTCCGAGGCGGCGGCGGCGTTCGATCTGCTCGGCGAGCGTCCCGGCGCTGTCGACGATCACAACGCGGGCGACAGTCTGCTGAAGGATCCCGTCCTCCTCCGACATTTGGTCGGCATGCCGGACAAAGATGCCGCCCGGCCGGTCAATGACGTGCGACTCAGTTCTCGCGGAGACGATCCCCATGATCTCCTCGTGCAGTTCCTGTCGGTAGCCGGACGGTTCCTCGTTCCAGATCACAAGGTCGACTGCGAGCCCGGTGAGGCGCCAGTACGCGTGCGCCTGGACGAGCTGCCGCACGAGTTCGATCTTCGTTCGGTCGCCTATGCGCAGAAGTACGAGCGGCAAGTCGCCGGAGATGCCGAAGCCCCACAGGCCGGACTGCGGGCGCCGGTTGCGAGTCAGCACGTTCGCCGGGGCACGCCGGCCCGCATTGGCGTAGACAATCGAGCTGGCTAGGCGGCCGTAGAGCTGGGCGTCGGACTCGGTCGCGTTGAGCTGGCGGAGGACGACCTGCCGGTGGGTCATCGCCAAATCGAAGACCCGGTTGGCCAGGCGGCGGTCGTGATACTTGCCTGCAAGCGCCATCGCCCCGTGGCGTGTCTCGCCGACACCGGTTACCACGTTCACCCACACCGTCTCATCCGGACCCACCGTGACCTGGCGGCGGACTGAGACGATCGGGTCAAGCACGGCGCCCTGGCTGCCGGAAAGGCGGCCGGCGTCTGCCATTGCTTCTGGGTCGGCGAGCGAGCGGCCGCGCCCAATGAAGCGCATCCGGTCCGTCTCGAACGACGCCTCACCGACGGAGGACGTCGCTCTCGCGTCCATCAAATGGATCATCCAGGGCGTCGGCTCGCGGGGCGAGCGAGGCCGCCGCGAGCAAAGGATTGCGTCGTGCGACGGGACGATCTCCGTCTGGACGAAGAGGTTGCTGAAGGCCGGGTGGGCGGCGTCGGCGGCCGGCGGCGCCATGACTACTTCCGCATAGCTCGTCACCTCGATGGTGCGCCGCGTGCCCGAGCGATTCGTTATCCTGATGCGCCTGATCTCGACGTCGTCCTCCGGCGAGACGGCGATCTCCGTGTGCGTGTCGATCTCGCCGTCTCGGCGCCGGTACTCAGCGCGCGCCTGGGAGAAGATCGCATCGTAGGTTTTCGGCGGCTTCAGCGTCGGCTGGTAGGCCGTCGACCACACCTCGCCGCTCGTGAGGTCGCGGAGGTAGCAGAACGTGCCGTGACAATCGCGAGTCGCGTCCTCTTGCCAGCGCGTGACCGCAAGGTCGCGCCAACGGCTGTAGCCACCCCCAGCATTGGTCACCATAACGTTGTAGTTGCCGTTGGACAGCAGATGCACCTCCGGCAAGGCGGTATTGGGGTTGTTGAACACGCGGAGGAGCGCCTGGTATTCGCCAGCGCGCTGGCGCAGCCCGGATGTCTCGGCGGCGTTTGGGTAGAAGGGCGCAACCCTTGGCACACGCTCTTGCAGGAGGCCTTCTGTCGCCCCGAAGATCGGTTCGGAGAGAAAGCGGCGCTGCATCGGCCGCCCGAGGAGCGCGTAGGCGAGAGAGAGGAAGCTCATACCCTCGTGGTGTGGCATGAACGACCGCACGAGGGCAAACGCGTCGCCGCGCGGCAGGCGCGAGGATGTGTAGTCGATAGCCTCGTAGAGGCCGTAGCGCCCCACCGCACCGAGGTCGGCGAGCCGCTCAAGATTTGCACACGCCTCCTTCGGCGCGACCATCAGCGCCATCGCCGTCGCGTATGGCGCGACGACCAGGTCCTCCGCGAGACCGCGCTTGAAGCCGAGCCCCGGCACGCCGAAGGCGCGATACTGGTAATTGAGGTGGGCGTCCGTCGTATTATAGCCGGACTCCGAAATGCCCCAGGGGACGCCCCGTTGCGCGCCGTACTCGATCTGACGACGGACAACGGCCTTGTAGGTGCCGTCAAGCACAGTGCCGCCATATGTCGGCATGACGATGAGGGGCATCAGGTATTCGAACATGGAGCCGCCCCAGGAGAGAAGAGCAGGGCCGGCGCCGGAGGTCGTCACGAGGCGACCAAGCGCGAACCAGTGATCCTGCGAGAGGTGTCGTTGCGCGATGCTGACGAAGCTGGCGAGCCGCGCCTCTGAGGCCAGCAAATCATAATAGCTCGGGTCGCGCCGCCGCTCGGCGACGTTGTAACCGATGGCGAACAGGTTACGCGAATGGTCCGTCAGGAAGTCGTAGTCCGCGTCGGCCAGCCCGTAGCAGAGCCCGCCGAGCCGCTCGATGGCTTCCAACCGGTCAGTTGCGCGGCTGCTCGCCTCGCTCACCGCGCTGCGGAAATCGGCCAGCCACGCGCGGGCAGGTCGCGTGCCGTCGACCGTGAGGGCGGCAAGCCTGGCGTCGAGCGCCGGGATGAGCATCTCGCTGAAGTCGGCGGTTTCGCGGAGCGTGGGGCCCTCATCGAGCCGGCGGATCGCATCGAGCAGCGCGTCGGGCGCCGCAGCGCCGCCAGCACCGTCGCCGTCGACGAGGTCGTCGGGCGGGGCAGGCAGCGCCGCCCACGGAGCTAGATTGTCAAGGTCGCCGAGCCAGTCCTCGCACTGATCTTTGAACGAGCGAGCCCACCACTCTGCCTCGGCATCGGGCTCGGGGCCCAAGCAGCCGGCGATGCGCCCAGCCGCCGTCGTCAACTGATCGAGGAGTGAGCGGCAGGCGCGGAGGCCGGCGGGAGGGCTGGCCAGCGTGTGGAGCAGCCCGGCGATCTCGTCGAGCACTTCGGTGAGGCCCGTGTCACGGTCTGGCGTCTCGGGCGAGCGGGCGGTCCGAGCGGCGCCGGCCAGGAGACCAACCGTGTCACGGAGGCCGCCGAAGACCCGAGGTGAGAGAGCCCGGCTGTCCCCCAGCTCTTGCAGGCCCGGTCTCAGCGTGAGCAGGTGGCCGGCCAGGTTCCCGCTGTCAACGGTGGAAACATAAAGGGGCGCAAGCGGCCGCAGCGTCGTCGTATCGTACCAGTTGTAGAAGTGGCCGCGGATCCGCTCCATCCCCTCCATCGCCTGAAGAGCCCGCGTCGTCCGCTCTATCAGGCGGTGGGCGGAGATGTAACCGAAGTCATACGCAGCCAGGTTGGCGAGGAGTGAGAGTCCCATGTTCGTGGGCGAGGTCCGGTGGGCTATCGCCTCGATCGGCGCTTCCTGATAGCTGTCGGGCGGCAGCCAGTTGTCTTCGGGGCCTACGAACGTCTCGAAGAAGCGCCACGTCTCGCGGGCCAGCTTACGCAGGAAGCTCGTTTGCTCGAGCGAGAGGCGGGGCTCACGCAGCTCGATCGGCCGGCTTGCCCACCAGGCAATGACCGGCGAAGCGACCCAGACAGCCAGAAGCGGCCCCGCAGGCAGGAGCGCCATTGGCCGCTGCACCGAGAGGTAGACAGTCACTGCGAGAGCTATGGCCGGCGCCACCCACATCATTCGGGAGAACTCGGCGAGCCGCTTGCTGGCGCTCCGCCTGGCGTCGCTTGACGTCGTCCACTCAAGGAGCCCGCGCCGCGTGACTAGCATCCGCCACCACGTCTTGAGCACGGCGTCCAGGCTGAAGACTGCCTCGTAAAGCAGGACCGCCAGGCCGAACGCGCTCTGGGCGATCCGCCTGGTGCCCGACGCGGCGGCCGCCCTGAGGTGCAAGCGGACCGGCAGACCCGCTGGCCTGGCGGCGATGTCGGTAAGGAACGGCAGGAGCGGACCGAGAATGACGATGCCGGCGACGATGCATGTCCAGAACCAAGCTGGCCTAAGGGTTGTCCACCCAAGGAGTAGGAGGAGCACGAGCGCACCGGGCAGGAGGCTCCGGCGTAGATTGTCGAGGATTTTCCAGCGCGAGAGCGCCGAGAGCGGATTGCGCACCGAACGGCCGCTGGCGTCGGGCGCAAACGGCAACAGCCAACGGGCGATCTGCCAGTCACCGCGGATCCAGCGGTGGCGGCGGGTCACATCAGTGCTGAAGCGTGTCGGGTAGCTCTCTTGGAGCTGAACGTCAGTGACAAGCGCCGACCGTGCATAGCAGCCTTCCAGCAGGTCGTGGCTCAGGATCAGGTTCTCGGGGAAGCGGCCGCCAAGCACCCGCTCGAAGGCGTCCACGTCGTAGATTCCCTTGCCGGAGAAAGACCCCTCGCGAAAGACGTCCTGGTAGACGTCGGACACGGCGCGTGTATAGGGGTCGATGCCGGGCTCACCGCCGAACAGGCGGGCGAACCTTGATCGGCTGACGTTCGCCATCGCCGCCGATAGGCGCGGTTGCAGGATGCCGTAGCCTTCGCAGATGCGCCCCTTCGCCTCGCTGTAGCGCGGTCGGTTGAGAGGGTGACTGAGCGTGCCGACGAGGAGGCGGGCAGCATCGCGAGGCAGCTCCGTGTCGGCGTCGAGAGTGATCACGTCCTTGACGGCCGGCAGCACCGACCGTTCGCCGACGATCAGCGAGAATCGGTCGTCCTCCGCACCGCGCAGGAGGGCGTTGAGGTCGCTCAGCTTCCCGCGCTTGCGTTCGTGGCCCATCCAGACGCGCTCTTGAGGGTTCCAGCGGCGCGGTCGATGAAAGAGGAAGAAGGCATCGTCGCGGTCGTCCTGGTACTTGCGGTTGAGCGCCTCGATCCCTTCGCTCGCCAGACAGAGCAGTTGTTCGTCCTCGGGCATCACCTCCGCTGGCGCGTCGCGGAAGTCCGTCAGTAGTCCGAAGTAGAGGTTACGGTCGTGGTTCGCCAGGAAGCGTACCTCCAGCGCCCCAAGCAAATCCTCAATTTCCTCCGGTTCGGGGAGGAACGTAGGCACGACGACGAGCGTGCGCAGGTCGGACGGTATGCCTCGCGAGAAGTCGAGCCGCGGCAGCACATCGGGCTCGACGAGAAGCGTCGCCAGCCAGTTCACGACTGCGACGCCGAGCGAGCTAGCGCAAAGAAGGACGAGCGCGCCGAGTGGCAGCAGCCCCCAGCCTCCAGCGCCGAAGGCAACCGCCTGCACCAGTACGCCGAACGTCACGCCCACGGCAATCAGCCAGATCGAACCGAGGTAGAGGAGTAGGGGCATGCGGCCTGCCGCGCGGCGGAGTCGCTCGAAAGGCGAGAGGCGGACCTGAGCGGCGCGCTCGAAAAGCGGGACGCCCCTGTCGATCAGGTAGTAGCCGACGTGGGCCGTCCGGTCCTGGGCACCGGCCTGGGTCGACGCGACCGCGGCCAAGTCCACCGCTTTCTGCGCCACCTCTTGCTCCGACAAGCCGCCTCGGCGGGCCGCGCGTTCGACGACGTGCCGGTAGCAGTCGCGCGTGGCGAAGTCCATCTGACTGTAGACGCTGGCCGGGTCACCGCGGAGCGTGTCCTCGACGACGCTCATCGTCTCGACAAACTCACGCCAGTCGGTGGCGTCGAGGAAGCGCAGGCTGCCGATACTGTTGCTGATCGAAACCTGGTCCTCCGCCTGCTGCTGGCCCTCAAGCTGGATCAGCCGCTCGATCGTCAGGCTCATCTCGGTGAGCCGTTGCTCTAGCCAGGCAAGCGGCATCGCCTGCGCGGGACCCTGGCCCTGGAGCCGGCGGGCGAGTTCGGCTACGAAGGCACTGGACATCTGCGGCCGGGACCGCGCCATGTCCGCGAGGGTGATGATCAGGCTCGTCGGCTCCTTCCCCGCCACCTCGACCATCCGGTCGGCCCAATGGTTCGCCTGGGTGCGCGCGAGTCGGTCGGCGGCGATGCGAGCCGCGACGCGGCGCAGGTTGTTGATCAGCGCCAAGCGCAGCATGATCGGGATCGCCCAAAGCTCGCCCAACTTTAGCGGCCTGACGGCCTGGTAGGCGGATACGAAAGCGCTCAGGCTGCCCGCGTCGACGCGCCCGTCTCCGTGGGAGACAAGCTCAAGGGCGATGGCATAGACGACGGGGTAGCCCGCCGAGGTGCCGCCAAGCAGACGAGGGAGTTCCCGGCTGTACCCCTTGGGCAGGTGGCCTCGTGCCGCCCGTATTTGCTCCTCGATGAGGTAGAAGTTGTCGCGCAGCCACTCGGCGGCCGGAGTGACACGAACCTGATCTTCCCCCTCGTCCGTTATGAGCCGGTAGGCATTGAGGAGGACACGCTCGTTCTCATTGAGCTGTGGGAGCAGAAGATCCGGACCCCGCTTCTCCTCGACGGCGTGCCTCGCCGCAAGCTCCTTCGCGTGGCCCTTGAGCTGCTCGAGGCTGAGCAGCTCGGCGCGCAGCGGCTGGTCATCGCCGCCTCGTGCGGGCTCGACCCCCTTCCCATGACGGCGGCCCCACAGAGCGCGGACGGCGGTCCGAAGACTCCTTCTGCCGTTGTTCAAGCCGGTGTGTCCTCTCTGACTTCAGCGAACCTGCAACTGCAATAATGAAGTGCAGTCCGTTGAGCCGCAAGACGCGACGGTGTTCCGTTGCGTCTTCTCGGCGTCTGGAAGGCGCGGCTGGGGTCGTTCCTCCAGTTCAAGATGAGACTGGGAGAGAGATTAGGGAGGACGGCTGGCCTCACTTCCGTATGAAGCACACGTGGACGAAAACGGCGACGTACCCGCACCTTGCCCTTGCTACCGTACCACATCGCATGCTGGTCCTGCAGCGATGACGGGCAGGTCTGGACGGCATCCCTTGCTTAGCGGGCCCGTCGACTTCGCGCCGCTGAAGAGGAGCCCGAGCGAGGCGCCAAACCGCGAGCGACGCTGATCGTAGGAAGTGGTGTTCCCCCGCTCTATTCGAACGGGGCTTTGGCGAGGGCCCTAATCCCCCAGCGCTGGCCCGGACGCTCAACTTGTCGAACACCTAGATAGAGATGGAATATCTTCCCTTAACCAAGTGCTACAGTGCTACCCCTGGATTCCGAATCTTAGCCCGTGAACGTTAATCCCAAGATTATTCGGCGAAATTCGATGCAGTCCAGAGGCTTGACGGACGGCTTTGGGGGTCGCTAGGATGCGGCGTGTCAGGCTGGTTTCGAGTGTTTTTCGCAACACTCAGATGTCATCGCCCTGATAAACCAGGTGGGAGCCGAAAGGCTCCCGCTTGGTATCGGTATCTGTGAGACTCGACGACCTTCTCGGGTGGTGCTAGGATTCGGGGCGCCCAGCGCCGCATCTGGCATAGGGACTGAAAACGACGCCCTGGGACGCGAGGAAGCGGTTTCCTGAGCCGCGGGTCGCCTCCTTCTAGTGAGAAAAACTCAGCCTGGAGCGTGACCTAGGAAGCCTTGCCCCGACCTGCCAGCTTAAGCTCCACCTCAACTTCCCCAGGCCCGTACTTGATGTCGAACCCGAGAGCCCGACAGAGACCCATCATTTTCGTGTTCTCAGGCAGGACTATTCCGTAGATGGTCTCCAGGCCTTTTTCCTCACCTATGCCGATCAGCATGTCCACCAGCTTGATTCCAAGACCCTTGCCAGCAAAGTCGTCGGCCACCACTACGGCAAACTCGGCCCGTTTGTTACCGGGCTCTGCTATAAGCCTACCAACCCCTATGTTTCTCTTCTTACCGCCCTCCGTTAGCTCGGCAATTATCGCCATCTCGCGGTCATAGTCTATGTTGCAGTACCCCATCAGCATCTCGTGAGTGATGTTTCTCATCACCTGAAAGAACCTGAATCGGCTTGTTTCGTCGGAGAGGCCCCGGATTAGCTCCGCCTCCAAAGGTTCGTCCTCGGGGCGTATGGGCCTAAGGAGAACCTCAGTGCCATCTTTCAGTCTCCAAGGCGTCATGTACCTGACGGGATAGGGCATTATCACAAGATGGCGGTAGGGATCCTTGGAGTCCAACCCTTGCGGGTCCAGGACTATCCGTGAGTCGAGAGCGTAGATTCCTTGCCCACAAACTGCCAGCGGGTTTATGTCAATCTCGGCTATCTCGGGGAAATCGACCACCAAGTTCGAGAACTTGACCACAATCTCCTCGAGAAGTCTGAGGTTGGCCGGAGGCCTATTCCTAAGGCCGCTCTTGAGAATCTCCCATATCTTAGTATCCTCCATCAGCCTCCTAGCTAGCGTCTGGTTGAGAGGGGGAAGCCCCATCGAGAAGTCCCTGTATGCCTCGACGCTTATCCCGCCTGCTCCGAATAGTATCACTGAGCCGAAGTCCACGTCCTTTTTCGATCCGAGGATCAGTTCGTAACTCACGTCCTCTATCATTCTCTGGACATAGACGCCTTCAATCTGCGCCTGCGGCGATGTCTCACGCACTCCATCCAGGAGTTTAGAGAAGCCTCCTTTCAGTTCGGCCTCGGACCTCACTCCGGTAATGACTCCCCCGGCATCGACTTTGTGGATGATGTCTGGCGAGACTATCTTGAGAACGACGGGGTACCCTATCGAGACGGCCGCGGACGCTGCCTGCTCGACGCTCGTACAAAGGACACCTTTTGCCCTTGGTATTCCGTAAGCATCGAGGAACCTGTCAGCTTTGTCTTCGGTCAGGAAGATTCTCCCCTCTTGCAGAGCACGCTGTGCCAAGAGCCTGACGTGACTGGATGGAGGAGAGAGTCCCACTGAGAGTTCTTCGGGCGTTTCATTGAGGAGGTCGAGATTGCGTTTGTACTTCCACATGTACATGTAGGTCCCTATTGCGGCCTCTGGGGATGCATACGTGGGTATGTTCTTGCTATGGAACACCTCCCGGCCAGCCCTAACCTCATGCTCACCCATCCAAACGGTCAAGATGGGCTTGATTCGCTTCTCTGCCACGGCGACGACACGTTCCGCCAGTTCGGTCGGCGTCGCCGCGCCTTGTGGCGTATAGACCACAACCATGCCATCAACGCTGGGATCGGCCAAGCACGTGGTGATCGCTTTCGCGAATCGGTCAACGTCGGCATCTCCCAGCACATCGACGGGGTTCGCGTGGCTCCAGTAGCTGGGGAAAGAAGAGTCAAGATCTGCAATCGTCCCCTCGGAAAGCTGGGCGAGTTCGCACCCGTGTCCCATTACGGCGTCAGCGGCTATTACTCCGGGCCCTCCAGCGTTGGTGATTATCGCGATTCTCGGCCCAGCGGGAAGAAACCTAGAGTCCAGGACAGTCGCACAGTTGAAGAGATCCATGATTTCGTCGACCCGGACTATTCCTGCTCTTCTGAAGGCAGCGTCGTACACCTCATAGCTGCCGGCCATCGCTCCGGTGTGAGACAGGGCCGCCCTCGCGCCCTCAGCGTATTTCCCCGGCTTGATCACGACTATCGGCTTGTTCCTGGCGAATCCCCTAGCCGCTCGCATGAATCCCCTCGCGTTCCCTACGCTCTCCATATAGACGATTATGCTCCTGGTAAACGGGTCTTCGCCAAGAAAGTCGATTAGGTCACCGAAGTCGACGTCCAGCATGGAGCCGACGGACACGAATGCGCTGAATCCGACGTTCGAGCTGACGGCCCAATCGAGGATTGCTGATCCCAGCGCCCCGCTCTGGGATATGAAGGCCGTTCGTCCCGGCTCAGGGTTCCTTCTTAGGAACGTCGCGTTCAAGTTTGCATGAGGTCTGATGATCCCGAGGCAGTTGGGGCCAAGGATCCGCATCCCGTACCTCGTCCTGATAGCTGCTATCTCGTCCTCGATCTTCCTCCCTGACTGCCCTGCCTCCCTGAATCCGGCCGAAATGATGATCATTCCTCCGACTCCAGCTTGTCCGCACTCTTCCACTATCTGCGGGACTGTCTTGGCGGGAGTGGCCACGATCGCCATGTCCACCGGCTCGGGGACATCGGCTACGCTGGCATAGCATTCTTCACCCATCGCACTCTCGCGCTTAGGGTTCACAAAGTAGATCTTCCTTTCACTCTTTCCCAGCAAGAGATTTGTCACAAGAGTTTGACCGACTGAGCCATCCCGGTCGGTGGCGCCTATCAGGGCAATTGCCTTGGGATTGAGCAATGACTCTAGGTCGCGCAAGAGAAACCTCGGTAGACAGCTAAGATCTTGGCGTTTCTCAGAGCTCTCTGACAAAGAGAGGCTTTGCGAGAAATCCGCCCGGAACCGAATGGTGGCCGCGCCAAATCGGGACGACCACGAAGGGACGCGGCCGGCTGTGGCGATCTGAGCCCGACAGATACAGATGGAGTCTTGGCACCCGACACCCGGTCTTGTCAACTGCGTCGTCTAGGATCTCGATATCGCCTTACTTCCCGCTCGGCCCTTTCTTCACCTTATCCTGCTTAGGCTTCTTGACCTTCTTGCCGCCCTTATCCTTGCGTCCCATTGTGTCCCTCCTTCCGCTTTCGTCAGGATTGTAACACGAGCCGGAGCCGCGGGCGAAGGACCTCATGTAGCCACGGCCTCCGCGCGCACGATCTCATCATAGTGTTGCATACCCGGCGCAGGCGGCTCCGAGACATCTGCCCAGAAAGCAGTGGGTTGGCGGGTGGGCAACGTGAAAGGCTGGGCGAAATGCCCAGCCTTCCTTAATGTATAGGCGTTCTGGAGCGGGAAACGGGACTCGAACCCGCGACCCTCACCGAAGCCGTGCGTTAGCACGTGCGGCGTGCCTTCCCCGCACACCTCGTAGTGAAGTCTAATCCCGTTCACAAGCGCTTCCGCCACCTCTACCCCGTTTTCAGGCTGAATTCAGATTATAGCTCCACGGGGCTAGGGCTCGTGCCTCTCCACCTGAACGCCGTACGGCTCCAGGCGCGAAAACATGGCATCGGGGTCGAGTACCGCCTCCGGCGAGAAGACTCCCCGCTCGCCGATTTCGCCTTGGGCCACCATCACCGCGCCCAGCGCCGCCGGAATACTCGTGATTCGGTTCATGCGGTCCACTCCCGTATACCAGGCGTGGGCTTGCTCGCCGCCCTTTTCCCCCCACACGTCCACCCGAAACCCCGAGACCCTACACTTTCCACGCGGCAGTCGGGGCAAGACCCGATAGAACAGGTCCGCCCAGAACCTCTGACTGCGCTCGCCGCGCACCATTCCCGCCCTGACCAGCAGGATTCCTGCCCTCGCAAGCCAGTTGGGCCAGATACCGCCTTTCAGCGTGACCTCTCCAAGTTCGGGCATGTTTCCGGGTATCGTCACCGGTTCAGCGTGTCCAGTGTGGTAGACCGGCAGCCGGCCGCACGGCGCAGGGAACTCGATAATCTCCCTACCGCTTCCCGCTTTGACCGGCACCTCCCGGCCGCCCTGAAAGGAAGGCACCTTGCCGCAGAAAATATGGACCGCGTGGCGATAGTTCGCGTAGCCTCCCGCATCGTCGGCGCCGCCGAACCAGGAGATGTTTACTCGTTTCGCGCGTTCCAGCGACTGTGTCCCCTTCTTGGCCAGCAGATTGGTGAGCCCGGGACAGTTGCCGAGGCCGGTGATGATAGTCACTCCCGCCCGGTTCGCCGCTTCGCCGAGCGCTAGGGCGTCACGCGCTGCCTCGAAATCATCCGCTATGCTCACATAGTGGACCCCGGCTTCGATCGCCGCCTGCACGAGAGGACGCTCGTAATGGACGAACGGCCCGACGAAGCCGAGAGCTGCGTCATAGCCGCGAATGGCCTCCACGAGCGTCCCGTGGTCAAGGACGTCCACGCGGCGCGCCCGCACCGGGCCGCCCAGTTCCCGGGCCAGCGCCTTTGCGGCCTTCAGATTGAAGTCGGCTATCATCACCTCCTCAGTCCCTGAATGGCTCGCCAGCGTGCGAACCGCTTCGTTGCCCATGTCGCCGGCGCCTCCCAAGACGACAAATCTCATGCGTGCCCTCCTTTCCTTGCCAGGTCAAGGTAGTCTACCTCGATTTGCCCGTCCCGCCAAGATCTGGTCGCGCTCCAGCCCTTGTTGAGCTTCGTGGACGTGGAGGCCGGACTCCCCGAGCCCGATGAGGAGCGGGTGGCGGAGCTAAGGGAGCGGCTGCTCCGCCAAGACGCGTAGCACACTATGCCTTGATGGCGGCCGAACTTGTCAGAAGTTCAGGCACCTTGACGCCTTCGAGACGTTCTGACATGATGCGGGCGCTGGCCTGAAGGGAGTTGGGAAGCCATGAGACGCTTGGGCATTCTTGTGCCGGCCCTCGCAGGGCTGGCCGCTCTCCTGGCTGGCTGCGGCGAGGGCGCGGAGGAAGAGGCCAGCACCGCCAGGTATTAGGGAAGCATATTATGGATATGCAGACTTCAAGCACGGCAACGCCTTCAGCGGTGACGGTTTGCACTAATCCCGCGACGGGCGAGGTGATCGCCGAATACCCGCTCAACACTGTTGAAGACGTGATTACCGCGGTGAAATACGCCCGGCTCGCTCAGCCCGCATGGCAGGCGCTGCCTCTCAAAAACAGAATAAAATACGTAATGAAATTCGCCGAATACATCCAGAAACATTCGACGGAGCTAGCGGAGATAATATCGAAGGACAACGGTAAGACCGTCTTCGACGCCATGTTTACGGAGGTGGCGACGGCTGCGCTGGCGACGGGATATTACTGCAAAAACGCCGCGAGATTTCTGAAGGACAGAAGGCTCAA